>Ga0196971_1001447_pt1 | contig 10634 bp, 8 predicted proteins | sample S1v_1013CmetaG_FD_148660 | JGI IMG/M metagenome (GOLD analysis project Ga0196971, IMG submission 148660) | Soil microbial communities from Anza Borrego desert, Southern California, United States - S1+v_10-13C | ecosystem: Environmental > Terrestrial > Soil > Desert | place: USA: California... | reverse complement strand
GACGGAGCGCAACATGAGGGAGAGGGTTTGGACGAAGAATCGGTAATCGATTACCGCTTGAAGTTGTTACAGGACTACCTTGCCAAGTTACAAAAAAGCGGGAACCAAACCGTATCGATAATTTCCAACAGGCAATCACCGTTACCTTTAGGCAAGCCAAAATGCCATCCCGAATTGACGCGCAGATTGACAAGCCAGCCGGAGAAGCGGAAGCGCTCCTGTCCGCGCTGAACGAGCGTCTTTGCCTCGCTCTCGAAGCCTCGCGCCAGGTTGCATTCGACTGGTTCATCGCGGAAGACCGCCTGCATTTCAGCGGCGTGTTTTCTGACGACCTGAAAGCGTTGATGCTCGATACCTCCCGGGTCTGGACGTCGCGCGACCTGCCGGCCGTTATCCACCCTGAAGACCGCGCACTTTTCCGCGGACGGCTCCACCAGGCGCTGAAGGGACAGGACAGCCGAAGCGAAGCGTATTACCAGGTCGAGCTGCGCATGAAGGATGCGCTTTGCAGCTGGCGCTGGGTCAATGTCGCAGGCCGCATCGTGGAACGGGATGACGCGGGCCGCGCGCGACGCATGGTGGGCACTTTCTCCGACATCGAACACAGGAAACAGGCGGAACACAAGAATGCGCAGCTGCTCGGCAGCGAGCAGTTCAAGAGCGCGATCCTGACCGCCGCTCCCGATTGCATCGTTTCAATCGATGGATGCGGGAAAATCATCAGCTTCAACCAGGCAGCTGAACAGACCTTCGGATACCGCAGCGAAGACGTTCTCGGTTGCGACCTGGCCGACATCATCATCCCGCCCGAGTGGCGACAGCAGCACCGCCAGGGTGTCGAGCGCGTGCTGGCAACCGGGGAAAGCACGCTGCTGAACCGGCGCATCGAGCTGACCGCAATGCGCGCCGACGGCAGCAGCTTTCCTGTCGAACTGGCAGTGGTTGCCCTGCAGGTACAGGGCGAGCGGATGTTCACCGCTTTCATCCGCGACATTTCCCATTCCAAGCGCAGCCAGGCGATGCTGAAAGACAGCGCGGTGCGCTATCGCCAGCTCGTCGAACTTTCGCCGGAAGCAACCTTTGTGTACCGCAACGGGAAAATCGCCCTCTTCAACCAGGCCGCCAGCCGCCTGCTCGGTGTGCGCGACCCTGCGGGCCTGATGGGCCGCAGCATGTTCGACTTCATCCATCCGGACCACCATCCGCTGTATCACGAGCGGGCGCGCCTGACACCGCAGGAAGCGCAGCCCACGCCATTCCTGGAGCAGGTATGGCTGCGCGCGGACGGAACTGCGTTCGATGCAGAGATCGGGGCCACCAACCTGATCTACAACGGCAAGCCATCGGTGCAGGTGGTGGTGCGCGACATCACGGAACGCAAGCGCGCGGAAGCGCTGCAGCTCGGGCAGAACCAGATCCTTAACATGGTCGCAACCGGCGCGTCGCTGCCGGAAATCCTGCATGCAATCGCACTGTTCGTCGAAAAGCAATCCGGCCGGGGCCTGTGTTCCATCCTGCTTTGCAATGGCGACGGAACCGCGCTGGTCGACCGGGTAGCGCCGAGCCTGCCGGCGTCCTTCCGCGAGCAGGCGCGTGACATGCGCATCGGCCCATGCCAATGCTCCTGCGGGACGGCCGCGTTTCGCGGGGAGCCGGTCATTGTCACCGACATCGCGAGCGACCCGCTCTGGGCCTCGTGGCGGGAACTTGCGATCGAACACGGCCTGAAAGCCTGCACCTCCTGGCCGATCATCGGGAAGAACAGGAAAGTGCTCGGCACCTTCGCGCTCTACTTCAAGGAAAGCGCAGCCCCGGCGAAGACCGACCTGCAGCTGTTCGGCATCTGCACCAATCTTGCCGGCATCGCGATCGAAAGCCGGGTGTCGGAAGAGAGAATCCGCTATCTCGCGCACTACGACGGCCTCACGTCGCTGCCGAACCGCTTCCTGTTCAAGGAGTACCTGGACCTGGCGCTGCGCAACGCGCGCCGCCACGCAAACAAGTTTGCGGTGCTGTTCCTCGACCTCGACCGCTTCAAGGAAATCAACGACACGCTGGGCCATGATGCCGGCGATCTCGTGCTGCGTGAAATGGCGAGGCGCCTGCGCGACTGCCTGCGGCATACCGACAAGATCGCGCGCATGGGCGGCGATGAGTTCTACGTGCTGATCGAGGAACTGGACGACGGCCGCTACGCGGCGGACGTCGCGCAAAAACTGGTCGAAGCTGCCGCCAGGCCGGTTTGTATCGGCGGACGGGAGCACAGCCTGAGCGCAAGCATCGGCATCGCGATCTATCCGGACGACGGCAGCGACGGGCAGATGCTGCTGAAGAATGCCGACAAGGCGATGTACCGCGCGAAGGACATGGGAAAGAACGCGTTCCAGTCCTTCTCGCCGCTGAAACCGCGGCCGGCGCCGTCACCGGCGCACGCGAATACCTGCCGCCTCTCCTGAACCGACGCTGGCAACAAAAAAAGCCGCCCCTGCTTGCACAGGGGCGGCTCGTTGCTTCTTGCGACGGTGCGCTTATTGCTGCTGCTGCGCGGCGGCGCCTTCTTCCGCGGCTGCGGCCTTCATCGACAGCTTCAGGCGGCCGCGGTCATCGGTCTCGAGAACCTTGACGCGAACCTGCTGGCCTTCCTTCAGGTAATCGGCCACCGCATTCACACGCTCGTTGGCGATCTGGCTGATGTGCAGCAGGCCATCCTTGCCCGGCATGACCTGGACGATCGCACCGAAGTCGAGCAGCTTGAGCACGGTGCCGTCGTAGGTCTTGCCCACTTCGACCGATGCCGTCAGCTCTTCGATGCGGCGCTTGGCTTCCTGGCCGGCTGCCGCATCCACCGAGGCGATGGTTACCACGCCTTCGTCGGTGATGTCGATCTGCGTGCCGGTTTCTTCGGTCAGCGCACGGATCACCGCACCGCCCTTGCCGATCACGTCGCGGATCTTCTCCGGGTTGATGCGGATGGTGATCAGGCGCGGCGCGAAGTTGGACAGCTCGGTCTTGCCGACCGGCATCGCTTCCTGCATCTTCGCCAGGATATGCATGCGGCCTTCCTTGGCCTGGGCCAGCGCGACCTGCATGATCTCCTTGGTGATGCCCTGGATCTTGATGTCCATCTGCAGGGCCGTCACGCCGTTGGCGGTACCCGCCACCTTGAAGTCCATGTCGCCGAGATGGTCCTCGTCACCGAGGATGTCGGTCAGCACCGCGAACTTGTTGCCGTCCTTGATCAGGCCCATTGCGATACCGGCAACATGTGCCTTCATCGGCACGCCGGCATCCATCAGCGCCAGGCAGCCGCCGCAGACGGACGCCATCGAGGACGAGCCGTTGGACTCGGTGATCTCGGACACCAGGCGCACGGAATAGCTGAACTCTTCCGGTGCGGGCAGCGCCGCCTGCAGCGCGCGCTTGGCAAGGCGGCCGTGGCCGATCTCGCGGCGCTTCGGCGAACCGACGCGGCCGGTCTCGCCGGTGGCGAACGGCGGCATGTTGTAGTGGAGCATGAAGCGATCGGAATACTCGCCCATCAGCGCGTCGATCTTTTGCTCGTCGCGTGCGGTACCGAGGGTGGCAACCACCAGCGCCTGGGTTTCGCCGCGGGTAAACAGCGCCGAACCGTGGGTACGCGGCAGCACCGAGGTGCGGATCGTGATCGGGCGCACGGTACGGGTATCGCGACCGTCGATGCGCGGCTCGCCTTCGAGGATCTGGGAACGAACGATCTTCGCTTCCATGTCGAACAGGATGTTGCCGACTTCGACGGAATCGGGAGCTGCGGCGCCGGCCGCTGCGGCTTCCGCCGCCAGCGCGGCGTTCACTTCGGCCGACACGGTATTGAGCTTCGCGGTACGCGCCTGCTTGTCCTTGGTCTGGTAGGCTTCGCGCAGCTTGGCTTCGGCCAGCTGCGTCACGCGCGCGATCAGCGCTTCGTTCTTCGCCGCCGGCGCCCATTCGACTTCCGGCTTGCCGCCGTCGCGCACCAGCTCGTGGATCGCGTCGATCACGACCTTCATCTGCTCGTGGCCGTAGACCACGGCGCCCAGCATCACTTCTTCGGAGAGCTGGTTGGCTTCGGATTCCACCATCAGCACGGCTTGCTCGGTGCCGGCGACCACCAGGTCGAGCTGCGAGCTGGCCATCTGGGTACTGGTCGGGTTCAGCACGTACTGACCGTCGACGTAGCCGACGCGGGCGGCGCCCAGCGGACCGCTGAAGGGAATGCCGGCAACGCAGATGGCGGCGGAAGCGCCGATCATGGAGGCGATGTCCGGATCGATCTCGGGATTGACGGACAGGACATGGATGATGACCTGCACTTCATTCATGTAGCCTTCCGGGAACAGCGGGCGGATCGGACGGTCGATCAGGCGCGAGGTCAGCGTCTCCTTTTCCGACGGACGGCCTTCGCGCTTGAAGAAGCCCCCGGGAATGCGGCCGGCCGCGTAGCTCTTCTCGACATAGTCGACGGTCAGCGGGAAAAAGTCCTGGCCCGGCTTGACATCCTTCTTCGCAACGACGGTTGCCAGCACGACGGTGTCTTCGATCGAGACAACCACGGCACCGGATGCCTGACGGGCGATTTCGCCGGTCTCCAGCGTGACGGTATGCTGGCCGTACTGGAAGGTCTTGGTAACTTTATTGAACACGGTGTTTCCTTTCTATTTTTGCCGACAGATTTTCAGGCGCTGTCGTTCACCTCACCACGAACGGCCGCCACGCATGGCATGCCGTCTATACTGCTTGCTGCGGAATCGCTTCGAATTACAAACCACAAAATGGCAAAATGCCTGCATCAGAGACTGACGCAGGCATTTTTTCTATAACCGGGCGAGGCGCAATGAATTACTTGCGCAGGCCGAGTTTTTCAATCAGGGCGCGGTAACGGGTGGCGTCCTTGCCCTTCAGGTAGGACAGCAGACGCTTACGGCGGTTAACCATCATGATCAGGCCGCGGCGGGAGTGGTGATCCTTGGCGTGGGCCTTGAAGTGATTGTTGAGTTCGTTGATACGGGCGGTCAGCAGTGCAACCTGCACTTCCGGGGAGCCGGTATCGTTCGTACCGCGGGCGTTATCCGCAATGATTGCGGCCTTGTTGATGTTTTCGATGGACATGGAATACCTTTCACATGCGGTGTACGGAGTCGCAACCCCAAGCACCGTGAACAATTGACAAAAAACCTTGGTCAAATCGACCAAGACGCGCAGTATAGCGGAAATGGCCCGGCTATTCAAACACTTACGCCGCCGACTTCGGTAGCCGCCGTTATTGCCCGCGATGCCGGAGAACCTGCCATGAAACCCCGCTCAGCGATTGCCATTTCATTAATGCTTGCCACGCTTGCCGGTTGCGCCACCTTGTTCCCGGCCCCGGTGAACGTGGGGGACGCGGAATCCGACGTGATCGCCAAGCGCGGGCAGCCGACGCGCCGTTACCAGGACGGCAAGGATCAGCTGCTGGAATATGCACTCGGTCCCTGGGGGCAGAGAACCTATATGGCGCGCATCGGCTCGGACGGGAAAGTCGTTTCGTTTGAGCAAGTCTTAACTACGCGGAAGTTCGGCACCATCAAGGTTGGAGAAGCAACGAAAGAAACGGTACTGCGCAGCATTGGAAGCCCGAGCGACACCTCCTACCTGCCGCTGCGCGACCTCGAGGTATGGTCCTATCCGTACAAGGAAGCCGATGTCTGGAACTCGATCATGCACGTCCATTTCGACCGGTCCGGCGTGGTGCGCCAGATGATGAACGGCCCCGACCCGCGTTTCGATCCTGACCTGCGTTTCCCGTTCAGCCTGGCGCCCCGATAGCGCAAATGAAAAAGCGCCTGCGATGCAGGCGCTTTTTCTTCGGGAGCGACCGGGGTCAGAGTTGCGGATTGAGCTTGTCGACCTTGGAGTGCAGCTTGTTCAATGCCGACAGGTAAGCCTTGGCAGACGCCACCACGATATCCGGATCGGCGCCGACACCGTTGACGATGCGGCCGGATTTCGACAGGCGCATCGTGACCTCGCCCTGCGACTCCGTGCCGGTCGTGATCGCGTTGACGGAAAACAGCAGCAGCTCGGCACCGCTCCTGGCTTCCGATTCGATCGCGTTCACCGTGGCATCGACCGGACCATTGCCTTTCCCTTCGCAGGCAAGTTCCTTGCCGCCCATCGTAAACACCACTTTCGCGGCCGGCTTTTCACCGGTCTCGGAATGCTGGCGCAGCGATACAAAACGGTAGTGCTCGTTGTCGTGCGAGTGCTGCTCGTCCGACACCAGCGCGATGATGTCTTCATCGAAGATTTCCGCCTTGCGGTCGGCGAGCTCCTTGAAGCGCGCGAACGCCGCATTCACTTCCGTCTCCGACTCCAGTTCGATGCCCAGTTCCTCGAGACGCTGCTTGAACGCGTTGCGTCCGGACAGCTTGCCAAGCACGATCTTGTTCGCGGTCCAGCCGACTTCTTCGGCCCGCATGATCTCGTAGGTATCGCGCGCCTTGAGCACGCCATCCTGGTGGATGCCCGACGCATGGGCGAACGCATTGGCGCCGACCACCGCCTTGTTCGGCTGCACGGCGAAGCCGGTGATCTGGGAGACCAGCTTCGATGCCGGCACGATCTGGGTAGTGTCGACGCCGACGTCGAGCTTGAAGTAATCCTTGCGAGTCCTCACCGCCATCACGACTTCTTCCAGAGAGGTGTTGCCGGCACGCTCGCCCAGGCCGTTGATGGTGCACTCGACCTGCCGCGCGCCGCCGATCATGATCCCCGCCAGCGAGTTCGCCACCGCCATGCCGAGGTCGTTATGGCAGTGCACCGACCAGACCGCCTTGTCAGCATTCGGAATGCGCTCGCGCAGTGTCTTGATCATGTTGCCGTACAACTCGGGCACGCCATAGCCGACGGTGTCGGCGAAGTTGATGGTGGTGGCGCCTTCGTCGATCACGGTTTCCAGCACGCGGCAAAGGAAATCCATGTCGGAACGGCTGCCGTCCTCCGGGCTGAACTCGACATCGTCGGTGAAATTGCGGGCGAAGCGCACCGCCTGCCTGGCCTGCTCCAGCACCTGGTCAGGCGTCATGCGCAGCTTCTTTTCCATGTGCAGCGGCGAGGTTGCGATGAAGGTGTGGATGCGTTTGCGCGCGGCGGGCGCGAGTGCCTCGGCGGCACGGGAAATGTCGCGATCGTTGGCGCGCGACAGCGAACAGACCGTGGAATCCTTGATGACACCGGCGATCGCCCTGATCGCTTCGAAATCCCCGGGGGAGGCGGCAGCGAAACCGGCTTCGATCACGTCAACCCGCAGGCGTTCCAGTTGCCGGGCGATGCGGATTTTTTCATCCTTGGTCATCGACGCGCCGGGCGACTGTTCGCCGTCACGCAAGGTGGTATCGAAAATGATCAGTTTGTCTGCCATGCTGCTCTCCTTTAGGAAAATTCGAATTCGGTTTGTTCTTGATGGTTCTTCGCCTGCCCTTGTCGAGATGACATGAGCCAGGCACTGCACAAATTGTGGGGGTATGGGATTTAGCGCGCGTTAACGCACTAGTAGGAACAGCGGCAGCAGCAGGCCTTGCAGGAGGCTGCTGGAGAGTACGGATGCGGAAATGTGGATTTCGCGGAACATGTGGAAAACTATAAGCGGAATCCCGGAAAAGTGCAACCTGCAGGCAAAAACCGGAATTCCGGCGTTTTTTTCCACCTCCCGCTCACACAATTGCGGCGCGGCGCCGCATTTTCGGCAAGCGCCGGGACTGCATTTCAGTCTTTCGCTTCGTGCATCTCGGACTCGGAGGTCTGCACGATGCTGACGGGCTTGCCCTTCGACAAGCGCCAGAAGAACACGGCGTAGCCGGAGAGGCCGTACAGCACGAACATGCCGAACAAGACCTTCGGCGGGTCGCTCGATACCAGCACGAAGATGAGAACGATGACAAAGATCGCAATGAACGGCACCGACTTGCGGAAGTTGATTTCCTTGAAGCTGTAGAACGGCACATTGGTGACCATCGTCAGACCAGCATAGAGCGTGATCGTCCATGCAAACCAGCTCAGGTCCGGTCCGGCGAAACCGAGATCGTGCATCAGCCACACGAAACCCGTCACCAGCGCGGCCGCGGCCGGGCTGGGCAAGCCCTGGAAGTAGCGCTTGTCGACCACGCCGATATTCGTATTGAAGCGCGCCAGCCGCAGTGCCGCCCCGGCGCAATAGACGAAGGCGGCAAGCCATCCCAGCTTCCCCATGCCGCGCAGCGACCATTCGTAGACCACGAGCGCCGGCGCGGCGCCGAAGGACAGCATGTCGGACAGGCTGTCATACTGCGCGCCGAACTCGCTCTGCGTGTTGGTCAGGCGCGCGACGCGCCCGTCGACGCTGTCGAGCAGCATCGCGGCGAAGATCGCGACTGCGGCGTAGTCGAACTTCAGGTTCATCGCCATCACAATGGCGAAAAAGCCGCAGAACAGGTTCGCGGTGGTAAAGGCGTTCGGAAGCAGGTAGATCCCGCGTCGCCGCAGCGTCGGCGGCGCGACCGGTCCCTCCCCTTCGATCTGGGGATGATGCAGCGTGCGCTTGTTTGCGCGTGCCGCCTTGGGGAATGCGCCGGCGTTGGTCTTCGCTTTGCGACGGTTGAAAGTTGCCATTCCGAATCCGTTTCAATGGTATGCAGATAAGATCACAACTCGGCCAGAATTGTTTCGGTTGCGGAGACTTTGTCGCCCACGCTGACCTTTGGCATCGCGAGCAGCGGCAAGTAGACATCGACGCGCGACCCGAAGCGTACGAAGCCGTAACGCTGGCCGCGCTCTAGCACGTCGCCCGCCTTCACCGAGCAGAGGATGCGGCGCGCGAGCATGCCCGCCACCTGCACGCAGGTGACCGTCTGACCATTGTCGGCCGCGATCACCAGCGCATTGCGCTCATTCTCGGACGATGTCTCGGCAGCCTTGCCGGGGAAATACTGGAGTGCCTGAACGCGCCCGTCCACCGGGGCGCGGTTGGAATGCACGTTGAAGATGCTCATGAACACGCTGATCTTGAGCGCGTCGCGCCCGGCATAGGGATCGCGCGCCTTTTCCACTACGACGACGCGGCCGTCGGCCGGCGACAGCACCGTGTTCGGCTTCTGCGGCGCCTGGCGCGCAGGATCACGAAAAGCCTGAAGAACGGCGAGAGCGATCAGCCAGAACAGGAGCGACCACGCGCCGGCGACCGCGCTGACGGCCAGCGCGAAGACAACGGCAATCCCGAGAACAGGCCAGCCTTCGCGGGCAATGACGGGATGTGGATAATTGTTCAACTTTGCTCCGTTCGATGGTGAAAAGCAAAAAGCGTGGCTATTCTAGACGAGCAGCCCGCAAATGTAACGCTTCAGCATGCTTTTCCTGCAAGCGCCAGGTATCTGCGCGCCATTTACTGCCCCGTCGCCCAGCGTAGTGCGGCGCCACTACTTGAAACGGACCTTGGCGACCACGCGCAGGCCCAGCGTCGTTTCGCCCGGCTCGAAACTCGGCTCCTGGACCTCCACCGACTCCTGCATCGCCATCGGCGCGGCGCGCATCGCCTTCGACGCATGGGCTTCCTGCGCATACGCGCCTGAGGCCTCGAAGTCCACCGTATCCATCACGGCATCGGCCGGACTGCGGCCCATCGCCTTGGCGATCGCGGCGATGCGGTCGGTCAGGTTCCTGTACGCCACTGCGATGCGCTGCTCGTCGATCTTTCTCGTCGTGGCTTCAGTCAAGCCGAAGCGCAGGCTGTTGAGCGCCAGCACGCGCTGTGCCGACGCCACGGTTCTCGGCAGGGCTTCAAGATTGGGCGTGACCACATCAAGATACTGGCCGACGCGCCACGCAATAATTTGCGGGGGACGGCTGCCCTGGCGTGGCTGCGGTTCATCCGAATACACCGGATAGGTGTAATAGCCGCGCGTTTTCAGGACGGCCTGCGGATCCTCCTTTCTGACAATTTCGGTTCCCTGCCTCATCTTCTGATTCACGCGCGAGGCGGCTGCGGTCTTGTCCTTGTCCTGCTCCTCGATCATCAAGGTCGCGCGCGCCTCGTCGTTGGGCTGCCTGACTTCGCCATAGGCCGGCACGACGACGAGGGCACCGGCGGTCTGCACCGGTACTTGCGCATGCAGGCACGCGACCCAGGCAGACAGGGCGAGAGGCAACAGGCGAATCAGAAATCGCGACATGAATTCTCCAAAAGAAAACGGGACGCCCGCGAAAGGAGCGCCCCGTTCATTTTACTCACTTCAAGCAAGCTTAACGATTACCCAAGTATTTCTTCCTGACACTTGCTCTGGTCGACAGGTCTGCTTGTCTGTCCCAAAGCCAGGAAAAAGCCGTGCCTGCGCCCGGCTTTTCGACCGAACGCGGGGAAGGCTTGCAAGCCTTTCCCGCATGATGCCATCCGGTGATCCAAGCTTAGTTCTTGGACTGGTCGACCAGCTTGTTCTTTTTGATCCAAGGCACGCGAGGTCGAAAAAAAAGCCGTGCCTGCGCACGGCTTTTCGACCGAACGCGGGGAAGGCTTGCAAGCCTTTCCCGCATGATGCCATCCGGTGATCCAAGCTTAGTTCTTGGACTGGTCGACCAGCTTGTTCTTTTTGATCCAAGGCACGCGAGGTCGA
>Ga0196971_1001446_pt1 | contig 10650 bp, 10 predicted proteins | sample S1v_1013CmetaG_FD_148660 | JGI IMG/M metagenome (GOLD analysis project Ga0196971, IMG submission 148660) | Soil microbial communities from Anza Borrego desert, Southern California, United States - S1+v_10-13C | ecosystem: Environmental > Terrestrial > Soil > Desert | place: USA: California... | reverse complement strand
CCGATTCACGCGGGCTCGAATGCGGGCGGCAACAAGAAGGTCTTCAAGTTCCGGTCGGACATGCAGCCTGACCAGATCGTCGCCCTGTTCGAAGGCATGCTGACGCGCGACGGCTCGTCCTTCCGGCTGGTGAAACTCGAACCCGCTTCATTCGGCGGCGGCAAAGGCTTCCGCTTCGAGTACAGCCTGGTGCGCAAGGCCGACAACGTGGAACTGTCGGGAACCGCGACCGCCGTCGTGAACAAGGGCGAACTGTTTGCGATCCTGTACCAGGCGCCGAAGCTGGTGTTCTATCCGCGCCACCAGCAGCGCGTCGCGCGCATCATGCAGAGCGCGCGGCTGCACGGCGCATAATCTGCAGCGCGGGCGGCAGGATGCCCGCTGCCCGCGCTGAGGTCCCCGCGCCGCGTTGGGCACGGGACCGTGGCCGGCCGTTCGCCGGCCAACCGGCACTGCCCGGGATTCCGCCTCAGACCCCGCCCATGCACAGGTACTTGATTTCGAGGTACTCGTCGATCCCGTACTTCGAGCCCTCGCGTCCGAGGCCGGACTGCTTGACGCCGCCGAACGGGCCGACTTCGTTCGAGATGATGCCGGTGTTGATGCCGACCATGCCGTATTCCAGCTTTTCCGCCACCCGCCACACGCGGCCGACATCGCGCGAGTAAAAGTAGCTGGCCAGGCCGAACACCGTGTTGTTGGCGGCGGCGACCGCTTCGTCCTCGGTCCGGAACGTGGTGACCGCGGCGACCGGGCCGAAGGTTTCCTCGTTCATCACCAGCATGTCGGCGGTCACGTTCGCCAAGACCGTGGGCTCGTAGAAGCGGCCGCCGAGCGCATGCGCCTTGCCGCCGGCAAGCAGCTTCGCGCCCTTGGCGGTGGCGTCGGCCACATGCTCCTCGACCTTGGCGACCGCCTGGTCGTCGATCAGCGGGCCCTGCATCACGCCGGATTCGAAACCGTTGCCGACCTTGATCTTCGCCGCGCCGGCGGCGAGCTTTTCGACGAAGGCGTCATGGATGGATTCATGCACATAGATGCGGTTGGTGCAGACGCAGGTCTGGCCGGCGTTGCGGTACTTGGAGGCGAGCGCGCCTTCCACCGCCGCGTCGAGGTCGGCATCCTCGAACACGATGAAGGGCGCATGGCCGCCGAGTTCGAGGCCGATCTTCTTGATCGTCGGCGCGCACTGCTGCATCAGGATGCGTCCGACCGGCGTCGAACCGGTGAAGGACAGGTGGCGCACGACGGTACTTTCGCACAAGACCTTGCCGACTTCGATCGAGCGCTCCGAGTCGGCGGTGACGATATTGATCACCCCCGGCGGCATGCCGGCGCGGTGCGCGAGTTCGGCCATTGCCAGCGCCGACAGCGGCGTTTGCTCCGCCGGCTTGATCACGATGGTGCAGCCGGCGGCGATCGCCGGCGCGACCTTGCGCGTGATCATCGCAATCGGGAAATTCCAGGGCGTGATCGCGGCGCACACGCCGACCGGCTGCTTCAGCACCAGCATGCGCTTGTCGGTCCAGGTCGACGCCAGCACGTCGCCCGACACGCGTTTGGCTTCCTCGGCGAACCACTCGATGAAGCTGGCGCCGTACATCACTTCGCCCTTGGCTTCCGGCACCGGCTTGCCTTGCTCGGCGGTCATCAGCACCGCCAGGTCGTCCGCATGCTGCAGCAGCAGCTCGTACCACTTGCGCATGATGCCGGCGCGTTCCTTCGCGGTCTTGGCGGACCAGAGCGGGAAGGCGGCGCTGGCGGCATCGATCGCCTTGCGGGTGTCTTCCGCCCCGAGGTTCGGCACCGCAGTGATGGTGGTGCCGTCGGCGGGGTTGGTCACGGGGAAGCTGGCGTTGCCTTCAACCCAGGCGCCGTTCAGGTACGCCTGGCTGCGCAGCAGCGCGGCGTCTTTCAGCGGGGGAATACCTCTGGCGGGATGCGACATGATGGACTCCTCGTTCTCGTGCGAAGTGGGAAAACATCAAGAATAGCGCAAAGCCGCTGTTATTGCCGCTGCACCGCCCGCACGAAATCCGGCAGCCGGCGTCCCTGCTGGTCGGGGTAGGCATCGGCCTCGGTCAGCTCGCCGACCCGGTCAAGCCGGAACGAACGGAAGTCACCGCGCAGCTCGCACCATGCCGCGACCAGCCAGGTGCCGCCCCAGAAATACAGTGCGAGCGGCCAGATCATGCGACGCGTCACGCGTTGCTGGGCATCGGCATAGCCGAGATCAAGCCGGCGCCTGCGGTTGATCGCCTGGCGCACCGCTTCCAGCCGCTCGCCATGCAAGGGATCGGCCTGGAAGGCGGGCGCGAACAGCGGCGTCGCCTCGACGAAGTCGCGCTTGTCGCGCGGCAGCGCCAGCGTCACCTTGGCCAGCGCGGCGGCGCCGGACGCGGCGAGCTGCGGTCCGCCCCAGGCCTGCACCATGCGGATACCCGCCACCAGCGCTTCGATTTCATCCGGAGAAAACATGAGCGGTTGCAAGTCGTAGCCGGGCTTGATCCGGTAGCCGATGCCCGCCTCGCCGTCGACCGGCACGCCGGACAGCGACAGCGTGCGGATGTCGCGGTAGATGGTACGTTCGGAAACTGAAAGCCAGTCGGCCAGCTGCTTCGCGGTGGTCAGGCGGCGGCCGCGCAGGTATTGCGCGATCTGGAACAGGCGGTCGGCGCGCTGCATCAGCCCCGTCCTCCGCGCGCTTCCAGTTCCAGCAGCAGGCGCAGCCGGTCGTCGCGCGCCACCTCGCGCCAGTCGCGGTTCGTCAGCGCGCCTTCCAGCGCCCACAGCAGGTTGAGGCTTGCCGGCTGCCCCGCCTGCCGCAATGCAAGGTAAGCGCCGACCGCACCGCGCGCCGCGAGGTCGGCGCGGGAATGCACGCCGATCGCGGCGAGCATTCCCGCTGACTTCGGGCCGAGGCCCGGCAGGTCGGTAATGGGCGGGTTGGTCATCGTCCGATTGTGGCAAACGCCGGCTACGGCGTCTAGGCCATCGTATGCAAGCCCAGGCGGTTGCCTTCGGTATCGATGAAGTGGGCGATGTAGCCGAGGTTGTCGGGCAGTTCGGTCTTGCCCAGCACCACCCGGCCACCAGCCGGTTCGATGCGCGCCAGCACCTTGTCGATCGACACCCCGCCATTCAGGTAGATGACGGTACCGTCCGGCCCCGGCGCGTACGGTTCGCCCTGGATTACGCAGCCCACGCCTTCGCCGGAGGGCGATGTGAAGATGCCCATCGGGAAGCTGCCGAACCTGTCGGATTTCAGCTCGCAGTCGAACACCGATTCGTAGAAGCGGGAAGCGCGTCCGAAGTCGGTGGAAGGAATTTCAAACCAGTCGATGTGTTGCATGATGTTCTCCTGTTGTCTGCCTCATGGCAGGACACATCATGCGCGAGGGCTCCTGACAGCAGTGTGTCAGGAGCCTTGCGGCTCTGTTTTACAAGCTACTGCGCGACCCGGCCCGCTCGCTGCGCCTGTCAGACAGCGCGCCTACTCCGCTTTCGGCAGCGCGCCTTCGCGGCGGTTGAATCCCGCCACCATGTCGAAGCGGAACAGCCGGCATTCGAGCGCGCCGTTGAAGAACGGCGTCTTGCGCGATTCCTTCAGGCGCAGCATCTTCGGCAGACCGAGGTCGGCGGTGAACAGGAAAACCTGCCAGCCGGCAAAGCGCTGCTTGAGCGTCGCGCTGAAGGCGCTGTAAAAGGAGGCCGCCATTTCGTCCGGCTCCTGCGAGCGGTCGCCGCGCACGCCGATGCGCTCGCCGTAGGGCGGGTTGGTCAGGATCATGCCGGGCGCCTCGCTCGGCGGCTTCACTTCCTGCGCCTCGATCTGCTTCAGCGGCACATCGAACTGGATGCCGGCCTTGCGCAGGTTGTTGCGGGTCATGACGATCATGTCGCCGGAAATGTCGCTGCCGAACAGGGTCGGCGCGGTGGGCAGGGGTGCGGGTTTGAAACTGCCCTTGATCGCCAGCCATTCATCGCTGTTGAACCCGAGGAATTTCTCGAACGCGAAGCTGCGGCGGGCGCCGGGCGGGATGCCGGCCAGGATCTGCGCCGCTTCGATCAGGATGGTGCCCGAGCCGCACATCGGGTCGAACAGCACGGTGCCCGGCTTCCAGCCGGCGGTCCGCAGCAGGCCGGCGGCAAGGTTTTCGCGCAGCGGCGCATCGCCGGTTTCCTCGCGCCAGCCGCGCTTGAACAGCGCTTCGCCCGAGGTGTCGAGATAGACGGTATAGGTATGCGCATCGAGGAAGCCGGTGATGCGCATGTCGGGCGTGCGGGTGTTGACCGAGGGCCGCTTGCCGTACAGGTCGCGGAAGCGGTCGCATACCGCGTCCTTGATCTTCAGCGTGGTGAATTCCAGGCTTTTCAGCGGCGACTTGATCGCGGTGAGGTCGACCCGGATCGTGTGGTCGACGTCGAACCATTCCTCCCAGGCCTGCGCCAGCGTCAGGTCGTAGATGTCGTTCTCGTTGACGTACTTGCCGTTCGCGATGCGCAGCAGCACGCGCGACGCGATGCGGGAATGCAGGTTGAGGCGGTAGCTGTCGGACAGCGAACCCGAGCAGTGCACGCCGCCCGGCACCTGGTTGTGCACCTTCAGGGTGCTGCTGTGCTGCGCGATCTCGCCGATTTCTTCGGCGAGCGCGGCTTCCAGGCCGCGCGGGCAGGGACAGAAAAATGAATGCGACATGGGGAACCCTTTATCCGTAATAAATTCTTTTCACTCTTTCGTTGCCGACCGATTGGCAAAGAACGGTAGGGTGGGTAGAGCGAAGCGAAACCCACCGCAATGGCACATCTGATGAACACGGTGGGTTTCGCTGCGCTCTGCCTCGGCGGCCCCGCCCACCCTGCAATCCACTATTTCGCGAAAGCACGCTCCAGGAAGTCCAGCCGGTCCTGGCCCCAGTAGCCTTCGCCTTCGTACACGTACCATGGCGCGCCGAACACGTTGGCCGCGATCGCTTCGTCGGTATACCTGTCGTATTCGGCCTGCACGCTCGTGGTCTCCGACGATTTCAGCAGCGCGCGGCCGTCGAAGCCGGCCTCGCTGCCGATCGCGGCGAGCGTGTCGGGATCGCCGGCATTCCTTTCCTCGGCCCATACCGCCCGCATCACGCGGCCGGCAATATCCAGCGCCGCATCGGTGCCATGCGCGAAGCGGGCCGCAATGATCAGCTTCGCCGACGGATCGCCCGGCACCGGGAAATACTTCGGCTGCAGGTTCAGCGGCATGTTCAGGTGCGCGCTCCAGCGCTTGAGCTCGACCAGCCGGTAAGCCTGGCGCTGCGGCGCGCGCTTTGCCAGCGGCAGCCCGCCGGAGACGCTGAATACCTTGCCGATGTCGCTGGGTTTGACGTTCACCTGCACGCCGTGTTTTTTCGCCAGCGCGACGAAGCGCTCGTGCCCAAGGTAGGTCCAGGGCGATTGCGGCGCGAAGTAGTAGTCGCAGACCTTGGTCATCGCAGCCTCCATCACGGATCAGAACGGTTTGAGGACGACGAGCACGACGGCGCCCAGCAGCCCGAGCGTCGGCGCTTCGTTGAACCAGCGGTACCACTTGTGGCTGTGCGTATTCTTGCCGTTTTCGAACTTGCGCAGCAGCACGCCGCAACCGTGGTGGTAGAACACCAGGAGCACGACGATCGCGAGCTTCGCATGCATCCAGCCGTTGCCCGGTCCCTTGCCGACGCCGAAGCCGAGCCACAGCCACAGGCCGAGCGCCAGGGCCGGCACCGCGAGGATTGTCATGAAGCGGTACAGCTTGCGCGACATCGCCAGCAGCCGCGCGGTGGCGTTCCTGTCGGTTTCCATCGCAAGGTTCACATAGATGCGCGGCAGATAGAACAGGCCGGCGAACCAGGAAGCGACGAAGAAGATGTGCAGCGACTTTACCCAGAGATAGAGCATACGTTCCGTCCGTTGTTGTTATTCCCGCACTTCGCCGTGGCCGAACACCACGTACTTCAGCGAGGTCAGGCCTTCCAGGCCGACCGGGCCGCGCGCATGCAGCTTGTCGTTCGAAATGCCGATCTCGGCGCCCAGGCCGTATTCGAAGCCGTCGGCGAAGCGCGTCGATGCATTCACCATCACCGACGCGGAGTCGACTTCGCGCAAGAAGCGCATTGCCCGGCTGTAGTCCTCGGTGACGATCGCGTCGGTGTGCTGCGAAGACCAGGTGTTGATATGCTCGATCGCTTCGTCCACGCCGCCGACGATCTTCACCGCGAGGATGGCGGCGAGGTACTCGGTGCGCCAGTCTTCCTCGGTGGCATCGGCCAGGCGCGGATAACCGGCGAGCAGGGCGCGCGCTTCGCCGTCGGCGCGCAGTTCGACGTCCTTCGTGCCGTACAGTTCCGCCAGCTTCGGCAGCACCAGCGGCGCGATCGCGCGCGCGACCAGCAGGGTTTCCATCGTGTTGCAGGTGCCGTAGCGGTGGCACTTCGCATTGAAGCAGATTTTCAGCGCCTTCTCGATGTCCGCGCGGTCGTCGATATAGACGTGGCAGATGCCGTCGAGGTGCTTGATCATTGGCACCTTGGATTCCTTCATCAGCCGCTCGATCAGGCCCTTGCCGCCGCGCGGCACGATCACGTCGACATACTGCGGCATGGTGATCAGTTCGCCGACCGCGGCGCGGTCGGTGGTCTCGACGACCTGCACCGCGTCATCCGGCAGGCCGGCGCCGACCAGGCCTTCCTTGACCAGCTTCGCCAGCGCCTGGTTGCAATGGATCGCTTCCGAGCCGCCGCGCAGGATGGTCGCATTGCCGCTCTTGATGCACAGGCCGGCGGCGTCCACCGTGACGTTCGGCCGGGCTTCGTAGATGATGCCGATCACGCCCAGCGGCACGCGCATCTGGCCGACCTGGATGCCGGTCGGGCGGTATTTCATGTTGGAGATTTCGCCGATCGGGTCGGGCAGCGCGGCGATCTGTTCCAGGCCTTCGGCCATCGTCGCGATCGCCTTGTCCGACAGCGTCAGGCGATCGATCATCGCGGCGGCCAGACCGTTCTCGCGCGCCGCGTCCAGGTCGCGGCGGTTGGCGGCGCGCAGCGCATCCGCGTCGCGCCGGATGGCGGCGGCGATCAGCGACAGCGCGCGGTTCTTCGCGGCGGTATCGGCCTTGGCCATTGCGCGCGACGCCTTGCGGGCGCGCCGGCCTAGGTCGTTCATGTAGTGCTTGATGTCCATGTCGTGACTCTGGTTCGATATTGCAAATTTCCCGTCCCGGTAGAGCGCGCTCTGCGCACCGCGGCGAAGGTTGGTGCGCGCAGCGCACCCTGCGTCACGGCGGTCTCTAACCGCGCGCGACTTTCAGCCCCAGCTGCAGCAGCGCATCCCACGCATCGCCGGCGTATGCCTTGGCCCTTAATCCCTTGACCATCTTATCGATTTGCGCCGCTTCCTGCAGCGCCGCTTCCAGCGTGGAAAGCTTCAGGCGCCGCAGCGCCGGCTCCATCAGCTTCTCGCGCGGTCCCCAGATGCGGTATTCCTTGAGCAGCATGCCGACCGACTTTCCCTGGGCGGCGCCGGCCTTGACCTTGAGCAAGGTACGGATTTCTTCCGCCATCGCCCACAGCACCAGCGGCAGCGCCTCGCCTTCGCCTTTCAGGCCTTCGATCATGCGCACCAGCCGCGCCGCATCGCCGGCCAGCATCGCTTCATTCAGCTTGAACACGTCGTAGCGCGCCACATTGAGCACCGCATCCTGTACCTGTTCGAAGCTCAGCTTGCCTTCGGGATAGAGCAACCCCAGCTTTTGGATTTCCTGGTGCGCGGCGAGCAGGTTGCCCTCCACCCGGTCGGCGATGAAATCGATGCTTTGCCGGTCCGCGCTTTGTTTCTGCGCGGCGAGCCTGGCGCCGATCCAGCCGGGCAGCTGGGTGCGTTCGACCAGCGGAATGTCGATGTACACCGCCGCCTGCTGCAGCGCCGCCACCCATGCGCTTTTCTGGGTCTGCCAGTCGAGCTTGGGCAGCGTGATCAGCGTGACGTTGTCCGGATTGAGCGCGCCCGCGTATTCCTGCAGCGCCTGCCCGCCGTCCTTGCCCGGCTTGCCGGTCGGGATGCGCAGCTCGATCAGCTTGCGGTCGCCGAACAGCGACTGCGACTGGTTGGCCGCCAGCAGCTCGCCCCATTTGAAGCTGCGCTCCACCACCAGCACCTCGCGCTCGGTCAGGCCTTGTGCGCGCGCCGCGCGGCGGATGCGGTCGGCAGCTTCGAGCGCCAGCAGGTGTTCATCGCTGGTGATCACGTACAGCGGCGCGAGATTCTTCGCCAGGTGCGCGTCGAGGGCGTCGAGCCGCAGCTGCATGATGTTTTTCCTCAGGCCGTCTTCAGTGCCGACAGGCGGCGCAGGATCTGCTGCACCAGGTCGGACTGCATGTCGCGGTAGAGCATTTCCTCTTCTTTTTCCTTCGCGATCACCTGCGATTCATTGAAGCTGATGTCCCGCTTCAGCACGATCTCGGTCGGCGCCAGCAGTTCGCGCTCCTTGTTGTCCTTGACCCGGAAGCGCAGCCGGTAAAACAGCGAATACTCGCGGATGCGGCCCTGGGTGTTGAGCGTGAGCGCGGACTTTTCCTTCGCCTCGTTGAGCACTTCGATGATCGCATCGGCTTCCTTCGGATCGGTGACCACGCTGCTGTCGCCGCTGGCGCGGATGTAGCGCCGCAGCTCGATGCCGAGCGGCGAGGTCTCCGCCACGCCGATGTAGATGGTCTTGAACGGCAGGCCGGCGGAGCCGTTGGCGCCGCGCAGCTGGAAGCCGCAGGCGGACAGCGCGAGGGCTGCGGTCAGGGCGAGGGCGGCGCGGCGTTTCATCGGCATCTCCGGTCAGGCAACGATGTTGACCAGCTTGCCGGGCACGATGATGACCTTCTTCGGCGCGCCTTCGACAAACTTCTTCACGTTCTCGTTGGCCAGCGCCGCGGCTTCGATCGCCGCCTTGTCGGCATCCTTGGATACCTTCACGCTGCCGCGCAGCTTGCCGTTGACCTGCACTACGAGCTCGATTTCCGCCTGCTCCAGCGCCGCCGGGTCGACCTGCGGCCAGGGCGCGTCGAGGATGTCGCCGAACGCGACATGGAAGCCGAGTTCCTGCCACAGCACATGAGTGATGTGCGGCGCGACCGGATACAGCACGCGCAGGAACACCGACAGGCTTTCCGCGACGACCGCGTTGGTCTGCGCCGATTCGTCCAGCTTCGCGCCTTCCAGCGTGTTGAGCATCTTCATGCACGCCGACACCACCGTGTTGTACTGCAGGCGGCGGAAGTCGTGGTCGGCCTGCTGCAGGATCTTGTGCACTTCGCGGCGCAGCGCCTTGTGCGTCTCCGGCAGCGCGCCGAAATCGACTTCCTGCGATGCCTTCACCCGGCCGGCCTGCGCATGCGCATAGGACCAGACGCGGCGCAGGAAGCGGTTAGCGCCTTCCACGCCGGCGTCGTTCCATTCCAGCGTCTGTTCCGGCGGCGACGCGAACATCACGAACAGGCGCGCGGTGTCGGCGCCGTACTGGTCGATCAGGTCCTGCGGATCGACGCCGTTGTTCTTCGACTTCGACATCGTGCCCACGCCGTCGTAGGAGATGGCCGAACCGTCGCTCTTCAGTTTCGCGCCGGTGATGCGGCCGCTGTCGTCGTAGACGTTCTCGACTTCATGCGGCCAGAAGTATTCGATCGCGCCCTGCGGCGTGCGGCGCGAGTAGATGTGGTTGAGCACCATGCCCTGCGTGAGCAGGTTGGTGAACGGCTCATCCACCTTGACCAGCCCGAGGTCGCGCATCACCTTGGTCCAGAAGCGCGCATACAGCAGGTGCAGGATCGCGTGCTCGATGCCGCCGATGTACTGGTCCATCGGCATCCAGTAGTTGGCGCCGTCGGCGACCATCTTCTCGTCATTCTTCGGATCGCAGTAGCGCATGAAGTACCACGAGGAATCGACGAAGGTATCCATGGTGTCGGTCTCGCGTCGCGCCGGCTTGCCGCACTGCGGGCAGTCGCAGCGCAGGAAGTCCTCGCGCTTGTTCAGCGGGTTGCCCGAGCCGTCCGGCACGCAGTCCTGCGGCAGCACCACCGGCAGGTCCTGCTCCGGCACCGGCACCGGGCCGCAGGAGTCGCAATGGATGATCGGGATCGGCGTGCCCCAGTAGCGCTGGCGCGAAATGCCCCAGTCGCGCAGGCGCCAGGTGGTCTTCTTCTCGCCATCGCCCTTCACTGCCAGGTCGGCCGCGATCCTGTCGACTGCCGCCTTGTAGCCCAGCCCGTCATACGCGCCGGAATTGACCGTCACGCCGCGCTGCTTGTCGGCATACCATTCCTGCCAGGCATCGGTGGAATAGGTCTCGCCTTCGACTGCGATCACCTGCTTGATCGGCAGGCTGTATTTCTTCGCGAACGCGAAGTCGCGCTCGTCGTGCGCCGGCACGCCCATCACCGCGCCGTCGCCGTAGCTCATCAGCACGTAGTTGCCGACCCAGACTTCGACCTTTTCGCCGGTCAGCGGATGGCTGACGAACAGGCCGGTGGGCAGGCCTTCCTTTTCCTTCAGCGCGAGTTCGGCTTCGGTGGTGCCGCCGCGCTTGCATTCCTCGATGAAGGCTGCCAGCTTCCCGTTCGTGGCCGCGGCGTGCGAGGC
>Ga0196971_1001445_pt1 | contig 10658 bp, 8 predicted proteins | sample S1v_1013CmetaG_FD_148660 | JGI IMG/M metagenome (GOLD analysis project Ga0196971, IMG submission 148660) | Soil microbial communities from Anza Borrego desert, Southern California, United States - S1+v_10-13C | ecosystem: Environmental > Terrestrial > Soil > Desert | place: USA: California... | reverse complement strand
CCCGACCAGTTTGGGCACATCTCTCAGATTCCGCAGATCCTCAATGGCTTCGGCATTCGCTTTGCCGTTCTGGGCCGCGGCATCAACCGCCTGCAGCACCAGAACGAGTTCCTCTGGCGCAGCAGAGCCGGCAGCGAGGTCTTCGGGGCCTTTCTCAATCACTGGTATAACAATGCGCAGAATATCCCCGCCGATCCCGAGGCAGCGGCAGAGGCTCTGCGGGCGGCTGCCCAGAAGACCGGCGCTTACAGTTCGGGACAGCACCTGCTACTGCTGAACGGCGTCGACCACCTTGAGGCCGACCCCAACCTGGGGGGTGCGCTCAAAGGCGCCGCCCGCCTGCTGGACGATGTGGTGATTCATGACGACATCGAAGGGGCCCTGGAGGCCATTCGGTCGGACAGCCATGATCTCGAAGTGGTCACGGGCGAGCTGCGCGAAGATGACGCGGGCAGGCTCGACGCCGGTACCCTTTCGGCCCGCATGCCCCTGAAGGTGGAGAACTTCCAGGCCAGCTTCTGGCTGGAGCGGTTCGCCGAACCCCTGGCTGCGCTGGCGGCGCAGCTGAGCGGCCCTGACCTGACAGACCTGATTCATCATGGCTGGCGCACCCTGCTTCAGAACCACTCGCACGACTCCATCTGCGGTTGCTCCGTAGACAGCGTGGCCGGCCAGATGGCAACCCGCACCCAGTACGCGCTGGATACGGCCCAGTCCGTGACGGAACGGGCGGTCCAGGCGCTGGCTCCTGCCCTGGGCTACGCGGAATCCGTCGGGCACGTCTTGCTCTACAATCCGGCGCCGTATCCCGTGGAGCGGGTGGCCCGGGTGTCGTTTGACCTCCCGCTGGCGGAGCCCACCCGCAGTCCGCTCACCCACCGGGTGGACGACGAGCGGACGCAGCCGCTCTTCCAGGCGGCCGTCAACGGCCCGGACGGCGCCGGGGTTCCCGCCCAGACGCTGGCCGTGTGCGAGACCCAGCGCCTGGTCCTCGCTCCCCGAGTGCTGCCGCGCACCCAGCCAGTAAGGCGTGTGGACCTGGCCGTAAAGGTGCAGCTCCCTGCCTTTGGTCTCGGGCGCTACACCGTCTCGGTCCAGCCCGGCAGCGATCGGGGGGAGAACGGCATCGCCACATCGTCCCGGACCCTGGAGAACGAGCACCTGGTGCTCTTCGTGGGCGCTGAGAACGCGCTATGGATCCGGCACAAGGCTTCCGCACGTCTGCTTGGCCCGCTTCATGTCGTGGAGGATGGGGGCGAGGCGGGGGACACCTACCACTACATTCGGCCGGCGCATGACGAGCTTCTCACCCAGGCTCATGCCGCGGAAGCCGCCCTGGTGGAGAACGGGTCCCTTTCGGCGGCTCTCCGGCTCACCTACCGCCTGCTGGTGCCCGCCTGCGCCGGTCCAGGCCGGGCGTCCCGCAGTGCCGAAAAGGTCCCGCTGCCGGTCGCCGTGACCGCCAGACTCCGGGCCGGCGATCGGTTCGTGACCTTCGATGCCGAGGTGGACAACACCGCGCAGGACCATCGCTTGCGGATTCTGTTCCCCAGTGGGATCGCGACCGAGCAGATGCATTCGGGCTCCCAGTTCGATGTGGTCGCTCGCCCGGTGGCTCTGCCAGAGAGTTGGAGCCGGCCAGCCGCTTGCCGGCCACAGTGGGGCTGGTCCGACGTGGCAGACGGGCACTTCGGCGTCGCCGTATTCGGCTGGGGCCTGCCTGAGGTGGAGCCTGTCGTCGCCGACGGTCAAGTATCCATCGCACTGACGCTGCTGCGTTCTGTGGGAGCAGTCAGCCGTGCATCCGCCACCCCCATGGTGCTGGAGGCGCCGGGTGCGCAATGCCTTGGCCGGCACACGTTCCGCTACGCCTGTTATCCGCACGAGGGCGATTGGCAGGAGGCTAACTGCCCCCGGGTGTGGGAAACGTTCTCGGCCGAGGTCACCGCTTTCCAGCCCCGGCCGGCCCATGAAGCAACAGGCGCAAATGCCCCCGAAGGCGACCTGGGAGTACTTGCCCCCATCGCCGTGGACAACGAACGCTTTGTCGTGACCACGCTGAAGAGCCCGGCTAACCCGGGGTCGGTGCACCTGATTGTCAGGGGCTACCTTGCCGCAACCCGCCCCGAACCCGTAACGATCCGGTTGGGCCTGCCGGCGAGGCAGGTCTGCCGCCTGAACTTGTCAGAGACGGTGGCAGAGCCGCTGCCACTAACCGACGACTGCGTGACGTTCATGGCGGAACCTGGAGAGATTGTGACGGTAGGGTTCGTCCTTGGCGGAAAGGAGGGTCCGCATGACCATTCGCTTTGCCGTCATCGGTGATGCGCATTATGTTCAGCCCGAGTGCCACCAAAAGGCGTTTGCCGGGGAGACGACCAGCGTCACCGAGCTGACCGACCTGCGCCGGAACCTGCCGCTCTCCCGTGCGGTCATTCCGAAGGCCATCGCCGAAGTGAACGCCGCCGCACCCGATTTCGTCATCCAAACGGGCGACATCATCCAGGGGCATTGTGATAATATCTACGCTTGCACCCGCGAGATGCAGGAGGTCCTTCATCTCTTTTCGAATCTAGAGGCACCCATGTACCTGGCCCTCGGCACGCATGACGGCGTCCATGGACAGCGGGATGACGCCCCCATCCGGGAACTGGTTCTGCCCCACCTGAGCACGCTGCTGGGCCGACACCTTGCCACGACCTATTACTCCTTCGCTGTGGAGCGCTCGCTTTTCATTGTGGTCGACTACGCCACCTATGCCAGCGGCGACGACCAGAACCGATTTCTCGAGCAGGAGTTGAAGCGAGGGCAGTCCTTCGACCACGTCTTCCTGTTCGGCCACCCGCCGCTGATTCCGGTAGCCCGCCTGGGATTCTCCGACTTCGCATTCGCCCGCGACTTACTCAGCCTGTTGGCCCAGTACCCCGTCGATGCGTACTTCTGCGGCCACACCCACAACCAGATTGCCTCCATCCACCGGGTGGGAGATGGCTGGCTGCCGCAGCTCAAGGGCACGATTCTAGGAGTAACCGACGAGCCAGGGGTGCCGCTGGAATCCGTTCGCCCCCTTCTCCCTGACCCGACTACATTTGAGTACGGCTGGGGCTTCCTGGAGGATTCGGCTCCCGGTTGGTGGCAGGTCACCGTGGAAGATGGTGTTACGAGGGTCGAATGGCGACGCATCGGACGCGGCATGGACGGCGCCCTGGTCGTCCGCAAGGGATGCAAGCCGGAGTTTGTCCAGCGCCCGACCCAGACCGGTACCTCGCTGCAGCCTCTGCCGCCCCTCGCCCATGTGAAGTCGGTCCGGATTCGCGCTGCGGGGAACGGCTGTGTGACGGAAGACCTCTACCGCATCACGCTGAACGGCCGTCCGCTGGGTGCCCTGCCCTGGCTCGAGTATTTCGACTGCCGGCGCTATCTTCAGCTTCAGGAGCAACACTGGCCCCTGCTGCAGCGGGTCAACACGATCACCATCACCACCGGTGAGGAGCCCATGTGCCTGGGTGGCGTCGTCATGGAAGTCGAGACGGATGCGGGGATCGTCCGGAGCGCCGTCTCTGCATACTACGCCAACGATGCGCGCTGGGACCGGTGGGGCGCCATGCCGTTGCACCGTGTCGAGCCCAGGGAGATCATAGCGTTTGAACTGGCCTTTGGCGAGTAGGCGCTGCAACACATCGCCGGGTCAAATGTGAGGAGGAATGGGCCGTGTCTGGCCAAGAGAATAAAACCCCGCTTTACGCCCAGATCAAAGCATATCTTCTCGCCGAGATCAAGGCCGGCCGGCTGGCTCCCGGAGACAGGGTGCCGTCGGAAGCCGATCTCGCCCGCCAGTTTGGCGTAAGCCGTGTGACCAGCAAGCAGGCCATGACCCAGCTCGCCCAAGACGGGCTGATCCGGCGTTCGCCCGGCGCAGGGAGTTTCGTCACAGAGCCGCCCGCCACGCAGGCTCCGGGCAATGCGATTGGGATTGTCCTGCCGCTTCTGACCGCCCGGCATGAACTCGAGCTGCTGCGCGGCGTGGAAGGCGAGGCCAGTCAGTATGGCTACCAGCTGATGATCCGCCAGAGCGGCGGGCAGCAGACACAGGAAGCACAGGCCATTCGCGATCTGGTCGATGCCCGTGTCGGCGGCCTCATCATCTGGCCTGTCCACGGCACGTTTTACAACACCGCCCTTCTCGAGCTGTGTGTGAAGGGCTTTCCGACCGTGCTGGTCGATCGCTTGCTCGATGGCATTCCCCTCTCCGGCGTCACGTCAGACAACCTGGAGGGAGGCCGCCTTGCCGTGGAGCAGCTCCTGCAGTGGGGCCACCGTCACATCGGCATTCTGAGCCCACCCATCGACTGGGCCTCCAGCGTGCGCGACCGTGTGATGGGGTGCGGCATGGCCCTGTCCGCCGCCGGCGTGCCGACGCCTCATGACGCATGGATGACATCGTTGGAGACGGATCCGGACGAGAACCGCGCACAGATTCGGTCCTTCCTCGAGGAGAACCCGAAGATTACCGCCGTGGTGGCCGTTCACGAAGGGATCGGTGCAGCCGCTTACCAGGCGGCCAGGGAGCTGGGCCGCAGGGTACCCGAGGACCTGTCGATTCTTTCGTTCGACCTGCCCGACCAGGCCGCCGTTGACGGCAAGGTGTTCTGCCACGTCTCACAGCAGGCCGAAGCCATCGGGCGGCAAGCGGTGCAGGTGCTTCACCAGCGCATCGCTGAGGATGATCCCACCATTCGATCGGTCCAGGTTCCGGTGAAGTGGGTATCTGGTTCGACCTGCAGCGTGCTTTCTGCGGGTGAGGCCGGGAAGCCCTGAGTCGAGAAAAACGACGCTGCCACCGAGAATGGCGGCGTCGTTCTTTTGTTGCCTAGCAGGGCATGATGCTCCGTTTGTGACAGCTCTCTCGTGAGCACCAGTGAGCTTGGTGGGCGAGGCACCAGGATTGTGTCCCGGAAGACATGAGGGCTAGCGTCCCGGAAGCATTGGGGTAGGCGTTGGGGTGCGGCGCCGGGCCGTTCTGTTGGCCTGCGCGGGTTTGGCGAATATTGGTCACCTCCGTCCGGCTCGCGATGACCAGAAATCACCAAATCACTGCGATGCCGACCGAGATCAACGTCGTTGGCGGCTCCGAGGGCGTCGAATCAAGGGAGTCCGGGTCGAATGCCGTCGACCAGATCTCGCCAAATGGCAGACCGGCTGTCCCCGTCGAACACGACCGGACCCCGCATCGGACCAAGTCGCCCGGGACGGTCTTGGTTGCGCACACCAACGAGAATGAGTTCAACACCTTCGTTGCCAACAAGAAGAACGAAGCGCTGAAGGACCGCATGATCCTGATCAGGGTGCCTTACAACCTTCGTGTTAGCGATGAGGTGCGCATCTACGAGAAGCTGCTGGCCGACTCGGCGCTCAAGGACGTTCACATCGCCCCGCACACGCTGCGGATCGCCTCCATGTTCGCCATCCTCACCCGCCTGGAGCCGTCCAAGAAGGCCGGCATGAGCCTGATGAAAAAGCTCAAGCTCTACAACGGTGACAGCGTCGAAGGGTTCACAGCCAAGGACATCAAGGAGCTGCAGGAAGAGGCCCAGCGCGAGGGCATGCAGGGAATCTCGCCAGGGTACATTCCGGACTTACACCGGGTGTAGGACGATCTGGCGAGATCATAGCATTGTCTCAGCTACTTCATCGGAGCCGTTTCCATGCACTTGGGATAGTTGCTGCAGCCGTAGAACCGGGTTCCGTCCTTGCGAGCCTTCCGAGGAACCATCGGGATGCCACACTTCGGACAGAGCGGTGGCCCAGCGGGTGCCGAGGGCTGCTGGAGAGCAGGGGCAATTGTCCGTCGGACGGAAACCTGCCGCCCCGGACTGAGCGACAGAGCGTCACCAAGGAGGGAGCTGACCTCCTCCTTGGTGTACGAGGATTGAGCCGGCATGCGGATGATGGGAAGACCGGCCGCTTCGAACACCGCCTCGACAAATGCGTCTCGTTCCTGGCGGGCTTCTCGCTGGTGAGAGGCATCATCCAGTTCAATCCCCATGATCGGGCTGAGCGTCTGCGGATCGCACAAGAGGAAGTCCACGTGTTTGCGATCGATCTTGTTGCGGTACGCCTGAGTCCCTTCCTTCGTGGCGACGAAGAAGATGTCACCCAAAGAGACCTTAGGGCAGATCACCATTCGTTCCGCCACCACCAGCCGGAGAACGCCGTAGAACGACAGCTCGGCCCGGGAGAGAAAGTGATCCCTGGTGCGATAGGGCAGCGCCTCTGGATTGGGTTCAGGAGTACGTCCAATGAGGGAATACAGGAAGCCGAGACACCCCTGGTTCTCCTGGGGCATTTGACGATCACCTCTCCGACTGATTAAGCAACAGCCATCCCTCGCCCTGCGCTTCGATGCCCCCCCTGGAAAGTCCTACCGTCGCGCTTACCCGGGAACGAAAAGTGTGCCGGTTTGTTGCTTGCACATGCCGAGCTCTTATACCCTGGAATCATCGCAACCCGATGAAGGGGGCTGTTGGGTGACCAAAGGCAGGAAGGAAACGTTTGTGGTGACCCACTCCCATGCGGACGATCCCGACCCCCGGAAGGTAGAGGCCGCCCTGGAGGTCTGGAGGCGGGCACTGGCCGACGCTGCCCTGGCTGGCCAGCCGGCGGAGGAGAGGCCTCTGGCCCGCATCGTGGTCGGCCCGAAACGGCGTGGTCGTCGGAAGCAAGCCGGCGGGGAGGGAACCCATGAATAGCGCGTGTAGTGGCATACCGCCTCTTTCGGGAGGCGGTTTTCGCTTTGCCTCCAGCGCAAATGGGTCGCAGACATCCGCCCGAAGCCGTACCCCACAAGGCTTGGCGGTTATGCAGACATCTCGCCCGCTTCCCGACGAGGCCCCTCCCGGCCATGCCGGACAAGGGATGCGGGCATTCCGAACTCCACGTGCCTCTGCCAAGGCACGTAGTGTGGAATAAGGACTGCCTGCAGCAGTCTACGGAGCCCTACGGGCTCAAGGTTTTGCACGTACCGCAGATGGACGTCCGGGCTCCTAAGATGCGGTACCCGGGAGAGAAAACCCGTGTGGCACTAGGAGGGAAGAGTAGTGCAGAGCAGACAGGCTACCAGTCTCCGGGTGGACCAGGCCCTCTACGATCGTCTGGCCAAGTTGGCCAGGGAACGCGGCACCAGCATCACGCGGCAGCTTGAGATGGCCATACGGGGCCACCTGGAGTCAGCCGTTGTCGAGGATCAAATGCCGGTGGTCAGGCCCGCGGCGTTTCAGTGAGGAAGAGCGGGCGCACTTGCGAAGAGCGGCGGCCGAGCACGTGCGGACATGGCCAAAGGGCACCCGCACGTCCACATCGTTATCAAGGCGACCTGCAGGGATGAGGACGGCAGCGGGAGTTCGGGTGTGAACTGGAGCGGGAGCGGCCCCGACCCCGGTTCCTTGAGCGAGGCGGGCGCTCGCCTGGCGATGTGCTCCTTCGGGCGTTCCAGCAGGTGATCCAGAAGATGGTGGAGCGAGAGCGGGAGGAGGAGCGGGAGAACGAATACCTCCACCAGCTCTGGCTCCGTGGCCGGTCCCGTGATCGGGATGATGATCGGGAAGTTCGCGGACGCCGTGGGACGATTCGTCAACACTGACGCTACGGAATCTAGGATTTCCGCCTATACTAATGTCTAGATAAGCATGGTTTTCTATCGTGAGAGAGCTAGGAGGGAGACCATGGACCTGACCGTCATGAGCTTCAACTTGCGGTTCTGGAACAAGAAGGATGAATACGACTGGCCACGTCGCCTCCCAGGGGTTGTTGCCGCCGTTCAAGCTTCACAGCCCGCCGTGATCGGCACGCAGGAGTGTCTTCATGAGATGCTCCTGGACCTGCTGAATGGGCTTCCAGGTTACACATTCATCGGAGAAGGGCGGGAAGGTGGGGAGAAAGGCGAGTACAGTGCCATCCTGTACCGCACAGACCTTTTGAAGCTGAGGTACCAGGGTCAGTTCTGGCTGTCCGATCACCCGGAAATACCGAGCAGCAATAGTTGGATGGCTGATTGGCCACGCATCTGCACATGGGGATGGTTCCAGCCCATCGGCGAAGTGGGGCCAGAGTTCCTCGTCTACAACACTCACCTTGACAACGGCAGTCAGAAGGCCAGGGAGAAGGGAGTCCGCATGATCTGGGACGTCATGGCCCGGCGCAGAGAGCTGTCAGGATTGCCTGGGCTGCTTATGGGCGACCTGAATGCCGAGCCGCACAATCCCGTCGTGGGCTTCCTGCGCGGGGCGGCAGAGCTTGAAGGCGAGATCGCCACGCTCAACGATCTCTACCAGTTGAACGGCGGTGAGGAGGCGGTGGGGCCTACCTACCATGATGGGCCGGGCTTCTGCAGCGGTGACAGCGAGGAGGCAAGGAGGCCTCGACTGATCGACTACATCTTCGCGACGACGGATGTGACCTCTCTCTCGGTTGAGGTGGATCGTAGGCGGTTCGGCGACCTGGACCCCTCCGACCACTATCCGGTGGTTGGTCGAGTTCGGCTGCCGGATTAGGTCGACGAGATGTGCTCCCACACCAACTCAACCGACGCTGGCCCCTGGCTCCCCCGCCGGCGGTAGACCTGAATGCGCCTGAGCAGCCCGAACAGGACTTCCCGCCGCCGGACCGGGTCCAGACTCTCCCACAGGTCCACCTGAGCCAGCGTGTTCCGCCACGCCTCAAGCGTCGTCGACTGGTCCCGCACTTTCGAGAGGGCCAGCTCGATGCCCCGCCGAGACGTCAGCAGCTCGGTCATCTCCGCATCGGCGTCCGACTTCAAGTCCTCGTAGGTCGACAACTGGATCTCCCCCGACCGCGCCGCCCGCCTCAGGCGGACCAGGTCAGCCTCGACCCCCTTCACCCGCTCATCGACATGCGTGAGGGCAAGCTGGTAATCCCGCCGGATACTGTCGGCCGAGAGCTTCTCCTCAACCACGGCGAGCGCGTCGGCGCGCAAGCGAGGCGAGCCATACTGCACCATGACCTCCTCAGCCACCAGGGCCTCCAGGTCGTCGGCAGAGTAGATGCCCGGCTCGTAGTCGCAACCCTTCCCCTGCGCGTTGCGCGAGCAGCGATAGTACCGTTTCTTGCCCTCCTTGTAGAACATGTGCAGCGGCCCACCGCACCGACACATGGCCAGACCGCCCAGGAGCGATCGATTGGCCGTCTGGACACCCTTCTTGGTGTACTTGGCCGTCCGCTCCTTCTCCAACTCCTGCGCCCGGGCCCAGACTTCACGCGAAACGATGGCCGCGACCGCACCTTCAACGACTGCCAAGGGCGTCTCCCGCTTCGACCGCCGGGGGGCGCTCGTATCGCGCTGACGGGCCGGGTTCGTCTTCCGGCGCCCGAACGTGACAGTCCCGGCGTAGACCGGGTTCCGCAGCAGCTCTCGGACAGTCAGCGACCACCACTTCCCGCCCTCGGGCGCCGGAACGCTCCGCTCGTTGAGCGTCCGGGCGATTACGTTGGGCCCCTGTCCATACGGTGCAGATGTGGCCCACTCGAAGATCTGGCGGACGATCGCCGCTTTACCCTCATCCACGGCAAGCTGGCCCACCCCAACCCGGGTATACCCGAAGGGTGCTAGGCGACCGCCCGGGAATTTGCCCTCTTTGGCCCGCCGAACGGCGCCCGCGTGCGTGCGCTCCCGAATCAGGCCCCGCTCAAACTCGGCGAACGAGGCCAGGATGTTGAAGACAAGCTGCCCCGTGGGATTCCCCTCATCCGTCCCGATGGGCTGCGTAGCAGACCGAAACGCACAGCGACCCGCCCACTCGTTCTGAATGAGCTGGGTGATGTCAGCCAGGTTGCGGGACAACCTATCAATGGAGTAGGCCACCACGCAGTCGACCCGCCCCGCCAGAATCCATTCCCGCAGCCGCGCCAAGGCGGGCCGGTCCAGAGATCCGCCGCTGTACCCATCATCCACAAAGACAAGCTCCTCAGACGCAGTCCACCCCTGCGAGCGGATGTATAGGGAGCAGCGCTCCCGCTGAATCTCCAGAGTCGTGCCTTCTGTCTGCTCATCAGTGGACCAGCGAATGTACACAGCCACAGCGCGAGGAGATCCCAAACCGCCCACAACGATCACCTCTACTCTTAATACGTGATCTAGCGTATAAAAGTCAGTGCGTTTGGGCAAACTTCTCTCCCCGCTACATCATCAACCGCCTCTCAAGCGCCCTGGTCAAGGAAGGCATCACTTGCATCAACCCGCTGGACGCCCTCCGCACGCTCAAGGACGGCTTCGAGCAGCACACCGGCATCAGCAAAGAAGAGCGCGAGAGCTACCTCAACTTCATCTACGAAGCCCGCAAAGAGTTCGATGAGTCGGCCAAGAACGAGATCCAGCGGGCCTTCATCTACGCCTTCGAAGAAACCGCCCGGACCGTCTTCAACAACTACCTCGACAACGTTGAGGCGTTTTATCTACGATGCGAAATTGAGGCATAGGGCGAGGTAGCTTGTAGCAGCAAATAGGCCAAAGAAGCCCGGTGTTAGCGCCGACGCTATTTGGCGATCGCCATCGATCATTTGTACAGGAAAGTTTTTGATCGGGAGGGAATTCTCTGGAATCCCTCTCGTTGTTTTTTGAGGGAAATAGGAAGAACCCCTGGGCC
>Ga0196971_1001444_pt1 | contig 10659 bp, 11 predicted proteins | sample S1v_1013CmetaG_FD_148660 | JGI IMG/M metagenome (GOLD analysis project Ga0196971, IMG submission 148660) | Soil microbial communities from Anza Borrego desert, Southern California, United States - S1+v_10-13C | ecosystem: Environmental > Terrestrial > Soil > Desert | place: USA: California... | reverse complement strand
CTCAGCGGGAGAGCACTACGTTGACATCGTAGGGGTCACAGGTTCGATCCCTGTCGCGCCCACCATTCTACGCTACGCGGAGCGGTGTGCAGGACGCCCGCCGTAGCCTTGGCGGAGAAGGGCTGTGTATCCTCGCCAGAGAAGCTTCTCGCCCAGCAGTTGAAAAATTTGAGTCGCGCGCGGGTTATTCACACGCTTAAATACCGCCTGACGGGAGTGTTGGGCGGTGGGCGAACAATACGGCGCATTCATCAGCCATGCGTCCGCGGACGAGCCGCTGGCCGGCGAGTTGCGGGATGCGCTCGAGGCTGCCGGCATAAAGACGTTCTTTGCGCCGGGCGGCGCGCAGATGCGCCAGGGCAATTTCCTCGAACAGCTCGCGCGCGCAGTTAAAACATCGAACGCGCTGGTGCTGATGCTGTCGAAGGCGTCGGCCAACAGTAAGAACGTGCGCTGGGAGGCGAAAGTCGCCAGCGAGCATGGCTGCGACATCATTCCGGTGCTGGTCGAGGATGTCGATCTGGCGATGGACAACTCGCTCTATGTGCTGACGTTCGAGCTGCAGCAGGTGCGGCTGTTCCCTGATCGCAGCAAAGGTGTAGCGCGGCTGATCGAGTTGCTGGGCGGGCGGATGCGCGCGGCCAGTGGCACGCCTGCGCCGGCGCCGGTGGAAGCGGCGGGGGCTAGTTCGCCCGCATCCGAACCTGTGCCGCGTCAGAAGTTCGATCGCGCGAAATTCGTCTCCGAAGTGCGGGCGCGCGCGGACCGCAATGACCGCGAGGCGCTCTACGTGCTGGGCCGGCTGCATCAGGATGGGTTCGGCGTCGCCAAAGATGAAGCGCAGGCGGCGCGGCTCTATCGGTTGGCGTCCGAAGGTGACAACGGTCTGCCCGAGGCGATGCACGCGCTGGCCAATTGCTATCGCAAGGAGCGCGGCGTCGGGCGCGATTTTGCGCGCATGCATAAATTCTATCAGTCCGCGGCCGAACGCGGCTTTGCGCCTTCGATGTATTATCTTGGCCGCGCCTACGAAGCCGGATGGGGTGTGCCGGCGGACAATGCGAAGGCGTACCATTGGTACCAAAAGGCGGCGAAGGTGGGCTCGGCGCCGGCGCAGTATGCCGCCGCTCGCATGGCGCTCGCCGGTATCGGCACGCCGGTCAATGATGCGAATGCGCTGAGCTTTGCGCAGATGGCGTCGCGCCAGCATTACGGCCCGGCGCTCAATCTGATGGGGCGTCTCTATAGAAAAGGCCGCGGCGTGGCGCAGAACGATGTCGAGGCTTGCCGCTGGTATAAGCGCGGCGTCGAACAGGGTGACTCCGATGCGGCGCTCAATCTAGGTTCGATGTACGAACGCGGACTGGGAGTCGAGCGCGATGCGGATATGGCGGGCGCGCTTTTTGCGCTGTCGCAAGCGCTCAGGCAGGAATGACATGCGTAGAAGGTGGGGGACATGACGGCGCTACCTCGCGGCACAGAACTTGGCGACGAGTTCGTCATCGAGCGCGTACTCGGTCAGGGCGGTTTCGGCATCACGTACGAAGTACGGGCGCTGAAGACGATCAACGACGAAGTGCGTCAGGGCGACCGCGGCGTGGTGAAGGAATTTTTCCCGCGCGGGCTCGCCGAGCGCGCCGAAGACGGCCTTCGGCTGCGCGCCGTCGATGGCAAGGAGCATGATTTCGAGCGCTTGCGCGCCTCCTTTGCCGAAGAGGGCCGGGCGTTGGCGCGGTTCTTTGATCCCGGCATCGCCCGCGTGTTCATGCTGCGCCAAGCGTTCGAGACCGCTTACATCATCATGGAATTCATCGAAGGCGAACCTTTCGACACCCATTTGTTGCGCTATCAGGAGCAGCGGCGGCGGCCGATGGCCGTGCGCGATCTGATGCCGATCGCGGCCAAGCTCGTCGATGCGATCGGCCTGGTGCACGACGGCGGACTGGTCCACCGCGACATCAAGCCGGCCAATGTCATGATCCGGCGCAATGGCGAGCCGGTGCTGATCGATTTCGGCGGCGCACGGCCGTCAGAGCGCGCGGACCAATCCCTCGTCTATACGCCCGGCTTTGCGCCGATGGAGCAGATTCAAGGCCGCAATGTCGGGCCGTGGACCGACATCTACAGTTTGGCGACGACGTTCTATTATGCGCTGACGGGTGAGTTGCCGACGCAGGTGGTCAACGGGCAACCTGCTCTGGTGCCGCTGGCGCAGCATCCGCGGCGCGTCGATTGGGGCATTCCGTTGGATTTTGCGCGGGCGGTCGATTGGGCGCTTGATCCGTTCGAGCCGTCGCGGCGCCCGCAATCGGTGCAAGCGTGGCGGGCGCAGTTGTTTCCCGGCAGCGCGCCGCTTTCGCATGCCGGGCAAGTCGGCGGTGGCGGCGATCAGCGTCACCAGATCGGCGGCGTCACCGGTCCCGGCGGCTATGGGCAGGGGCCTGGCGGCTATGCGTCGAGTGAACTGAATTGGGCCGACGAGCAGACTGAGAAAAAGCCAAAGCGCCTCGCCATGTTCGGCGTGATTATGGGTGTGGTGACGGCCGTCGTGGCGCTGGCGGCGCTTGTGTTCGTCGTTATCAACCCGTTTGGGCCGGACGATCCGGAATGGCGCGGCGGAGTAACCGCGAGTGCGGAGACGTGGACGCGCGTGCACTTTGAACGCCGCCCGCAGGCTGGCGCCTCGATCGGTTTCACGGCGGACGCGCCGTTCAGGCTGCGCGTGGATGGGCATGTCTATTCGTTCGTAGACTCAAACGCCGCCGTCGGCTTGCCGGCAATTGCGCCGGACTCGGTCGTCGAAGTGCGCGCTGTGCGCGATCCGGCGCAGGTCAGCTTCTACTACTGAAACAAGTTTTGGCCGCCGCCAATGCGGCCGCACATGATGTAGACATGTGTCTGACCGGGCGGCGGCGCGCACTGTTCGGCCGGCGCCGTCGAACGTGTGACGGCTTCGTTCGTGCGTGTCACCAGCGTGACCACTTGATTGGCTTGGCTGCCCGCATCGCCGGAGAAATTGAGCTGCATGCCGTTGTCTTGCACGAACTCCTGCAGCCGGTTGCTGACTTCCCGGGCGCTCGGAGCCGGGGTGCTGAAATAGTTCAGCCGCGTGAGATTGACGCGAATGACCTCCGCGCTGGCTTCGCTGAGGCGATAGTCGCCGAGCATAACTTGCGTTTGCTCGGGAGGCGGCGCTGGGGCCTGCGGCACGACTTGGCGCACCCAGGTTTGCTGAGAAATGTTGCGCACGCGCCAGCCGGATGAGGTCAGGCACACCTCGCCGGTGAAGCGGCCATTGCCGCCGCCCAGCGTCAATGCAAGCGAGAAGGAGCGGCACGGATCAGTGCAGGCGCCGCAATCGATGCCGGGGCCGGCGTTGGCCGAATAGCCGCGCCGCATCGTCAGTTCACCGAAATAGCGCTCGCCGCCGCTGACCGTGTCGAGTTGCGTCGAGGCCAGAGGGACTGCGCCGGCGCGTCCTTCGATGTAGCGCTCGATCTCGGAATAATAGGTTTGCGGGATATTGGCCGGCGCCGTCGCCGCGCTCGCTATGGACGCGGCGATGACGCCGAGGGCGCAAAGCGTAGCGGCGAACTTGCCTACCTGCATCGCAACTTCACGATGAAATCGGTCGGATCGCGGATCTGCTGCGCGTAGGTTTGATCGAACGGATCGTAGCCGCTGGCTTGAACGGCGCGGGCGATATCCCGCAGCGGCGTGCCGAGCGTCATGCCGTTCGCCAGCGCCGTGACGAGACCGACGACCTGCGCGTCGTCATCCAGCACAGGCGACCCTGATGAGCCGGGGTCGAGCGAGATGCGAAAGCGCAGCATCTCATATGTGCCGCTGGGGTGCGCGCCTACGAGTACGCGCATCGGATTCTCGCCGAGAAAAACCGGCTCGGCGCGCGTCGGCATGTTCGGGCCGAAGCGCATCACAAATCCCATCGGCCTTGCGATCGGCGGCGCAGGACGTTCTTCGCCGCGGCGGTTGAGATCGGGGCGGCGCAAGCTGAGTCCGCCATAGCGGTACATTTGCGCCATGCGCAGCACCGCAACGTCGCGCCGGCCGTCCCAGATCAACAGGCCGGCGTCGTGCTCGTTGCCACCTGCGTCGATCACCTTGATGTCGCGGCAGCCGCCAACGACGTGCGCACTGGTGACGACGAGCTCGCCGCGGGCGACGAAAAAGCCGGTGCCGTTCTGGAAGAAGTCGCCCGGATCTTGCGCCAGCCGCGTGCGCACGGCGTTCTCGATGTTCACATCACGGAGCACCGGCAGTTCGCTCTGCGCGCTTGCCGGCGCGGCGAAGGCCACGGCGAGCGCGAGGCTCGCCGCAGCAATCCGCTTCAGCGCGTTAAAGCTCAGGTTTGCGTTTGCCATGAGCCGTTCGGGCCGGTGCGGCACATCGTGTACGTTTCAGGCACGGTGTTGCCGCCGGCGTGATATTGCTCGTTGATCTGGCGGCATTCGCGGCCCTGAGCGTCCGTGGTGGTGCCGAGCAATTGCAGCGAACCGCTATTGCTGGTCTCCGGGTTCTGCCACGTCGTCGTGTTTTGGCCTTCGTTTAGGAACGTCGCCACTGCGGCGTTGCGGCGTTCGCGGTCGCGCGCATCGATGTGGCGCGCAATCAGCACGCCAGCGGTTGCGCCAGCCAACACCAGCGCGATGCACTCAGTGTCGTTCGCGCTGCTCAAGCGGCAAGCCGCGTAGCCTGTCACGGCGCCGAGTGCGCCGCCAAGAAATTGGCTGGTCGTGCCGTCTGTCGCGCAGGCGCTGAGCGCCATCGAACTCGCCAATGTAATGCTGAGCAACGCGCGACGCGTGCGCAGCGGGCGAACGAGCATGTTGTACATCTAGACACCCCCCGGTCCCGTCCGTGTTATCGTATCGACGGTAGAATAATCTTTACTCGCTTTTCGAGAGAAGACAAGATTGCGCTTTCGGCGTGCGGGGGGATGTCGATGACGACGCGACAAATTCGTGTTTGCGCAATTGCTGTCGTGATTGCGCTTGTCGCGTTTGCGCATGCGCCAAAGGCAATCGCCAATCCTGACGCGGTGGTGCGCATAGAAGCGGCCAACGGCGATTTTTTCCTTACAGGCGTTGCAGTTGGACCCGATTTGGTGGTCGCACCTGCGGGTGCGTTGGCGGATCAGAGCAAGGTTACAATTCATCGCGGCGCCAACTCGGCCGAAGCGACGGCGCGTGTTGTACAAGGCCTAGCGATCGTGCGCGTGAACAGCGGCGGCGCTGGAAGCGCGCCCTTGGCGCATGCGGACGCATCGAGTGAGACGACGTTGAATGTAGTCACCGTTTCACGTTCGGGGGCGACGCCCGTTTCAGCGCTTTTGACCATAGAAAACGGTGTTTCTCGCATTGCGCCTGCGCCTGCAGGAGGCGGGGCGGCGTTCAACGGCTGTGGAGAGGTGGCGGCGCTGGTGACAGCGGACGGTCGTGTAATCCCCGCTTCAGTAATCGCCAACACCATGCAGGGCGCGGCTGCGGTCCCGCAACGCGGCTCTGTCACCTGCCAAACGCAGGCCGATGGCGGCGTCAGTCAGTTGCGCACGCAGGTCACCGATCTCCAGCGTCGGCTTGCGGCCGCGCGCACGGAGCGGGAGCGGCGCGAGATTCAAAGCGAGATGGCCGCGCTTCAGACGCGGATTGATACTGAACTGGCGACCCAAGCTGAGCAGCGCGCGGTGCTTGAGAAGGCGCGGCAGACGGAGCGTGGTGAGCGCGACCGTGAGCGTCAGTTGGCGCTGCGTGTCGGGATCGGCGTCGCGGCGCTGGTGGTTGTGTTGCTTGGTCTGGCGCTTTGGCTGTGGCTGCGCTCGCGCAAGCTCAACAAGAATCTGGCGGACGCCAAGAAGGGCGGCCCGGTTTGGAATGATTGCGTGCTCGAGAGCGAGACGGGGGCGACGGTGAAACTGCCCGGCGCGAAGCTCGCCAAGGGCGGGGTGGTGATCGGCCGGTCGCGCGAGGAGACGGACATCGTCATCGATAAGGATGACGTGTCGCGCCGCCATGCGCGCTTCGAAGCGCTCGACGGCGCGCTGCACGTCAGCGACCTGGGCTCGACCAACAAGACCTTCGTCAATGGCAAGGATATCGAGCGCGGGCTGGTGAAGCGCCTCTATGAGGGTGACAAGGTCTCGATCGGCGCCAACGAGTTCACGGTCCGCATCTTAAAGACGCGGGGCGACTGACTTGGATATCGACCCCGTATGGCTGAGGAACGTGGTCATCGCCGGCCTGCTTGTGCTTGGCATGCTCTTCGTTCTGCTGTTCACGGCGATGACGTTGCGCGAGGCGGAAGAATCATCACTGCGTGGCCGCGGGCCGCGCGTGCGGCTCGAGCGCTCCGACCCGCAGCAGGAGCGCGCGCCAGCGCCGGCGCCGCGGCGGGCCAGCCGGAATGACAATGAGCAAAAATCGCGCGGGCGGGGCGACGGCGTCATCATCAGCGGATTCGACACCGGCGGCTCGCGCTTGCTCGTCTCGGTGGGAGGCGCCGCAATCAAACGCCGCCGCGCCGGGGTGTGCTTCGGGCGCGATCCGACCATTTCAGAGGTGACCATTCCGGACGACGGCGGCTCGCTGTCGCGTCGGCACTTCCGCATCCGCGCGCGCGATGCTGGTTTTGAGATCGAAGATTTGGGTTCGATCGCGGGCACCAAGCTCGAGGGTGCGCAATTGAAGCCATTCGAACCGCGCCCGCTCAGGCTGCCGGCGAAGATCGAGGTCGGACGCACGGTGCTCGATGTCCGCGCCGGCGGCGAGGGCGATGTCGCCAACGATGTGCAGACAGTGCTGATCGGCCGCCACAGCGATTGCGACGTTGTGCTTGCGGACGATTCTGTGTCGCGGCTTCACGCTGAGCTAGTGCTCGGTCGTAACCGGCGTTTCTTTCTGGTCGATCGCCAATCCACACGCGGGACTTGGCTGTCGCGCGGCAGTTGGCAGCGTCTCGATCGCGCCGACTATGTGCAATCCGACGAGCGCGTGCGTTTCGGCGATAGCGAGCTTACGGTGGAGGACCTGGCGCGGCGCGCGCAGCGTCGCGGCTAGTGGGACGAGGAGAGGGCAATGGCTGACAAGAAGTATGGATCCGACCAGCCCACGCGCCGGATCGAAGATTGGAAGCCGTTCAACGCCACCGGCGAAACCCGCCGCGACGGCGGCGGCGGCGCGCCTGGCGGCGTTGGCGGCGAGACCCGCTACGTGCCGGATTCCACCACGGATAAGGACGGCAAGCCGAAGGCGCCCGTCGATTTCATGAGCGATCCCGATGTCGGCTATCTGGTCATCACCAAGGGACCTGGCAAAGGCAAAGGGGTGCGCCTGGGCCTCGGCCAGAACACGATCGGGCGCGGCGACGGCAATCGCATCAAGCTCGATTTCGGCGATCCGCAGATTTCGCGTGACCGCCACTGCGTTGTAACATTCGAGCCGAAGCGGCGCGCTTTCTATATTCAAAACGAATCCGGCCAGAATCTCACCTATGTCGGCGACGTCGTAGTGTTGCAGCCGCAAGAATTGCGCCCGGGCGAGACCATTACAGTCGGCGGCACTGAACTGCGCTTTCTGCCGTTGTGCGGCGCCGACTTCAGTTGGGAAACGGCTGGCGCATGAGCGCCGCCTGGGCGTCCGTCGGCAAAGCGGAATCGCTCGGCAGCCGCGCCAGTCAGCAGGATGCGGCGGATGTCGTGTCGTTGCCGGCGTTCGGCGGCGGCGAAGAACGCTTGCTGGTAGTGCTGGCAGACGGCATGGGCGGCCACGCCGCGGGCGATATCGCCAGCACGACGGCGGTCAATGCCTTCATGGCCGAGACGCAGGCGTGCAGCAGCGCGGCCTCCGTCGAAGTGCTGCAGCGCGGGCTCAATGCGGCGGCGGAGGCTGTGAAGGCCGCCGCTGCGGCCGACGCGGCCAATGCGGATATGGGCACGACCTTGGTCGCCGGCATTGTCGAACGCGATGCTGAGGCGACCTTGCTGCGTTGGGTCAGTGTCGGTGACTCGCCGCTCTGGCGGCTGAAGGCCAGCGGCGAGATCGAGCGGCTCAACGTAGACCAGTCGCTTGCAGGCGAACTCGAGGCGGACGTGAAGGCGGGCCGGGTCTCGGCCAAGGCGGCGGAGTCCGATCCGCGGCGCAACCAGGCGCACGTGCTGACGCTCGCTTTGTCCGCCTCGATGTTCGATCCGGTGCGGGCGGACCAGCGTCTGGAGCCGCTGCGATTGGAGACGGGCGATATGCTGGTGTTCTCCAGCGACGGCGCGGAATCGCTGCCGGAAAAGAAGATCGCTGAGACGATCCGGAGCAAACGCTCCGCAGGGGCGCCTGCGGCTGCGAAGGCCTTGGTGAAAGCGGTGCTTGGCCGCCGGGTTCAGCGGCAGGACAACGTCATGGTCGTGCTGGTCGATCCCGCGGCGCGGCGCAAGCGCGGCCTGTTCGGCTAGCCCTTTTCGCGCAACGCTTCCACCCGGAATCCCGGCGGCGGGCCATAGGCGTTGAAGTCCTTGGCGCCGGGCACGAAGAACAACACGGCGAACACCAAGCCGACCCAAGCGGCGGCGGCGACAAATGCGTCGCCGAGGTCAGTGTCGCCAAACAACCTGACGCTGATCGCGATTCCGACGAAGATTAGCATCTGCAACCAAGCGGAAAGTCCAATGTCATGCAGACGTTTGGTAAGGACGCAGGACAGCACGACCATCGTGAACAGGGTTGCGCACGTCATGCCCCAGGAGCCAATTGTCTCCATGAAGGTAGGAGGACCGCTGAATGCCATGTCCAATCTTTCAAAGTTCAGCGGTGAAAAATCCTTATTGTAGACCACCTTGAAGAACCAAATCGCGCAGCAGAGCCACGCCAGGAAGAACAAGCCAGTCGCAAGCCCCTTCGGACCGATTCTTCCCTCAATGGCGAGAACCACGAACGGAACGTCGAATTCGGAGCGGGCTGATGCACGTTGTGCGAGCGCATCGAATGGCCGCCACGCCCGGCTAAAGGATGGCGCAGGGCCAAATTTGTTCGGCGCAGATTGACCGGGCCAGAAGAGCAGCCACGCCGAAAAACCTAGGCTGATCGCGATGGAAGCAGCCGACAACAACACTATGACGTCTTCGGCTTGTTCCAGCCCAATATTGTAGATGTCGAGATAGGAGGTTGTGAGGGCAATAGAAACCAGAGGTACGATCAAGACCATGCTCCACCACGCGGAGTGGCCAAAGTCGTGCAAGCGCTTCGAGACCAATGCCAAGCTGCAGTAGGAGGACACAAACAGGATGAGGGCTGAACCAACCAGGCTCAGGGTATCGGCCATTTCCCCTTCGGCAGGAAGAGTGGCCGAATGAGAGGGCGTCAGCATCAATACCAAGGAAAACATAAGGGCGAAGGGCAATATTATCGAGAGAAACGATCCGAACAGGTAGGAGCGGCGTCCGATCCGGCCTTTGTACTGGAAAAGCAAATAGGCTGGATCCAACGCAGGCGGCAGCCAGCGGCGCACGCCGTCGTCGGCGACGACCTCTTTTGTGCCTTGCGACGCCGGGATCGCCAGCGGCGGCAGCGGCGACGGCGCGTCCGGCGAGACGATTCCGGGCTTCGGCGGCTGCACGGTGCGCCGTTTGGCGATGCGGCCGACCAGCGAGTCGATCACCCGATTACGATTGTCGAAATAGTCCAGCCATTGCCGGTTCGCGAGCTGGTACTTCATCGCGCCGGAGGGCAGCACCTCTTCGATCCGGATCGGATAGACCGGCGTCTTGGCGTTGTCGGCGATCAGCACCTCGCGGTGGACGTGTTCGGATTCGTTCGCCTTGGCCGACAGCAACAAGATCAGGCAGCGGACGGATTCGAGCGCTTCGACGATGGCGGCTTGGAAATCGTGGCCTGGCCGCACGTCGCGCGGCGCGATCCAGCAGCGGACGCCGCGCGATTCTAGCGCCTCGACAATCCTGCTGGCTGTGGCCGCATCGGCGACCGAGTGGCTGACGAAGGCGTCGTAATCACCGTCCATCGCTCGTACCCCCGCGCAAACGGTAGCGCCGGGTCAAGTGTGCGGCAATAGCATGTGCATGTGCATTCCGCGCCGGCTGAACTTGATGCGCATCAATTCAGCGCGCTCGCCGCGGCGCTAGTCTCCGGGCCTGGAGAGTAGCGATGACTACAGCAGCGAGCACCGCGCCGGCGCAAGACGCCAAAGCGCTGATCGAACATATTCTGGAGCGCTATCACGCGACGCACCGGAGGGAGCTGGCGGAGTTGATGCCGCTTGCCGCCAAGGTTGAGCGTGTACATGCGGCGCACCCTGAGCGGCCGGTGGGGCTTGCCGATCTGCTCACGCAAATGAACGCTGAACTCGAGCACCACATGATGCGCGAGGAGCAAGTGCTGTTTCCGACATTGCTGGCGGGCGGCGGCGGCTGCGCGCCGTTCGCGATCCGGCAGATGCGGCACGAACACGATGATCACGCTGAGCTGCTGAAGGCGCTGGCGGAGCGGACGAACGGGTTTGCGCCGCCGGAGGAGGCGTGCCGCTCGTGGCGCGCGCTTTATGAAGGCTGCGCCAAGCTGGCGGCGGATTTGAAAGCGCATATCGCGCTGGAGAACGACGTGCTGTTTCCCGCTTACGAAGCGTTCTGAGCCGCGAGCT
>Ga0196971_1001443_pt1 | contig 10665 bp, 9 predicted proteins | sample S1v_1013CmetaG_FD_148660 | JGI IMG/M metagenome (GOLD analysis project Ga0196971, IMG submission 148660) | Soil microbial communities from Anza Borrego desert, Southern California, United States - S1+v_10-13C | ecosystem: Environmental > Terrestrial > Soil > Desert | place: USA: California... | reverse complement strand
CCTTGCTGCCGTTATACACCGCCTGGAAAGCGCCGGGCATGGTGCCAGCGATCGAACCGGTGATCAGGATTTTCCCTTCATTACGCGCGCGCATGTCGCGTCCGACTTTCTGGACCAGATAGATCGTACCGACGATATTGGTGTTGATGACGTGCAGCGCCGCCTTGAAATCCTGGTCGAGGAAGCCCTTGCCGAGGCCATGGCCTGCATTTGCAAACAGAAGATCGATCGGCCGGCCTTTCGCGGCGTCGTAAAGCTGTTCCACGCCGGCCAAAGTCGCCAGATCCGTCTGCACGCTGATGACGTTGACACCGCGCCCGCGCAGCTCCTGCTCGGCCTGCGATAGATCGCGATCGGCGGCGATAATCAGATCGCATCCGTCGGCAGCGCAGATGCGCGCCAATTCGAGACCGATTCCCGACGAAGCTCCCGTCACCAACGCGAGCGGACGTTTTCTTTCGACCATGATTTTCTCCTCAACGCCCCACCTCAGAACGACGCCGGGAAGCGTCGACGCTTCCCGGCGCTTCATGTCAGCGGCGGTCGTCCCAGCCGCGCCGCGCAGCTTGAGCGTGGCCGCGCGGATCGCCATACCAGCCGCGGCCATCGCCGCGGTTGTCGTCGTCACGATAGCGACCACGCATGTTCTGGCTGCGGCGATCCTCGTCGTCACTCATGCGGCCGCCGCCACGGCCACGGCTGTCCCAACCGCGGCGCGACGCCTCTGCGTGGCCCTGCGGGTCGCCGTACCAGCCGCTGCCTTCGTGATCGGATTCACGCCAGCCCATCCGCGACGCGCGCGAATGGCCGTCCGGATCGCCGAACCATCCGCCGCGGCCGTGGCCGCGATCGTCGTCATCATCGCGCATGTAACGATCGTCGCGCCGCGCGCCCTGCTCGCGGTCGCCGCCATAGCTTCGCCCACCGAAGCGCCGGTCATCCTCACCGACGAACCGTCCGTACGCGTCGCGGTCGCGGCCGGAGAAATCACGGCCGCCATACCCGCCGCGATAGGAACGATCATCGTCGTCGCTCATGAACCGCCCGCGGTCATCGCGGTCGCGCGATCCTTGATAGCGGCGATCGTCCTCGGACATGTAGCTCTGCCGGCCGCCGCCACCATAGCCATAGCGTTCGTCGTCATCATCGCTGACAAACCGGCCGCGTTCGTCGCGATCACGGCCGCGGCCGTCGCCGCGTCGATTGTCGCTCATGAAGCGGCCCTCTTGATCACGTTCTCTAAACTGCGCCATCGTCTCTCCTCCTAGTGCGCGCGTTCATGTTGCTGCGGCATCGAGCGTGGCGGTGCATGGTGCGCCATTGCCGGCTTGACGCCGGAAATTCCGTTCGCCAGCTGAAGGTCGGATTGGCCATCGCAGGCATTCTGGTGATTGAACGCTGGCCGCAGGCCGCGCTCCCGAACAACACGGCGCCCGCAAGGTCGTTCCGCAGCAAAATGAAGCGCGCGCCGCGCTTCCTCACGCGACGTGGCGTCGATCGACTAAACTGTGCATAATCCGTCCGTGTTTCGCTTGGCGCTGCGAAGCGAATTCGTGGCTACAGCCGCGAACGAACCGCGGCCTCGCCTGCGCGGCGTGATCTTTGAAATGACAGAGCCTCGCAATGGTCTCGCATTGACCCGCGCTTGGCGGTAAAATTAGGTGACAGCGTGACGTGATCTGAGCGCGCAGAGGCGCCCGCGCCACGGGATCGAAGTGCAGATGAAAATGTCGTCGGCCAAGGCGGGTTCACGCGCGCAGTTTGATCTGGTCGTGCGCCACTACGATGCGCTGGCCGCGCTCACGCCCGCCGACGTGGAACTCATCCACGGCTTGCCGATCGCCGAGACCTGGCCGGCCGGCGCCGAGATTCAGGCTGAAGCGACGCCGTCCCAGCCTCGCTTTTTGCTTTCAGGCTGGGCCGCTCGCCTCCGCATGTTGCGCGACGGACGCAGGCAAATTCTCTCGATCATACTGCCCGGTGACGGGCTTGGCGTGTGCGAGCGCATCACGCCGCTTTCGTTGTCGGCGGTCGCGACGCTCACCGCGGCGCGCACAGCGGATGCTGCGGCGCTGGTAGCCGCTTTGCGCGACGGTTCGCATTCGAGTTTGCAGGAAGCTGCCCGCCGCGCCAATGCGCTGGACGAACGTTGCTTGATCGACCAAGTCGTGCGTAACGGCCGGCAAACGGCTTACGAGCGCATCTGTCACTTGTTCATGGAACTGCACTGGCGGCTCACACTGTCAGGCGCAATTGACGGCGACGCGATGCCTTGGCCGCTCACTCAGGAAATGATCGCCGACACGCTTGGCCTCAGCATTGTCCATGTGAATCGGATGCTCCAGCAGATGCGACGCGAGGGGCTGATCGAGGCGCGGCACGGGACGATGACATTGCTCCAGCCCGCCCTCTTGGCGGATCTAGCGGAATTTCGCCCGCCGCCACTCGCGACCTAACCAAAGTCTCACCTGACATTGTTGGGGATAGCGTGCGTCGATTTTGCCGGCGGCGGGTCAACCCTATGCCTTTTGCGCATTACAGCACCCAATACCGCCATTACAAAAGCGCATGCCCACGGCTCACATCCCCGGAAAAGCGGACGGCGCGCTCGCTGCGTGTGCTGCGGCGTGTCTTGAGGCGGCCAACGCCGGTGATGCCTGCGAAGCGGCGTGCTTGCAAAGCGGACGCCTCGACAGCTTCCGCAAATGCGTCGAACTAAGCGGCGACTGCGCGGACCTTTGCCGCGCTGCCGCACGCATCGCCGTTCGCCCGCATTCCGACACGCGTCATCTGAAAGCGGTGCTGCGCGTGTGCGTGGCGCTCTGCGAAGAGTACGCGGCATTCTGCGGCCGCCATACCGATGAGCCCGCTTGCGTCGCGTCCAGGGTGGCATGCACGCAATGTGTCGCCGCCTGCAAGCAGGCGCTCGCGTTGCTCTAACGCTGAGCGCGAGTCGCCATTTCGATCGTCGGCATCGTCTGCTCGATCGTGTCGGCGATAGAGTCGAGGTTCTGGGGCTGCATCGCCTCGATCTGTTCGATCAGCAACCGCAGCAACCGCGCGACGCCGTCCTCGCCATAAGCTTCCGCCAGCTCCGCGGTCGCAATAGCGCGTCCGCAGAAGCGCGCGAGGCCGTCCTGCTTTTCGCTGTGCAGCTCATGCAGACGCAATTGCCGCAAGGCGGTGGCTAACGATGGCGGTGTCCCGCCCGCGGCTTCGGAACGGCGGTCGAGCAGCCGCAAATTGCGACGCTGCCGGCGATCCAATCCAACATAGGATCTGACATCAACCCAGCGCACTAGCAGTCTCCCGAGAAATCTTGAGGCGTCATCGATTCTGCGGTGACGACGATTGCAGTTACATTGTCCGGCGCGCCGCGCGACAGCGCCCGCGAGATCAGCGCATCGACTGCCGATTGCAGCGGCGAGCGCATCATCAGTTCGCCGATCTCAGCGTCACCCATCACAGCGGTGAGTCCGTCGGAGCACAACAGGAAGCGGTCGCCGGCTTGGACGCGGCCATGAACGCTATCGAGTTCGAGTTCGCTATGCGCACCGACCGCGCGCGTGATCACGTTGGCCTGACGGTGGGCGCGCGCATTGTCCTGGCGCAACGCGCCGGAATCGACCAGCGCCTGCACAACGCTATGGTCGCGCGTCAACCGCCGCACCTCTTTATTGCGACAGAGATAAACACGGCTGTCGCCAGCCCAGACGCAGGCATAGTGGCCTTGGTACATAAGGAGCGCGGCTACAGTTGCGCCAATAGGTCCCGACATGCGCTCGGCGGCGTGCGCCAACAGCGCGGCGTTGGCATCGCGCAGTGCGCTGCAGACACCATGCCGGAATGCGTAAGCCGAGCCGAGCGATTTGACGGCGCCGAGAGCTTCCACAACACGCGCGCTTGCGACTTCGCCGCAATCGTGCCCGCCCATGCCGTCGGCCACAGCCCAAAGGCCGATCTCCGAGCGGTCGATAAAAGCGTCTTCGTTGAGCGTACGGACGCACCCAGTGTGCGTGCGCCCCATAGACAGGAATTTATAGCCGCCGAGATGACCGGCGATGCGGCGCTGCGGTGCAACGAGAACTTGGGCGCGCGCTGTCATGACAACGTCCCCATCTCGTCCAGTTCGCGCAATTGTTGCTCGTAGCCGGCCTTGAATGCCTTGTTGACGACGCTTTCCGGCGTTGCACGCGCTTCGGTCGACAGCTCGTCGTGGCGACGCTGATATTGGCGCCAGCATGCTTCGCCCTTGCCGACCACGACGAGCGGCGCCTTGGCCGCCTCTTCGATGCGCGGCGGGCTCAAATGTTCGAACGTCGCGTTCACAGCGGCGCGCGAGCCGGCGATCAGGCAAAGCAGATGCTTCTTCATGTCTTCGAACGACGCCTTCAGCGCCGCCGGCCCAGATAAAAAGCTCTCATTGCGTCCGCACAGCAGATCGACCGCGACGCGCTGCGTCGGCGCCCATTTGAACGGATTGTTGCCGGCTGCGCTCACTGTGGTACGGTCGAGCCGGAATTCGGCTTTGATCGATGTGCGCTCGGCCATCAAATCGCCGAGACCAAGCACAACCTGGCGATAGATCGCGCCGGCGCGGCGCATCACCTCGACCGGATCCTCTCCGGCGAACGATGACGCGTCGAGCCGCGCTCCGGCGCAAAAGGCGTCCAGCAAGGCGGCGTTGGTCAGGGGCGGCGCGGCTTCACCTGCCAGCGCCAAAGTTTCGCTTTCCCATTCGCTGGGCACGGAGAAGTCGCGCGACTTGAGTTCGGGGTCGAGCAGCAAAGGCGCACTGAACGGCGCGTGGAACACCGACTCACCCTCGGGCGCGTTGCCGTTGGCCGCGCCGTTCGACGTATCGACGACGATCGTGAACTGGCCGATATGGATCGCCTCGGAGGGATCTAGTTCGGTTTCTACCTCGCGCTCCACGCGCCGGCGATCCACGCCAACATAAACGCCGTTGGCGCTGAGATCGCGCAATACGATGACGCCGTCGCGCGCGGCGAGCACGCAATGGCGCCGCGACAACTCCGAAAGCGAGTCGGACACGAACCAATCGGCGCCGGGATCGCGGCCGACGACGACTGAATCGTCACCGAGCGCGCGCGCATCGAGCTCGCGAAAGGGGTCGCTGGAATGAAAGAGTCGCAGCGTAATCATGCGGCCACCCCTTTCGCTGGCGCGACATCATTCGAGGGCGCAATCATGGTGGCGTCGAGATTGAGCGCCGGCTGCGCCGATACGGGCGCGGCCCGCGCGGCGACCACATCCATCAGCGCATTGAAGCCGTCGAACAAATCGCCGAACTCGTCAGCGCGGCGCTGCGACATGCGAAAATCGAGATTGCCTTCGGCGGCGTCTTTGAACGCGGTCCGCAAGGCGCGCACGGGCTGCATCACGTAACGGGCCGCAAGAACGGTAAGCACTGCGACCAGAGCCAGGATCATCAATCCCAAACCAATGAGCGAGAGCCGCGTCAGCAGCGCTGCGGATTCCAGTTCGGTCTTGCCGACGCTGATGTCGACCAAGCCCACCCGCTGGCCGGCATACTCAATGCCGCGTGCGAAGCGGAAGCTGCGCGTGCCGTCCGACGCGCGAACGGAGGTGACGGCGATGCCGCCTTCGTTGCGTGTGACGCGGCGGCCTTGCGGCTCCATGTAGTGCGCGCCGACCAGATCCGGATCGCTCGCCGCACGTATCACGCCCGCATCGTCAGCGATGATCATCTGCGTGACGTTGGGATCGGTGGACGCCGTGGCGATGAAGGCCTGAACAGGAAGCCAATCCTGCTGCTCGGCCGGCAGCATGGCGTTTTCGGCGGCCGGCAGCGCCGCATTTGCGGCGACGAAGGAAACGATTGAGGAACCAGCTGTAACCGCCACGCGCTCCATGGCGCGATTCTGCGCATCCAACACAGCGCCAATGCCGAACATCAACGCTACGGCGGTAACGGCGCTGATGACAAGCGCCGCGCGCACCGGGAATGAGAGCCGGCGCCGGTCGGCGCCTTGCGCCGCTTCGAGCGACGCGCGCTCGCGCTGCAGCGCCGTATGGAGCGCACCTCCATTGGCGAAGCGCTGTTCGGGCCGCTTTGACAGCAGCTTGTTGACAATGAACTTCAGCCCGCGCGGGCAATCGACATCGATCGGCGGCGGGTCGAGCTGCGTGATCTGCAGCGCCAAGGTCGCCGCGCTTTGGCCCGTGAACGCCGGCTTGCCCGTGATCAGCTCATAAAGCAGCGCACCGACCGAGAAGAGATCGGAGCGGCCGTCGAGCGGACGTCCCAGCGCCTGCTCCGGGCTCATATAGCGCGGCGTGCCCAGCACTTGGCCCACCTGCGTCATCGACATCTGCTCAGAGGCGCCTTCGGCATCCGACAAGCGGGCGATGCCGAAGTCCAAGATCTTCACCGCGCGCCCGTCCTTGCCGAGCATGATGTTCGACGGTTTGATATCGCGGTGCACGACGCCCTGTCCGTGCGCATAACGCAGCGCATCGGCGAGCTGACAACCGATCGACAAAACATCGCCCGGCGGAAACTGACCCTGGCGTTGCGCGACCTTGTCGAGCGGCTCGCCATCGAGCAATTCCATTGCAATATAAGGAAAGCCCTCGATCTCGCCGACGTCATAGATGGTGACGATGTTCGGATGCGACAGTGCGCCGGCGGCGCGGGCTTCGCGCAGGAAGCGCGTGGTAAACTCAGGGTTACGGCAATATTCGCGCTTCAGCACCTTGATCGCCAGCACGCGATTGATGCTGGGATCGTACGCGCGATAGACGTTCGCCATCGCGCCCTGCCCGATGCGGGCTTGAATCTGATAGCGGCCGACAACCTTCACCACAACGACACCCTCTTGGCCCTGCTGTTACAGTGGCGCTCATTCTTTATACACAGGGCCGGTTAAGGCCGCGTTCGCCGTTAGTTGCTCCGTAGCGAAGCTTGCATGCGCACTGCGCGATCGAGATCGCGCTGGATTGCGGGATTGCCTTCGTCCAGCGTCAGCGCTTGGCGCAACAGCGTTACCGCGCCATTCACGTCGCCGGTGTTCAGCCGCTGCAACCCTTGCAAGCGCAGCTGGCCTGCCCGCGTCGGATCGACTCCGGCCACACGCGGCGGCGGCGCCGGCAACGGCGCGGGCGTCGCCGCCGTCGCACCTGGAGACGGCAGCGGAAGCGATGGCGTACTCGATGCAGCCGTCACGACGGCGCGCTGCGGGATCGAAAGCGTCTGCCCCGCCGCGACCTGGTTCGGGGCCGAGAGATCATTGTAGCGTGAGAGTGCGTAGAACAGCATCGGATCGCCAAGGAAGCGCTCCGCCAACTGCGACATCGTCTCGCCCTGCTGCACCGTATACGTGCGCGCGCGTTGGCCGAGCAGCGTACGCGGATCGGATTCGATCTGCTGCATCAGCCCGCGCGCCGCGCTGCTGTTCGGTTGCAGTTCGAGCGCCGCACGCAATTCGGCCCGCGCCTGCTGCTCCTGGCCGGCGTCCAGATATTCGACCGCAGCCCGGACGTGTTCGCGCGCCGAGCCGCGATCGGGCGCAGAGGCCGCGCCAGTCACGGACGACATTGACGGCATCGAAATATCCGGCATTTGCGGCAGGCTCGCGCAAGCCGTAACGGCGGCGAGGCCGGCAAAGGCCGCGAGCGTGCGGATCAGCGTCATCATAGCATGCGCCTCCTGATTTCTGCGTGGTCGCGATGGACGCGTGAGCCGATCAAGCTGAGCCACGCTTCGTCCGTCACCTGTTTTGCGAACGCGGCCGCCGGCATGGGCACCGCGAAGAAAAAGCCTTGGAAGGTCGAACATCCGAGCTTGCGCAGCTCTTCGACCTCCTCGTAGCGCTCGACGCCCTCGGCTAACACCGAAATGCCGAGACCATTCGACAGCTCAACCAGCGCGCGACAGATCGCTTTACTGTCCGGCCGCTGATCGATCTGCGTTACGAATTCGCGATCGATCTTGAGCTTGCTGAACGGAAGCTTCTTCAGATAGCCGAGGCTCGAATAGCCGCTTCCGAAATCGTCGATCGCCAAGCTAAAGCCGAGCGCTTTGAGTTCATGGAAGAGATGCAGCGTGCGGTCGGCATCCTCCATGGCAACCGTTTCAGTCAGCTCCAGGATCAGCTGCTGCGGCGACAGACCATGCGAGGCCAGTGTCCGCTGCAGCGCCGTCTTCAGCGACGGGTCGCGGAATTGGGACGCCGACAGATTGATGGCGATGCGGAGATCCGCCAGCGGCGTGTTGCGCCACGCGCTGAGCTGCCGGCACGCCGTATTGAGGATCCAGAGCCCAATCTCGTTGACCAGGCCGGCCTCTTCCATGATCGGCACGAATTGCGCCGGCGGTAGATCGCCGAGCTTGGGATGCGTCCAGCGCAGCAGCGCTTCGGCGCCCGTGACCTTGCCGGCGGCGACATCGACGAATGGCTGATAGTGCAGGCTGAGCTGATTGCGCGTGATCGCCTGACGCAGCTCTTGCTCGATCGCGAAGCAGCGGCGCGCTTCCTTGGCGGACGGCGGCGCGAAGAACGCGATGCGCCCTTCCGCCGTGCGTTGAGGTCGCGCCAGCGAAACGAAGGCGCGATTAAGAAGGCTCGCTGCGTCCTCGGCGTCGAGCGGGTATATGGCCGAACCGAGCTGAACGTCGGGCGCCATCGTCACCGTCGCGTCCCGCAGCTCCTGCGTCAGTACATAGGTCAGCGCCTTTAGCTCGGCTTCGGCGTGTTTGCGATCAACGCCATCGAACCAAATGGCGAAGCAATCACGATCGACATGGCCGATCGGCCGGGCCGCATGAACGGCGTCGCGCAGCCGGCCGGCGAAAGCGGCGAGCACGCGGTGCGCGGCGGCCCCGTCGAACGCGAACACCCGTTCGTAATTGGCTAACCGGACGAGACCGATCACGGCCTCGCCATCCGAGCGGCGAAGGTCGGCGTTGACGCCGGATAAAAAATCATCGCGGGTCGGCAGATGCGTGATGCAGTCGCGCGCCTGCGGGCGATCGAGCTTCGTCACCACCGCTTCGAGATTTGCTTCGATCCGCTCGAAATCGTGGGCGCCGCGCGAACCGCTAGGATCGTCAGCGCACTCGGCCAGACGCGCAGCAAGCGTGCGGATCGAACGGCGCGTGCGCAACAAGCTCATCAGCAGCACCGCCGCCGGGCCCATGAACAACGCGCCGAGCAGAACCATTTCGGCAAGGCTGGCCTCGAGGGCGCGCCACAACAGCAGCACGCCCGCGGCTGAACACAAAGCGGCGGCGAGGGTCAGCGCGTGCGCGGTCGGCGCCCTGTCCAAGACAGAGCGCGCGAACGTGCGCTGCAGCGATGTCTCCGCGCCGATCACGAGACCCAACCCTTGTTATCGTTGGGCCCAGCATGCGGTGCGACGTGCTACCCCGCCGTGAACTTTCATGATTAAGCCGCGTCAACCGCGCGCTTTTTCGTTGTTTTCCAACGGAACAATGTTTCCAACAGATTGAAAACAGCGCCCTGCGCGTAACCAGTTACAGCAAGACAGAGTAGCCTTCGCTACAGCGAGCGACCACAATCCGGCGAATGCGCACGATCAAATCAGAGCCAAACCGCTCGCGTCAGTTGCGCTGCTTCATCTCGATCACGTTGCCGGAACTCACGGCAAGCACGCGTGCGAGGGCGGCGACAAGTTGATGTTCTGAGAACGGCTTTTCCACCGTCACCGCTTCGCGGAAAGCGATCGGCAGGGCCTCGCGCCCGTATCCCGTCACGAAGGCGAAGGGGACATTGTTCTTGGTTAGCGCGGCCGCAACTTCATCGACACGCCGGCCAGCCAAATTTCCATCCAGAAGCGCGGCATCGATCGCGTTCGCGCCTATCAGACCCAACGCGGCTTCGATCGTCGCTGCTGGCCCGACCACCTCGCACCCGATCGATTCGAGATAATCGACAGCGAGCATGGCGATAAGAGCTTCGTCCTCGACCACGAGTATGCGCTTGCCCAATAAGCTCGGCGTCTGCTTGTACGGCCCCTGCGCCGGTTCTTCGCGCCGGCTGGCGGTCGCCAAGTGATCGAGGCAATCGGCCAAAGGCAGCTTGATCGTGCAGGAAACGCCTGCCGATGCAAACGTCATGCTGACCGTGCCGCGGTGCGCCCTGAGGCTCTCCTCGATCAGCGTTGTCCCGAAGCCCCTCTTCTCTGGCGCAGTGACTTGCGGCCCACCCGCCTCGCGCCAAATCAGCGTCAGCAGTCGCGCATCATTATTGCTTTCGACCGTCCATTCGATCGCCACACGGCCCGACGGCGAAGCCAGCGCGCCATACTTGCGGGCGTTGGTGCCGAGCTCGTGCAGGACAAGAGCCAGGTGCAATGCGGCCTGCGCATTCAAAACGACGATCGGCCCATCGCAGCTCACGCGGCTATCGCCTTGATCCTCCAGCGCGAGTTGCGCAGAAATCAGCTCCGAGATCTGGGCCCCGTGAGCGACCTCTGGACCTTGGACGCTTGCCGTCGTCAGCAACGCGTTGGCGCGCGCTAGCGCTCTTAGCCGGCCGCTGAAGCTGTCAGCGAAATCTTTGGCGCTGCTCGCCCGGTGCAAGGTCTGCCGCGAAATCGCGTCCACTGTCGCGAGTGTGTTCTTAACGCGGTGATTGAGTTCATCCATCAACAGCCGCT
>Ga0196971_1001441_pt1 | contig 10694 bp, 9 predicted proteins | sample S1v_1013CmetaG_FD_148660 | JGI IMG/M metagenome (GOLD analysis project Ga0196971, IMG submission 148660) | Soil microbial communities from Anza Borrego desert, Southern California, United States - S1+v_10-13C | ecosystem: Environmental > Terrestrial > Soil > Desert | place: USA: California... | reverse complement strand
GTCCCACGCCCGCCCGCCCAGGCGCAGGCTGCCGGCCAGCACCAGCGAGACCAGACCCAGCAGCGTCATCGCCACCAGCGTCTCGACCAGCGTGAAGCCGGCGTCGCGTGCGGCGCTCATCCGACCCGCCCCCCGGCGACGACGGGGGCGAGGCGCAGCGTCGTCACGGTGAGGCCGGCGTCCCGCCCCTCGCTCCACACCGTCAGCGCCACCTCCAGCAGCAGCACGCCGGGCATCTCCGCCAGCGGACGGACGATCCGGCGCCAGCGGTAGCCGCCGGCCAGCTCGCCCGCCTGCTCCCCGGGTTCCAGGACCCGTTCGGTGCCGAGCCGGGCCAGCTCGGACTGCGCCAGCGCCGTCTCGGCGGCCAGACGGTCGGCGGCCTGGGTGGCGCCCATCCCGGTGGAGATCAACTGCATCACCGCCGACAGACCGAGCGCCAGGATGAGCAGAGCCACCACCGTCTCGATCAGCGTGAAGCCGCGCTGCCGCTGCGCCCGTCTAGCGTGCATGGCGCACCTCCACCCGGCCGCTCAGCCAGTCGATCAGGACGGTGTAGGTGCCCCCGGCGCTCTCCAGGCGCACGCCGCCGCCGGTGGCGCCGCCGTCGGGGAAGAAGCGGATGCTGCCGACGCTGTCGGTCAGCCGTTCGGAGGTCGCGGTCAGCAGCGACACCGCCACGCCGTCGGGCAGCCGGGCGGTCTCCGCGGCGTCGGCGACGCGGTACACCCGTTGCGCCACGTCCAGCGACCACGCCGTCTCGACGTTGCGGGTCACCGCGATGTCGCGGGCGCGGCGCAGGTCGCCGGCGACGGCGCGCGCCGCCGCCTTGAGGTCCAGCGCCTCGTTCCGCCCGATGCGCCCCGGCAGCGCCACCGCCGCGGCGAGGCCGAGGATCACCAGCGCCACCACCACCTCGACCAGCGTGAAGCCGGCCGCACCGTTCACAGCGGCGCGGGTCACCAGTTGGCGATGACCTTGCCGCCCTCGGTGCGGGTCTCGCCCAGGGAATAGAGATCGAATTCCGCGTGCTGGCCCGGCTGGCGGTACTGGAAGGGCGTGCCCCACGGGTCGATCAGGCTCTCCCGGCGCTTGACGTAGGGGCCGTTCCAGGCGGTCGCCGACGCCGGCCGTTCCACCAGCACCGTCAGCCCCTCCGCCGTGGTCGGATAGTTGCCGGTCTGCAGGCGGTACAGGTCGAGGATGGTCGAAAGGTTCTGGATCTGCAGGCGCGCCGTATCGACCTTGGCGCCGCCCAGGTACTTCATGACCTGCGGGGTGGCGATGGCCGCCAGCAGGCCGAGGATGACGATCACCACCATCAGTTCGAGAAGCGTGAAGCCCGCCTGGCGCGACGGCCGGCGCGCGGGCCGGACGGCGTGGCGACGGGCATCCTGCTGGCTGCTCATGCGCTTTGCTCCATTCATGGATGAAATATGCGGGGAAGCTCATGGGGCGGCCCTACACCGGCAGGCTGTAGACGCTGAGGATCGCCGACAGGATCGCGCCGACGATGGCGGCGACGATCATCCCGAGCCCGATGGTCAGCGCCGGGGTCAGCAGGGCGACCATGCGGCCGACCGCCACCTGCACCTCGCGGTCGAAGATCTCGGCGACCTTGGCCAGCATGGGCACGAGCTGCCCGGTCTCCTCGCCGACCGCGACCAGCTGCACCGCCAGCGCCGGCAGGGCATCGACGCGCCCCAGCGGCTCGGCCAGGCCCTGGCCCTTGCGCACGCTGGCCGTCACCTCGTCGAGGGCGCGGCGCAGTTCGACGTTGGCGACCGTGTCGCGGACGATGGACAGGGCTTGCAGCATCGGCACGCCGTTGCCGGTCAGCGTCGCCAGCGCGCGGGCGAAGCGCGCCGTCTCCGCCTTGGCGACGAGGTCGCCGACGAGCGGGAGCCGCAGCACGCGCGCGTGCAGCCGCAGGCGCTGCGCCGGCCGCGCCAGCGCGGCGCGCAGCCACAGCGCGGCGACGCCGGCCGCCAGCGGCAGGCCCCACCACCAGGCGCGGAACAGCTCGCCCAGCCGCATCACCGCCGCGGCGGCGGCCGGCAGCCGGGCGCCGGCCTCGTCGAACATGCCCTCGAACTCCGGCAGCACGACGGTCAGCATCACCACGATGGTGGCGCACACCATGAGCAGCAGGATGAGCGGATAGATCAGCGCCGAGCGCAGCGTCTCGCGCATCGCCGCGGCGCGCTCCATGTGGTCGGCCAGGCGCGCCAGCACGGCCTCCAGTGCGCCGCCGGCCTCGCCCGCCCGCACCATGCTGACGTAGAAGGCGGGAAAGGTGCCGGGGTGGCTCGCCAGCGCGTCGGTCAGCGTGGCGCCGCCGCGCACCCGGTCGAGGACGTCGGCCAGCACCGTCCGCATCCCGCGCGAGCCGCTGCGCGCCGCCATCGTCTCCAGCGCACGGTCGAGCGGGACGCGCGCATCGACCAGGGTGGCGAGCTGGCGCGTCGCCGCCACCAGCTCGGACCGGGACATCGGGCGGCGGAACCCGGTCAGCCGCACGTCCAGGCGCAGCCCGCCCCCGGCCGGGTCGGCGCGGATCGGCAGGTAGCCCATCTCGCCCAGGCGGCGGAACGCCGCGGCCTTGTCGCCGGCCTCCAGCGTGCCTTCCACCGTCTGCCCCGACGCGCTCACGGCCTTGTAGCGGAAGATCGCCATGGCTCAGCCCTCGCGCGTCGCGCGGAGCACGTCGTCCGGCGTGGTCAGGCCGGCCAGGGCCTTGCGCATGCCGTCCTCGTACATGGTGCGCATGCCCTCGGCCGCGGCGACGCGGGCGATCTCCGCCACGTCGGCGCGCGTCAGCACCAGGCGGCGGATGGGCTCGCTGACCACCAGCACCTCGGCGATGGTCGTCCGTCCGAGGAAGCCGACGCCGTGGCACGCCGGGCAGCCCACCGGCCGGTACAGCCGCAGCGGGCCGTCGGCGGCGAAGCGGTCCAGGCCCAGGCGCTCCACCAGTTCGGGCAGCGGCTCGTACGGCTCGCGGCAGTGCGGGCACAGGGTGCGCACCAGGCGCTGGGCGCACACACCGTTGAGCGTCGCCGTCAGCAGATAGTCCTCCACGCCCATGTCGAGCAGGCGGGTGATCGACGCCGCGGCGCTGTTGGTGTGCAGCGTGGACAGCACCAGGTGCCCGGTGAGCGACGCCTGCATGGCGATCTGCGCGGTTTCCAGGTCGCGGATCTCGCCGATCAGGATGATGTTCGGGTTCTGGCGCAGGATGGAGCGCAGCACCTCGGCGAAGGTCAGGCCGATCTGCGGCTTGACCTGGATCTGCACGATGCCGTCGAGCTGGTACTCCACCGGGTCCTCGACCGTGTGGATCTTGGTGTCCGGCGTGTTCAGCCGCTTGAGCGAGGCGTAGAGCGTCGTCGTCTTGCCGTGCCCGGTCGGCCCGGTGACCAGCACGATGCCGTTCGGCCGCTCCAGCGTGCCGAGATAGCGGTCGAGCAGCTCGCCCCCGAACCCCAGCGTCGGCAGGTCCAGCGTCACCGCCTCGCGGTCGAGGATGCGCAGCACCACGCTCTCGCCGTGCAGGCTGGGCAGGGTGGAGACGCGCAGGTCGATCTCCTTGCCGCGCACGGCGATGCGGATGCGCCCGTCCTGCGGCAGGCGGCGCTCGGCGATGTCCAGGCGGGCGAGGATCTTGATGCGCGAGACGACGGCGGCGCGCAGCCGGGCCGGCGGCCCTTCCACCTCGTGCATGACGCCGTCGATGCGGTAGCGCACGCGCAGGCGGCCGTCCAGCGGCTCGACGTGGATGTCGGAGGCGCGCGCCTCGACCGCGCGGGCGATCAGCGCGTTGACCAGCCGGATCACCGGCGCTTCGGCCGCGAGGTCCTTGAGGCGCTCGACGTCGTCGCCGGCATCGTCGCCCTCGGCGATCTCCTCGATGATCTGGCCGATGGCGCTGCGTCCGGCGCCGTGCAGGCGGTCGATGGCCGCCTCGATGTCGGCGGGGATGCCGACGCGGGCGCACACCGGGCGACCGGTGGCGAGCTGCACCGCGCGCCGCACGTACTCGTCCAGCGGGTCGGACATCGCCACCACCAGGCCCTCGTCGGTCTCGGCGATGGGCACGACGCGCGCCTCCTTGAGGAAGCGGGCGCCGATGCTCTCGATCACCGGCGCGTCGGGGTAGTCGGCCGGACCGAGCAGCGGCTGGCCGAGCTGGCGCGCCAGCGCCACCGCCATGTCGCGCTCGGTGACCAGGGCGAGGCGGGTCAGCACCGCGTGCAGGCGCTGGCCGCCGCTCTCGCACACCCGGCGCGCCCGCTCGATCCCGCCCGGGTCGATCAGCCCGCCGGCCAGCAGCGCCTCGGCAAGGCCGCGGTCGAAGTCGGTGAGGCCGGTGTCCTCAAGCAACATGGATCGCCCCCATGGTCCAGACGCTCCAGATCCCCAGGCACAGGAAGGGCCCGAAGGGAAGCGGGCGGTCGGCCCGCAGAGAGTGGCGGGGCTGCGCCGCCAGCGTGCACAGCAGCGCCACGGCGGCGGCGAGCAGCACGACGCTCGCCAACCCCTCCCAGCCGACCCAGGCGCCCGCTGCGGCCAGCAGCTTGGCGTCGCCTTGCCCAAGCCCGTCGCGCCCGCGCAGGCGGCGATAGCCCGCGCCGACGAGACGCAGCGCGGCGTAGCCGGCCACCGCCCCCACCGCGCAGGAGGGCAGCCGCTCCGGCTCCGCCGCCGCGGTCAGCAGCAGGCCGGCGCCGAGCAGCGGCAGGGTCAGCGCGTCGGGCAGGACGAAGCGGCGCCCGTCCACCATCGCCAGCACGGCCAGCGTCCAGCCGAGAAGGCAGCCGGCCGCCGTCCGCTCCTCCGGCAGCGCCCAGACGGACCAGGCGGCGACGGCGGCGGCGAGCGCCAGGGCCAGGACCAGCGGCGGCGGCGCCGGTTCCCCGCACGCCGCCCCCTCGACGCCGCACGGCAGCGCCGCCGACAGGCGCGCCGCCCCCCAGCGGGAGAGCACGCCCGCCGGTGCCGCCAGCCCAAGCACGACGAGGTCCTGCACGGTCATCGCGGGCCTTCCGGTTCAGACGCCGTAGGCCGCGGTCGGGACGGTCACCGTCCCTTCCGGCCCGGTCACTGTGATGGTCGCCGGCTTGCTCGCCATGCGGGCGCTGATCGTCCACAGCGACTTGCGGGCGTTCCAGCTCATCTTGCCGTAGCCGGCCAGCTGGAGGTTGCCGGCCTTGCCCAGCGCGCTGCGCGCCTCGACGGTCAGCACCTTGGTGCGGGCGTTCCACAGCACGGTGACGACCTTGATGGACGATTCCTGGCTGGTGCCGCTGCGCTTGAGGTTGTAGGCGGCCATGACGTCGAGCTTGCCCGCCCCCGCAGCCGGGTCGGTCCCGGTCGCCGCGAGGTCGAGCGCCGAGCGGGTCAGCAGGTCTTCCAGTTCGGCGACCTTCATGCCCGGGAAGGCGGACAGCATCAGCGCCATGGCGCCCGAGACGTGCGGCGCCGAGGCCGACGCCCCGGTGATGTACGCGTAGGAGGACGGCATCGCGCCGCCGTAGGTCAGGTCGGCGGCGCGCACCTCGACGCCGGGGGCCACCAGGGCGGGGTACGGCGCCGTGCCGTTGCACGCCGACGGCCCGCGGCTGCTGAAGTCGGCCACCGCGTTGTTGGCGTCCACGGCGCCGACCGGGAAGGTGCCGGCGTTGTTCGCCGGACTCACGCTCGATCCGGCGTACGGCCCCTCGTTGCCGGCGGAGAAGACGACGGCGATCTCCGCGGCGCGCAGCGCCTGGATGTCGGCCGCGAACTCCTGATTGCACAGCCCACTGGTCCCCAGCAGGTTCCAGGAGGCGTTCACCACCTGCGGCGCGTCGGCGGTGAGCGGATCGCCGTCCGGGTCGAACATCCACTGGAACGCCTGGTGGACTTGGCTCAGCTGCGCGGCACCGGCGTCGTCGAAGATCTTGGCGGCGATCCACTTGGCGCCGGGCGCCACGCCGACCGGGGTCCCGCTGGCGCTTCCGCCCACCGCCAGGGACGCCACGTTGGTGCCGTGGCCGCTGGGATCGTAGGGGGTGGCGTGCTCGCCGTGCGGGTCGAACCAGCTGTTGCTCCCGCCGCGCCAGCGTTCCTTGAGGTCGGGGTGCAGGGCGTCCACCCCGGTCTCCATCAGGCCGACGACCGTGCCCTGCCCGGTGAAGCCGAGGCTCCACAGGTTGGGGGCGTTGATCCCGGCGATGTTCCACGACGGCGTCGCCGTCGTTCCCAGGCTGTAGGTCGGTCCCGCGGTTTGCAGCGTCTCGTCGAGGCGGATCGACCCGACGCCCTGCTGGCGCGCCAGCACCCCGACGAGGCGGGCCGGCACGCGGGCGGCGACGCTGTTGGAGATCCACAGGCGCTTGACGTCCCGTGCGCCCTGGCGCGCCAGCGACGCCTCGATGGGCGGCAGGTCGCCGTCGGCCTTGGCGTGCAGCGCCTCGACGACCCGGCGGCGCGCCTCCTCCTTCGGCACGGCCTCGCGGCGGACGCTGCGCGGGTCGAGGCGCTCGGCGTGATCGACGATCACCGGGATCAGCTCGTCGGGAGCGGCGCCGCGGAGCCGGGCCTCCAGCCGCGGGTCGAGCGTCGCGCCGGTCTGGCCGGTGCTCGCCCCGGCGGCGGCATGGACCGGCGCCACGGCGCCGAGGAACAGGGCGGCGGCCGTGGCTGCCGCCAGGGGACGCTGGAAACGCCGCATGGCCTAGCCCTCCACCGCGAGCCCGTCGAGCCGCAGCTCGCCGAGCGAGAAGGAGACCGGGTCGCCGGCCTTGACGAACCGCCCGGGGTTGGCGAACAGGTCGGAGAGCACCTGCCCGTTGCGGAGCTGCCGGCCGGTCTGGCGCAGCGTCCCGATCTTGCCGCCCGACGCGACGCTCAGCACCGCGCCGCTGGCCGTGTGGACGAGGCGGGGTTGCAGCGCGCGGTCGAGGTAGCGGGCGGCCCGCTCGGCGTCGGTTACCCGCACCCTCAGGTCGATCATGCTGCCGGCGGCGGAGAGCCGCACGGCGACCAGCTCGATGCCCCACTCGCTCGCCGGATCGGACGGGGCCGGTGCGGCGGCGTGCGCCGCGTGGTGGCCGCCCTCGCCGCCGGCCAGCGCCGGCAGGGAGGGCACGGCCGCCGCTAGGCCGGCAAGCATGCCGAGCCCGAGCGCAGCGGTGCGGAAGCGACGGGCGCTCATTGCAGCGCCGTCCTGGCGGACACGGTCACGCTGACCGTCGCCTCGTTGGAGAGCGAGCCGGCGTTGTCCCGCACCGTGTAGGTGAAGGTGGCCGTGCCGACGTACCCCGACGCCGCCGTGAAGGAGATCTGCCCGCTTTCGAGGACCGTCGCCGTGCCCACCGTGCCAGCCGGCGCCCTCGCGATGGTCACCGAGTTGGGATCGAGGCTGCCCGACGGCAGCGTCACGGTGTCGTTGGCGAGCACGTCGATGCTGACGGGCGTTCCGGCGATGGCCGTCGCCGTGTCGTTGGCCGCGACCGGGAAGGTGCCGACGTTGACCGACACCTGCGCGGTGTTGCTGGCCGTGCCCCGGCTGTCGTAGGCGCGGTAGGTGAAGGTATCGGTGCCCTGGAACTGCGCCGGTGGCGTGTAGGTCACCAAGCCCGTCGTCGCGTCCACGCTGGCCGCGCCGCCGCGGGTCGGCCGGCTGGCGAGCACCACCGGGTTGGTGGCGCGCGGACCGTTGGGCAGCACGTCGTTGGCCAGCACGTTCACGGTCGTCGAACGGCCGACCGAGGCCCGGCCGTAGTCGGCGTTGGCGACCGGCGTCGTGGTCGCCGGTGCGGACACCGTCACCGTGACGCTCGCCGGCGTGCTGGAGACCGTCCCGGTGCTCGTCGCCACGTCCACGACGTAGCGGAAGCCGTCGGTGCCGCTGAACCCCGCCGCCGGGGTGTAGGTGAAGGAGCCGTCGGCGTTCAGCGCCACGGTGCCGTTCGCCGGCCCCTGCTGGAGGCGCGCCGTCGGCGCCGTGCCGGCGACGTCGTTGCCCAGCACGCCCGGCGCCGCCACGCTCAGCATCTGGCCGGAGGTGGTGCCGTAGCGGTCGCCCGTGGCCGAGGGGGTGACGGTGACGGTCACCGTCGCCGGCTCGCTCCGCAGCGCGCTGGCCCCGCTGCCCTGGACGGCCTGGTAGGTGAAGGTGTCGTTGCCGACGAAGCCGGTGGCCGGCGTGTAGGTGAAGCCGCCGTTGCTGCTGAGCGTCACCCGCGGATTGAGCGGCGCCACCGCCGCCGCGGTCAGGCTGGTGGCCGGCGGCACCGGCTTGTCGTTGGCGAGCACGCCCGGCCGCGCCACCGACAGCCTGGTGTTCATCGCTGCCAGATAGGTGTCGGGCAGTGCCTGCGGCCCGCTCTGCATGACGTCGAGGTAGGCCAGCATGCCCTGCGTCGCCCCGGGCACCGGCCCGGCGGCGATGGAGTTGACCATGCGATCGAACAGCGCGATGCGCTCGCCGCTGAGCGGCCGGAGCAGCGCGTCGCGCGTCTTGCCGGCGTCGAGCTGCACCGAATACTGGTCGCGCGGATAGGGGTAGGGGTTGCCGTCCTCGGCGACCAGCTTCACGCGGTTGTTCTGCACCAGCGGCACGTGCGTGCGCAGGCCCGCGTTGAAGAAGCGCAGCAGCGTCGTCTTGCCGACCTCGATGCGCGGGACCGACCCGGCGGACGCCGTGATCGGCACCCCGGCGGCGTCGTACGCCTGCACCGCCATCAGGTGGTACTTGGGCCGGTAGTCGAGCGGGCTGGACGGCGTCCTGTCGGCGTCGACCTTGTCGTGGAAGTCGGGATCGACCTCGCTGAGGAAGGCCGTCACCTGCCGGTCGAAGGGCACGCCGGCGTAGGCGGTGCCGTTGGCCTCGCTGCGGACCATGGCGCCGTACAGGCCCATCTGCACCTGTACCGCCGGGTGTGTGCCGCTGTGGTAGAGGAAGGAGCCCGGCTTCAGCACGGTCCACTCGTAGTCGTGGCGTCCGCCCGGCGGCGTCTCCGCCGCCATCGAGCGGACCCGCGCCGTGGCCGACGGGCGGGCGCCGGTGGTGCCCGGGCCCTTGGGGTCGTCGATCTCGATCCAGGTCGGCTGGAACGGGGCGAGCTGGCCGGGGATGGTCAGCGACACCGGTTCCGGCAGTTCGTTGCGCAGGTGGACGAGCAGCTTGGTCTTGCCCGCCGGCACGACGATCGCCGGGCCGGGGGCGCTGGCCGGCAGCGCGCCGACGTCGGGCGCGTTGAACTGCTGTTCGGTGGCGGCGGCGAAGGCCCACATGGGCACGGTGCGGCCGTCGGCCATCGTCGCCACGCTCCTCTTGGCGACCAGCCACACCTCGTGGGTGAGGGCGTCGGCCGCCATGGCCGAAGCGGAGGCCGAGGCCAGCAGCAGCGCGGCAAGGCCGAGCGCCGGGCGGACGGATAGGCGGATTGCGCTGTTCATGACCGGCCCTCGCTCAGGGGATTTCAACGCCGGCCGGCTCGACGATCATCATGGTCATCATGCCTCCGGGGAAGATGTTGTAGTTGGTCAGCTCCTTCTCGTTGTGGCTGTGCCACATGAAGAAGAGGCCGCCGTTCATGTTCAGGCCGCCCTCGCCCTGCGGCAGGGAGCCGAGCCTGCCCAGGAAGGGGCTGCCGCTGTAATGGGGGCCGAAGGTCAGCTGGGCGTTGTCCGGCAGCACGACCGGCACCGGCTTGCCGCAGTCGGGGTCGGGCGACCCGGCGCATTCCTCCGGCGTGCGGCCGAAGACGTCCCAGCCCAGACCGAGCCCCGTCCACTCGAACACCGCGTCCACCGTCTCGCCGGGGACCGCCTGGATGGTGTAGTTGGATTCCGCCAGGTCGGGCCCGCGGCCGGGCGCGCTTTGCAGCAGGCCGCCGTCGCGGGCGATGACCTGCGCGTGGTTGCCGTGGTGGTGGAACGGGTGGAGGTCCAGCCCGGCGTTGACCACGCGCATCAGCACGCGCTCGCCCGGGTGCATGCGCGGCAGCGTGTTGTAGGGCTGCGTCGGCAGCCACGGCACGCCGGCCGCCTGCAGGGTGTCCGGCGCGTTGCGGCCGTTGATGAACCAGTAGTTCGGAAAGCGCTTGGACATGTCCACCGGGACCGGACCGATGGTCCCGCCGGGGCGCGCCGCCACCGCGTCCTGCACGGCGTCGTGGATCACCGGGTCGAGGTCGGTCAGCAGGAACAGGTACTCGCGGTCGTAGCCCGTGTCGGCGTGCCCGTAGGCGGTGCGGTTGGACTCGCTCCAGCCGCGTGGCCGCACGACGATGGCGCCCACCAGCCCCATCTCGACCTGAAGGTCCTGGTGCGTGCCGCTGTGGTAGAGGTAGGTGCCCGGCCGCCCGGCGACGAAGCTGTACGTCACCCGCGTGCAGTTGCGGTTGTCCACCTCGAGCGTGAGCGCGCCGGCGCACTGGGTCGGGCGGGTGCCGCTGCCGCGGGCGGTGACGCCTTCCTGGCCGGGGAAGACGATCGACACCGGTTCGGGGAAGCCCGACTGCGCGGAGAGGTTGATGGTGACGGTGTCGCCCTCGTTGACGATCAGCGTCGGGCCCGGGTACTGCATGCGGGCCGACCCCAGGGAATAGCCCCACATGGGCACCGAGGCGCCGTCGGCGGTGGCGATGACGTCGCGCTTGGCGACCAGCGAGAAGGTGGTGCCCGACACGCCGTCGATCCCA
>Ga0196971_1001440_pt1 | contig 10694 bp, 12 predicted proteins | sample S1v_1013CmetaG_FD_148660 | JGI IMG/M metagenome (GOLD analysis project Ga0196971, IMG submission 148660) | Soil microbial communities from Anza Borrego desert, Southern California, United States - S1+v_10-13C | ecosystem: Environmental > Terrestrial > Soil > Desert | place: USA: California... | reverse complement strand
GAGCACGGAGGTCAGGATGGCTTGCGTCGCGCCGGCAGTGACGGTGATCTCGGTGTCAGGATTGTAGGCATGGCCGTAGATGGCGCCGATCTTGGCCGCGATCGCCTGGCGCAATGCGGGCACGCCCGACATGGGCGGGTACTGGTTGAACCCGTCTTTCATCGCCGCGGTGACGGCATCCACCAGGGCCGGGTCGCAGTCGAAATCGGGAAATCCCTGGCCCAGGTTCACTGCACCCTTCTCCGTCGCCAGTGCGGACATGACCGTGAAAATCGTGGTGCCGACATTGGGCAGGCGGGACGGGAGCACGGTTTGGCGGGCAGCGGCGGCGAGAGCGGGGGACATGGGCGTATTCATCGAAGCGGTCGGAACAAAAAGTCCATTTTATACAAGCTCGCCATCGGTCTGCCATTTGTCCGGCGGAATGATGGTGAACAGGCCGGCACGCGCCGTCCTGCGCGCCAGTTTCAGCAAGGCCTTGTCCTTGGTGATGAGGCATTCCGCGTGGGCGTCGCGCGCGATCTCCAGGAATTTCTGGTCGTCCGGATCCTTGCAGAGCGGCAGCGGGATGTCGTCGCGCCGAACGAGGCCGTCACGCGGCAGGCACTCGATCAGGGCGTCGAATTCGGCGCTCGCAAGCGGCCTGGAGCCGTCGTCGAGGGGCAGGTGAGGGTAATCGAGCACCAGCAGCCACTCCTTGCGGCAGTCGTCGCGCGTGACGGCTTTCGCCCGCCCGTCCTTCAGCGCCGCAAGCAGCGATGCCCAGCGGGGATCGCGGAAGACGAACAGGTCGAGGCAGACGTTCGTGTCGATGACGATGCGTTTCGGTATCTTCGCTATCTTCGGTATCATTGCCGCAAATTTTCTTTCCGCCGGAACCTGCCTGACATGCTGATTGTTTTATCGCCCGCAAAAACGCTCGACTATGACACACCTTTGACGACCGATGAACACACCCTCCCGGATTTTATCGACGATGCATCGGAATTGGTGGACATCCTGAAACAGCGTTCACCCGCGGACCTGTCCGCATTGATGGGCATCTCGGACGCGCTGGCCGTCCTGAACGTCACGCGCTACGCCGAATGGTCACGCAAGTTCACGAAGAAGAACGCACGCCCCGCGATCCTCGCTTTCAACGGCGATGTCTACGAAGGGCTCGCCGCCCGTTCGCTCACGTCCCGGCAGCTCGGCTATGCGCAGTCGCATCTACGCATCCTCTCCGGCCTGTACGGCGTGCTGCGCCCGCTCGACCTGATGCAGCCGTACCGGCTTGAAATGGGCACTCGCCTTGCCAACGGCCGCGGCAAGGACCTCTACGCATTCTGGGGCGCACGCGTGACCGAGACGCTGAACAAGGAACTGGCGGCGCACAAGCGCAAGGTGCTGGTCAACCTGGCGTCGGAGGAATACTTCAAGGTGGTGAAGCCGAAGCAGCTCGACGCGGAGGTGGTGACGCCCGTGTTCGAAGACTGGAAGGGCGGCAAGTACAAGATCATCTCTTTCCACGCCAAGCGGGCACGCGGCCTGATGGCGCGGTTCGCTGCGGCGAAGGGCGTGACCCAGCCCGAGAAGCTCAAGGAATTCGATGCCGAGGGCTATGCCTACGACGTGCGGGCATCGACTGCGCAGCAGTGGGTTTTCCGCCGGCGCACCGAGGGCTGAGCAGGGGGAACAAAAAAGCCTCCGTGCGGAGGCTTTTTCAGGGAGTTACCAGATTTTCCACCAGGGCGAGCTGGCCTGCGGACCACCGCGGAAATAGACACTGTTCGGGAAGGTTGCCTTCATTACACGTTCGGCATCGTTGCGCAATTCGTGCAATCCCAGCGCATCGTAGGACTTGACCATTACGAACAGGGCTTCCTCGATGGCCGGCGCATCCCGGTATTCGGTGACTGCCTGCTGCGCCCGGTTGGCGGCGGCAACGTAGGCGCCGCGCCGGTAGTAATAGTTCGCGACGTGGACTTCATACTGGGCCAGCGCATTCACCAGGTACTTCATGCGGTCGACCGCATCCTTGGCATAGATACTGTTCGGGAAACGCTCCGCCAGCTGCCGGAACGAGTCGAAGGCGTCGCGCGCGGCTTTTGGATCGCGCTCGCTCGGATCTTGCCTGGACAGGAAGTCGAGAAAACTGACCTTGTCGTTGAAATTGATCAGGCCGCGCAGGTAGTACATGTAATCCACGTTCGGATGGTTGGGATGCAGCTTGATGAAGCGCTCCACGGCCGCGAGGGCTTGCGCCTGGTCGCCCTGGCGGTAGTGTGCGTAGGCAACCTCCATCTGGGCCTGCTGGGCATAGGTACCGAACGGATAGCGCGATTCCAGCTTCTCGAAGTACTGGATGGCCTTGTCGTAGCCGCCCGCAGCCATTTCATCGCGCGCCTCCGAGTATAATTTCGACGCCGACCAATCCTTGGTCTCGTCGATCTTCTCCGGGAGCAGACCGCACCCGGAAAGGGACAAAGCAAGGGCAATGGCGGCCAATTTCAACGATCTTTTTTGCATGACGTTTGCGCGAGCACTACGGATAAGCCCACGATTATAGCCGATGGTGCATTGCTGCAGCGATACCACACGAAACGCCGATTTTGACGAACTCCCTGACCGAAACCGATATCGATGACGGCGACGAATACGAAGGCGCCGCGCCCGAGTCGTCCCCGATCACCCTGAAACTCACTCCGGAATTTTGCGGCGTGCGCCTGGACAAGGCCTTGTCGCAGCTGTTGTCCGAATACTCCCGCAGCCGCATCCAGCAATGGATCGATGCCGGCCACGTCACCGTGGACGGCCAGCCGGCCCGCGGCAAGACGACCATGCTGGGCGACGAAACCGTCGTCGTCGCGCCCCAGGAGGCGCCCGAAGAGCAGGCTTTCAAGCCGGAGGAGATGCCGCTTTCCATCCTGCACGAGGACAAGTCCATCCTCGTCATCGACAAACCCGCCGGGCTGGTGGTGCATCCGGCAGCCGGCAACTGGTCCGGCACGCTGCTCAACGGCTTGCTGCACCACGCCCCGGCGCTGGCGGGCGTCCCGCGCGCCGGCATCGTGCACCGCCTGGACAAGGAAACCAGCGGCCTCATGGTCGTCGCCAAGACGCTGCAGGCACAGACCGATCTCGTCCGGCAATTGCAGGCGCGTAGCGTCAAGCGCGAATACCTGGCGCTCGTCTGGGGGCAGCCGCAAGTGACGGGCCGTATCGAGGCCGCCATCGGACGCCACCCGCGCGACCGCATCAAGATGGCGGTATCGCAGCATGAAAGCGCGAAGCCGGCCGTCACGCATTACCGCCGACTCGCCACGGGCACGCTCGACGGCCGTCCGGTCAGCCTGGTCAAATGCAGTCTGGAGACCGGGCGCACGCACCAGATCCGTGTGCACATGCAATCCATCGGCTTCAGCCTGGTCGGCGATCCCTTGTACGGCAAGCCACACCTCGCATCCGTGTTCGCCCGGCAAGCCCTGCACGCATTCAGGCTCGGCCTGGTGCACCCGGCGTCGGGCAAGGAGCTGGAATGGAGCGTAGACTTGCCGGCCGATTTCGCCGCGCTGCTCGACAGGGCAGGCGTCGGCGGGACCGCACTGGACTAGAGGGAAACCATGGAGCTGATCATCCCGGAATGGAACGATGCGCCGAAGCACGTGGGCGCATTGTCCACCACGCGCCGCGGCGGGACAAGCAGCGCGCCGTACGATGACGGCGATGGCGGCGGCGGGCTGAACCTCGGCGTGCACGTCGGGGATGACCCCGACACCGTCCGGAACAACCGTGCATTGCTGCGCGCCGTCCTGCCCGCCGAGCCGGCATGGCTGACGCAGGTACACAACGTCCGGGTAGTCGATGCAGCCCAGGTGACTGGTTCCCCCGAGGCGGATGCAAGCATTGCCACGCAGCCCGGCGTGGTCTGCGCCATCCAGACGGCAGATTGCCTGCCTGTGCTCTTTTGTGACGCTGCGGGTCGGGCGGTCGGGGCGGCGCATGCGGGCTGGCGAGGGCTGGCCGGCGGTGTGCTGCAGGGAACGATAGCGGCGATGCGGGATGCCGGTGCAACCGACATCCAGGCGTGGCTGGGACCGGCCATCGGGCCGCAATGCTTCGAGGTCGGGCAGGATGTGTTCGATGCGTTCGCCGGGAAGGATGCGGCAATGGCTGCGGCTTTCGAGCCGATGGACGGCAGGCCCGGCAAATACATGGCCGATATCTACGCCCTTGCGCGCCGCACCTTGCAGCTCGCCGGGGTCCAGCGGATCTCCGGCGGCGGACGCTGCACGGTGACTGAGCAGAAGCAGTTTTATTCCTACCGCAGGGACAAGGTGACGGGCCGCATGGCCTCGTTGATTTGGCTCAAATAAGTCTTTGTGCCAATGGGCGATGATTCACATCAACATCGCCACTACTTCGTTTCCCCATCCTTCCCCGATGCCGCCGCCACCCGTGCCGCTTCCTCAAGCCGCAGTTTTTCCGCCTGCTGCCGCTCCCGTTTGCGTTTGGGCGTACCCATCAAGTATAAAATGATCGCCAGGGGCAACAAGCCATACAGCAGGAAGGTCATGACCGCGGCGACGACGGATTCCTCGGTGATCGACATCATGAAGACGACGTAAATCCAGGCGATGGCGACGATATACATAAGAAATTCCGTAGTCCGATTCAACCCGTAACCTTACGCGAAAACAGAGAACCCAGCATGAATATGTTCCAGCCTCAGTCCGGCGCACCCGCCGCATGGATGAACCAGTTCATCGATCCCAACGCATGGCAGGCATGGCTCGTCAACAAGCCGCCGATCGATACCAAGCCGCTCACCAACACCGTGAAGGAATTCGGCGCGACCATCGATCCGGGCGTGGTGGCGCAGCTGCAGAACGACTACATGCAGCAGCTCTCCAACTTGTGGCAGGAAATGCTCGGTTCGAAGGCGCCGAACGTGGCGGACAAGCGGTTCTCTGCGCCCGAGTGGCAGTCCAATCCCTTGCATGCGTTCAACGCCGCGGCCTACTTGCTCAATGCGCGCTTCCTCATGTCGATGGCCGACGCGGTCGAGGCAACGCCGCGCGCCAAGCAGAAGATCCGCTTCGCCGTGCAGCAGATGGTGGATGCGATGTCCCCGGCCAACTTCCTGGTCTCCAACCCCGAAGCGCTTCAGAAGATTATCGACACCAAGGGCGAGAGCCTGACCCGCGGTATTACCCACATGCTGGAAGACATGCAGAAGGGCCACATCTCCCAAACGGACGAGTCGGCATTCGAGGTCGGCCGCAACGTCGCGACATCGGAAGGCGCGGTGGTATTCGAGAATGAGCTGTTCCAGCTGATCCAGTACAAGCCGCTCACCGCCAAGGTCTACCAGCGCCCGCTGCTGCTGGTGCCACCCTGCATCAACAAGTACTACATCCTCGACCTGCAGCCGGAGAACTCGCTGGTGCGCTATGCCGTCGAGCAGGGGCACACGGTGTTCCTCGTGTCCTGGTGCAATCCGGACGAGGCGCTCGGCCATATGGGCTGGGATGATTACATCCTCAACGGCGCGGTCAAGGCGATCAACGTAGTGCAGGAAATCTCGGGGCAGGACCAGATCAATGCGCTCGGCTTCTGTGTCGGCGGCACCATCATCGCGACGGCTCTCGCCTACATGTACGGCAAGGGCGAAACGCCGGTGGCGAGCCTCACGCTCCTGACCACGCTGCTCGACTTTTCCGATACCGGCGTGATCGATGTCTTCATCGACGAAGCGCAGGTCGCCATGCGTGAGCAATCCATCGGCAAGAGCGGCTTGATGCCGGGCCGCGATTTCGCGTCCGCATTCTCCAGTCTGCGCCCGAATGACCTCGTCTGGAACTATGTGAAAGCCAACTATCTGAAGGGCGAGGACCCGCCGCCCTTCGACCTGCTGTACTGGAACGCCGACAGCACCAACCTCCCGGGCCCCATGTTCTGCTACTACCTGCGCAACATGTACCTGGAAAACAATCTCAAGCTGCCCGGGAAGCTGAAGGTGGCGGGCCAGAAGATCGACCTGTCCAAGGTGGATGCGCCCGTGTTCATCTACGGCTCGCGCGAAGACCATATCGTGCCGTGGGGGGCTGCTTATGAATCGATGTCCCTGCTCAATCCGAAGAAGCGCAGCCGCAACCGCTTCGTACTCGGGGCATCCGGGCATATCGCCGGTGTGATCAACCCGCCTGCGAAGAAAAAGCGCAGCTACTGGACCAACGACAAGGCCACCGGCGGGGCAAAGGAATGGCTGGCGGGTGCGAAGGAAGAGCCCGGCAGCTGGTGGCCGGAGTGGGCCGCCTTCCTCTCGGCCAATGCCGGCAAGCAGGTTGCCGCGCCGCGCAAGTATGGCAATGCCAAGTACAAGGAAATCGAGCCGGCGCCGGGGCGGTATGTGAAGGTGAAGGCGGAATAAATGCGACGGAAACCGGCAGGCCAAGCCCTGCCGGTAATTGTTTGCGGCGCGAAACTCCTATAAAAGGCCTTGTAAAAATTGCGTAAATCTTTGTTTTCTCGCACTATAATAAGTGCAGGGGGAGGCGAACGCATGTTCGCTTTTTTTACGAAACGGCATCAATGCGTTGCGACGCAATAACTGGAAAATTCGATGAATAGTGCAAAAAAGATTTCAGAGCGCTTGATCAAGAAGTATCCGAACCGCCGCCTTTACGATACGCAGACGAGCTCTTACATCACGTTGTCGGACGTCAAGCAATTGGTCCTCGATAACGAAGAGTTCACTGTCGTCGACGCAAAGTCCGATGAAGACCTGACGCGCAGCATCCTGTTGCAGATCATCCTTGAAGAAGAAGCGAATGGCACGCCGATGTTCTCCAGCAGCGCGCTTTCGCAGATCATCCGCTACTATGGCCATGCAATGCAGGGCATGATGGGCTCGTACCTGGAAAAGAACATTCAGGCGTTCATCGATATCCAGAACAAGCTGGCCGAAAGCTCGAAGGGCTTCTATGAGGGCAAGCCGTTCAGCCAGGAGATGTGGACGCAGTTCATGAATGTCCAGGGTCCCATGATGCAGGGCATGATGAGCAACTACATCGAGCAGAGCAAGAACCTGTTCATGCAGATGCAGGAGCAGATGCAGAGCCAGACCAAGAACATGTTCGGCACCTTCCCGTTCACACCGAACGACAAGAACAAGAAGCCGTAACATTGCGACAATGCTGCACCCCGGCGTGCCGGGAAGAAGCGCAAGGAGAGGTACAATAGCGGATTCGCTCTTGTACCTTTTTTTGTTATGTCCAACGCTTCACAGAATCCCAAGGTCGGTTTCGTTTCCCTCGGCTGTCCCAAGGCCCTCGTCGATTCCGAACAGATCCTCACCCAGCTGCGCGCGGAAGGTTACGACACCGCCAAGTCCTATGACGGCGCAGACCTCGTCATCGTCAATACCTGCGGCTTCATCGACGCCGCCGTGCAGGAATCCCTGGACGCCATCGGCGAAGCGCTGCAGGAAAACGGCAAGGTGATCGTCACCGGCTGCCTCGGCGCGAAGAAGGATGCCAATGGCAACGACCTGATCCAGGGCATCCACCCGAAGGTGCTGGAAGTGACCGGCCCGCATGCGCTCGGCGAAGTCATGTCCGCCGTCCACAAGCACTTGCCCAAGCCGCATGATCCCTTCCTGGACCTCGTCCCGGCGCAGGGCGTGAAGCTGACGCCCAAGCACTACGCCTACCTCAAGATTTCCGAAGGCTGCAACCATCGCTGCAGCTTCTGCATCATTCCGTCGATGCGCGGCGACCTCGTGTCGCGTCCGATTGCCGATGTCATGCTCGAAGCCGAGAACCTGTTCAAGGCCGGCGTGAAGGAATTGCTGGTGATTTCGCAGGACACCAGTGCCTACGGGGTGGACGTGAAATTCCGCACGGGCTTCTGGAGCGGCAAGCCGGTCAAGACGCACATGACCCAGCTATCCGCTGCGCTCGGCGAACTCGCCGCGCAGTACGGCGCCTGGGTGCGCCTGCATTACGTCTATCCGTACCCGCATGTCGACGACGTCATCCCGCTGATGGCCGAGGGCAAGATCCTGCCGTATCTCGACGTGCCCCTGCAGCACGCGCACCCCGACGTTCTCAAACGGATGAAGCGCCCCGCGAGCGGCGAAAAGAACATCGAGCGCATCCAGGCCTGGCGCAAGCTCTGCCCGGACCTGACGATCCGCTCCACCTTCATCGCCGGCTTCCCCGGCGAGACGGAAGCGGAGTTCGAATACCTGCTCGACTTCCTGAAGGAAGCCGAGATCGATCGCCTGGGCTGCTTCGCGTATTCCCCGGTGGAAGGCGCGACCGCGAATGAATTGGCGAATCCCGTGCCGGAAGAAGTGCGCGAAGAGCGCCGCGCGCGCGTGATGGAGCTGCAGGAAGGGATTTCGAAGAAGCGCATGCAGGCCAAGGTCGGCAAGACCATCCGTGTCCTGCTCGACGAGGTCGGGCCGAGCGGCGGCGTTGCGCGTTCGGTGGCCGACGCGCCCGAGATCGACGGCGTCGTGTACGTCAAGCCGCCGTACGAACCGCACCGCAAGCTGAAGGTAGGTGAATTCATCGACGTGAAGGTCACGGCGGCGGACGCGCACGACCTCTGGGCGGAAGCATAAATGCTGCGCATCGCTGCGGCGAGCATGCTCGCCTTGTCGCTGCTCGCTCCGAGCCTGCATGCCGCCTCGCCGGAACCGACGGGCAAGATGCTGTTCGTGAAACCGGTCGCGCTGCGCGGCACGCTGGGCGCCGAGCAGGTCCAGGTGAACCTGCGCACCAAGGCGGAGTTCGAGGACGGCATCGAAGGGGATTACTTCATTTTCGGCAGTTCGCACAGGGTCCTGCTGGCAGGCGAGATCGAGGGCGAGGAGTTCTTCCTCGAAGAATCGGTGAACGGCACTGATGTCTCCGGCCAGTGGGAGGGAAAGATGGCCGGCGATACGATCAGCGGCGAATGGCAGTCGGTTGACGGCAAGCTCAGCAAGCCGTTCCAGCTCCGCGTCGTGCGTCCGGCCAAATCATCACGGCCATAATTTCAAGGAGGCATCGGGTGTCAGAAAGCAAATCGCTGCAAACCTCGCTGATTCATTCCGATTACACAGCCCCCGAGGGCTTCGGCGGCCTGCCGGTGCCCGTGCATCACGCATCGACCGTCGTCTTCAAGGATGTCGCCGCATTGCGATCCCGCGACTGGCGCGAAAAGACGGCCTACACCTACGGACTGCATGGCACGCCCACCAGCTTCACACTGGAAGCACGCCTCGCAGCGATCGAAGGCGGCACTCATTGCCTGCTCGCACCGAGCGGCCTCGCTGCCATATCCATGGTCAATTTCGGCTTGCTCAAGGCCGGCGACGACCTGCTGATTCCCGATAACGCCTACAACCCGAACCGCGACCTCGGCCGCTGGCTGGCCCAGGATTACGGCATCTCGACGCGTTTCTACGATCCGCTCTGCGGCGCGGCGATCGCCGAACTGATCCAGCCCAACACGCGACTGGTGTGGACCGAGGCGCCCGGTTCCGTGACGATGGAAGTGCCGGATATCCCGGCGATCTGCAAAGCCGTCAGGGAAAGGCGGGCGGCCGGACAGGATATCCACGTCGCAATGGACAACACCTGGTCGGCGGGCATTGCCTTCCGCGCCTTCGATCTTGGCGTGGACATCGTGATGCAGGCGCTGACCAAGTACCACTCGGGCGGCTCCGACGTCCTGATGGGCGCGGTCATCACCCGCGACAAGGAACTCGACCACCGCATCGGCATGGCGCACATGCGCATCGGCTTCGGCGTGGGCATGGACGATGCGTATCTCGTGCTGCGCGGGCTGCCCACCATGAAGCTGCGCTTCGATGCGCACGACGCAGGCGCGCGCAAGGTCGCGCTTTGGCTGAAGGGGCGGCCGGAAATCGCACAGGTGCTGCACCCCGTCCTCGAAGATTGCCCGGGGCATGAAACCTGGAAGCGCGATTTCACCGGGGCGGGCGGGCTGTTTTCCGTGGTGTTCGATGAGCGCTTCAGCGAGACGCAGACCGACCGCTTCGTCGACAGCCTGAAGCTGTTCAAGATCGGTTTCAGCTGGGGCGGCGCACACAGCCTGGTCGTCCCGTACCGGGTGCAGACCATGCGGAAGAACTGGGCCGCGAAAGGCCAGCTGATCCGCTTCAATATCGGTCTGGAAGACCCGGACGACCTGATCGGCGACATCGGGCAGGCGTTCGCGGCAATGCATGCCCCTGACGCGCCTGCCTGAGACGATCACACCGGCATGGCCTTGTTATCGTTCAAGTCGAGCCAGCCCTTGAGCAGCCGGTAGGCCTTCCATATCCACGCGCCCAGCCAGATCAGCCAGGCGATGGGGATGCCGATCACGGTGATGAACAGGATGCCGCCGACCACCATCCAGAACAGGTACCACCAGAAGGAGCGGATCTGCCAGCGATGGTGGCTGTAGACAAAGGTGCCGGTGGTGTCGTCTTTCTTGACGTAATTGATGATCAGCGGAATAAAGGAAAACGCGCCCAGCGAAAACAGGAAGCTGATGGCGTGCGCCAGGTAAAGCCACCAGGCAAGAGTCTTGCCGGACTGCAGCCGGGGATCAAGTACGAGTTCCTGCACCATTCCGCCTCCTTGTGATCAAGCGAACAATGTTAGGACTCCATCCAGGCCCACAAAATTCAGTGCGACATCAGCTTGCGCACG
>Ga0196971_1001439_pt1 | contig 10698 bp, 9 predicted proteins | sample S1v_1013CmetaG_FD_148660 | JGI IMG/M metagenome (GOLD analysis project Ga0196971, IMG submission 148660) | Soil microbial communities from Anza Borrego desert, Southern California, United States - S1+v_10-13C | ecosystem: Environmental > Terrestrial > Soil > Desert | place: USA: California... | reverse complement strand
GACGGCCTTCATGCGGGGCGAGACGAGGGCGGGAGCGGTCAGTTCACCACGAACGGTGGAGACGGTGACCCGGTCGCCCGACTTGACGCCCAGCTTGTCCGCCAGCGTCTCGGAGATCTCCACGAACATGTCGGGCATCATTTCACCCAACCACGGTGTGTTGCGGGTCATGGCACCCGACTGCCAGTGCTCGGTCACCCGGTAGGTGGTGGCGACGTACGGGAATGCCTTGTCGCCCATTTGGGCGAACTGGCCGAAGTCGCCCTTGCCGGAGATCATGGAGGCCGGGTTGAACTGCCGCTTGCTCAGCTTGTTGGCCACCGGGGACTCCACGGGCTCGTAGTGCTCGGGCAGCGGGCCGTCCTTCATGCCCGAGGTGGACCAGAGCAGGGCCTTGCCTTCGGCGTTCATGATGAACGGCGTGTTGGCCGACGTGGCAGGCGGGATGAAGGTACCGTCGGCATTCTTGAAGCCGAAGTCCGGCACGTCAAGATTGACCCAGGCCGTACCGTTGTAAGCGACCAGCGGCTTCTTGGGATCGTACGGCTTTCCCGCGGGGTCGGCGGAGGCCCGGTTGTAGACGATGCGGCGATTGACCGGCCAGGCCCAGGACCAGTTCGGATGGAGCCCCAGGCCGCCCTCAGCCTCCTTGGTGCGGTTCCGGCATGCAGGCTTGGCGGGGTCGGCGAAGTAGCCTGAGTAGACCCAGCAGCCGCAGGCGGTGGAGCCGTCATCCTTCAGGTTGCCGAAGGTGGTCAGCCCCTTGCCGTCGGCCACGGTGTACCCGTTAATCTCCAGGGCGACCTTCTCGGCAGAGGGATGATCGGTACCGTAGTCCCAGTTGAGCTTCAGAATGGGGTCGGGGAAGGTGCCGCCCTTGGCGTACTCGGCCTTGATCGCCTTGAAGAGCCGATCGGCGATCCAGAGGTCATCCTTCGAGTCGCCCAGGGGCTCCACGGCCTTATCACGCCACTGCACCCAGCGGCCGGAGTTGGTAATGGTGCCAGCCTTCTCGAAGGAGGCGGCGGCGGGCAGGAGGAAGACCTCGGTCTTGATCTTGCTGGAATCCACGTCCGGCGCCCGCCAGAAGGAGGAGGTCTCCGTGTCGAACAGGTCGACCGCCACCAGCCAGTCCAGGTTGCCCATGGCTTGCCGCTCACGGCCCACGTTGGGACCGCCCACGGCGATGTTCTGGCCCCAGGCGAAGATGCCCTTGACCTCACCCTGCCCCAGGGCCTCGAAGATCGACATGAACGTGTGGTCGCGGGCGTCGGCCTTGGGCATCCAGTCGTAGCAGAAGTCGTTTGCCTTGGTGGCGGCGCTGCCCCACCAGGCCTTCAGCATGCTGGCGATGAACTTGGGCCGGTTGGTCCAGTAGCCCGCCTTTGGCGTGGTACCGTTGTACGCCGCCAGCGTGGGGTGAGCCCCCGCCGTAGGAGCGGGCAGGTAGCCCGGCAGGTTGCCGTACAGGAGGGCCATGTCGGTGGAGCCCTGCACGTTCGATTCGCCCCGCTGGGCGTTGACGCCGCCGCCGGCGATGCCGATGTTTCCCAGCAGCAGCTGCAGGACGGCGATTGCCCGCACGTTCTGCGACCCGTGGGTCGACTGGGTGATGCCCATGGCGTAGAGGATGTTGCCGGCCTTGTCCGCCACACCCGTGGTGCAGAAGATGTCGGCCACCTTCAGGAAGTCGGCCACAGGCATGCCGCAGGTGTCGGAGACCATTTGCGGCGTGTAGCGGTCATAGTGCTTGCGCATGAGTTGCAGCACGCACTGGGGATCGGTCATCTTGGGGTCGGTCTTCACGACGCCCTTCTCGTCGGTCTGATACTGCCAGCTCTTGGTGTCGTACTTGACCTGACCGTCGGCACCCGCTGCGGCGCCGGAGAAGAGGCCGTCCTCGAACTTATAGCCGGTCTGAATCAGGTACGGGGCGTTGGTGTACGCGGCCACGTAATCCCGGAAATAGCGGTCGTTGTAGAGGGCGTAGCGGATGATGCCGCCCAGGAAGGCAATATCGGTGCCGGGGCGGAGGGGCACATAGAGGTCGGCCATGGCGGCCGTGCGGTTGAATTTGGGGTCGACGACGATCAGCTTGGCCCCCCGCTCTTCGCGGGCCCGGTCGATCCACTTCATGGCTACGGGGTGGTTTTCCGCCGGGTTGGCGCCGATGGCGATGAATACGTCGCTGTTCTTGTAGTCGATCCAGTGGTTCGTCATGACACCCCGACCGAAAGAGGCGGCCAGACCGGCCACCGTGGAGGAGTGTCAGAGACGTGCGTGGTGCTCGACTCGCACCACGCCAAGGGCCCGCTGCATCTTCGCCAGCACGTAGTTCTCTTCGTTGTCCAGCGCTGCGCTGCCGATGTGGGCCATGGCGAAGGTCCGGTTCACGGTGACGCCATTGGCGTCCTTCGCCTGGAACGAGGCGTCCCGGGTGGCCTTGACCTTCTTGGCGATCTGGGCCATGGCCCAGTCCCAGTCCTTCTCTTCCCAGTCCGTGGCATACGGTGCCCGGTACAGTACCTTTTGGATGCGCCGCGGATTGGGGGAGTAAGCTCCGTCCTTTCCGGCCACCAGACGGAGGTTCATGACCGATGCGCCCTTGCTGCAGAGCGCTCCTTCATTAATCGGATGTTCGGGATCGCCGGCGGCGTTGATCAGCTCGCCGCCCTCGGTGTGCATGAGGATACCGCAGCCCACGGAGCAATAGGGGCAAATGGTCCGGGTCACGTTGGCCTGGCTGGTCTTGAGGCCCTGCCCGCTGGCAGCCTCGGCTGTACCGGCCTCCAGGAGCCCCAGGAGACTGCCGGCCGCTATGGTCTGTTTGAGCAGTTCTCGCCTGGTCAGAGTCAAGGTGACCACCTCCGCAGCGCCTAATTTTCCAGAGGATGAAAAAACGGTTACATTTAGGGTACCTTCACATTATATTATTGGCCTAGTTTCGGGGAATGGCGCACTAGTCCTCATGTGCCTATAGCACTATTGTCGTACGGTAAAGAATGTTCCACCCTTCACAAGCCCCCGGGGGTATGTGAGGGCATTCACATGGTAGACCTTGGATAGACCTTTCCTCGGGTTTCTACCCCATGTGAGTTGCGCATGTGAACCGCGTAACGATTACTACAGTTGACCTCTGTCGATTATTCGTCTGCTGTGATCCTCATCCTTCCGGAGGAGAGATCTTCTTCTCGGGAGCGAGTTCCTTCTGTGCGATCTATCCACGAATTCATGGCCCATTATTTTCGATAAATAAAACGTTTTCGCCCGCACCTCTACTTATTACCTAGACACGGTACTGTATGCAGAAAAGGAATGGGGTATAATGTCACGAACCTCGAGGATACTCGCCTCCGAGGGCAGGGATGTCGCTGCTGTGCGCTCACCGGTCGGCGCCCCGCCGTTGGTGGAGCTGGCGAAGCCTGCGCTGGCCCCATCGGACGTTCGTTTGGCGAAGCTGGAGCCGCTGCCCAGCGTAGCAGAAGGCCTTGAGGCGGCTCTGCGGCGGCACGGGCCGGGAGCTCCCGTGGCGCTCCTCCCCCTTGGGCCGTTGAAGGTTCCATACATTGCAGAAACATGACATACTGGTGTCAAGTTCAGGCATGTAGACTGGTCTCAAACTGACCTGGAGGGACTGCACCATGATCGTACCTGTGTGCCAGAGCTGCGGAATGCCCATGCCAACGGAAGAAATGCGGGGCAAGGAAGCCGACGGCAGCCGGACCGACGAGTATTGCTGCTACTGCTATGACAACGGCTCGTTTGGGAAGCCCGACGAGACGATGGACGAGATGATTGAGACCTGTGTGCCCTACATGGTCGAGCAGGGCATGAAGGATGCAGAGGCCCGCCAGCTGCTGCAGGAGCAGCTGCCGAAGCTGAAGCGCTGGGCGGCGAAGTAGGGTTATGAAGCTGGACCGGCTCCTCGCCATTGCCATGCTGCTGGCCAACCGCCGGCGGGTTCAGGCGCAAGAGCTTGCCGAGAAGTTCGAGGTGTCGGTGCGGACCATCTACCGGGACATTGAGGCCATCAACCAGGCCGGCATTCCGGTGGTCACCTACCAGGGCGCCGGCGGGGGCATCGGCATCGCTGACGGCTACCGCATCGACAAGCGCTTTCTGACGCAGGAGGAGCTGGCCTCGGTCTTCATCGCCCTCAAAGGGGCCATGACCTACCACGACCGGGGCGCCGAGGCAGCCCTGGAGAAGCTTCGGGGCTTGCTGCCCGAGGTAGCGCCCCTGGGCAGCCTGGCGGATCACGTGATCGTGGATCTCAGCCCATGGGGCAGCAACCCGGGGCTGCAGCGGTGCCTTGGGTTGCTGCGGCAGGCTGTGCGGACCCAGAAGCGAGTGGCCTTCCGGTACGGGGGAGCCAACGGCGAGGCGACGGAGCGGTCCGTCGATCCGTACGCCCTGGTGCTGAAAGGCAACAGCTGGTACCTGTACGCGTTTTGCCTGCTGCGGCAGGGTTTTCGTCTGTTCAAGCTGGGCCGCATGCGGGATGTTGCCGTCCTGGAGAGTTCGTTTGAGCGGGTGCCGGTCAACCTGGACGACGCCCCGTGGGAGCAGGAGTGGTTCCAGCCGGCCAACATGGTGGAGCTGGTGCTGCGGTTCGACCCGCGGGTGCGAAGCCGGGCGGAGGAGTGGTTCCCGGAGGGCGGCCTGGTGGTGGATGGGGACGGGTTCCTGGAGGGCCGGATCAGCTTTCCGGAGGATGACTGGGTCTACGGCTATGTCCTGAGCTACGGTCCGTGGGTGGAAGTGCTGGAGCCACCCCACGTGCGAGAACGGGTGAAGGCGCTGGCGGACGGGATTCGCAAGCTGTACGGATGATAAGGGGCCCCTGCACCTCATGGCTGAGGTGCAGGGGCCTCTGTCGTGGCTAGCAGTAGGCTGACCGTCGAGCTCTGAGTAGGTGTGTATTTCATTTTCACCAAACCAAAATGAAAGTTTCATTTTCAATGTTGTAATCCCACATGAAAATTAGTATAGTCAAAGCAGGTCACGAATAGCGACTCAGTCAAGAAGGTGAGAAGACCTCAACATGCTAAATGCCGTATTTCTCGACTTCGGCGATACCTTGATCAGTGAGCAAGTGTTCATCTCCCATGGCCGAAAGGCCGCCGTGAATTTTCTTTGCGATCACTACCATTGGGAACACAGTTCAGATGCATTGCAAGAGCGTTTTCTTCGAATCGAGGCCGGGCTATGGCTCCGCTGGGGACACAGACCTCCCGCTGTGAAGGAAGAGGCCATTCGCCTGGCCGGCATTGAGTACCTGATCCGAGAAGCGGGGGCCGAACCAGACTGCGAGGCCGTGGAAGGTGCCTTCCACCATCTCATCGCCGGTTCGAGTACCTCTCCCTGTCTGCTTGACTCGGCTCGTGAAACCGTGCACGAACTGTCACGCCACTATCGACTGGCCATTGTCTCGAACGGATTGGACGCCTATACCCGCCTCTGTCTGGAACACCATGACCTCATGCGCTACTTCGAGGTGTACACGATCTCGGAAAAAGCGAATGTGGAGAAACCGGATCCGGCCATCCTTCGGCTCACCATGGACCAGATGCGGGTAAGGCCGCAGGAGACCGTGATGGTTGGTAACCGGTCCGATGTAGATGTCCTGTGTGCAAACCGGGCGGGCTGCCACTCCATCTGGTACCGGCACCCGGGCAGCCTTGAGCATCCAGAGGCACACCCGGACTTTACGATCTCCTCCCTGGTCGAACTCCCTGCTCGCTGCAACCAACTCTCTGCCCAAAGGCAAGCATTCTGAAAGGGGACATGACGGTTGTTCAACAAGCGTTGGATCGTTGGGGTTTTGTGTGCCATCGCAGTTCTGGCTCTCACTGCGTGCACCACCACGAAAAAGACCACGGATAACCCAGCCGGCGCCACCACGACCCCCACGGAGTCAGAGGTGACCATTCGGTACGGCTGGTTCGGCAACCCAGCCCAGGAGGAGACGGCCAAGGGCATGGTCGACGCGTTCATGAAGCTCAACCCAAAGATTAAGGTCGAGTTTGAAAACATCCCGAACCAGGGGTACTGGGAGAAACTGATGACCGCCGTCAACTCCAAGACAGCTCCGGATGTGCTGCGGCTTACCAGCTACTGGGGCTATCTGCTGGGTGCTGAAGGGGCCGCGCTGGACCTGAAGCCCTTGATGCCGGCCGGTTATTTGGATGACTTCGACCCCGCCCTGCTCACCTACGCTGCCCCTAAGGGCAGAGTCTACGGCATTCCCCAGAGCAACAACGTCCAGGTCATTGTCTACAACAAGGACATCTTCGCGAAGGCCGGCGTCACGGCCCCCACTACCCCCGAGACCGCCTGGACCTGGGACGAGATGATGAATGTGTGTAAGAAGCTTCAGGCCACCGGCGGTGCGAAGTACTGCTACGGCATTTACAATGGTGCACCCCAGGGCCGCCTGATCAACCTGTATCAGACCGGCGGTTCGATCGTGGACATCCAGAAAAAGACCTCCAACCTGACAAGTCCTCAGTCCCTGCAGGCTTTGGAGATCATTAAGGCCCTGTATGACGGCAAGTACATAGCCCCCAACTCGTGGACCACCGACTACAACCTCCAAAAGGAGTTCACCGCTGGTACGGTAGCCATGTTCCACGGTGGCAACTTCAGCCTGGCCCCCCTGGAGGCGGCCATGCCCGGCAAGTATGGCGTCACGTTCATTCCCCGCAACCCGAAGACCGTCAGCATGGTGGGCGGAGAGGTCTACAGCATCACCAAGGATTCCAAGCACCCGAAGGAAGCATGGAAACTGGTGGAGTTCATGTCCAACGCCGAGAACATGACCAAGTGGAGCCAGGCCACCGTGGCCATTCCGCCCCGCAAGTCGCTCATGGGCAAAGTTGACTACGGCATCTACACACCGCACATGAGCCTGATTGCGGTCGCCGCACAGTATGGCTCCACCCTGATTCTCGACGAATTCCAGGTACCGGGCTGGAGCAAGGTTGACACCATGTTGCGGGAACGGACCGTTCAGCTGTTCACCATGCCTGCCAAACAGTGGGCGGAGCAGGTATCGGTCGACATTAACAAGGCGACGCAGCCCTAACGACAGGTTGAACCGTTGTGGTGCGAACGTGGGCGGGCGGTTTTCCACCCGCCCACGTACACATGCCGAAAGGGGGAAGCCCGTTGTTCAGGCGCCTTACCGGGGTCAGGTGGGCTCCGTATTTGTTCATTTTCCCCAACGCCTTGTTGTTGCTGGTGTTTGTCATCTACCCAATCTTCCGGGTCGGGCTGCTGAGCTTTCAGAAGTACAGCATTCTGAAAAATGAAGGCATCTGGGTGGGTCTTCGCAACTACGAGGCGATCCTGACCGATCAGGTCTTCATCAAGTCTCTGACGAACACGGTCTACTATACCTTCGGCCGCGTGCCGCTCGTCATGCTGGCCGGTCTGGTGGTCGCGCTTCTGCTGAACCAGTGGGTCCCCATGAGGGGCTTCATCCGCAGCGTGTACTTCTTCCCGACCGTTACCTCCATGGTTGTGATTTCGTTGGTGTTCCGATTTCTGTTCGCACCGGACTTGGGAATCGTCTCCACAACACTGACGGCCCTCGGATTCCAGAACCTGCCTACCTGGTTGGGCGACCCACATTGGGCGATGCGGATTGTCATTCTGGTGAGCGCGTGGAAGGGGATTGGGTACTGCATGGTACTCTTCCTCGCGGGGCTGCAGGGAATCCCCGCCTACGTCTACGAAGCCGCTCGCATAGACGGTGCAAGCAATCGCCAGATGCTGCGCCTGATTACACTGCCGCTGCTCCGCCCGACCACCCTGTTCGTCTTGATTATCTCCGTCATTGACGCGTTCAAGGTTTTCGACCAGGTCTACGTCATGACCCAGGGGGGGCCGGGATACGCCACGATGACGATCGTCCAATACGTGTACCGCGCTGCCTTCCAGATGTTTGAAATGGGGCAGGCCAGCGCAGCGGCTCTGGTCTTGTTTGCGATTATCTTAATCCTCACCCTACTGCAGTACAGAGGGTTCAAGGTAGGTGAGGACATGTGAGCACGAAAACCATGGCCAGAATCTCCACGGCTGTCCGTTTTGCCCTGTTGATGGTGGGACTTGGGTTTGTGATCTTTCCGTTTGTGTGGATGATCTCCACCTCTCTGCGGCCCGAAAGAGAAGTCTTCGCCCTCACGCTCTGGCCCAGCGAAATCATGTGGAGCAACTACCGGGACGCCTGGAGAGCGGCCCCATTCGCACGATTTTTCCTCAACTCGTTTATTATCGCCATTGTGGGCACCGGTCTGGCCGTCTATCTCAATGCCATGTCGGGCCACGCTTTCAGCGCGTACCGCTTTCGGTTCAAGAACGCACTCTTCCTGACTTTCCTGGCCACCATGATGATTCCAGGACAGGTTACGATGATCCCCGTGTTCCTGATCATTAACTCACTCGGTTGGGTCAACTCGTATGCTGGCGTCATTGTGCCTGGGTTGGCCAGCGCGTTTGGGACCTTCATGCTGCGCCAGCAAATGGGGACGCTTCCCCGAGACCTGCTGGAAGCTGCCCGTATCGATGGCTGCGGCGAGCTGGGCCTCTTTCACCGAATCGTCCTGCCTCTGTCGGGACCAGTTCTGGCGGCCTTCACCATCTTGATGTTTGTCGCCGAGTGGAATGCGTTCCTATGGCCGCTGATTGTCCTGAACAAGCCGCAGATGTTCACGGTCCAGATTGGGTTGCAGCGTTTTGTGGGGCAGTATGACGTCACATACAGTCACCTCATGGCGATGTCTGTGCTGTCGCTTGCGCCCATTCTGCTGGTCTTCCTCGCCTTCCAGAAGTACCTTGTCCAGGGCATTGCAACGACAGGCATCAAGAACTAAGGAAGGAATGGCCTATGCAACAGGAACGCGGGTGTCTGATTCGGATCCGCTCCCACTACCCGTCGCTTACCGCCGCAGAGCAGCGCGTGGCTGACTTCATTCTAAGCCACCCCGAAGAGGTGCTGCGGACACCCATCAGCAACGTTGGGCGCCGCTGCGACGTAAGCGATGCAACGGTATTCCGGTTCTGCCAAACGCTTGGCTATACCGGTTTTCCCCAACTGAAAGCCGCTCTCGCTGTCGACTTGCTTACACCAGGGGCGGTGGACGCATCGACCATATCGCCCACCGATTCGGTTGGGGATATCATTACGAAGGTGGTCAGCCTCATCTCCCACGGCGTGTCTGACACGTTCACCATTCTGCGGCCAGAGGTACTGGAGCAGGTCGTCACGGCCCTGAACGCAGCACGGTCGGTGGAAGTATACGGCGTGGGCGGCACATCTGGCCGCTTGGCGGAGATTGTGGCATACCGATTCCTGAACCTTGGACTTTACGCCACCGGCGTCAAGGGCCAGGAGTTCATGCTGAGGCGAGCCTCCATGCTGCAACCCGGCGACGTGGCATTCGGCATTTCGCACTCCGGCGTGGCAGTGCCTGTAGTTGAGGCTCTGCGGGCGGCGCGCGAACAGGGCGCCACCACCATTTGTCTGACAAACTACGCCCGCTCGCCCGTTACGACTGTGTCGGATATCGTCCTTCAGACAGCCGCCCGTGAATCGCCACGAGAGAGCGAAGCGGTCGCCTCCCGAATCATGCAGTTGGCCGTTCTGGACGTACTGTACTCTGCAGTGGCGCTGGCGCGGTTCTCTGTGGAATGCCAGGAGAAGGAGCGAGAAGAGTGAGGTTAACCGGCCATGTCCACTGCGGCATAGATCCTTCCCCTGAGGGCATTCCAGGCGTGGCCGTGTCGGACGGAAACGCCGTTGTACTGACCGATGCCGATGGCCGCTACGTCATAGACGCGGAAGAAGCGGCTGAGTTTCTGTACCTCTCATTGCCGGCGGGGTACCGCATTCCGCGGGATGCGCAGAACCGGGCGCAGTTTTTCCAGCCCGTAACGACCGCTCAGGCGATGGACTTCCAACTCGAGCGGGTCGATACCCCCACAGTATTCGACTTTGTCTATGTGACCGATATGCATCTGGACAATAACCGGGAAGACCGGTTTCGGACCGAGACCATCGGCAAAATTCTGACGCTGCCCACGCCGGGTTTTGTCCTGTGCGGTGGCGACATCTCCATTCAGGGCGGAGCCCAGGAACGCTTCCTGTCCGATCTGAGCCTGCTCAGGTCGCCCTGCTTTCACTGCATCGGCAATCATGAGGTCATGGTCGGCCAACCCGATCCTAAGGCAGCCTATAAGCAACTCTTCGGCCCTACCTATTACTCGTTCAACTACGGAAGGTTCCACTTCGTCGTTCTGGATGGCACCAGACCGGAGCCGACGCGGCAGGGATGGAAGAACGTGGTTGGGGAGGTCGATGGGCGGCAGCTGCGGTGGCTCTGCCAGGACCTGGCTCTCATCGAACCCGGCAGGCCGGTCATCATTTGCACGCACATTCCCTTGGTGAGCACCTATTCGGAACGCAGAGGACTGGAAAGCGCAACTGCGGAGCCCGCATGGGAGATCCAGAATGCCGCTGAAGTGATGCGCCTGTTGGCAGGACACCGAGTCCTGTGCGTGCTTCAGGGCCATATGCATGAAAACGAGCATCTGTATATGAACGGTATGCACTTTCTGACCTCGGGTGCCGCGGCGGGGAAGTGGTGGCGCGGTGATAACCCCGACGGTAGTCCGGGGGGATTCCGAGTCGTGCGG
>Ga0196971_1001438_pt1 | contig 10709 bp, 7 predicted proteins | sample S1v_1013CmetaG_FD_148660 | JGI IMG/M metagenome (GOLD analysis project Ga0196971, IMG submission 148660) | Soil microbial communities from Anza Borrego desert, Southern California, United States - S1+v_10-13C | ecosystem: Environmental > Terrestrial > Soil > Desert | place: USA: California... | reverse complement strand
GTGCATGCCGAACATGCCGAGGCAGAGCGGGTGCGTCTCCGGGAAGGCGCCCTTCCCGTGCACGGTGGTGACCACCGGCGCGTCGAGGAACTCGGCGAAGGCGAACACCTCGGCGTGCGCCGCGGCCGTGCGGACGCCGCCGCCGAGGTAGACCACCGGGCGCGTCGACGAGCGGATGAGCTGCGCCGCGTCCTTGAGGCGCGGCTCCTCGCGCACGGGCGGGTGGTAGCCCGGGATCTCCACCGTCTCCGGGTACTCGAACTCGAAGGTCGCGTTGAGGACGTCCTTCGGGATGTCCACGAGGACCGGGCCCGGGCGGCCGGTGCGGGCGATGTAGAACGCCTGCTTCAGGACCTCGGGCAGCTCCTCGACCTCGGTCACGAGCCAGTTGTGCTTCGTGATCGGGACGGTGATGCCGGCGATGTCCGCCTCCTGGAAGGCGTCGGTGCCGATGAGCGCCTTCGAGACGTTGGCGGTGATCGCGACGAGCGGCACCGAGTCCATGTACGCGTCGGCGATCGGCGTGACGAGGTTCGTCGCGCCCGGGCCGGAGGTGCCGAGGCACACGCCGACCTTGCCGGTGGCGAGGGCGTAGCCCTCGGCCGCGTGCCCGCCCACCTGCTCGTGGCGGACCAGGATGTGCCGCGGGGACTTCGCGCCGTGGAGCGCGTCGTAGAGCGGCAGGATCGCGCCGCCGGGGATGCCGAAGATGACCTCGACGCCCTCGGCCTGCAGCGCGCGCAGGACCGCCACCGCACCCGTCACTTTCTGCTTTGCCATGTCGTACCTCGAATCCGTCTCTTTGGTTTCTTCAGCCGTTCCAGGGTTCGCTCGGTCGGACGCGGGCCCATCCACGCGCGCAGGGCCGACGGAGGTCGGCCCGCGCGGGCGCGGAGACCCGCCGCTATACGCTCGACGCGAGGACTCCCAGGAGGACGCCGACCGCGAGCCGGACGAGGCGGATCGTCATCTCGCCCCCTCGAACGCGGCGATCCCGGAGTCCTTGGAGAGCAGGTACCCCAGCTCGTCCACGCCGTTCATGAGGCAGTAGCGGGCGAAGGCGTCGATCGGGAACGTGGCCGTGCCGCCACCGGGCAGCGAGATGGTGCAGGCCTCGAGGTCGATCCTGACGTCGGCGCCGGGCGCGCCGAGCAGGCGCGCGTGGCTCTCCCGATCGAGCACGACCGGCACGAGCCCGTTCTTGAGGCAGTTCGACCGGAAGATGTCGGCGATGCGGGTCGAGACCACGGCCCGGATCCCGTAGTCGGCGAGCGCCCACGGCGCATGCTCGCGAGAGGAGCCACACCCGAAGTTGTCGCCGGCGACCAGGATGCGGCAGCCTGCCGCCTCCGGCTGGTTGAGCACGAAGTCCGGCCGCGGCGCGCCGGCGGCGTCGTACCGCCAGTCGCTGAAGAGCGCCTTCCCGAGGCCCTTCTTGTCGGTCACCTTCAGGAAGCGGGCGGGGATGATCTGGTCGGTGTCCACGTTCTCGCGCGGGAGCACCACCGTGTTCGACTGGATCACGCGGATCGGGTCCATGGTCACCCCACCTCCATCTGGCGGGGATCGGCCACCGCGCCCGCGACCGCCGCGGCGGCGGCCGTGAGCGGGCTCGCGAGCAACGTGCGCCCGCCGGCGCCCTGGCGGCCCTCGAAGTTGCGGTTGGAGGTCGAGACGCAGTACTGGCCGGCCGTGATGTTGTCGCCGTTCATGGCGATGCACATCGAGCAGCCCGGCTCGCGCCACTCGGCCCCGGCGTCGCGGAAGATCCGGTCGAGGCCCTCCGACTCGGCCGCCTTCTTCACCTTGTGCGAACCCGGGACGACGAGCGTCCGGACCTTCACGCGGTTGCCCTTGATCACCCGGGCCGCCTCTCTCATGTCCTCGAGCCGGCCGTTGGTGCAGGAGCCGATGAAGACCGCGTCGATCTTCTGGCCGAGCAGCTTCTGGCCGGGCGTGAGGCCCATGTAGCGCAGCGCGGACTCGAGCGTGGAGCGGCTCGAGGCGTCGGCCTCCCGGGACGGATCGGGGACGACCCCGTTGACCGGGATCCCCTGCCCCGGGTTCGTGCCGAAGGTGATCCAGGGCGCGACCGCGGCCGCGTCGATCACCACCTCGCGGTCGTACGTCGCGCCGGCGTCGGTGGCGAGCGTCCGCCAGCGATCGACCGCGGCGTCGAAGTCCTTGCCCTTGGGCGCGCGCGGCCGGCCGGCGAGCCACTGGAAGGTCTTGTCGTCGGGCGCGATGAGGCCCGCCCGCGCGCCGGCCTCGATGGACATGTTGCAGACCGTCATCCGGCCTTCCATCGTGAGCGCCCGGATCGCCGACCCGGTGTACTCGAGCACGTGGCCGGTGCCGCCGCCCACGCCGAGCTTCGCGATGATGGCGAGGATGAGGTCCTTGCCGGAGACGCCCTTCGCGAGCGCGCCCTCGACGCGGACCGCGAGGCTCTTCGCCTTGCGCTGCAGCAGGCACTGGGTGGCGAGCACGTGGCTCACCTCGGAGGTGCCGATGCCGAACGCGAGCGCGCCGAAGGCGCCGTGCGTGGCGGTGTGGCTGTCGCCGCAGACCACGGTCATGCCGGGCTGGGTGGCGCCCATCTCCGGGCCGAACACGTGCACGACGCCCTGGGCGTCGTCGCCGAGCCCGTGCAGCTCGACGCCGAAGTCGGCGGCGTTCTTCTCGAGCTGCCGGACCTGGGCCTCGGCCTGCGCGTCGATGAACGGGAACTTCCCGTTCGCGAGGCGGGGCAGCGTCGGCGTGGAGTGATCCATCGTGGCGAGCGTCCGCTCGGGGCGGCGCACACGCAGCCCGCGCTCGCGCAGGGTGGAGAACGCCTGCGGGCTCGTCACCTCGTGGACGAGGTGGAGGTCGATGTAGAGGATCGCCGGGGTGTCCGGCGTCTCCGGGGCCACCTGATGGGCGTCCCACACCTTCTCGAACAGCGTTCTCGGCTTCGCGTCCTTCGTACCTTGGGCCATCCTATGGGGTCCCCATCTCGGCGCGGGCCTCGCTCATCCGCGGCGACAGCTTGAGCGCGATCCGGTTCACGACATCGAGGAAGGCCCGCGCGCTGCCCTCGATGATGTCGGTGGAGAGCGCCCGCCCGCGGTACACGCCGGTGGGGTGCTCCACCTCGATCGTCACCTCGCCCAGCGCATCCTCGCCGGTCGAGACGCTGGCGATCTCGTAGTTGCGCAGCTTCACCGCGACGCCGGTCACCTTCTCGATGGCGCGGTAGACCGCGTCCACCGGGCCGTCGCCGGCCTCGGCCGCCTGGAACCGCTCGCCGGCCTGGTTCCGGAGGGCGACCGACGCGCACGGCAGGGTCCCGGTGCCCGACGTCGTCGAGAGCGCCTCGAGCTCCCAGGCGCGCCCGCCCGTCTGGAGGAGCTGGCCGTGCACCACCAGCGCCTCGACGTCGGCGTCGTAGATGTCCTTCTTCTTGTCGGCGAGCAGCTTGAACTCGGCGAAGAGCTTGTCGATCGCCGCGTCGTCGAGCTGGTACCCGAGGGCGACGAGCCGCTCCTTGAAGCCGTGGCGGCCGGAGTGCTTCCCGAGCACGAGCGCGCTGTGGGTGAAGCCGACCTCCTCGGGACGCATCACCTCGTAGGTCTCGCGGTTCGTGAGCATCCCGTGCTGGTGGATGCCCGACTCGTGGGCGAACGCGTTCTGGCCGACGATCGCCTTGTTCCGCTGCACGTGGAGGCCGGTCACCTGCGAGACGACGCGGCTCGTGGGGTAGAGCTTCTCGGTGTGGATGCCGGTCGTCACGCGGAGCACGTCCCGCCGCGTCCGGAACGCCATCACGATCTCCTCGAGCGAGGCGTTGCCGGCCCGCTCGCCGATCCCGTTGATGGTGCACTCGACCTGGCGCGCGCCCTCGAGGACGCCGGCGATGCTGTTCGCCACGGCGAGCCCGAGATCGTTGTGGCAGTGGACCGAGACGACGACCTTCTCGATCCCGCGCACGTGGCGCTTCAGGTAGCGGATGGTCTCGGCGTACGTGGAGGGGAGCGCGTAGCCGACGGTGTCCGGGATGTTCACCGTCGTCGCGCCGGCCTCGATGGCCCGCTCGACCACCTCGGAGAGGAACTCGAGCTCGGTGCGCGCCGCGTCCTCGGGCGAGAACTCGACGTCCTCGAACGTCTCTCGCGCGAGCGCGACGCCCTCGACGGCGCGGCGGACGATCTCGTCCTTGGCCATCTTGAGCTTGAAGTCGCGGTGGATCGGGCTCGTCGCCAGGAAGACGTGGCAGCGCGCACGCGGGGCGCCCGCGAGCGCCTTCCGCGAGGCCTCGATGTCGGTCTTGTGGCAGCGGGAGAGGCTGCAGATGATCGGGCCCTCCACGTTGCGCCAGATCGCCTGGATGGCCTCGAGATCGCCGGGGGACGCAGCCGCGAAGCCGGCCTCGATGACGTCGACGCCGAGATCCCGGAGGGCATTCGCCACGCGGAGCTTCTGCTCGAGGTTCATCGACGCCCCGGGCGACTGCTCGCCATCGCGCAGCGTGGTGTCGAAGATCCTGACCCTGTCCGCGGCCTCGGTCACCGTTTTGCCACTCCTTCCGAAGGCTTACGCCCCGGACCCTCCGCCTCCCTTGAATGGGAACCGCGGAGAATAGCAGACGCCCGCCCGTTTGGGAACGCGTGTAGGCCCGCGCCCTTCCAGGAGGTTCCCCGGGAGAGCTAGCGTGGAAGGTGGCGGTGCGCACGGGGGTCGCCGCGAAAAAACCGGGCAGCCGAGGCCCGTGCCCCTCGGCTGCCCAGCCTCCGGTCCCCGCCCCGAGACACCTCCAGGGAACTCGAGGGGCGGAGACCGTGCAGCCGCAGCGGCGCTCAGCGGCCGGTCGGACGAACGTGGAGCTCGTTCCCGAAGCTGTAAGCGATCGTCTTGCCGTCGGGTGACAGGGCCAGCGCCACCGTGGTGGAGGCGCCCGCACCGGGGGGCGTGGAGCCGTCCTCGGGGTTGGTCCATCCGGCCGAGGCGATGGTCCGTGCCTCCCGGGTGGCGACGTCCAGGATCCGGACGCGCACCTCACCGCGCGTCGTGCAGGAGAGCAAGCCGCGCGTCTCGAGGCACTCGCGCTCCACGAACGCCAGGGCTCCGCCGTCGCGCGTGAACTCCATCGGGCGACCGACGGTCGTGTAGGTCACGTCGACGAGCCGGGCGACGATCTCGCCCGTGACGGGATCGGCGACGACCGGATCGCCGTATGGATACCCCTCGAACACGGCGAGGATTCGCTGGCTCGTCCAGCTCAACGCCCACGCGTAGGTGGTGTCCGGGATCGCCACGAGCTCCGGCGGACACCCTCCCGCGAGCGGAAACGCCAGCACCTCGCCGAATCCTCCGGCGCAGAGTACGGCGTCGGACGCGGGCGAGAAGGTCGCGACCGCGGCGTACCCGCAAGCCGCGCCGGTCTGGTCTCCGGAGTCGAGGTCCACGACCACCGGCCCCATTCCGCCGCTGGGCACACCGAGGAGCCGGCGCCCCGAGGGCGCCACCGCGATCAGGCTCACGAGATCGGGCGGCGCGTCCGCGAGCGGATTCTCCGCGGAGAACGCGTCGCGCAGGCGCGTCTCGCCCGGCCCCTGGCCCTCGGGGGGCACGTACTCGAGCACGTACAGCGCAGCGCCGTCGGCGGTCGGGAACAGCGGGCCGCGAGTCGAGGCATGGTCCACGTCGCGCCGGACGCCGTCGGCCAGGCGGACCGCCCGGAGGACCGGCTCCTCGCCGTCGCTCGTCGGGTAGAACACCTCGGCGCCGTCGGCGCTGAACGCCAGCTTCGAGATCGGAGCGACCTCGGCCGCGAGCTGCGGTCCGCGATCCTCGCGGGCCGCGCGGCGGCTGTAGCCCGGCTCGAAGTCGAAGCACGCGCTCGTCGCCGCAGCGGCGACGAGCACCCCGATGCGCACCAACCGCTCGAACGTCCTCACGGTCCCCTCCCAGGCAAGCTTCCCTCTCGCCAGGGACCCGGGGGGTAGGCTTTCGAGCAAACGCGAGCGCGCCGGCTAGTACGGCGGCGTCGCCTCACGCTTCAGCAGCTCCGCGAACTGCTCGAGCGGCATCGTCTTGAGATCCTCGCCGCCGCGACGGCGCGGCGCGACGGCCCGGGCGGCGGCCTCCTTCTCGCCGACGACGACGGTGTACGGGATCTTCTCGAGCTCGGCGTTGCGGATCTTGGCGCCGAGCTTGTCCGAGGACGGGTCCACCTCGACGCGCCACCCCTGCGCCTCGAGGTGGGCCGCCGCCTCGCGCGCCCAGCCGTCGAAGCGATCGGACACCGTGACGAGCCGCGCCTGCACCGGCGCCATCCACGCCGGGAACGCGCCGGCGTAGTGCTCGGTGAGGATGGCGAGGAACCGCTCGAAGGAGCCGTAGACGGCGCGGTGGATCACCACCGGCCGGTGCTCCCTGTTGTCGTCGCCGACGTAGGTGAGATCGAACCGCTCGGGCGCGGCGTAGTCGAGCTGGATGGTGCAGGTCTGCCACTCGCGGCCGAGCGAGTCGGTGACGGCGAAGTCGATCTTCGGGCCGTAGAAGGCGCCGTCGCCGGGGTTGAGCGTCCAGGGGAGGCCGATCTTGTCGAGCGCGTCCTTCAGGGCGCCCTCCGCCTTGTCCCAGAGCGCGTCGTCGCCGATGCGGTCCGCCGGGTTGGCCGGGCGCGTCGAGAACCGCAGCTTGAACTCGAGGCCGAACGCGCCGTAGACGACCTTCATGAGATCCACGCAGCGCGCCACCTCGTCCGGGATCTGCGACTCCATGAGGTAGAGGTGCGCGTCGTCCTGCGCGAACTGCCGGACGCGGGTGAGGCCGCCGAGCGAGCCGGAGAGCTCGTTCCGGTGGAGCACGTCCACGGTGAAGTAACGGATCGGCAGCTCGCGGTAGGAGCGCTTGCCCATCTTGTAGAGCAGGTGGTGCGACGGGCAGTTCATCGGCTTGAGGCTCATGCTGAGCCGCTCCTCGACCGGGAGCGCCGGATCCGACTCCTTGTCGAAGACGAGGAACATGTTCTCGCGGTACACGCCCCAGTGGCCGCTCGTCTCCCAGAGCTTCTTGTGGAAGAGGAGCGGCGTCTTCACCTCTTGGTAGCCGTTCTTCTTCACGAGCCGGCGCATCGCGTCGGCGAGCACGTTGTACGTGGTCGTGCCCTTCGGCAGCCAGAACGCGGAGCCGGGCGCCACCTCGTGGAAGGCGAACAGGCCGAGCGCGGGGCCGAGCTTCCGGTGGTCGCGCTTCTTCACCTCCTCGAGCTTCTGGAGGTGGGCCTCGAGGTCCTTCTTGTCGAAGAACGCGGTGCCGTAGATCCGCTGCAGCATCGCGTTCCGCGCGTCGCCGCGCCAGTACGCGCCGGCGACGTTGAGGAGCTTCACGACGCCGATCTTGCCGGTCGAGGGGCCGTGCGGCCCGAGGCAGAAGTCCACCCAGCCGCCGTGCTTGTACAGCGTGAGGGTCTTCGCCCCCTTCGCGGCGATGTCCTTCACGATCTCGACCTTGTACTTCTCGCCCTGCCGCTCGAAGAGCGCGAGCGCCTCGTCCATCGAGATCTCCTCGCGGACGAACGGGAGGTCGGCCTTGATCTCGTCCCGGATGCCGGCCTCGATCTTCTCGAGGTCCTCCGGCGTGAAGGGCGTCTCGCGGGCGAAGTCGTAGTAGAAGCCGTCCTCGATCGCCGGGCCGATGGTGACCTGGGTGCCGGGGTAGAGCCGCTGCACGACGCTCGCCAGCACGTGGGCGGCGTCGTGGCGGGCGACCTCGAGCGCCTCGGGGTTCCTCGTCGTGACCACCTCGAGCTTCGCGTCGCGGTCGAGGGGACGGGAGAGGTCCACCGGCTGGCCGTCGAGCTTGGCGACGTACGCCGCCTTGGCGAGCCCGGGGCCGATGGCGCTCTTCACGAAGTCGAGGACGCTGGTGCCGCGCGCGGCCTCCTTCTGGCTGCCGTCGGGCAGCGTCACCTTCACGAGGTCGGACATGGCGCTTATGCCTACCCAACGCGGACCAAAAAGGCCAGCCGGACGCTCGGACACGGCCGTCCGCCGCCCGCGCTCCGTGCCTGCCCCACAAACGCGAAGACGGGAGGCCGGATTCGCTCCGACCTCCCGTCTTTCGTAGTGGGCACAGCTGGGATCGAACCAGCGACCTCCTGCGTGTCAAGCAGGCGTTCTACCACTGAACTATGCGCCCATCCTCGCGCTGGCGAGGCGCGGAGTTATAGCGCGATCACGTGGCGTGTCAACGGTCCACTCGCTCAGGCCCCCTGCCCCGCCTGGCCGCGCTCCGCCCGCAGGAAGAACAGGAAGTACTGGACCCACGAGACGACGAGGCACTCGGCGGAGAGCAGGCCGAGAGCCGCGACGAACGACGCGGCCGGCGCGGGCGGGACGGCCCCGAACTCCCCGGCGAGCGCCACCAGCACGGTGGCGGCGATCCCGAACGTGGCGTACTTGCCGATGCGCGTCGGGGCGACCGGGATCCGGTGGTGGTGCCGGCGGAGGACGGCCGCCCCGAGGAGCTGGAAGACGTCGCGGACGACGACGAGCACGGGCAGCCAGAGCGGCAGCCGCCGGCTCGCGGCCAGCGCGAAGAGCGCGCAGGCGGCCAGGAACTTGTCGGCGATGGGGTCGAGGAAGGCGCCGAGGCGCGTGTGCTGGCGGAGCACCCGGGCGACGAGGCCGTCGAGCAGATCGGTCGCGGCGGCCGCCGCGAACGCGGCCAGCGCCCGGACGCGATCGCCCTGCACGTAGAGCACGAGGAACGTGGGGGCGAGGAGCAGCCGGAGCGCGGTGAGCGCGTTGGCGAGGTTGAGGGGGCTCGGCTCGAGGCCCGATCTGGCCTCGGGCGCGGGCGCGGGCGCGGGCTCGTTCACGGAGACACCCCTCCTCACTTGCCGGCGTCGCGCTCCCGGTTCCAGGTCTCCCACGGGTCGTCCGCGCTCAGCGCGAAGCCCCGGGGCTCCTCGGGCGCGCCCGCCGCCGAGACCCGCACCTCCATCATGGCGGTGACGATCCGCTCCCACTGGTCCCGCGTGACCTCGTCCGGCCCCGGGACCTCGCGCCGCGGCTCGTCGGCGCGGTGCTCGGGGCTGGGCAGACCGGCCACGGCCACTGCCCCGCTGTACACGCGGACCACGACGGAGCGGTCGCGCGCCGCGTCCACCCGGAACGTCGTCCCGCGGACGCCCGCCACCGCGTTCTCCGTCCTCACCTCGAACCGCGCCTCGCCGCCGACGGCCTTCGCGACGTTGGCCCAGACGTTCCCGACCACGAGCCGGGCCGAGACCTTGCGCTCCTCGGGCGTCCTCCCGAAGACCGCCGTCTCGAGCACCGCCCCGGAGCGCGGGCCCAGCCGGACGACGCTGCCGTCGGCGAGCGTGAGCTCGAGGCGGGTCCGCTTCCCGGTGTCGATCCGGTCCCCTTCCCGGAGCGCGCTGCCGACGGCGAGGGCCTCGGGCCTGCCGTCCGCGGCGCGGGTGGCGGTCCCGTCGAGGAAGGTGACGGTCGCGGCCGGCGCGGGTCGATCGGCGGCGTGCGGCGCGGCGGCGAGCGCCACGCCGATCGCGGCGAGCAGGAGCGCGCCGGCGCCCCTCACCGGAGCTCCACCTCGACCGCGTTCGCCGTCACCTTCCGGACCTTCACCGCGTAGCCCTGGAACTTGCGCGTGGCGAGGTCGGTGGCGAAGGCCTGCGTCGTGCCGGCGAGCGAGACCTCGAGCTCCGCCTGCCCGTCCTCCATCGACCGCTCCTGCACGCCCTTCACGCCGCGGACGGCGTGGACGAGGACGTTCTTGAACGCGGCCAGCCGGCCGTAGTCGTCCACGCCCTTCACCGTCATCGCCACGCGCCGGACGCCGGACTGCTCCCGGGTCCAGACCTTCCCCACCCGCATGAACATCTCGCGCGCCAGCATGCGCCCCGCCTCGGAGAGCGCGTTGCGTCCCGCGGTGCCGCGCTCGAACGCCTTGCCCGCGGGCGCGTTGAACGTCGCCGCGGCCACCACCTCGCCCGTGTCGGTCCGGACCGCCCGGGCGGAGACGTTGGCGACGGACGAGTAGAACGTCCCCTCGTCGAGCGGGATCTGGCCGAGCGGCTTCGCGATGGCGCGGCCGACGATCACGAGATCGGCGCCGGCCTTCACGCCGACCTCGCGCGCCTGCTGGACGTTCGGGTCGGCGCCGATGGCCTCGAGCTTCACCGTGCCCCGGACCACCTCGGCGTCCACGAACGTGAACCCGGACTTCTCCATCCGGTCCATGAAGGCGTTCTCGACGACGCGGAGGTCCGCCGCGTTCCCGCCCCCCTGCCACCAGCCGGTGACCTGGGAGGCGTCGATCGCCTGCTCGGCCACGAGCACCAGCACCCGCGGCATGCCGGCCCGGCGGTAGGCGATGCCGAAGGCGAGGAGATCCTCGTCGAGCTTCGACGCCGAGACGTCGCAGCGCATCCGCGTGACCCAGGTGTTGCCGTCCTGCTGGTCCTCGAGGATCTGGAAGCGCCGCACGTACCCCACCGCGTGCGCGTAGATCTTGTCGGAGAGGAGCTGCGCCTGATCGGTCTCGGTCGCGGCGGTGACCACGGTGGTGGCGACCTGCTGCACGCAATTCCGGAGCGCGTCGTCCCTGGCGCGCTCGCGCGCGGCGAGCAGGTCGCCGGCGACGGGCGCCTGGCCGGTGGCCTCGGTGGTCTGGACGTCGTCCGCGGCACGCGCCGC
>Ga0196971_1001437_pt1 | contig 10713 bp, 9 predicted proteins | sample S1v_1013CmetaG_FD_148660 | JGI IMG/M metagenome (GOLD analysis project Ga0196971, IMG submission 148660) | Soil microbial communities from Anza Borrego desert, Southern California, United States - S1+v_10-13C | ecosystem: Environmental > Terrestrial > Soil > Desert | place: USA: California... | reverse complement strand
CCGGTTACGAACGGACAAAACGCGCGGCTGCGTGTCACGGGGAAGTATCCTCGCGATGGTGTTCATGCTGGTGAAAAGCGCCGAGCGGCACTGGCGGAAACTGAATGGGATTCCCCGTTTAGCCCAAGTCATCGAGGGAGTCGTGTTCAAGGATGGAGTTCAGGAAGACGTCGAGAAAGTCGCCGCCTGAGCCCACCCCCGTACACAACATTTGACCATTACTCCGCGTGTCGTAGAGCGGGGCCAGAACGGGCGCCTTGCCGGCATAGAGCAGGGAGAAATTTTTGGCATGTGCATCGTGGTTGCCGATCAGCGCATTGAACACCACATAGTCGAGCAAACGCAGCACCTGCGACGTGCTGGGCGGGTGGCGCGGCGCACCAGCTCGAAACATTGCGCGAGGTTTGGGTCGCCCTCGTTCTGGTATTTCATTTCGGGTACCACCCTCAACGCCTGGCAGAAATCTTCCTGATGCAGGCGACGAATACGGCCTTCCGCATCGCTCGTTCGGTCGTAGCGCTCCACCAGGAGGAATGGGCGATCGCGGATCGAGTGGATCTTTGAGCGGGCAGCCTGAAGCTGCATGGCTTCGGCCAGCGCCAGGCAGAATCCTTCATTCGTTACACTACTCGCCACGCCGTGAATGGCCGGCTTGAGGATATGGGAACTGAGCGTGCCATGGCGGGGCAAACCAATCCGATCACCGTCCACCACCACCGGCAGTTTGTCCTGGGCGCCGGCCAGCATCGGGCGACGGGGCAATTCATCCGGTAGGGCGATGTTCCCTCATCTGTTTTTGAAGCTCTGTACGATGTGGACAGGCTGAACTTTACGAAAACCTGAGACCGGTTCAAACAAGCCAGACCTCAACAGCGGGGTTGGTCCAATTTGAGGATTGCAATGAGCGAAAGAACGTTGGTCACGATTACGGATGCGGCGAAGATCATCTGCGTTAGTCGCGCGACGATCTACAGAATGATTCAAGCCGGCGACTACGATCGGCAAATTGCGCAAGGTAGGAAGTCCAAAGAGGACGTACCGCTTGCGATTCGAAGGTATTTGGGATGCCAATTCCCAAGAATGATCCGATTAGGTCCCCGTTGCGTGCGCCTGAACAGAGCCGATGTGGAAGCATGGGTGGCTTCGAGAGTCTCCCAAGGCGTGTATCGCCATGCACTACGGCGATGGGAGCGGAACTGAGCTTGACTGCGAAAAATATCGCAAGGCATTGATTTGGCGGAGAGGGAGGGATTCGAACCCTCGTGCCGGGTTTCCCCGACCATCCGATTTCGAGTCGGCGCCGTTATGACCGCTTCGGTACCTCTCCCCGGAAAAGACTGATATGATACGACACTCTTCTTGAGAACTAAATGGTGGGGGACATGAATTTGTCGGAAATCATGCCCTTCGGCCTAAACCTGAGAGATACCTTGGGCCGAAGTCTAGATCGTAAGAGAAATGTAGACGATAAAAGCGAATTTATAAGGGGGCGACAAAAAAAATCAACATTAAAACAATCCAACTTTTTCCGTTTCCTCGTTTATCTCTTCTTCACAGCTTCCTTTTCGGGGTGTGCCCAAGAAACATCCCGGTCTTTAACTCAGTTGGAACGGATCAAGCAATCCGGCGAGCTGCGGGTCGTTACCCGGTATGGGCCTTCCACTTATTATGAAAGTATCAATGGGTCGGTTGGTCTGGAGCATGATTTAGCTGAGCTTTTTGCCAAACGGCTCAATGTCAAAGTTAAATTCATAGTGTCGGATTCAGCCAAACAGGCGATCCAGACCATTGATGAAGGTAGAGCGGATCTAGCGGCAGCGGGGCTGCTCGTTGATGAGGCGTTGAAAAGCAAGCTACGCTTTGCACCGCCTTACCGTGTCCTTACCGAGCAAGTCCTGTACAGTGATGGCCGTCCGCGGCCGAACAGCCTCGCTGATTTAGCCGGTGGCGTGTTGGAAGTTTCGGCGGGTACCAGTCATGTGAATACCCTCAAAGCGCTGAAACGCAACTATCGCGACCTTAATTGGCGCATCAATTTCGATCAGGATGTTCACGAACTTCTATTCCTCGTTAGTGAAGGATTGGTCGATTACACCGTCGCCAATTCGGATCAGGCATTGATCATGCGTCGCTATTATCCGAAGCTGCAAGTTGCCTTTGATATCGGCAAAACCCGGGAGCTAGCCTGGGCTTTACCCATGTCTGAGGACGCCAGCCTGTATGAGGAGACCATTCGGTTTTTTCGAGAGATCAAGGAAAACAAGACGCTGGACCAATTGATTGATCGCTATTACGGTCATGCGGAAGCATTCGATGCTGCTTTGGATAGTTCACTACGTCGCGACTATCAAACCCGCCTGCCCAAATTCAAGCGATGGTTCGTGCAGGCGGGGAGGCGGTATGGTATCGATTGGCGCCTTTTGGCGGCCATTGCCTATCAAGAGTCCAAATGGCGTAGTACGGCCGTCTCCGCCGAAGGCGTGCGCGGTCTGATGATGTTGACCGGTGTTACCGCCAAGGAACTGAAAGTAACAGATCGGTTTAATCCGGCCCAAAGCATTTGGGGCGGCGCATCCTATCTTCGGCAGACTTTAGGGAATATTCCGCCGCAGATCGAAGATCCGGATCGTACCTGGTATGCCTTGGCGGCCTACAACCTGGGTTATGGCCATATCGAGGATGCTCGGGATCTAGTCGCAAGACGGGGCGGCGATCCCGACAAGTGGATCGAAATCAAGAAAGTGTTGCCGCTGCTCGGCAGGCCCAAGTGGTATCAGAAAACCAAGTACGGTAAAGCTCGTGGCGCCCTCGCTGTTCACTATGTAAACAGCATCCGCCGGTACTACGATCTCTTGGTTTGGCTCACCGAAGAAAATGAAGCTGGCAGGGTCGCCATGGAATCGGGAAATTCGCGGGCTGCAGGCGTTTAGCGTCTTTCTTGAAAAAAACGTCTAAGGAGGCTGCTACAGTCCTCCTTCAAGACATTCCCCTGGTATTCGACCTTATGATTGAGGAACTCGGTATCGGTTAGTTGCAATGCGCTGCAAACGGCGCCTCGCTTGGGATCCGGGGCGCCGAATACCAGCCGCTTCACGCGCGCATGAATGATGGCGCCCATGCACATCACGCAGGGTTCGAGCGTTACGTAAAGGACGGTATCGACCAGCCGATAATTGCCGAGCCGCAGGCCGGCCGCTCTCAGCGCCATGATCTCGGCATGGGCCGTGGGATCGTTCGTCCCGATGGAGCAGTTCCAGCCTTCGGCGATCAGTGCATCACCCTTTACCAGTACCGCGCCCACGGGTACTTCGCCGGCGCCACCGGCCCGTTCAGCAAGCGCCAGGGCATGGCGCATCCAGTCTTCGTCGCTCGGGGGCACCACGATATGGAAATTACTCCCACTCGATGGTGGCCGGCGGCTTGCCCGAGATGTCGTAGGTTACCCTTGAGATTCCCGGAACTTCATTGATGATCCTGCGCGAGACGAGATCGAGAAAGTCGTAGGGGAGATGCGCCCAGCGGGCGGTCATGAAGTCTATCGTTTCGACGGCACGCAGCGCGACGACGAAATCGTAGCGACGGCCGTCGCCCATAACGCCGACCGATTTGACTGGCAGAAATACGGCGAACGCCTGGCTGACCTTATCGTAAAGCTCGTGCCGATGAAGTTCCTCGATAAAAATCGCATCGGCGCGGCGCAGCAAATCGGCATATTCTTTTTTGACTTCGCCCAAAATCCGAACACCCAGGCCAGGGCCGGGAAACGGGTGCCGGTAAACCATCTCGTAAGGTAGACCGAGTTCCAATCCGATCTGCCGAACCTCGTCCTTGAACAACTCCCGCAGCGGTTCGACCAGCTTGAGGTTCATGCGCTCCGGCAGGCCGCCTACGTTGTGATGGGACTTGATGACATGGGCTTTGCCGGTCTTGGAGCCGGCCGACTCGATGACATCCGGATAAATTGTGCCCTGCGCCAGCCAGCGGGCATCGGTGATTTTGCTCGCCTCTTCGTCGAAAATTTCGATGAACAATCTTCCGATGACTTTCCGCTTCTGTTCCGGGTCGTCGATGCCTTTCAGAGCTTGCAAGAATCTGTCCTCGGCATTGACCCGGATCACCTGAACGCCCATATGCCGCGCGAAGGTGGCCATGACCTGGTCGCCTTCGTCGAGACGCAAAAGTCCGGTATCGACGAACACGCAGGTAAGCTGATCGCCTATGGCTTTGTGCAGGAGCGCCGCGACCACTGAGGAGTCGACGCCGCCAGAGAGGCCGAGAACCACCCGCTCGCTGCCTACTTTGGCGCGAATGGTCTGTAAGCTGTCTTCGATGATGTTGTGCGACGTCCAAAGGGTTTCGCAGCCGCAAATATCTTGCAGAAAGCGTTCGAGAATACGCTTCCCCTGCCGGGTATGGGTCACTTCCGGGTGAAACTGAAGGCCGTAATAGCCGCGTATCTCGTCCGCCATGCCGGCAATCGGGGCGCTTTCGGTCGAAGCAATGAGTTTGAAGCCGGGCGGCAAAGCCGTTACTTGGTCGCCATGACTCATCCAAACGTCGAGCAGGCCGTAACCCTCCGGGGTCGTATGGTCTTCGATGTCGGACAATAGGCGGGAGTGACCGTGGGCACGAATCTGTGCATAGCCGAATTCGCGATGAGGGCAGGCTTCCACCCGGCCGCCCAGCTGTTCGGCCATGGTCTGCATCCCGTAACAGATGCCGAGTATCGGCAATCCCAGCTCGAACACGATGGCGGGTGCTCGGGGCGATTCCGCCTGCGTGACGGTCTCCGGTCCTCCGGAGAGGAGAATGCCTCGAGGCTGATACTCACGAATGAACTGCTCGTCGCAATCGTATGGATGAATCTCGCAATACACGCCGATCTCCCGGATGCGGCGTGCGATCAATTGCGTGTATTGAGAACCAAAATCGAGAATTAAAATTTTTTGGGAATGAATATTTAAAGCCATGGAGATGTACGTTTGCCTTTTAGTCGAGCCAGTAATTGGGCGCTTCCTTGGTAATCGTTACATCATGTACATGGCTTTCCCGCATCCCGGCGGTGGTGACTCGAACGAAGCGGGCATTGTTGCGCATGGCTTCGATAGTGTCGCACCCGGTGTAACCCATGGCCGAACGTACGCCTCCGATCAGCTGATGAATGATGGCGATTAGGCTGCCTTTGTAGGGGACACGGCCCTCGATGCCCTCGGGTACGAGCTTTTCGGCATCGGTGCTTTCCTGGAAGTAGCGATCACTCGAACCCTGCTGCTGGGCCATGGCGCCCAAGGAGCCCATGCCACGGTAGGATTTATACGAACGTCCCTGGTACAACTCCACTTCGCCGGGGGCTTCCTCGGTGCCGGCGAACAGTCCGCCGATCATGATCGAGTAGGCGCCAGCAGCCAATGCTTTTGCGACATCGCCGGAATAGCGAATGCCGCCGTCGGCGATGAGGGGAATCCCGGTTCCCTTAAGCGCTTCGGCGACATTGGCCACCGCCGTAACCTGCGGGATGCCGACGCCGGCCACAATGCGGGTGGTGCAGATGGAGCCGGGGCCGATGCCTACTTTGACTGCATCCGCTCCCGCCTTGACCAAATCTCTCGCCGCTTCGCCGGTGGCGATATTTCCGCCGATCACCTGTACGTGCTTGAAGTTTTGCTTGACCCAGCGAACGCGATCCAACACGCCCTGAGAGTGTCCGTGAGCGGTATCGACTACGATGACGTCGACACCGGCTTCGACCAGCGCGGCGACTCGCTCTTCGGTGCCGGGACCAGTGCCGACGGCGGCGCCGACGCGAAGGCGCTCCTGCTCGTCTTTGCAGGCCTGCGGGTAATCTTTAGCCTTTTGGATGTCTTTGACGGTAATCAGCCCCCGGAGCTGAAAGTCGTTGTTGACGACCAGTACTTTTTCGATCCGGTGTTTATGCAGGAGGTGGATGGCTTCCTCCTTGCTGGCGCCTTCCTGCACGGTGACCAGCTTTTCTTTAGGCGTCATGGCCTTGGTTACTGGCTCATCGTAGCGGGTTTCGAATCGCAGGTCGCGACTGGTGACAATGCCCACGAGATTCTCGCCGTCCACAACGGGTACCCCGGAGATTCTTCTGGATCGGGTCAATTCCATGACTTCGCGGATGGTGGTACTCGGAGAAACCGTGATGGGCTCTTTGATCACCCCGCTTTCGTATTTCTTGACGCTTTGAACCTCATAGGCCTGGCGATCCACTGTCATGTTTTTATGGATGATGCCGATCCCCCCCTCTTGCGCCATGGTAATGGCAAGACGGGATTCGGTGACCGTGTCCATGGCTGCGGACAGCAGAGGAATATTAAGGCGAATGGTGCGGGTAAGCTGGGTTTTTAAGCTGACGTCGCGCGGCAGCACGGCTGAGTGAGCAGGAATAAGGAGGACATCGTCGAATGTGAGCGCTTCTTGAACGACATGCATGGTTTGCTCCCGCCAACTAAAATTTACAGATTCTATTTTAAAGGTCTGTTTGTTGCAATATCGGGTCTCGGTTTGAAGATGGCATTCGAATACCGGGCGACATTTGCCTCTGTTTAGATTCTCGCCATTTCGGGCCGGTCCTAAGTTGAGTGTTGTGAAAACACGGGGACCTTTCGGTCGAGCTCCATTTCCGAGTCGTGATCGATTCCCTGTTCAATCAGAGTAAAAACCGTTTGTGCCATGGCGGCTTGTGCTATGGGTTCGAAAAATGCGGTCTTCAAAGTCCAGGCGAATGCGGCGGCGAACACGTATTGCCACAGGCCTATCGACACGGGCAGCGCGCCGGCGGTGTTCTGGATCGGGACTAGGAGTACGGCGAAACCGATTGCAAAGCCCAAGAGCTCGAAAAGACTCAAGTAAACACGGCTCTTGAGCAGTCGCGAAAAGTGCTGAATGTGAACAGCCAAGGCAGATCGCGCCGAACGCCAAGCGTTGTCCGTATTTGTGAAGAAAAGCCAAGCCAAGACTGCTTGGTGATTAGCACCAAAGATTCGTCCTGCGGCCCAGGATAATGCCCCGGAGAGCCTCGGGTTGTTCAACTTACTTAGGCTGGGAGCTAAACAGGCTTCGGGGAGTTTTTGTAGGGTTTGCTTGACGGCGTGGTCCAGTTCCATCAGTCCGGAAACACTGGGAAAACGCTGTGCTACGAGCTGCTTCGCGTATGCGATTTGAGCTTTGCCTTCCGGAATAGGTTGTCCCTTGAACTGTTCGGCCAATAAAGCCAAATTTCCGGCTTTGACGTTATAGAGGAAGTTCGCGCGGAGTTTGTACATCAAAAGGGCGCACCCGATGAAGCCTGCGAGCGCTCCGGCCGAGGCGAATGCAGTCGGATTTTGGCTCAAGGAGCTTAAACCAATGGCCGTTCCGGCGCCCGCTGCAGTCATGAAGACATAGGCAAATGCCACCGCCAAGCATACCAGCAGTCGGTAGAGTACGAACGGCATTGATTTTTCGATAGTCCGCGTGGCGGCCAGCAAGTTGAGGTCCCGCATCTCTCCCTCCAAAGTAAGTCTGTTTTTAATATTTGAGTTTTCTCGGGCAGATCACGGGGGCTTGGCTTTAACAAGCCCCGAGGGTACGAATGTTAAGAAAAAGCCGGGTTATTTTGCCATAAGCGCAAAGATCGATAGCCTACGGCATTTGCAGCAGCAAATCTTCAAGATTTGCTTGTTCGTTTTGATTTGCGCGGCGACTTTGTCCCGATCGTCGGCAAGCCGGTGTGTTGAGTGCGGAACGGCAACGCCTTGCGGGCGATTCGAGTGCCTTCGTGTTGATTTCCGGTACCTTCGGGTTGCCATGCCGGCACGAGATGATGCTTGCCGTTTCCGATCAGGTCTGCGCGTCCCATGCGTTTCAGGGCTTCTCGGAGCATCGGCCAGTTGTTGGGGTCATGGTAACGGAGGAAGGCCTTGTGCAGCCGTCGCTGCTTGAGTTTCTTCGGAACGAATACCGTTTCGCTGGTGCGCGTGATTCGGTGGAGCGGGTTCTTTCCGGAATGATACATGGCCGTTGCCGTGGCCATGGGGGAGGGCAGGAAGGCTTGGACCTGATCGGCCCGAAACCCATTGCGCTTGAGCCACAGCGCGAGATTCAGCATGTCTTCGTCAGTCGTGCCCGGATGGGCGGCGATGAAGTAGGGGATCAGGTATTGCTCCTTTCCGGCCTCCTTCGAGTATTTGTCGAACAAAGCCTTGAACCGGTCGTAAGTGCCGATGCCCGGTTTCAGCATTTTGGACAGGGGGCCGGGCTCGGTGTGCTCCGGCGCGATCTTCAAATAACCGCCGACATGATGGGCTGCGAGTTCTTTGACATATTCAGGCGAAGTCACGGCGAGGTCATATCGCAATCCCGAGGCAATCAAGATCTTCTTGATGCCCGGCAGTGCGCGGGCGCGGCGGTAAAGCCGGATTAGCGCCGTGTGGTCGGTATTCAGGTTTTTACAGATGCCGGGGTATACGCAGGACGGCCGGCGGCAGGCAGCTTCGATCGCCTTGTCCTTGCAGGCGAGCCGGTACATGTTCGCGGTCGGTCCGCCAATATCGGAGATGACTCCGGTAAAGGCCGGCGAGGTATCGCGAATGGTCTCTATTTCCCGGATGATCGAGTCTTCCGAACGGCTTTGAATGATGCGCCCTTCGTGTTCCGTGATCGAGCAGAAGGTGCAGCCGCCGAAACAGCCGCGCATGATGGTCACCGAATGCTGGATCATCTCGAACGCGGGAATCTTGCCGGTTCCGTAAGACTTGTGGGGAAGGCGCGAATAGGGCAGGCCGTAGACGCCGTCCATCTCTTTGGTGCTCAGGGGAACCGGCGGCGGGTTGATCCAAACGTCTCTATCCCCGTGTCGCTGTACAAGTGCACGGGCATTGCCGGGATTGGTTTCCTGATGCAGAACTCGCGAGGCGTGGGCGTAGAGTACGGGGTCGGCTTTGACCGCTTCATATGCCGGCAGGCGGATGACGGCCCGATCGGCCGGAAGTTTGCGCCTCGTCAGGCGGACGATTGCTTCGGGCTTTACGCCGGAAGATTCCTTCACGCACCCGGATGGCTCCTCATGATAAGGATTTGACTTGGGAGCATGTGCTCCAGGCGTATCCACCGATGTGGAACCGAGTTCGGTCCATCCGGTAGGCGTTTGTTTACGGATGAACGCGGTTCCGCGAATATCGGTCAATTGGTCGATGGATTCTCCCGCTGCAAGCCTGTGGGCGATCTCCACCACCTGGCGTTCGCCATTGCCGTATACGAGAAGATCCCCCTTGGCATCGAGCAGAACCGAGCGGCGCACTGTGTCGGACCAATAATCGTAATGGGCGATCCGGCGGAGGCTCGCCTCGATCCCGCCTAGAACGATCGGCACATCCTTGAAGGCTTCTCGGCACCGCTGCGAATAGGCAGTGACACAACGGTCCGGGCGTCTGTCGGGGGCTCCGTCGGGCGTGTAAGCGTCGTTCGAACGGACGCGGCGGTCAGACGTGTAGCGATTGACCATGGAATCCATGTTGCCGCCGGTGACGCCGAAAAATAGGTTGGGCCTGCCCAGTTTTTGAAAATCGGCGGCGGAAGTCCAATCCGGCTGCGCAATAATGCCGACCCGAAAGCCTTGTGCCTCCAGCAGTCTACCGATAATCGCCATGCCGAAGCTTGGGTGATCCACGTAGGCATCGCCCGTCACGATAATGATGTCGCACGAGTCCCAGCCCAAGATGTCCATGTCGTCGCGGGTCATGGGTAATTGCGGTGCGGTCCCAAAGCGCTTGGCCCAGTATTTTCGGTAAGAAAAAAGATCGGGAGTAATGTTCATCGCGAATTAGCGAAGAAAACGAATGAAAGGACTCGGGCCCGAAGAGATCGGCTGAGCGACTCTTTGTGCAATACCCGAGAATATAACTAGGAATTTTAACGCGAAAACGCTACTGAGATGCTATGAAGCCGATTGCCCGGCTTTTCGCTTTAAAAATCCAAGGGTGACGGAAAAGGCACGAGACCGATGGAAACCTAATGGTTTACAAGACCTTAAGACGTTAGGGTCTTATTGGCGTGCGTGCCTTGGATTCCCGGATCACGCCCAGTCCCCAGATGCCCCAGGATGCGGTTTTAAGCATCAATAAAGGGATAGCGACTGCCTTGAGCCCCCAGAGAATAATGGCTAGCGCACTTGCGCCGGACAAGCTCCAAGCAAAAACACCCCAAGGTCCGCCGATTACGATTCGGAGGAGGCGCCTCAATGTATTTTGCAATTCGCTCATAGATAGCATCCAGCAAGCGGGTGGCGGTATACCGTGCGGCATTGATCGGCGGGGGCGGAAATACGAATGTCCGCAAAGCGCCTACTGAATGCGTACTGTAAAAATCCTAGCAAGCCGATTTAATATAAGCAAATAAATTGTAAAAGAGCAGTAATCAATCCGTGCTCTTACGAGCATTAAAAAGCCACTGTCTGAAAGCAGCTGTTCCAGACAGTGGCTATTGTCGCAAGCAGTGCTTAGAACGCTAAGACACCGTTAGCATCTTGCTGATTACACATCCGGGCAGAGGTCTTTGCCCATCAGGTTCGCAAAGCTCGCGAAGACCTGCAGCAAGACACCCATGATCGCCAGAGCCAGCCAGCCGAAGATCACAAAGCCGTAGTGCAAAGGCGCTACGAACAGCTCTTCCATGAACCAGAAGGTGTGACCCCACTCGTTCAGCCCCACGTTC
>Ga0196971_1001435_pt1 | contig 10719 bp, 12 predicted proteins | sample S1v_1013CmetaG_FD_148660 | JGI IMG/M metagenome (GOLD analysis project Ga0196971, IMG submission 148660) | Soil microbial communities from Anza Borrego desert, Southern California, United States - S1+v_10-13C | ecosystem: Environmental > Terrestrial > Soil > Desert | place: USA: California... | reverse complement strand
CGTCCTCGAGCGAGGCGACGGGCGAGACCAGCACCGCGAGCCCGCCGTCCTTCGCGCGCTCGGAGAGGAGCTCGGCCGCGCGCGCCACGGCGGCGCTGCGCGCCGGCTTCGTGGCCGCCGCGCCCTTCCCCTCGCGGGCGGCGAGCACGCGGCCGCGGTTCAGGTACTTGTACGAGAGCCGGCCGTCGTCACACATCCACTCCTGGTTGACAGCGTCGTTCTCGCGCGGGCGGTACCGGTACGTGGTGTCGTTCAGGTAGTCGAGGAACGTGTTGCAGCCGCGGGCGCAGCCCGTGCAGATCGAGCGCGCCGCGCTCATGAACCAGACGCGGCCGCGGAAGCGGAAGTCGGTGCTGGTGAGGGCGCCCACCGGGCAGATGTCCACGGTGTTGCCCGCGTACTTGTTGTCGAGCGGCTGGCCGGGCGCGGTCTCGATGAAGCTCTCGGTCCCGCGCTGCGCGACGCCGAGCTGCGGGTCCTTGGCCACCTCGCGCATGAAACGGACGCAGCGGGTGCAGAGGATGCACCGCTCCTGGTCGAGCGTGACGAGCGGTCCGAGGAAGACGCGCTTCGCCTTCGCGACCTTGGGCACGTCGAGGCGCGACGGCTTCCGGTCGTGCTGCATGTAGTAGTCCTGCAGCTTGCACTCGCCGGCCTGATCGCAGATCGCGCAGTCCACCGGGTGGTTGAGGAGCAGGAACTCGAGCGTCGCCCGCTGCTGGTCCTTCACCCGGGGCGAATCGGTCTTGACGGTCACGCCCTCGGCGAGCGGCATCTGGCACGCCGGCATGAGCTTGCCCATCGGCGCGTTCGACATCTCGACGAGGCACATCCGGCAGTTGGCCGCGATGCTGAGCCGCTTGTGGTAGCAGTAGTAGGGGATCTCGACCCCCACGGCCTTCGCCGCCTCGATGACGCTCGTGCCGGGCTTCACCACCACCTCGCGCCCGTCGATGGTCGCGGTGACGAAGCCGGGGTTCTTCGGCGGCGGCGGCGCGGGCGGGCCCGCCGGCTTCGGCGGGGGTGCGGCCTGGGGCTTGGTCTCTTCGGCCATCTACTCTCTCCGATTGCCCTGAGCGTAGGCCGCGAAGCGGCCGGAGTCGAAGGGCAGCGGGCGGAGCTACTGCTCCACCTCGCCGCCGATCATGTTGATGCTGTCGAAGGTGGGGACGAGGTCCGCGAGCATCGCGTCCTTGGTCATGTGCGGGAGCGCGGCCAGCATCGGCCAGCCCGGCGCGCGCAGGCCGAGCTTGTAGGGCCGCCCGCCGCCGTCCGAGACCACGTAGAACCCGAGCTCGCCGTTGGCGGCCTCGGTGTAGCTGTAGGCCTCGCCGGCGGGGACCTTGATCCCCTCCATCACGAGCTTGAAGTGGGCCATCGCGCCCTCGATGGTCCCGTAGACCTGCGGCTTCGGCGGGAGCGCGTACGACCAGTCGGCGACGATGATCTCGCCGGGCTGCATCTGCGCGAAGCACTGGCGGATGATCTGGTCCGCCTGGCGCATCTCCTCGATCCGCATGAGGTAGCGGTCGAAGTTGTCGCCGTTCGTCCCCACCGGGATGTCGAACTCGAGGCGGTCGTAGACGAGGTACGGGGCCGCCTTGCGGATGTCGTACGGCTCGCCGCTGGCGCGCAGGCACGGGCCGGTGAAGCCGAGCTCGATCGCGTCCTCGCGCGTGACCTTGCCGGTGCCGCGCGTCCGGTCCACGAAAATCCGGTTGCGCGTGAGGAGGCCGTCGACCTCGTCGCGCAGCGCGGCGACGCGGTCGAGGGTGGCGATCGTCTTCTCCGCCCAGCCGTCGGGCATGTCGCGGGCGACCCCGCCGATGCGCGCGTAGTTGGAGGTGAGCCGGGCGCCGCAGAGCTCCGTGAGCCGGTCCCAGATCACGTCCCGCGCCTCGATGGCGTAGAGGAACACGGTCATCGCGCCGAGCTCGAGGCCCATCGCGCCGACGAGCGTGAGGTGGTCGCAGATCCGGTGGAGCTCGCTCGTCAAGACGCGCAGGTAGCGGGCGCGCTCGGGGATCTCGAGCCGGCAGAGCTTCTCCACCGCCAGCGCGAACCCGACGTTGTTCATGATCGAGCTGACGTAGTTGAGCCGGTCCGTGTACGGGAAGCACTGCGTCCACGTGACGTTCTCGCAGCTCTTCTCGAACCCGCGGTGCAGGAAGCCGATGTCCAGCTTCATCGACCGGATCGTCTCGCCCTCGAGCTCCACCACGGCCCGGGTCACGCCGTGCATCGCCGGGTGCGAGGGGCCGAGGTTCACGACCATGCGCTTGGCCGGCAGCGGGGCGTCGAGCTCTCCCGGCGCCGCCGGCTTCCCGTCGCGGCCGAGCGGACGGGCGGGCTCGCCGGCGCCGAAGGAGCCGGGGGTGGCGCGGGTGTCGAGGCCGGCCGGCCCCACGGGTTCGAGCTCGTTCACGTTCTGCGAAGCCATGGTCAGTCCCTGCCCTCGGGCCCGGGGCCGCGGAAGATGTCGGGGACCTCGCGCTCGGGGACGAGCGGCTGCCGGCCCTTGAGCGGATAGTCCTTGCGGAGCGGGTGCCCCACGAACTCGTCGTACATGAGGAGGCGCCGCAGGTCGGGGTGGCCGGAGAACCGGATCCCGTACATGTCGAAGCAGTAGCGCTCGAACCAGTCCGCGCCGCGCCAGACGCCGCTCACCGACTGCACGACGCCGTCCTCGCCCTCGGGCACCTTCACCCGCAGGCGAATGCGCGCGTTCCGCGGGATCGAGAGCATGTTGTAGACCACCTCGAACCGCGGGTCCGCGCCGAGGTAGTCCACCGCGGTGATGTAGGGGGCGAGGTCGAACCGCTCCACCTCACGGAGGTGGCGGCAGACCTCGGCGATCCGGTCCCTCTTCACGAAGACGCAGTCGTCTCCGCCGACGCCCTCGTAGGCGTCGTACACGGCGTCGGGGAAGCGCTCGACGAGCGCGCCGATCACGGCCTTGGACATGGCGAGCCTCTACCCCTCCCGGCGGCCGGCGGCCTCGGGCCGGGGCCAGTTCGCGGTGAGCCGGTTGGGCTGGTTCTGGATCTTCTTCTGCAGCAGCATGATCCCGTCGAGCACCTGCTCCGGGCGCGGCGGGCAGCCGGGGATGTAGACGTCCACCGGGATGATGCGGTCGATGCCCTGCACGGTGGCGTAGTTGTCGTAGAAGCCGCCGGAGCTCGCGCACACGCCGAAGGCGACGACCCACTTCGGCTCGGCGATCTGCTCCCAGATCCGGCGCAGGACGGGCGCCTGCTTGCAGTTGACCGTGCCCACCACCATCAGCAGATCCGCCTGCCGCGGCGACCACCGCGGCAGCGCGGCGCCGAAGCGGTCGAGGTCGTACCGGGCCGAGCCGACGGTCATGTACTCCATGCCGCAGCACGCGGTGACGAACGGGTACTGGAAGAGCGAGTACTTGCGTGCCCAGCCCAGGCCCTTCGAGACCATGCCGGCGAGGCCGGTCAGCGCCTCCTCCCGCCGCGTGGTGATGACGGGCACGCCGTCGAGTTCGGAAACCATCGATTCGTTGCCTCCAGGTCCTCGGTCCGCTCGCCCTGCGCGTGGCCCGCGGGCCGGCCCTTCGACGGGCTCGGGGCCGGTCAGTCTGCCCAGTCCAGCACGCCCTTCTTCCAGACGTACGCCAGGCCGGCCACCAGGGTCGCGACGAAGATCCCCATCGAGACATAACCGGGCCAGCCCAGCCCGCCTTGCTCATCCGCGAGGAGGACCGCCCACGGGTAGACGAACACCGCCTCGATGTCGAAGACGATGAACAGGATCGCGACCGTGTAGAACTTGACCCCGAACCGCTCCCGCGCCGAGCTGACCGGCTGCGAGCCGAACTCGTACGGCGTCTCCTTCACGTGGCTCGGACGTCTCGGGCCGAGGACGTTCGACAGCCAGAGCATGAAGAGGCCGACGCCGAGGCCCAGGGCCAGGACGAGCGCGATGGGGACGTAAACCAGGAGTTCGTTCATGGTCGCCGGGGGGGTGCGGACGGGCCCTTAAGTGCCTGCACGGTCCTGTTTTGTCAACAGTTTCCGGGCACTTGACTTGGGCGCCCGCACGGGAGTATCCCCCTCCTGCGTTTCCTCATTGTTGGCAGGAGGATACGCACACTCAAGGTTACCCGCATGGGATTCCACTTCGGCGCGGTCCTGGCGTTCGCGCTCGTCGCGATCGCAGTCGCACTCGGCGGCATCACGCTCTCGCGCGTCCTCGGACCGCGCGTGCCCAGCGCGGAGAAGTCCAGCATCTACGAGTGCGGTGAGCGCCCCGTGGGGGTGGCCTGGTTCAACTTCAATCCGCGGTTCTACCTGGTCGCGCTGGTGTTCGTGATCTTCGAGGTGGACATCGCGCTGACGTTCCCCGTGGTCGCCGTCTACCGGAGCTGGGTCGAGACGGGCCACCTGCAGCAGAGCCCCGCCGCCTGGGTGGCGCTCGTGGAGCTGCTCGTGTTCACCGCGATCCTCGTCGCCGGCCTGGCCTGGGTCTGGGCGCGCGGCGATCTGGACTGGGTGAAGAAGCTGGACGAGCGGACGCCGGTCGCGCCGCCCGCCGACGGGCCCGCGCCGCTGACGGTGGCGCACGATCGGCCCGCGGCATAGACACGGATGGGACGCGGGAAGGGGACAGGAGAGAAGATGGCGGCGAAGATGGGCCAGGGTGAGGCGAGCGGCGACGTCACGCTCTTCCACACCAGCCAGCTCGATCAGCTCATCAACATGGCCCGCGAGAACTCGCTTTGGTACCTGCTGTTCGGGCTCGCGTGCTGCGGCATCGAGCTCATCCAGACCGGCGGGCCCCGGGCCGACCTCATGCGCTTCGGCGCGATCCCCCGCGCCTCGCCGCGCCAGTCCGACTTCATGATCGTCGCGGGCACGCTCACGTACAAGATGGCGGTCCGCGCCAAGCTCCTCTACGACCAGATGGCCGAGCCGAAGTACGTCATCTCGATGGGCTCCTGCTCCAACTGCGGCGGGCTCTTCCAGGGCGCGTACTCCGTGTGCAAGGGCGTCGACAAGGTCATCCCGGTGGACGTCTACGTGCCCGGCTGTCCGCCGCGGCCCGAGGCCCTCACCGAGGGGCTCATGCGATTGCAGGAAATCGTCCGCCGCGAGCGGTGGACCGAGAAGCGCCGCCCCGAGGGCGCGCGCGTCATCCCAGCGACCCGGTAGATCGCGCTACCGGCGAGCTGTTCCAAGAGCGTCGAAGACCCGGCCTCCGGCGCCGGCCCCCTGGGCCAGGCGTGCGGGGGTACGGGCCACCGGCCGCGCGCCGGCGGCCCGGGATCATCACCGGGAGTGTGTGCATGACGGTGCAGGAAGTCCACGAGCGGTTGCTGGCGAGGTTCGGCGACGAGGTGGGACCGCTCGGCGAGCCGAAGGTGGATCCGTTCTGCGTGGTGCGCGCCGCGCGCATCGTCGACGTCTGCCGGTTCGCGAAGGAGGATCCCGCCCTGGCGATGGACTTCCTCGAGGACCTCACGGCCCTCGACTGGCCGAAGCGGAACGTGATCGAGGTCGTGTACCACCTCTTCTCCTACCGGCACCGCCACGCGATCGTCCTCAAGGTGGAGGCCGACCGGGCGGCGCCCCGCGTGCCCACGGTCGAGGGCGTCTGGCGGGCCGCCACCTGGTTCGAGCGCGAGGTCTACGACCTGTTCGGCGTGGAGTTCGCCGGGCACTCGGATCTCCGGCGCATCCTCCTGCCCGACGACTGGATCGGCCACCCGCTGCGCAAGGACTACCAGGAGGCGGGTGGCTACCGCGGCTTCGACAACGTGCGCGAGAACCCGCTGGTCGAGCTCCGCCGGCTCGACGAGCGCGCCCGCGCCGCCGCGGCGCCCGCGACGGTCCCCGCTCCCGCGGCCACGCCGCCGGCGCCCGTCCCCCCCGCCACCGGCGAGAAGGCCTGAACCATGGAACGGCTCATCCTCCGGCGGCTGCAGGCGGACGGCGAGGAGATGATCCTCAACTTCGGTCCGCAGCACCCGTCCACCCACGGCGTCATCAACTTCATGGTGGAGACCGACGGCGAGGTGATCCGGAAGGCGATCCCCGACGTGGGCTACCTGCACCGCTCCATCGAGAAGATCGGCGAGCAGGTCGGGTACCCCGGGTTCATGCCCTTCACCGACCGCGTGGACTACGTCGCGGCGATGTTCCCGAACGAGGGGTACGCGATCGCGGTCGAGCGGCTGCTCAAGCTCGAGGTCCCGCCGCGGGCGCAGTGGCTGCGCGCCATCTCCTGCGAGCTCTGCCGGATCGCCTCCCACCTCATCTCGGTGGGGACGATGGCCATGGACATCGGCGCCTTCACGCCCATGCTCCACGGCGTCCGCGAGCGCGAGACGCTCAACGACCTCATGGAGGCGCTCTGCGGGGCGCGGCTCACGTACAACTACCACCGCGTCGGCGGCGTCGCCTTCGACCTGCCCGAGGGCTGGCGCGACCGGACCCTCCGCTTCCTCGATCACTTCGACCGGTTCCTGGTCGAGTTCGACCGGCTCATCTCGTTCAACGAGGTGTTCGTGAAGCGGCTCGCCGGCGTCGCGGTGATCCCCGCGGAGCTGGCCACGGACTACGGCCTCTCCGGCCCCAACCTGCGCGGCTCGGGCGTGGACTGGGACCTCCGCCGCGATCTGCCGTACGCCGCGTATCCGAACTTCCGGTTCCAGATCCCGGTCGGCAAGGGGTTCGTCGGCACGGTCGGCGACGCCTTCGACCGGTACTACGTCCGGTGCCTCGAGATGGGCGAGTCGTCGAAGATCGTCCGCCAGGCGCTCGAGACGCTGCCCGAGGGCGAGTTCATGGCCAAGGTCCCGCGCCGCATCAAGCCGGAGGCGGGCGAGGCGCTGTCGCGCGTGGAGAGCGCGCGCGGCGAGATGGCCTACTACGTGGTGTCCGACGGGACCGAGAAGGCGGCGCGGGTGCGGGTCCGGACCGGCTCGTTCACCGCGATGGGGATCGTGGACGCGATCTCCCCCGGCCTGATGGTGGCGGACCTCGTGGCGCTGATCGCGTCACTGGACGTGGTCGCCCCGGAGATCGATCGATGAGCCAGCCTCTCGCCCAGCCTCTCGCCGAGCCCTCGCCGGCGTCGAAGCGCCGCGCCCGCGGCGTCCTCGGGCTCACCCTCGCCGTGGGCGTCGGCCTCCCGGGCGCGCTGTTCGGGCTCATCGTGGCGCTCTCGCCGCTCCGCACGATCGTCCCGGCGGGCTGGTCCGACGGAGAGGTCTTCCTCCTACACGCCGTCGGGCTCGTGGTCCTCGCGGTCGTGCTCGTCACCTTCGGCGCGGTCATCTCCGGCATGAGCGTCTGGTGGGAGATGCGCGTCTCCTCCCGCATGCAGAGCCGCGTCGGCTACAACCGCGTGGGCGCGGGTGGGTTCCTGCAGTGGATCGCCGACGCCGTCAAGCTCCTGCTCAAGGAGGACCTCGTCCCGGCCGAGGCCGACGGCGTGCTCTTCCGCGCCGCCCCCTACTTCGTCATCGTGGGCTTCGCGCTCACGTTCGTCGTCCTGCCCTTCGGCCAGAGCCTCATCGCCGCCGACCTCGACGTCGGCCTCTTCTACGTGCTGTCCGTGACGGCGCTGGTGGTGGTCGGCATCCTGCTCGCCGGGTGGTCGTCGAACTCGAAGTGGTCGCTCTTCGGCGGCATGCGCTCGGCGGCCCAGGTCATCTCCTACGAGATCCCCGCGGGCCTCGCGGCGATGGTGCCGGTGCTCATGGCCGGCTCGCTCTCGATGCAGACGATCATCCAGCGGCAGGGCGCCTGGCCCTGGCAGTGGAACGCGCTCACGAACCCCTTCGCGCTCGTCGCCTTCTTCGTCTTCTTCATCGCGCAGCTCGCCGAAGGGAACCGGACGCCGTTCGACCTGCCGGAGGCGGAGTCGGAGCTCGTCGCCGGGTATCTCTCGGAGTACTCGTCGTTCCGGTTCGCCATCTACTTCCTCGTCGAGTGGGGCAACCTCTGGGTGATGTCGGCCGTGGCGGTGACGCTCTTCCTCGGCGGCTGGCAGGTGCCGGGCGTCGGGCTGGACGTCTACGAGGCGGCCCGCGGGGCGGCGGGGTCGATCCCGGGGCTCGGCTGGTGGGGCCTCCAGGTCCTCTCGATGCTGGTCTTCGTCGCGAAGACGCTGTTCCTCGTGAACGTGATCATCTGGATCCGCTGGACGCTGCCGCGCATCCGCGTCGACCAGATGATGTCGCTCTGCTGGAAGTACCTCGTGCCCTTCGCCTTCGTCTGCTTCGTGGGCACGCTGTTCTGGCAGCTGCTCGTGACGGCCAGGCCGTGGGCCGCCCTGGCCACGGGCGTCGCCCTCACCGGCGCGGGCCTCGTGGCGACCTTCTTCTTCCTCCGGCTCACCCTCCGCAACGTCTCGGCGGTGGGCGACCGCGTCGATCTCACCAACTGGTGACGGGAGTCGAGCCATGGCCCAGAACGTCCGCGCCTACGCCGCCGCCGTCGGGACCACCGTCCGGTCCATCTGGCACGGCATGTCCGTCACGCTCTCGTACCTGCTCCGGCGGCCGGTGACGATCCAGTATCCCGACCGCACGCCGCTGCCGGTGCGCGACACGCTTCCCTCGCGCTACCGCGGGTTCCTCGAGGTGGACGCGGCGATCTGCACCGGCTGCCAGGCCTGCGAGCGCGCCTGCCCCATCAACTGCATCGCCATCACGCTCGAGAAGGACCCGACCAACCCGAAGCAGCGCCTCGTCACGCAGTTCGACATCGACGAGGCGAAGTGCATGTACTGCGGCCTGTGCGTCGAGCCCTGCCCCACGGGCTCCATCCAGCACACCCGCGAGTTCGAGGCGTCGAGCGCCGACCTCCGCACCCTCACCTTCCGCTGGGCCGAGGAGCCCTTCCCGGTCTACAAGGTCGCGAAGGACGCGACCTACTACCCGCGCGTCCCGCTCGGCTCGATCCTGCGCCCGATGCTCGAGGCGCGCCGATGGGACGCGCGCGGACCCGAGTTCCTGCCGCCTGCGGAGACTCCAGCGAGCGCAGGCCCGGCCGGAGGAGGCCGGGCCGGAGCGAGCCGGGGGACCGGGGGGCCGGCCTCCTCGGCCCCCCAGCAAGAAAGCGAGAAGAAGCCGTGACCCGAAGACTCGTCCTCTGGGCCGCCGCCTCGCTGCTCGTCGTGCTGTTCGTGATCGCCGTCGCCGCCGTGGCCATCGCCCCCGCGATGGACGGGGCGTCCCCGGCCCGGCCGGGCCAGGGCGGCTTCGCCGCCGGCGCGTTCTACGGGCTCGCCGCGGTGACGCTCGGGGGCGCGGCGTTCGTCGCCTTCGCCCGGAACATCGTCTACAGCGCGGTCGGCCTGCTCGCCGCGCTCCTCGGGGCCGGCGCGCTCTACGTCCTCCTCTCCGCGGACTTCGTCGCCGTCGTCCAGCTGCTCGTCTACGTGGGCGGCGTGATGGTGCTGGTCCTCTTCGCGGTGATGCTCACGAACAAGATCACCGAGGTGAACGTCTCGAACCGGAGCTTCGGCCTCTTCGGCGGGCTGCTCCTGTTCATCGCCATGGCCCCGGTGCTGGTCGCGGTCGCGCTCCTCGCCCCCTGGCGCGCGCAGGAGCCGGGCCCGATGGCCCCGACCACCGCCGCGATCGGCGACGCCCTCCTCACCCGCTGGCTGCTGCCCTTCGAGGTCGCCTCGCTCGTCCTCCTCGCCACCCTCGTCGGCGCGGTCGTCATCGCGCGCAAGGAGCTCAAGGCCGATTGATGCACCGGCCCGGACTTCCATGACCATCACGCTCGCGCACTACTTGATCGTGGGTGCCCTGCTGTTCGCGCTGGGGCTCGTCACCGTCTCCACCCGCCGCAACGCCGTCGGCGTCCTCATGGGCGTCGAGCTCATCCTGAACGGCGCCAACGTGAACTTCGTCGCGTTCGAGCGGTTCGGCGCCGGCGGCGTGGGCGGGCACGTCTTCGCCCTCTTCGTCATCGTGCTCGCCGCCGCCGAGGCGGCGGTGGGGCTCGCCATCGTGCTGGCCCTCTTCCAGACCTCGAAGAGCATCGACGTCCGCCAGGCGGACCTCCTCAGGGAGTGAGCATGGAACACGCCGTCGCGGATCCGCAGGCAGCGCGCCTGCTCTGGCTCATCCCGGCCTTGCCGCTGGCCGGGTTCGTCCTCAACGCCTTCCTCGGCTCGAGGCTGCAGAAGGTCCTCGGCAAGCGGGCCGTCCACGCCGTCGCCATCGGCGCGGTCGCGGCCGCGTTCCTCGTCGCGCTGGCCTGCTTCGTCCAGCTGCTGGGCCTGCCGCCGGAGGAGCGGCTGCTCCACCAGAAGCTGTGGAACGCGTTCACCGTCGGGTCACTGTCGGTGGACTTCGCGTTCGCGCTCGACCCGCTCTCGATGACGCTCGTCCTGGTGATCACCGGGATCGGCTCGCTCATCCACCTCTTCTCGGTCGGGTACATGGCGGAGGAGCCGTCGTACTGGCGGTTCTTCTGCTACCTGAACCTGTTCGTCTTCGCGATGTTGCTGCTGGTGATGGGCGACAACCTCGCGGTGATGTTCTTCGGCTGGGAGGGCGTGGGCCTCGCGTCGTACCTGCTCATCTCGTTCTGGTACACGGACCCCGAGAAGGCGAAGGCCGGCATGAAGGCCTTCGTGGTGAACCGGATCGGCGACTTCGGGTTCCTGCTCGGGATCCTGGTCCTCTTCTGGGCGCTCGGCGGCGCCTGGATGCCGCGGCAGGGCGGC
>Ga0196971_1001434_pt1 | contig 10720 bp, 9 predicted proteins | sample S1v_1013CmetaG_FD_148660 | JGI IMG/M metagenome (GOLD analysis project Ga0196971, IMG submission 148660) | Soil microbial communities from Anza Borrego desert, Southern California, United States - S1+v_10-13C | ecosystem: Environmental > Terrestrial > Soil > Desert | place: USA: California... | reverse complement strand
GCCCGTGGAGACCTGGCAGATAATGTCCGACCGCTCGCTCACGGCCGTCAAGATCTCAGCATAGACGGCGGCAGACTGTGTGGGCGTGCCGTCGGGCATACGACCGTGAACGTGGACCATTGCGGCGCCCGCCTGCCTGACCCGCAGAGCGTCTTCGGCGATCTCCTCAGGGGTGACGGGCAAGTGTGGGTTCTGGGCTTTCATCACTTCTGCGCCGTCCAGGGCGACCGTGATGATCAGCTTCTCCATGGCGACCGGCCTCCTTTATCGCTCTGATGGGCCAAATGAAAACGGCCGGGCTACTGCCCCGGCCGCTGAAAGTGCTTGGGAACCACGCAGGTGCCGCTTGCCCGCGTCACGAGAACGGGCTCCGCCAGTACTGTCGCCCGCGAGGGCTGGTCTGGCGTGGGCTCAGCCGCAATCACCTTATAGGCCTCGAAGGTCATGGCCCTGGAGGTGTTGCCCGTGCGGGTTATCTTGGCCCTGACCTCAACGTAGTCGCCGGCGTAAACGGGTGCCTTGAATTCGACCATGTCGTAGGCAACGAAGAGTCCCTCGTCGCCGTCATTCCGGATGAGCAGCTCCGTGGCGGCGTCGCCAAACAGGGCGAGAATGCGCGCTCCGTCAACCAGGTTGCCGCCGTAGTGCGCATCGTGGGCAGACATGCGCATCCGCAGGAAAGACTCGCTCAACGGTTTTCCTCCTTCGACAACTCGTCGTGCACCATTTGGCGCAACTCGAAGACGTCAAACGGCTTACTGATGAAGTTCTGCACGCCACTGCTCAGCGCCTCGTTTACGCGGTCGCCGTCACCCACGGCCGTCATAACGATCACCGGCACGGTCGGATACAGGTCGCGCATGGCCCGGAGCGTCTCCAGGCCGTCCATGACGGGCATCTTCATGTCCAATAGAACCAGCGACGGAACCTCTACCGCAGCAAGGGCTAAAGCCTCTTGACCATGGGCGGCTGTGGCCACCCGGTACCCGACTTCCCGGAAGACTTCCTGAACCAACCTGCGTACGCCGTTCTGGTCGTCAACCACCAGAATGAGCGGGGCTTCGGTCACCATGCTCCGAACCACTCCAGGGGGATGATGCAGCGAGTTGGCCCACTGCATCACCGCATTTGTGAGAGTACCTTTCGGCGCCAACTTCCATTTTCCTCGCCCGAATCGGTGCCGAACGGATAAACACCGGCAATGTCCCGTACCGGGAGCGTAAGGCGTTGCTGAGTGAACTGATATGCCGGCAGATCGACCTCTACATCCAGCACCTGCGCGGGACCAACCGGGGTCACGGGTACACTCACCTGACCGTTGCGGCTGATATACCGCAAGCCGTTAACCAGTACGGTTCCGTCGGTGAGGCGGCCTGTGCCTGCCTCCCGCAGTTCCAGGACGACCTTTGACGCCCGGTTTCGCACCAACTGAGCACTCATGGCCTGAACGGATAGGGCGGGCTGTCCGACGGAGACCTCGAAGGGAATCCAGCCCAGGGTCTTCTTCTGTTCGGTATCTCGCACCAGGAGGTGGCCGTAATAGCGACCCGGCGTCGTGGGGGCCTCGATGCGGAGCTGTGTGTTCCAGATCTCGCCAACGCCGTGTCTGCGGACGGCATCTACCGTAGTGACGTTGTATACGTCGACGCCCATCAGCCGGCGGTATTGATAGCGCATCGGATACGAGTCGTCCCCGGGCGATGCAACCACCGCAATGACCTGGTAGCGGCCCTCCGGCAAGTTCAGCAGTTCGATGACCTCATTGCTTGTGCCTGCCGTCACCGATTGTCCGCGCACCTGAACGCCGCGGTTGGGGTCGAAGTGGTACAGGTACAGGTTTACGTCAGCGTTGGACGGCACCACGTTGCTGATCTCCACGCGCATCTGGCCAACGTAGTGCTTCAGGGTGAAGTCCTCCAGAATGGTGCGGTGCGTGCGTTCCACTCGCCAGGGAGTGTCCATGTTCCAGAGGTTGCGTGGGTCGGGCTTCACCACGCCCATGGCCTCGACATTCCCGGTGAAAGCACCGTAGGTGTTCAACAATTTCACGGGTACTGTGGTGGTGGTACCGGCTGGTACGGCGAATCGAAGTGGCTGCCCCTGAACGGGACCGGCCTTGGACTCCACCTCCAGCGAGTAACCCGTCATGAGGGCGTCCAGCCTGCTGTCGGGTTTGGCCGTGACGACGATCTCCCAGACCCCTTCCACGGGCTCGGTGGCCTGGAACAGGCCCGAAAGGCCGCGACCGTTTACACCCAGTTCTGCCTGGTACACAGCTTGTCCGTCGGGACGAAAGACGTGCACTTCAATCGTGCCCACGGGGGCGTTCTGTTCGTTCAGAGCCACCCGGAAGGAAGCGGACAGCGATGCAGTTCCCGACGGCACCCGGAAGAACGTCCGCCGGTAGCGGGCAACCTCCAGCGTATCTGAGGACGTGTAACGGTTGCCGGGGGACGTACTCAAGTCGACGGGCTGAACGTGAGTGACGGGTATGGTGAGTACGGGCCCCGGCAGGCCGGGCTGAGTAAGGGTGATGAGGCTGCTGTGGACCCCGGGCTGGGTGGGGGGCACCACTTGAATGGGCAGTTGCCGGGCGATGGCAGGTGGAAGCGTGAGGGAGGTTGCTCCCGGTCTCACCCAGGCGGTGGAGCTCTCGACGCTTACTCGGGTGAGGGTGCTGCCCAGATTCGTCAGCGTGAACGTGGACCCAGCGTTGGTCACAGACCGACCATGCAGTCCGCCGTTACCGTCAGAAGTGCGCGCCTGAATCACTGGAACGGGCTCAAGTTGCTGAAGCGCCAGATAAGCAGCTGGGATCTGAACAAGACCGAAGCCCTGTTCATAGGCCTCGAAGCCGGCGAGCTTGCGGGCGCTGAGTTCGAGCGCACGCTTTAGACTTACGCGGTCAGCGCCGAGGCCGTCACGCTTTGCCGCCTGGAGCAGCAGCGCGGCAGACCCAGCGACGTGGGGCGTGGCAATGCTCGTGCCTTTGGCGGTCCCATAGCCCGTCGGGTCGCGCCACAACGGCGAGGTGGTGGGGGCTCCGCCGGGGGCGATCACGTTGGGGAAGAAACACCCGTCCGCCCGAGGCCCCATGCCCGACTGGTACCAGACGCTCTCGTTCGGAACGATGTAGTTGTAGTCTCGCTTCCACATCTCGGGCGAGTAGTAGGAGCCTACAGCCATTACTTCGGACGGGTTGCCAAGGGTGGTACCGCTGGAGAGCCCGGGGCCAGTATTGGCGGCAGCGACCACGATCAGCACGCCGTAGTCCCGGGCCATCCGGTTAAGCCACTCGCTGGCACCGGAGTCGTAAAAGCGGGCGGCTCCGTCAGCCAGACCGCCGATGCTGATGTTGATGATGTTGGCCCCATGGGTTGCCGCGTACTGTATGGCATCCTTAATGGGGAACCAATACCCGTCGCCGGTAGACATGACCGCCTTGAGCGCCATGATCTCCACGCCGGGGGCGATTCCGCTGTAGCCATCCGGATTGTATGCCCCGAGAACACCGGCCACCTGGGTGCCGTGGCCGTTGCCATCGAACCCGAAGCTGACCCACTTGCCTTCAGGGTCCACGCCAGCCACCACGAAGTTCAGGCGGCGGTTGGCCCGAATGGTGGTGTCCCTGCGACCCAGACGGCCCACCGACTGCCCATCGCTGTGGAGCTTCAGTGGCTGCTCATCGCGGAAGTCGTTGTTGCTGTTCGTGTCGACATAGGCGGTGTCGTAGCGCCCTTGGGTAACGGAGTCAACGAGGAGCACGGCGAACCGGTCGGTCTTATCGCCGTTCTGGTCAAGGTCCTGGTTGATGTACCCGGGAACGTTGTGCTCTTCCCAGTAGCCGAAGCGGGCGCTCTGGCTGACAGCAGGCCGGACGGGCAGCAGGTAGCGCTTGTTGTCCGACGCAGTGTAGGCCACGTCCCACGGCACCATGCTGGACGTGTTGACGTACCCTTCGCGGGTGAAGTCCTGCCAGTCCACAATCTTGAGGCCGCCTGCGGGGGTTTTGAGCAACGCGGGGTGCAGGGGGTCAATTCCCGTGTCGATTATGGCAACCTTCACCCCGGCCCCAGTGGCGCCAAACTGGCTGCGGAAATCGTCAGCCCCGATGGGGGATTGGTTGTAGGCCTTCAGCTGTTCGACCTCATCGGCTACCATGAACCGGCCGGCCGTTGGGGTCTTTGCAAGGTCGAGGGTGAGCTTCTGGTCAGTGCCCACGCCGGTAACGGGAACAGCGGCGGGAATGGACTCCGCCGCGGCTACGGGTACCCTGGCCCGCACGTAGAGCGTGCCTTCGGTCAAGACCTCTCCCCCGGCGGCCTTCACTGCCTGTTTCAAGGGGGCGAGCTCTTGTTGGGTGTCCACTGAAAAGTCAAGATCGACGGTAGCGATTGAGTCCGAAGTCGCCTCCGCCTGCCTCAGGGCCTCGAAGAAGTTGGGCGGCATCTCCGCGGCAGGCCGCGAGGCCGCAGGGACGGGTCGGGGCGCTGCGACGCCCGGGGGGACCAGTCCCGCGAGGAGGGCAAGGAGCACCATGGCTCCGAGTCGCTTCACGTTACTGCGCATTGGGGGCTGTCACCTCTCTGCCAGTACGTAGGTGGCAGTACCTGCATTGTCGAGAGCAAGCCGCAGCCGGTCGCCGACCAGCAGGTCTGACAGCTGGCTTGGCTGACCGTTTACGATGAGCACGGCTTCCTTGGCCACGGACAGGGAGCGGACCTCCGTGCCAACCTGAACGTAGAGAATGGCTCGGGTCATGTCAGAACCTACCAGCTTGCCCTGGGCGGGTGCCTTCACCGCATCAAGAACACGGACCGCACCAGTTTGCCGGTCGAGCGCCATGTAGCCGACGTTGGCCCCGTTCGCCTCACCTGGCGTGGCCGGTTTGCCGTTGACGAATACCAGCGCACCGGGCTGCAGCGTGAGCTTCCGTGTCGTGGTAGCCGTGACGGAAGCAGTTATGTCCAGTCCATCGACCTTGAGGTCCTGAACAAGCATATCGGTGTAGCGGGCATCCATGAACCGCCCGGTATTGTCGGCATCCAGCACAACCCAAACCTGATCCATGGGGCGAATCTGGGCGACGGCAGCAATGACGCCGGCACGGTAGTACTGGGCGTCTTTAGCCATAGCGAAGGAGCGTTCCTGGCCCAGCTCGTCTCGCACCACACCGGCGCCCGTCGCGGCATCGAACTTCACCAGGGTGCCGGCCAGGTGATAGGCTGACCCCTTCAGGCCCAGCAGGCGGAACAGGGCGACGGCAGCCTCGGCGCGGGATACAGGCATTACCGGCCGGAAGGTCCCGTCCGCGAAGCCGGCCATGAGACCGGCGTCAAGGGCTACGTGGACGGCCCCCCGGGCCCACTCGGGAATGGTTGAATCGTCGGCATAGGCTGTTTCCTTGGTGGCATACTGCGCCGTTTGCGACTCCAGACCGGCGGCACGCACGAGAAAGAGGACCAGCTGGGCCCGAGTCACGGTGGAGTCGGGGCGGAAGGTCTCATCGGGGTACCCGTCGGTTATGCCGGACTCGGCAAGGGTTTCGATGTAACCCTTGGCCCAGTGCCACGGCGCCACATCAGCGAAGCGTGAATCGTAGCGCGCCAGCAGGAGAGCTTCACTGTCGTTGCCCAGGCCCGCCACAAGCAGCTTGGACAGCTGTGCGCGGGTAAGCGGGGCTTCCGGATCAAAGAAGCCCTTGTCGTCCCCCGCCACGATGCCCTTGGCCTCCAGGGCTGCCACTATCGGCGCCGCCCAGTGACCGGCCATATCCTTCAACATGCCCATGGCCGGAGTTGCCGCCACCAGGCTGAGCAGCAGCGACAGCGCAGCGGCCCAACGACGTTTTGCCTTAGTTCCCCTCACCATGTACGCGCCTCACCTGCATATGAGGATGTCTTTATGATTGCTATAGTTTCGAGTCGGCCAGAAGGTTTCCTGTACGAACAACGGGGAAAGAATCCGGTAGGAAAGGAAATACTTACCCCGCTGATATTTGACTCCAGTGGCAACAGTTCGGTTTCCGTGTTTCGCAAAAAAGATGTTGGGCAGCAGGATTGACAGACGACACCGCGGGCGCAAAATTGACTTGTACCCGTTGGCTTCGGTAGGGGGCAGAATCTCATGAGGCGTCTTGTCGCGCGAACCGCACGTTCCGGTCTCCGCGCCGTTGTGCATCTGCGCTCGCTCCTGCCTTCCGTCCCAGGCGCGCGAATCCTTACATACCATTCGGTGCGGCCCGGCGGGGATGGTCCCCGCAGCGCCTATGTGCATCCCGACGACTTTGCCGCCCAGATGGACTGGCTGGGGTCCAGCGGGTATCAGGTCGTGACACTGGGGCAGCTGGCTTTGGCATTAGCACGGGGGGAGACCCCGTCTTCGCGCTGGGTCTGCATTACGTTTGATGACGGCTATGCCGACAATTACGTGCATGCGTTCCCCGTGCTCAGGCGCCTGTCGTTGCAGGCGACGATCTTCCTGGTCACGGGCAGCATCGGGCGGGACGCCGCGTTCCTTACTCCCGCTCAGATCGACGAGATGAAGGCCGGAGGAATTGAGTTCGGCGCTCATACGATGGACCACGTCTCTCTGAGTTCCTTGCCACTGGCGGAGGCTCGGGAGCAGGTGGTGCGCTCGCGAGACCAGGCTTCCCTATTGCTGGAGTCCCCGGTGGAGCATTTCTGCTACCCCTTCGGGCACTTTAACGAGGCGGTGGAGGGGTTCGTGCGCGACGCTGGATTCCGCACATGCTGTGTGGAGAACGCCGGGCCGGTCACGGCCGGGACTGATCCGCTACGGCTTACGCGGGCCGGCATCCTTGGAACCGATACCATGGCGGACTTCCGCCTGAAGGTACGTGGCGCCTACGACTGGTGGATCAACCGGTATATGCGGATGGAAGAAGGGCGCCGCCGGAGGCGAGGAGGCCAGTACAGGTGAGCTTGACCGTTGACCGGCTCCAGTCATTCGCTGATGCTCTCACGCCGTGGGAAACGGTGCTAGCTTCGGATCCGCACGCCACGTTCTTCTCGACCCCCGCCTGGCTTCAGACCTGGTGGAAGCATAAGGGCGCCGGGCGGGAGCCTCTGTTCCTGCAAGTGCGGGACGGCGACCGCGTTGTCGGATTCGGGGCGTTTGTGGTCGACGCTGTGCCGGTGGGACAGGCTGTCCTGTTCCTGGGCAGCGGCCTCTCGGACTACGCTGACGTTCTGGCCGTTGAGGGCGCCGACCGGCGCTCTGTCGTGTTCGCAGTGCTGGATTACTTGGCTGGTGGGTTTGGTCAGGCTCTTTTCGACCTCCAGGAGATTCCCGAGACCAGCCCCAGTTTGCCGTTTGTGCGGCAGTGGCTGTCGGGTCGGCAGGCCCGCTGGGCGGAGTCGGTGCAGGATGTCTGCCCCATTGTCGCCTTGCCGACTGTAGCAGAAGCGTATCATAAAGAACTCAAGAAAAGCTTTCTGGCTGATGTTCGCAGAGGCGAACGGCGCCTGCGGGAACGGGGCGAGGTGCTGATCGTCGACCATGTCCGGCCCGAAGACGGCGACTGGCAGGCGCTCAAAGAGCAGATGTCAGACCTGCAGAGCCAGCGCATGCGCACGAAGGGGGAGATTCCCCTCTGGCGAGGCCCCCTCGGTGACTTCGTGAAGGATGTGCTCGCCGCCACGGATGCCGCCGGAAAGCTGCGGGTCACTGGCGTTTATCTGGATGGGCGCATGATCGCCTACGAGCTCTGCTTCCTGCATAACCGGACCATTTATGCCTGGAGCCGGGCTTTCGACGAAGAGCACCGGAACACCGGGCCGGGCAAGATTGCGCTGCTGCACCTGCTGGAGACGGGGATTGGACAGGGCTACCGCACGTTTGACTTGCTGCGTGGGGAAGAGCCTTACAAGGATCTCTGGACCAACGGGCAGGTCCGGAACTCGCGGGTCATGTTTGTCCTGCAGCCTTCGCTGGGCGCCTGGGTCGCCTTCAAGTACCGTACTGACTGGCGGGTCCGGCTGCAGCGTTCCAGCTTGCTGCGCCGGCTCAACCGGGCCCTGAAGTCCCTGCGGGGAGGATAAGCCATGAGCCTGATCAAGCGGTGGGGGGAATACGCCAAGCAGTACGGGTGGGGCGGGCTCGTGCGGTACGTGGCGGCCCGTTTAGTGCGGTCGGTATGGGAGCGGTCTTTGGTTCAATTTTTGTACCTGGACAAGCCTGTGCCGCCTGTGGCGGCCAAGGTGCCTCTGAGGGTTGAGGTGCTTCCACCTGAACGGGCTCAGTTGGCGCCCGGCTGTGCGGATCCCGCTGCGGGTCGCCGGTGGGCTCAGGGGGACGTGTGCTACATCGCCTGGCGGGATACTGAGTGCGTGCATTACTCGTGGGTGTCTCGCGTCAACTCCCCGGTCGATGAGGTTCACGGTATTCTGCGAGTTGCGGCAGGTGAAGCGTACATCTACAGCTGTTTCACCTCGGGCGAGCACCGGGGGTTGGGGATCTTCCCTGCAGTGTTGTCGCTGATCGAAGGGGAGCTGTTTGCGTCGGGAGTCCAGCGGGTCTGGATCGCCGTCGAGGCCGAGAATGTGGCCTCGGCAAAGGCTATTCGGCGGGCCGGGTTCTTGCCGGCGGGCACTGTCTCGTACAGGCGTGTGGGTTCATCGGTAAAGCGTTCGGTCCGCCGGGAGCCTGGGGCTCCGCCGTTTGAGCTCATGCCATAGCAAAAAGCCGGGGGTCGCACCCCCCGGCTTTCTCGTTTCGACACGATGGAACGACAGGTTTCGCCGCTGTCGTTTGGTAGGCTCGTAAGTGGCGGCAAGCGCAGGGTCCACACGTACGCAGTTCAACATTGCCTTGACCTGCTAAGTGCTCTGCTACACACCCTGCTAACCTCGCACCTTTGATCCCCGCAAACCCTGCGCTGCCGCCGTATCCTAATCTGTCCTGCGCGGCGGCGCTTTATCCGCGGTGCTTGCGTGTCTCCTGAGGCATACCCTTTGGGCTGAGGGGGGATGCCTTTGACCGGCGAGGTCATCTATTTTATCAGCGACACCCATCTGGGCGACGGCACCGGGGCCGACCGCTTCCGCTACCCGCGCCAGCTCATGGAGCTGCTGGCACGCATCGAGTCTCAGCCGCATGCCCAGCTGGTCCTGCTGGGCGACATCATGGAACTCTGGGCCTGTTCCCTCGAATCGGTCCTGGTCCGCCACGCTCCCTTCTTCCAGGCAGTGGGGCGCATCGCCGCCACAAGACCCGTCATCTACGTGGTCGGCAACCACGACTGTCTCCCCTGGTATTACTTCGTTGGCTCCTCCGCTGGGAGTCTGCAGATGACCGAGCGCTTTAGGGCTGCCGGTGGCAACCTGGTTGCGTTGCATGGCCACCAGTTCGATCCCTTCAACCGGGTCACGGTGGCGCTTGATGGCCATGTGAAGGTTCCCTGGACCCGGAAGCTGGTAGAGGTCGTGGGGTTTCTGGGCCGCATCGGCGGCCCCAAGGCCGGCAACGCCATCGATGACCTGAGTGACGTGGTCTCTAGGGCGGCGGCCTCTCTGGAGCAACTGCTCCCCGACTGGGATGCCGCGTCTCGCCGGAACATGCGGGGGCTGCTGAAGTCGGCCCACGGGATCTTGCAGCATGAGTCACCGGGCGAGCGGGGCTACCCGTCCGAGGAGCGGATCTATGAAGAGGGGGCCCGGGCGCTCCTCTCCACCGGGACGCGTTTTGTGGCACTGGGGCACACCCACCACCCTCTCGTCCGCGCATTTCCTGAGGGCGTCTATGTGAACACGGGCTGCTGGGTGTGGGATCGGTACCCGCCCACGTACGGGCGATATGCGGACGGACGGCTGGAGCTCTATGAGGCCAACACGCACCAACCGTATCGGCCACCCGCCGCGGCAAACAAGTAGCCCCTGGGGCATGCACCCCAGGGGCCTACGTTGCTTACTTGGCCATCTTTTCCTTGAGGACGTCCACGGCCTTGTTCAGCTGGGTGTCCACCGGCTTCTTGTGCTGGGCGTTCCAGGTGATGGTAGCGTTCAGCTTCTTGATGAACGGCTCGGTCACCATATCTTCCGGCCAGACCCCGTTGGCCCGGGCAAACTTCTGGACGGCGTCGATGGTCTTCAGGCCGTACCAGCCCTTCATGTCGGGGTCGTACCCGATGCTCTTGAGCCGCTTCTGGATGGCCAGTACATCAAGGCCGAAGTCGCCGCCGCTCAGGGGGAAATCAAATCCGAGCGGCTGGGTATCGTCGTTGATGGGGCTTTCCGGCTCGACGACGAAGTCAGGCGTAAGGCCGATCCCGTGCACGTGATGTTCGTTGGGGGTGAGGTACTCCGCGATCGTGACCTTCATGCCGCCACCCATGGTCAGATTAAGGATCTGCTGTACGGTGCCCTTGCCGTAGCTCTTCTCGCCCACGAGGGGAGCGACACCGTAGTCCTGCAGGGCGCCCGCCAGAATCTCAGAAGCGGAAGCACTGCCACCGTCGATGAGAGCCACCGTGGGCAGGTTGATCAGCCGCCCAGAGCTGTTGAGGCTGACCTTGCCGTCCTTCTTCACTTCCCAGACGATCGACTCGCCGGCAGGAATGAAGGCACTGGCAATGTCCACCGCGGCGTTCAGGTAGCCGCCGCCGTTTTGGCGAATGTCCAGGATCAAGCCCTTGGCGCCCTGGGCCTTCAGTTCGGCCACGCCCTTGTAGAACAGACTGACGACATCGTCGCCGAAGCTG
>Ga0196971_1001433_pt1 | contig 10729 bp, 11 predicted proteins | sample S1v_1013CmetaG_FD_148660 | JGI IMG/M metagenome (GOLD analysis project Ga0196971, IMG submission 148660) | Soil microbial communities from Anza Borrego desert, Southern California, United States - S1+v_10-13C | ecosystem: Environmental > Terrestrial > Soil > Desert | place: USA: California... | reverse complement strand
ATCGATGAAGGCGAGATCAGGCTGCATTCTGCCGAGGGTGCCGGGACAACGGTGAACATCCATTTGCCCCGGCGGGAATAAGCATGTGTCAGCCGTGAGGCGCCGGTGCAGGCGCCTCACGGCGGTTTTCAATCAAGAGGTTCAGACGACGGTGATCCAGCCGTCCAGCGTGCCGGCCGCCGCTTGCTGGAAGCCGACCAGGACCAGGCCGCTGTAGTAGTCGTGCACCGCGCGTTCGGCCTGCTCGATCCGCAGGAGCGCATCCGGCGGGATACTGTTTTCGTCAATGTCCGGATCATTGAAAAGCCGGTCGAGCAGCACCTGGTCTTCCGCGCTGAGACCCTGCTTTGCGACCTGCACCGCCACTGCCCCTTGCGTGGTCGCGTAACTGGCGACCTGCGTCATCTCCGCCGCGTTGAGATGGAACCGCACCGGCGTCATCTTTTGATCGTTCAGTACGGTGTAGATCAGGAACGTGACGCCGGTGCTGGTATAGCTCCCCTGGGAGATATCCTGCGGATTGTCGTTGTTCAGCGGTGCGAGGCCGGTCGCGATCTCGAGGTTGCCGATGAATTGCGCCTGCGCGGTGGTGAGCGTGGCGCTCTGGCCGAGCCCCTGCGACGGGAACAGGTCGATCACGCCGTCATTGCGATATACCGCGTTGGCCGGATCCTGCATCGGATCGTAAGCGGCAGCCTGGGACTTCACCTGGCTGCTCAGCAGCGCGCTCACCTGCGCCACCGTTGCCGCGTCGGACGTGATCGCCTTGTACTGGTTGGCAAGATAGGTGGGGTCCAGCGACACGCCATGCGATTCCTGCGCCGTCACGGCGCTTTTCGCGTGCTCGAAACGATTCACGATGGTTGCCTTGCCGCTGGTGCCGTCCGGGGTAGACAAGCCGGCGTTGATCATGTCCAGCGCCAGCTGGCCCCGGTTGCCGCCGGCCGCCAGCTGCGCCGACCAGTACTTGAGGCCGTCGGCGTCGGGAGTCTTGTTGAAGACGTTGTTGTAGATCGCGGTGACGAAGGCATCGTTGCTCTGGGCTGCCGGATATACCTGCTGCACCACCGACAGCGAAAAAATCGTCTGCAGGGTCTGGGCCAGGCCCTTGCTGTCGACTTCGCTCAGCCAATAGTTCAGGCCGCTCAGCTCCGGTGCGCGCTGAAAGGCGGCGAGGTAGACCTTTTCGAGATTGTTCTTGTCCTGCAGGGATGCCATCGATTCTGCTCCATTCCAAGTGATACGCGGTACGCGCTGCCAGGGCAAGCGGTCACGCGCGGGGTTGAATTGCTTGCAAGCGCCCCGGAATGTAGCGGAACCCCCGACTACCGACTATCCCATATTTATGTGACAGACGGATACTGGCGCGCACGACCGGTTTTTTCCGCCACTCCTGGGGCCGTAACCTGTGCGCATGGCCGCAATATGCTCGAGTCGGGGTCTGTCAAAGCAGTTTGCCGAGAAATCCGGCAATGCCCGGCCCGACCAGTTCGGGCATTTCCACATGTGGATAGTGCCCGGCGCCGTCCACCAGCATCTTGTCCGCCCCGAGCCTTGAGGCAAGAAACTCCGCTTCTTGTGCAGCATCCGGAAAGTCTGCGTCCCTGGTGCCCATGACCACCAGGCTCGGCAGTCGAATGCCTTCTATGAGCGCTTCCGTATCCGCCTTTGAAAGGCCCACCATGGTCTTCAACGCATCGAAACGTCCCGGCTCACGCAGATTTTTGTTCAGCAGGGCGTAATACTGCGCATGGTCTGCGGGCTTACGGGACGGAAACAAGCTGTTCCAGTAGGTCATCCAGAACCAGTTGCGCCAGGGACCCGCAAATGCCGCTTTCAGTGCGGCCTTGACGAGGGGCGACACCGGCAGGTCGCGCACAATCGGTCCGATGAGAACTGCGCCGCGAATCCGCTGTGGCGCCCGGCGGGCAGCCCAGAACGCTGCTCCGGCAGCAAACGAATTCCCGACAACCATCGCCGATGTGGCACCGAGATGGTCCAGCATCGCAAGAACATCCATTCCGGCCGCATGCGCCGAGTAGTCCTTCCATCCGATCGACGATTCCCCTTGCCCGCGCACATCCATGGTCACGACGCGAAATCCAGCCTCGGTCAGGTATGGCCGAAGATAACGGTATTGCTGGCGCAGATCACCCATACCTGGCAAGGCAATGACCAACGGCCCATTTCCACCTGTGTCGTCAAAGGCAATTTTGCCGTCGGCCAGTTGCAGGAATCGGGTGACTTCGGCTGCATTGCTGACGGTTTTCCGCCCGGTCGATGCAGGAAAGGTGCTTACCGGTGATGCTGAGGCGAGTGCGCGCATGTCAGGCTCCATTCTGAGAGGTAAAAGGTGTGGGACAGGGACACTTTAATAAAATGCTGGCTAAACAACAATTGCGCAAATTCGTCTAATGGATATACATTTATGTATGGACCATAATGAACCCGACTGGAATCTTTACCGTTCTTTCCTCCAGGTGATGAGAGAAGGGAGTCTCTCCGGTGCAGCTCGCGCGCTCGGTGCGACGCAGCCGACCGTTGGTCGGCATATCGACGCGCTCGAAGCCGCACTGGGCGTAAAGCTGTTTACCCGTACGCTTGATGGCCTGATCCCGACCGAAGCAGGCCGCGGGCTGGAGGATTCGGTAGAGGCGATGTCCTCGTTATCGAAAGTGATCATGAGAACGGCATCCGCGGGAGCTGCCGGGAACGAGGGAACCGTGCGGATCACGGCGAGTGAGGTGATCGGTGTCGAGGTGCTTCCGCCTATATTGGTTCGCTTGAGGGACGCGCATCCGGGAATATGCATTGAGCTTGCGCTCAGTAACCGCAATGAGGACATGCTTCATGGTGCAGCCGATGTGGCAGTGCGGATGGTCCGTCCTGCACAGGCGGCGCTGGTGGCCAAACGCGTCGGGACCGTGCGGCTGGGGTTGTTTGCGCATCGGGACTACCTGAAGCGGCATGGCATCCCGAAAAAACCTGGCGACCTCGCCCATCATGCATTGATCGGCTTCGACCAGGATCCAACGTTCGTGCATCTTGCAAAGTCGTGGGGCTTGAATGTGGCGCGTGAAGACTTTGCATTTCGCTCGGATAGCGACCACGCCCAGTTAGCCGCACTGCGTAGCGGTGGCGGTATCGGCGTCTGCCAGACAGGCGTCGCCCGGCGCCAACCGGAACTGGTACCCATCCTTGCAGACGCCGTGCACTTTTCGCTGGATATGTGGCTGGCGATGCATCGTGACAGGCGCAACGAGCGTCGCGTCAGGATAGTGTTCGACCATCTGGCCAGGGAATTGAGTGCCTATGCCGGCAAGCCGGATTAAGTGCCGCCGGCGCAGCATCGCCGTTGCTGTCCCTGCACTGAAAATGGCAGGGGCATGACCGGCCGCTTTTGGCCGAAGCATGTCTGCTTTATGAAAGGTGCGGGCGCCATTGCGCCGCAGGGCCCTGCTTTCCTACTCGTCGGCAAGGACCTGCTGAGCCAGGTTGTCGACCACCACCGGACTGTCGAAGTAGGTGACGGTTGGCTCGGTGCCGTACTTCTCGCGGACGAATGCGCGCCATGATTCCGTGTACAGGGCTTCTGCCTCTTGCCTCGAATTCCAAAAGTAGATGCCGCCCGCGGTGCCCCCGTCTTCGGAGAGCACGTAGTGTTTCCGAAGCAGACCCTGTACGCCGCGATACGTCGGCGCGGTGCTCAGGAAGATGCTGCGGGCTTCCTCGCGAGTGATCGTCTTAGGCAAAGTGAACGCTGTTATCGCGATAATCATTTGCACCTCCTGTTGTTTCGGTGTGGCCGATGATGCCCGGTTCGTTATGCAGCCTCACGGGGCAGGTTGCATCGTTACCCGCTCCTCATGACGGACAGAAATAAGCGGGCTTTTGTCACAATGCGCAGCCCGACGGGAATTCCCGCCAGGGACGCGTCGGAAACTTCTCGCCTGTTCTGCATTTAACAGAATTGAAGATTTTCACTCAACCGGAATTTACGCATGGTTCGCATGCATTTGATGAATGCCAAGGCCACGGTAACCACAAAGCGTTCCGCTTGATTCTGCGCAGGCGCATGACGTCCCCGTTGCCGCAAAATTCCTGAGAGGCCATTTGGCTCGCAGGCCAAGATTGCCCGACGACAGCACGGACCGGAGCCTGACGCCTGCTTGAAGCAACAATCGCATACTTACATCATCTGAAACTGACACCATGGGCACGCGACTCGCCGAGCTGGTGGAACGATTTGGTGGGCAATTGATGGGCAACCCGGACATTGAAGTTTCGGCGATTGCCCCTTTGGACCGCGCAGGTGCTTCGGAGATCACCTTTCTCAGCAATAGCAAACTGCGCCCGCTGGCCGCGCAAAGCCAGGCTGCGGCGCTGATCCTCGCGCCGCCGGACGACCCGGACGTGGCCGCCACCTATCAGGGCGCGCGCATCATCACCGCCAATCCGTACGCCTACTTCGCACGCACCGCGCAATACTTCGTGTCGCTGGCCGAGGTGCGGCCGGCGCCGGGCATCCATCCGACCGCCGTCGTGCACGATAGCGCCCGGGTCGATCCGACCGCCTGCATCGGCCCGCATGTCACGGTGGAGGCGGGCGCGGTGATCAAGGCCGGCGCGGTGATCGACGCCGGATGCTTTGTCGGCCGCGAGGCAGTGGTTGGAGAAGGCACGCGCTTCTTTGCCAACGTGACCTTCCATGCGCGCTGCGTCATCGGCGCGCGCGGGATCATTCACTCGGGTGCGGTGATCGGCGGCGACGGCTTCGGTTTTGCGGTGGATGCCGGCGCCTACATCAAGATTCCGCAGATCGGACGCGTGGTGATGGGGGATGATGTCGACATCGGTTCCAATACCACCATTGACCGCGGCGCGCTGGACGACACGGTGATCGAGGACGGGGTCAAGCTCGACAACCAGATCCAGATCGGCCACAACTGCCACATCGGCGCGCACACCGCAATGGCCGGCTGTGTCGGTGTGGCTGGCAGCACCAGGATCGGCAAGCACTGCACCTTCGGCGGCGCGGCCATGATCAATGGCCATATCGAAATCGGCGACAACGTGCACATCACCGCGGCCACCATGGTGCCGAACTCGATCACCGAGCCGGGCCACTACACCGGTTTCTTCCCGGTGGCCAGGAAGGCCGAATGGGAGCGCACCGCCGTGGTCGTGCGCAACCTGTCCTCCATCCGCGAGAAGGTCCGCGCGCTTGAAAAAACGATTAAAGCGCTGACCGAAGAGAAAAGGTGATTGTTTCAGGCCGACGTCCGCCAGTCAGGTTAAAGCCCCGATAACCGATGAGGATAAAAGCGCGCGGATACCTATTGAACTGAAGAAATATTGCGTATTGTCAATATCCTTCCTGGTCACGTCCTTAGTATTCCCGGTTGCGGCAATTGCAATCGGATCGAAAGCGAGGGCATTAGCGCCGCAGACGCTTGTCGAGCCCGAGCCGGCAGCGCCACACTGGCTGCTTGAGGGCCTTGTCAGTCCCCTTACGCAGGCTCTGTCCGCAACCGCGGGCTTTCATACAAAAGCAAAGGTTAAAACACTATGAATCGTGATACGGGCGACAGCCTGCCCTTCGGAGAATGGGACCGCCTTGCCAATGCCCACTACAACGTCATCGCGACAAATCTAACCATCGAGAACCGGATCTCGGGCCTGTGTTTTGTGATTGAGCGGCGCCTTGACGGCGGCGCTGTCGGCGCATTTCGAACCGCCCGGGACGCAGAGAGCGCCATCGCGCAGGACAAGCTCAGCAACTCCTGGACTATCATGTCATTCTGCGACGCGCTCAGGAAAGTTCATTGACCCCGGCGTCAGAGTCGAACCGCCGCGGATGGAAGAACGCTTCGGACGCAGGTCCAGGCGATCGGAGCGCATGGTGAAAGGGAAGCAGGGAAAGCGGATCATCCTGCCCACGCCCCGGGAACCGCAGCGCCGCCCACACAAGCCATGAAACAGCGTATGCAAGCGCAAAGAAAAGAAGCACCCGTTTTTCCGCCGGTCGCCGGCCGTCGACCTCTTGTTTCCACATGTCCGCTTCTGGCCGCTATGTACCTGATTGGCAGACCCGGACAATGGCAGGCCGCTGCCGCATTGCAGCCGCTCGCCTGATCGCTCCGAGTTGCTGGACACGCGCCCGGTATTCGTTGTTCGGGAACACCCCCGCGCCACCTGAACGCCCCCCATATTCATGGGATGGCCAGCAGCGCGCCCGGCGAGTAGTTTCCGAATGCACCGAGCTCAACGCTGTACTTGTCCCTACGACCCAGCAAGTCATGAAACCAAATACTGACACTGGCGCCGCGCTGGCTGCCCGCTATCTACTCGCATTTTTCGTCATTGCATTCGGCTGGTCCTGGATCTTATGGGCCTGCGCAGGCCACTACTCGGCGCTGACTCCGGGACTCGCGGGCATCTTTCACATCGGCGCCACATTCGGCCCCCTCATTGCGACCGTCATAGTCGTCGTTGCTGCCCGCGGCTCGAAGGACCTGTCGGGTTGGCTCCGATGCAGATTCCGGCTGAGCGCCGCCAAACGGTATTACGTCCTTGCCTTTCTGCTGCCACCGCTTGTGATGTCCCTTGCCTGTTTGCTGCATGTTGCGTCGGGCGGCTCGCTTCGGGCGCCTCCCGTGATTCATCACTGGTGGAAAGTCCCGCTGAATTTCATGCTGATTTTCTTGTTTGGCGGCCCCCTTGGCGAAGAGCCCGGTTGGCGCGGCTTCGCGCTGCCTGCCATGCAACAGCGCATCGGGCCGTGGTTTGCTTCAGCGGCATTAGGAGTGATATGGAGCCTCTGGCACCTGCCGCTATTTTTCATACCCGGCACGGTTCAGCATCAGCTGCCGTTCTGGCTGTTTCTGCTCAATGCGGTACCGCTGGCCATCGTCCTTGGATGGCTGTTCAACAAGACTGGCGGCAGCATCGTTCCGGTAATGATTCTTCACATGGGGATCAACGGGTGGGCGGTACTCATTCCAGTGCTTCCGGCCGGGGACAGCATCGGACCGTTTGCGATTGCGACAACACTGCTGTGGCTGGCCGCGTTCGGCTGCCTGAAAGATAAGCAGGTTGGTCACGTCCCGGCGTCATGCCCCCCGGTGCAGACTTGAATGACTGGCACAACAAGAGTAATGAGAACACGTCTGAGAATGTGCTGGATGTCCTCTGCCAGGCAGGAGTCGATCCGAAGCCGGCTTTAAGAGCGATAAGGTTACGGGTCAAAGCTTTGCGGCGACATAAAACCATTCACAGATAATACGAGTGTCGCCGGTAAACAGCTCGCCGGCCCGTCTTGCGCTTTGCTTGTACCAGGCCCCCACCTCTAGCTTGAACCAGGCAAGCGTCCTGTCTCCTTCGCCATAGGCTTTGGCAAAATCTTCATCGATATCCTTGAAGGGGAGGATTTCAACCCGCCGCGTCTCAATGATTGCCCGCGGCTGACCTTTGCCATCAAGGAGGACGCTGAGCGCTCCTACAAAAGGGATACGTCCATCGGGATAGTCCCAAACCGCGGACGAGGTCGTGGTCTTTATGCCAGACAAGATGAGTTCGGCTCCCGCGTCCGCCGATTCGGGCGTGTCCCCGATTGCCAATGGCGCAAAAAAGCGGTGGCTTTGGCCTGGATACCTCGCCTCCAGCAAATCTGCCAATTCGTTAAAAATCATCACGAGTTTCCAAGCTGGATGTCCGATCAGGAACGGTGATCCGCAGAAGAAAATGTACCAGCGTGAACGCGCCAGGCAAAGACCTTTGGAATTCTTCCAATACGGATGAAGGGAATTCCATTATCCGCCGGACAGTTTTTGCGGACGATCACGAACCGATAGTAGACTTGGATTAGCTCGGTCATGACGCAACGGAGCTGATGCAAAACACCGACATGGCCCTCGTCTCTATTTCCTTGCAGGAGTACACAAATCTTACGCTTCCTGGTGAATGCGGCATTACGTATGCCAAAGCTGGCGATCGCGGCTTTATTATTGGCGCTGGCGACTTTGGCCGGCATCATGAGCTATGCCGGGTTTCTTGTCGTCGGTGTCGTTGCTAACCATCTCGGTACCGGCCGTTTGATGGCAGGCCTGTTGCTTGGAGCGCTTTTTGCGAGGCTGCCTTGGATACGGGAAGGGAAATTGCGCACCATTGGGCTGTTACCCAGGCGGGCCCGGCTGCCAGTGATGGTTGCCTTGCTTGCATTCTGCTTGCTGAGCTATCTCTATCGGGGCGAATGGGTGTCCATGCTAATTCTGGGTTTCGCCACGACATTTCTACTCACATATCGATGGATGAGACAGATGATTGTAAGCCGGGCGGTGTCGTCTCTCTTCAAATTGGCACCTGCTCCAAGCCATCCAAAAAGCGCCGATAACGAAGTGACCGATGTTGAATTTCGGGAAAAGAAAGACTGAAAATCTGAATTCGGACGTCCACATCATGGGAATAACCACCGTATTGGGCGGTCACGCCGACATGCATCCGCCATCAGCTTCATGCCACGGCGGAGTTCGTTCCTAAATGGACCCACGCTGAGAAATGCACTACGAAAGGAAGATGCTGATGACAGCCATTGATTTGAATGCAAGCGCTATCGCCGTGGTTGATTCTGAAGTCAACTTCGTTGGTTCAAGCGTGGTGGTAAGGGTACGGCGTGGCCTCGTCGTTATGCTGGAACGCAATGACTCGAACTAAACGCCTTGTTTGCGCCCGTTGCATCCGTCCGCAACGGACCTGCATCTGTCACTGGTGCACGCCGACAGCGCATACGGTTGAAGTGCTGATCTTGCAACATCCGCTGGAAGTTGAGCACGCAAAAGGAAGCGCACGCCTGCTGCATCTGAGCTTGCCAAATAGCCGGCTGCTGGTCGGCGAAGTGTTTGACGAGCAGGATTTACAGGCGCTGCTGCATTCGCCGTTCACGCCGGGGGCAGACCCCAAGCACGCTATTCTGCTGTATCCGGATACGCCGGAAGGCGCAAGCATGGCGCAGCCGGCAACAGGGGCCGACGTGCCCTGGGCCGAGCCGGGAAAGTTGCGGCTGGTGGTGCTCGACGGAACATGGCGTAAAAGCCGCAAAATGCTCTACGCTAATCCGCCGCTGCAATCGCTGCCGCGTCTTGCCCTGCGCGATGCGCCGGCGTCGCAATACCTGATCCGCAGGGCACACAGCGCGCGTCAGCTATCCACGCTGGAAGCCACTTGTTATGCGCTGATGCAACTCGAACGGGACGGCGCCAGGTACGCTCCGTTGCTAAACGCATTCAACGGCTTTGTTTCCCAACAACTGTCATACCGGGAAGCCAATATGCATGAGTAGGCGTGCCGCGCCTTATCCGCGCCACCCACTCAATGTCCCGCCTTCGTCATCACGTCAATGCGCTGATTGGCCTCCGTACGAAAGCAAGCGTATATCGGAAGCATTGGCTGCCTTCCAGGGTAACGCTTTAGCGCGGCCGATTAAGGCCTCGATCTGGTGAGACCTGGCGAAATTTATTCGCAAGGATATTGATGTCAGGCCAATCCCATCCAAATTAAATGCTGCTTCGAGTAAGAGTATCTACGCTGTAGATTGGGTCGCAGATGCAGGGTGCTCATCTTAAAGACAATCTGATCTGTACCCGGTTGATTCCAAAGGACCGAATGAAACGTCGCCTACTAATGCTTGGTGCCACTGGCTTGCTTGCCAATGCCTGGCTGCCCGCATATGCCAGGGAGAAGCGGGAAGCAAGCCTTATAAATAAAACGGAGGCGGAATGGAAAAAGTTATTGCCAACGGACAGTTATCGTGTGTTGTTTGACGACGGTACTGAACCTGCGGGTTCGAGTGCCTTGAATCGGGAAATGCGGACCGGCACCTTTATTTGCGCAGCATGCCATTTGCCCTTGTTCGACAGCGCGACCAAATATGAAAGCGGTACCGGCTGGCCTAGTTTTTTCGATCATCTGCCTGGCGCACTGGCGACCAGACGCGACTTCAAATTGATTTGGCCGCGTACCGAATACCATTGCACCCGATGCGGCGGCCATCAAGGACATGTGTTTGAAGACGGCCCCAAGCCGACCGGCTTGAGATACTGCAATAATGGCGTTGCCCTGCGTTTTATTGCGAAGGGCGAAGGCTTACCGGAGCTCCGTACATGAAAGCACTGATGATCTCGTTTGCATTGCTGACAGTGACGGCTCCTGCCGGAGCGCAGGACAAGGCCGGCACCGCCACCGCGATTTTCGCTGGCGGCTGTTTCTGGTGCGTCGAGGCCGATTTTGAAAAGCTGCCTGGCGTACAAAAGGCGGAATCCGGATATACCGGTGGCCGTGTGCAAAATCCAACCTACCAGCAGGTGAGCGCCGGCCGCACCGGCCATACCGAAGCAGTACGCATCTTCTACGACCCGGGCAAAGTCAGCTACGAACAATTGCTGCAGCACTTTTGGCGCAATATTGACCCGACCGCCGCAGACCGCCAGTTCTGCGACACCGGCTCGCAATACCGTAGCGGCATTTACTATGAAAATGCGGCGCAGCAGCGTGCTGCGCAGGCGAGCAAGGAAGCTTTACAAAAATCCGGACGCTTTGCGCAAGTCGTTACCGAAGTTAGCGCAGCCGGGCCGTTTTATCCGGCCGAGGAATATCACCAGGATTACTACAAGAAAAATCCGATCCGGTATAAGTATTATCGGACCAGTTGTGGACGCGATGCGCGGCTGGCGGA
>Ga0196971_1001432_pt1 | contig 10751 bp, 13 predicted proteins | sample S1v_1013CmetaG_FD_148660 | JGI IMG/M metagenome (GOLD analysis project Ga0196971, IMG submission 148660) | Soil microbial communities from Anza Borrego desert, Southern California, United States - S1+v_10-13C | ecosystem: Environmental > Terrestrial > Soil > Desert | place: USA: California... | reverse complement strand
CCGCCTACCCAGGCCAGGGCGAACAGGACGACCAGGCCGGCCTGCCAGTCCCGGGAAGCGAAGGGGAAGGCGATGACGGCGAACCGCACGCTGAAGTCCAGGGGGCCGGTGCGGCGGTGCAGGTACGTGTAGCCGGCGGTCCCGGCAAAGGCGAGGAGGGCCGCCGCTGTCAGCAAAAGCCCTCCGGCGACAAGCGGCCCTGAAAGCCACAGCCCCGCGATGGTTACGGCCACGCCCACAGCCAGGGTTCCGGACACGGCTGCCACAGCCCGGGGCGGCAGAAACCGGGCAGGGGCGAACATGGGAACCAGTTTGAGCCCGACGCTGACGATGAGAAGGCTGTACCAGCCCAGCAGGCCCAGGGCCAGATGGGTGCCCAACGTGGCGCCGGCATTCTCACCAAGGAACCCGTGCCCCATGTTGAAGGCCATGATAAGGCCCCAGGTGAGCGTTCCGGCGAAGTACAGAAGGGCCACCCCCACGAAGGCGCCGTGCCAGTTCCGGCGCTCCGCCCGCATGCCGGTGGAGGCCATGTTCCAGAAGAAGAGGCAGGCCCCCCCGGTGATCAGGCTGCCGCCAGCGATGATCCAGGGAAGGTTGAACTGGAGGAACCCTGCCACCATGGCGAGGACGCCGCTGGCATGAACTCCCAGGTGGAGGTTGGCAGCCGGCTCACTGCGCAAGGTGGCATGGAGCAGCACGGGGATCAGCTGGTACAAGGCGCCCATGGCGACCGACCCCGCAAAACCCAGGACGAACAGGTGGGTGACGCCGAGGGTGGCCGCGTTGTGCAGATAGTCGAAGGCGAGAATGGGCGCCTTCACCGCGGCCAGAACCAACATTGCGGCGAGGTATGCGATGCCGGTGGCGAAGAACCGGAGGGCGACGCCCAGCCGAGGGGCTCGCTCCGGGTTGATGGTGTCGAGGGTCATGGAAGATGGCACCTCCTCGCCCTTATACTACCCGGGAGTGGCGGTCGCCACTGTGACAACTCGCACAGGGATGCTGTGAGGCCGGCGCATACTCGACTGGATGGGCGAGCATCCTAGAGAAGGTGGCAGCCACCCCGACCGTGCTAAGTACGCGATGGGGCGTGTGAGCGAAGACGCTATCGACGGTAGAGCTTTTGCAGAGCTAGGAAGAAGCTAAGTACCGCAACAAGTTCTTGCGGCGTCAGGTTGAACGAAAGTGTCAAGTAGTTTCCACCTCCTTCGTCAGGGGTGGCTACCACCGAAAATTTACCAAACGTACACTCGTTCGTCACGCGAATTCGTTCGACGTAACCCGTCAAAATGCGCGCAAGAGGGGCATCCCGCCGTGGGATGCCCCTGACGTCGGTGCTACCGCTTCCCGAGCCGGGCGCCGATCTCGGCTGCCCCCTGCACCAATCTCTCAAACAGCTCCGCCACCGTGGGCACGTCCTGGATCAGTCCCACACCCTGTCCGGCGTAGACAAAGCCGGCGTCCATCTCCCCATCGACTGCGGCTTTGGCATTCACCTTGCCCGAGATCAGCGGCAGAAGCTGCTCCAGCGTGGCACCCTTGGCCTCCGCCTCCAGCACCCGGTCGGCTCCGCCCGTCTTCAGCACCCGCGCCGGCCGCCCGATGGACCGCTCCATCACTACCGTCTCGCTCTCCTTGGCTGCCATTAGCAGCTCCTTGTAGCGGGCATGGGCCACGCACTCCTGCACGGCCACGAAGCGGGTGCCCATCTCGATCCCTTCCGCCCCCAGTGCGAGGGCCGCCACCAGCCCGCGGGCGTCCATAATCCCGCCGCTGGCCACCACGGGAATCCTGACCGCATCCACCACACGCGGCACCAGGGAGAGCGTGCCCACATCGTCACGCCCCAGATGGCCCCCGCCGTCGTACCCCACGGCGATGACGGCATCGGCCCCGAGGCTCTCGGCCTTTTGGGCCGCCCGCACTCCCGCCACCAGAATGATCTTCCGCACGCCCGGCACCCGGGCGTCTATGTACTTCATGTACGGCTCGGGGTTTCCGCCCGTGATCGAGACGATGCGGACACCCTCCTCCAGAGCCACATCGATGTACTCCTCCAGCGTGCGATACCCCATCGCGAAATTGACGGCATATGGCTTCGCCGTCCGTTCCCCCACCCGACGCAGCTCCGCCCGCAGGCTTTCCGCATCTGGAAAGGTCGCGGCGGTGATCTGCCCAAGCCCGCCTGCCTCGGACACGGCGCCGCACAGGTCCGCCAACGCCAGATAGGCCAATCCGCCCTGAATGATCGGGTACTGAATGCCGAGCGCATCGCAGATGCGTGTATGCAGCATACTTCCGCCCCCTTTTCGGAGACATTCTATTTCGCACCCCTGGGCATCCTGCAAACGAGAAGGAGGTGCTGGCCATGACCCCGGTCTATCGGATTGCCAACCTGAACGACCAGCAGCTGGAAGCCATCGAGGGGCTGGAGAACGATCTGGGGGTGACGCTGATTGCCTGGGAGCCCTCGGGCGACCGGCTCCGCAACAACGAAGACGCCCGCCCTTCCGCCAACTTCTTTGAAGATGACGGCGACACGGCCCTTCAGGGCCTCCTGGACACCTACCGTTCGTTTGACCCACACCATCTCTCCTGAGCGCGGCAAGGCGGGGCACTTGGCCCCGCCTGAACCGTCTAGCCGCTGGGATTGCTGGTGTGGTTGGTGGGGCCGGTGTCGAAGTCCTTGATCTCCTGCATGCCCCGGATGCGGTTCAGATCTTCCTTACGGACGGCCGTCTCCGGATGGACCGGCTTGAACTTATTGCCGTCCCGGGCGACGGGCTCCTCTTCCCGGTCCTTCCAGGTCTCGTGGCGCTCGGTCATGGCTCATCACCTCGACCATAGTCTGCCCCGACGTGCAGGATTGCGCACCGCCGGTGGCTGCGCCTCATACCCTGTACAGGGAAGGAGGTGCAACCTTGAACTTCGGAGGATATGGTAAAAACACCGCAGCAATTTCGCCCTTCATCGGCGCTCAGGCCGGTGCCAACGATCTGGCTATCGCACCAGGTTTCGCAACGTACCCAGCGGCCAACGCAACGGTATACCGTGTATATGAGTATGCGGTGCCCGTGACGACGGTGGCGACTGTCCCGTCCGCCTTCCCGACCACGGCCGGCATGCCCGGCATCGCAGCGTACCCAGGGGGCTACGGCTGGTAGCCTGACATGCAAAGGACGGGCGCCGTATAGCGGCGCCCGTCCCGACATTCAGAGCTGGTCGCTGAAACGACGCCGCTTCTCGAAGCGGACAACCTGGGTGAATCCCGCGACCAGAGCGGCTTCCCTGGCATCGGCAAAGCAGTGGGCCACCTCGCGGGGGTGGTGCGAGTCAGACGAAAGAATCAGCGGGACGCCACGCCGGGCGCATTCCCGCAGCAGCGACGGGTGGGGATAGTCCTCGCCCACGGGTTTGCGGCGGCCCGCCGTGGAGAGTTCGATGGCCACGCCTGCCTCGGCGATCACCCCTGCCAGGTCGGCGTAGACCGGGGTCAGGTCGTACGCGGGCCGGTGGCCGAACTTCTTGATCAGGTCGAGGTGGGTCATGATATCAAAGAGCCCGCTGCGAACGGCCATGACCTCCAACTCGAAGAAGGTGGCGTAGAGCTCGCCGATCTCCCACTGGTCGTACTGGGCGATCTTCATGGGATTGTCGAAATCCCAGTCGCCGATATTGTGGACAGACCCGAGCACATAGTCCCAGGGGTAGCGCTCGAGAATGCGCTGAAGTTCCGCTTCATAGCCGGGGATGTAGTCCGCCTCAATCCCCAGGCGGATGGGAATCTCCGGATATCGCTCCTGTAGGCGGCAGACATCGGTCACGTACTCCTCCAGCTCCCCTTTGGCCATGGCGCTGGTGGGGTCGGCCTGCTCTTCGGTCCGCCAGTACATGGGAATGTGGTCAGAGAAGCCGATCTCCCGCACGCCTGCGGCGATGGCCGCTTCCACGTACTCTTCCATGCGTCCCTCCGCATGGCCGCAGCGAGTGGTGTGAATGTGGTAATCGACGAGATTCCTGAGCAACGAACTTCACGCTCCCTCCGGGCGACTTATCCAAAAAGAAGGAATTACAGCTGCAATGGGGAATATCCTCTGTCCCTGCTATTTCTACGGGGATAAGGAGGCGCAACGATGGCTACTATTCGTTCCATGGCCCCGGCCGATTACCCTGCCGTGGCGGCCATGGCGGATGATGCTACTGGGCGCGCCCTCCTGGGTCGCCCCACCTGGGAGACGGCGGCCGAAGTGGCTGCTGAAGTGGAAGCTGCGGGCGACCGGGCCCACTTCCTCGTGGCGGAGGATGACTCCGGGGCGATTATCGGCATGGCCGGGTACAAGCTGACGGCAGAGGGCGAAGCCTTGCTGTACGGACCCCTCGTGGTGACCGAAGGGCACGGCGTGGGCGCCTGGCTGGAGTCGCGCGTTGTGACCCTGGCCGCCCAGCACGGGGCCACGGTCTTCTCCATGTCCATTGGCCTGTCCAACAAGTCAGGGGCCGCATGGGCGGAGTGGCGGGGGTACCAGGCCGACCGGGAGGAGCCGGAACAGGTGCTGGCGTGGCTCTATCCCGGTGACCTGCGCGAGGTCGTTTCGCAGGACACCGGCACGGTGCGCCCGGCCACTCCCGCCGACATGGGTGCGATCGGCGCCCTGGCCCAGGACTGCCACATACAGCCCCCCACCAGCGACGAAGGCATTCGAGTGATTGAGCGCGACGGACTTGTGGCCGGCGTGCTGCAGCTGGAGCCCGCCACCGGGTGGATTACGGTCCTGTGCGTTGCGCCCCCGTACCGGCGACGGGGACTGGGAGCACATCTGCTCACGCAGTCGGTCCGGGAGTGCTGGCAGAGCAATCCGCGCCGGCTGGGTATTACCCTTTCGATGGAGACCCATTCCGGGATCCGGTTTGCCCGCCGCATGGGCTTCCAGCAGGAACGCCCCGTGGCCAGATGGCTGAAGAGGTGATCCAGCGTGCCCATTCTCAACCCTGAACACGCCTACCGCGAGTATCTACCCGCTCTGCCCGAGGGCGAGCGCTTTGCCCAACATCACATCAAGGTCCGTCCTGAGGACCTCTCCCGCTATGTGCTGATTCCCGGCAGCCACCTGCGTGGCCGCCTCATTGCCGAACAACTGGACGACTGTCGTGTGGTCTCCACGACCCGGCAATACTACATCTACACCGGCTTTACGGAAGGCCTCCGGGTCACCGTCTGCTCCACGGGCATGGGCGGCCCTGCAGCCGCCATCGCCTTGGAGGAACTGGGCGCCATGGGGTGCGATACGTTCATTCGGGTGGGATCGGCGGGGGCCATCTCCCCGCGCCTCGGCGTGGGCGATCTGCTGGTCGCCACGGGCTGTGTGCGCGGCGGGGGAACGGCCAACCGCTACCTGCCGCTCGAGTTCCCTGCCGTGCCAGACTTCGCCCTGACCGAGGCCCTGGCCTCTGCCGCCCATGAGGCGGGCACCCCCGTCCGCCTGGGCGTCTGCGCCAGCGGAGATGCCTTCTACGGGCCCGACGGCGAAGCGGAGTCGGCCCGGCTCCGGCGGGCAGGGGTTCTGGCCATTGAGATGGAAGCAGATACGCTGTTTATCCTAAGCCAGTTCCGGGGGTGGCGAGCTGCCGGCTGTTTTGTGCTGGACGGCGGCGAGGCCAAAGCGGTGGGCGAGTCCAGCGCCGAGGCCCTGGCCATCGCCAACCACGCCACCCACCCGCTGTTCAAGGCCGGCGAGGCGGCCCTGATTCGTCTGGCGCTGGGCGCCATGCGGCGAATCGCCGCCGCAGACGGCAGATAGGAGGCGCGCCTGTTGATCAAGCTCAAATCCGAACGGGAAATCGCCATTATGCGCGAAGCCGGCAAGATTGTGGCGGACTGCCACGCGGCCCTGGCCGAGCGCATCAAGCCGGGTGTCTCTACCCGTGAACTCGACCGCTTCGTGGAGGATTTCCTCGCGGCACGAGGCGCCAAGCCGAGCTTCAAGGGCTACCGCGGCTTCCCGGCGGCCACCTGCGTCTCCATCAACGAAGTGATCTGCCATGGCTTTCCATCCGGGCGGAAACTGAAGGCCGGAGAGATCGTCTCCATCGACATCGGTGCGTTCTACAAGGGCTTTCATGGGGACCGTGCCTGGTCCTACGCCGTGGGCGACCTCTCGCCGGAAGCGCGGCACCTTATGGAAGTGACGGAGGAGTCCCTTATGGCGGCCATTGCCCAGTGCCGGCCTGGTCGGCGAGTGGGCGACGTGGGTTACGCCATTCAGTCGCTGGCGGAGGGCCAGGGCATGGGCGTGGTGCGGGAGTTTGTGGGCCACGGCGTGGGGCAGTCGCTTCACGAAGCGCCGGAAGTGCCCCACTTCGGCGAGCCGGGGACCGGCATCTCCCTGCGGGCCGGCATGGTGATCGCCATTGAGCCGATGATCACCCTGGGCGACTGGCGAGCGGTGGTGGACGTTGACGGTTGGACAGCCCGTACGGCCGATGGCTCTCTGTGTGCACAGTTCGAGCATACGATCGCCATTACGGAGAACGGCCCGGTGATCTTGACAGAACTGTAAAGACAGCACGCAAACAGCCCGGGGATAACCCCGGGCTGCTGACTGTGTGGTGGACGCTGAGGGACTCGAACCCCCGACCACATGCGTGTAAAGCACGTGCTCTACCAACTGAGCTAAGCGTCCATGGCAGGGACAAAAAGAATTGTAGCATGTGCGTTCCCTGCTGTCTAGCGTTTGCTGGCTGGCAAAAGCGCCAGGTTCAGGTGTCGGTCGGGGTGAATTCCAGCCCAATTCGCAAGAACCAACGGCCGTCGCGCACAACAGGATGAGCCAGCGCGCCTGCGAGCATCTGGCCGCCGGGCAGGTCGACATAGCCGTGAGCGACCCGCAGCCCGCCTTTCTCCTGAAGGACCAGCGCCTGAAGCAGGAGCCTGTTCCTGCGCGTCTCGGCGCGAACGTGCCACACCCGGCGGACGGGCGCGGGCAGGGCCAACTCCGCCGTGACGGTGCTGCCAGGCGCGGCCTGCCGCACAACCGGGAGGGGCTGCCCCCACAGCAGGTCGACCCGGAGGCCAACGCCACCCCCGTCGACGCGGCTGATGGAGGCCACCACGCCAAGAGCGCCGCTGACGGGCAGGGTGCCCCCTCCCCCCGCCCGCAGGGGCTGAGGGTAAGGCGTCTCGCCGTATGGCGTGCCGCCCAACGTCGCCCGCACCGCCCACCGCCCAGTCCCGGCAGTCACCGTGGCCTCGGGCGTGGCCAGGGCCACAGCTGCCTCGCTCCAGCCGCCGGACGGCCCGGGGAGAGGCAGGTCGACCTCTGCGGTCCGATGACCGTGCGGCTTCTCCTCCCCCTCGTCGCGGGCGGCTAGTGACCCCTCCACGGGGATGGTGAGCGCGGCCGTCCCGGTCACCTGTTCAACCCGGACCTGCTGTTCCCAGAGCATGACAAGGGCAGGCCTGAGGGCGGTGAGCCAGACTTCGGCCAGTCCTAGAAGGCTCGTCCCCCGCAGGGTAAGTCGGGGCAAAGCCCCCGTCACCTCCAGCCGGTCGCCTGGCTCAAGGCCCGGCGCGTCCACCAGCGCGGCGAAGGGCAAGGGGCGCTCTGTCCAGCGGCTGCGGCCACGGCCGTCGGTCCAGTAGACGTCGGCCTGGACCGAGCCCTTCAGCATGGCCGACCCGGGACCCACGCAGTCGGCGGAGAGGTCTGCGATGCGACCCGACACTTCCCGAACCCGGGCTGGGTGCGGAGGCTCCTCGGCAGCGGCTGCTGCGGCCCCCGCCGCCGGGGGGCGGCCCTCGCACCGCGCCGCCAGCACCAGGTCACCTGCGATGAGCCCGCCGGGCCCCACCTTGAGGTGAAGCCCCGTCACCCCAACTGCTGCCCGCCAGGCCAGGCCGCCCGCCACGTGGCCCGGGGCCTGGCGCCAGAACGGTATCCGCAGATGCAGCGGGGCTCCGGGGGTGAGCAAGGTCAGGCGAACTGTGCCACGCAGCGTGAGCGCCCCAGCGGCGGCCCGGCATGTGGCCTGCAGGTTCAGGGTGACCCCGGCGACGGCCGTCACCCCCCACGCCTGGAGGCGAATGGGGAGGCTGAACCGGTCGGTCACCGCCTCCCCCCGCCGGGGCCACGCAGGGGCCGGCCGCTGTGGCTGAAGCGTGATCAGCGCTTCGTGTCCGTCCACCTGAAGCCCGGTGACCCCCAGGGAACGGCCGGGCGGAACGGCGGCCTGCACATGGGTGCGGCAGGTCGTCAGGGCGCCGTCGGGGGTGCAGTAGCGGAGGGTGACGCGCCAGGGCGACAGTCCATAAGCAGCGTGACCTCCGGTGCGCGGACGGACGGAGACGGACACGACCTCAGCCCCCGCCGCCACCCGGGCCCGCACCACGAGCATGCCTATCCCCCCATAAACCCTATGCACCCAGGCCAGGGAAAGAAGAATTGTAAAGCATTTGTGAATAGTGGAGGATCTAACTTGACCTGCGCCGAACTGTCCACAGTGCGTATGGTCTGTTCCATTCATGAAAGGAGCGTGTCCCATGGCGGTGAAGAAGATTCTGATGCTGGTGGGGGACTACGTGGAAGATTACGAAGTGATGGTACCTTTCCAGATGCTCCAGATGGTCGGACACACCGTCCACGCCGTCTGCCCCGGCAAGAAGGCCGGCGAGAAGGTGCGCACAGCCATTCATGACTTTGAAGGAGATCAGACCTACAGCGAGAAGCCAGGGCACAACTTCGCCCTGAACTTCACCTTCGAGCAGGTGAAGCCAGAGGAGTACGACGCCCTGGTGATTCCCGGCGGGCGGGCGCCGGAGTACATTCGTCTGAACGACGGCGTCCTGAAGATCGTGCGCGCCATGGCTGCGGCCAATAAGCCCATCGCGGCCATCTGCCATGGCCCGCAGGTCCTGGCGGCGGCCGGCGTCTTTGAGGGCAAGACCTGCACCGCCTATCCCGCAGTGGGACCCGATGTGACCCGGGCGGGCGGCAAGTACGTGGAAGTGCCGGTGGACAAGGCCCATGTGGATGGCAACCTCGTCTCGGCTCCGGCGTGGCCTGCCCATCCGGACTGGATCGCCAAGTTCCTGGCCGTCCTCGGCACCAAGATCACGCCGTAAGCGCGCAAGACAGAGGCACCCCACTTGGTCAGGGGTGCCTCTGTCATCAGGGAACCGGCTCCAGGACCGCTGTACAGCATCCCCGGCGCCCTGGCCCCGGCCCTGCGGTACCTAGCAGGTGGTGCCCGGGACGACTGTCACCGGCAGGGGTGCCGTGGCCACGCGAATGGCCTGCTCCTCGCTGCCGCGGACGATTAGCTGAATGACAGTCCGCTGGATCAGGCGGCGCCAGATGGGACTCTCGGGCTCCTCCACGTAGGGATCGCAGGGATCGAAGCCGGTGGATTCGCCGTCGAAGCCGGAGTCGCTGCCGGAGCAGTCATCGTCATGGCGAACCTTGTCGATCAGCTCGAAGCCGACATGCTCCACCACGGGGGTGATGTTGACGGCGTCGCCCGGGTCGATACCCGGCAGGTCGACGAAGGTGGTGAAGGGGATATCCTCACCAAGATGGCGAACGATGTCGTCATCGGCCACGAAGAAGATCTGCTTGTGCAGCGTGCCTGTGATGATCGCCTTGTTGGGCAACAGCGTCCGGAATTACAACCGGCGGTCCCAGGTGGGCGGGACGACAGTCCTATTTTTCCTATCTTAACCGAATCTCCCTTGAGTTGCGTCAGCCCATTCGGTAGAATCCAAGTCAGGGCCTCCTATAAATGGCAAACCCGGCGAAAGCCGGCGACGCAAAGCTACGGGCCTATACCCATGAGCGATGGGCATGGCCGCCGAGCCGCTGGGATGCGAGGGATGTACATGATCTATTTCGAGCGTCTGACCCCTGTGCGCTGGCCCGCCGATGCCCACATTCAGACCTCCTGCACACCGGCCAGAGCCGCCGCTGAGTTCAGCTGGGACAACCCCGGCTTCCGCGGCCTTCTGGAAGTGACCATGCAGGCGGTCGAGCAGAACCGTCCCGTGCTGCATGCCGTGCTCATGTACGTGAGAGGCCCCGGCGAATGCCTGCGGATGGAATCGTGCGACGGGGAGGTGGCTGTATGAGCACCTGCCTGCGCCGCTCCATCACCCTGGACCTGGAAGCCTGGGAGCCGGCCGTTCGGGCCGACCGCCTGATCGAACTGGCCGACCGCATCGCCCACAGGCTGGAGAGCAACCAGGGCCGGGCCGACATTCACCTGACCAACGGCGGCCACCTGTCATGGCTCTACGATCCCCGCTCCGGCCAACTGCTGGTCACCTTCCCGAACGGTGCTCACCGCATTCGTTCCATGCGATCATTCCAGTCGGCATCATAAGGCTCCGTGCGAGCAGGCCTGGCCTGCTCGCTTTTCCTTTCCCCAGCCCGCCGCTGGGCCAGGCACCAGCGGTAATTGCGCCGGAGCACATCGGCGCCGGGCTCCCCCTCCACCACCAAACGATAGGTGACTCGCTGTCGGACCAAGGCTGATCCCTCCTTTCCCTGTCAGCATATGCGGCAGATCCCGGCGTACGGTATGGGCGGGAGGGATCGGCCATGAGCGTCTGGGCGGTCTACGCCCGCGTCAGCACTGAAGAGCAAGCCAAGTTCGGCGCCAGCCTGGCCACCCAGGTGGAGGGCGCCCGCCTGCGGGCCGAAGAGCTAGGTGCCACGGAAACGGTCGCATTCGTGGATGAGGGTGTGCCGGGGGACGTG
>Ga0196971_1001430_pt1 | contig 10758 bp, 9 predicted proteins | sample S1v_1013CmetaG_FD_148660 | JGI IMG/M metagenome (GOLD analysis project Ga0196971, IMG submission 148660) | Soil microbial communities from Anza Borrego desert, Southern California, United States - S1+v_10-13C | ecosystem: Environmental > Terrestrial > Soil > Desert | place: USA: California... | reverse complement strand
TGGAGGGGCGCCGAGCCTGCCGGGAGGGGTGTCTTGCGGTGGTTCATTTTGATGATCTGGCCGCAGCGGCTAAGCGGGGGGACGCCGCGTTCGTGCTTGAACATGCCGACCAGGTGCTTATCGGGGGCCAGTGCCCCGCGGAAAAGGTCGGCTGGGTGTTCTACTACAAGTGCGACGCAGCACTGGGCGCTGACAAGAACGTTCTGGCCATCGCTGCGGGCGAACAGGCCCTTACCTGGGCCCGCCAGACCAAAGACGTGGAGTTGGAGGGCCGGGTCGGACTCTGCCTCAGCCTGGGCATGCTGCGCCTGGGCCGTGTGGCGGAGGCGGCCCGGCTTCTTGAAGATTACCTGGCCGGCATGAAAAAGCACAAGGTCTGGCAGAAGCATGAAGATGTGGCCCGCTACAACCTGGCCGTCGCGTACCGCCACTCGGGCCGGCTGCGCGAAGCGGTGGAGCAGTATCGCAAGGCCCTGGAGCTGAAGGAGTCCTGGCCGGGCTCCCACGTGCAGATTCGCCAGAACCTCGCCTGGGCCCTCATGCTGCTGGGCGACTCTGCCGCGGCCAAGGAGCAGCTCGACGCGGTGGCCGGCGTGGTGCGGGAGACGCTCTCCCTCAGCCGGAACACATCGCTGTGGGTCGACCGCGCCGCTCTCCACCTGCTGGAAGGGGATACCACGGCCGCCAAGGCCGCCTGCCAGCAGGTGCTTGACGCGCTCGAAGAGCGGACCCGTGCTGTCCATTTGGCCACCACTTATGTAACCCTGGGGCGCATCGCACTGGCTGAGGGCAATCTGGCCGACGTGCAGCGCTTCTCCATGTTGGCCCGCACCCACTCCGAAAACGCGGAGCGGTGGGATCTGCACAATGAGGCCACGCGCCTCTGGGTAAACGCATCCGAAAAAGGAGGGAGTCATGGTGAGGAGACTGGTTTGGCTCGCGCTGTTCGTCTGCTTGTTATCGGTCGCGATGGTTAGCGCCGCAATCGCCTCTGAAGATGTGGGAGGCCGACCGCCGGTCGTCGGGGCGCTAGACGTTTCTACGAAGAGCTCGATTCGCTAGTAACTAAATCAACAGAACCTACAGAAACAAGAAGGCGGTTGACCGTTTAGTGGTCAACCGCCTTCGCTATGGGACGAATCAGCCGTTCTTGGAGGAATCGTCAGCCGGTTCGCTCTGGGCTGCCGCCGGTGCAGTTGGCTTGGCCAACACTGCAGCAGGCTCCTCCGTAGCGGCCCTGGCCACCTCTTCTGTAATGGCCTGGGTGGCCTTCTTGAACTCCCGTATGCCCTGACCGAGGCTCCGACCCAACTCAGGCAGCTTGTTCGGGCCAAAAATGATCAGGGCCGCGACCAGAATAACAACCAGTTCGGTGAATCCGATATTCTCCAGGAAAGCGATCACGCCCCCTTCTCGTTGCCGATACCCCAATCCTACTCCCGCCACGCGCCATTGTCCAGATGGCAACGGTCCACGCAGTTGGATATCCTTGCAGAAACCTGTAGAACATTCCAAACGGTGGTGAAAATTGCCGGAAGGAGACAGGTCAGCCTTACCGAATCCATACGCCCAACACATCATGAGTAGGCCTATTCCCCGCAGAGGAAACTCATGGTGCCGTTTCTTTAACATAGAAAACAGCTAAACCAAAAAAGCATGGGGGTACACACTATGGCAAAGGGCCGTATACTCGCCCTGGTCACGGCCGCTTCCGTTACAATGGGAGCTTTCGGGATGCAAGCCTGGACGGCAGGGCGGGCCGACTCGGTGACCAATCTGCCCGTACTGCTTCGAAACGGCACCATTTACATGACTCACCACACTGCAGCCACGGCTGCCGCCGAAATGGCGCAGGCCGGCCGCCGGCTGTACATTGTTCAGTTCACCGGCCCCGTCAAGGAAGCCTATAAGCAGGCCCTGATTCGCGCCGGCGCTGAACTGGGCGACTACCTGCCGGAGAACGCCTTCCTCGTCCGCATGGACGGTACTCAGGCTCAGGCGGTTAAGCAGCTCGGCTTCGTCAAGGGAATGGCACCCTATGGCGCCGTCTACAAGCTCGACCCAGCGCTCACCCGGTTGGCCGAAACCAACAAGACAAGTGTCCGCATCGTCAGCTTCAATGCCAGCGTCAAGGGCCCCGTCAGCGCCCTGTCGACACTGGGCGTCAAGCCGGAGAGCATCGGCCTGCGGGTCCTGACCGCCTCGCTGGATGGCAGGTCGCTGCGCACACTGGCGGAGAGCCCCGACATCGTCTACGTGGAACCCGTGCGGGTCAACGAACTACTCAACGACAAGGCAGCCGGCGTCATGGGCGCGACCGCTGCTGCCGCCAAGGGACTCGACGGTAAGGGCCAGGTGGTGGCCATCTCGGATACCGGCCTTGACACCGGCAGGAACGATTCCTCCATGCACGCCGACTTCCAGGGCCAGATCAAGCAGCTCTTCGCCCTGGGCAAGCCCGGCGACGCATCGGATACGCTGGCCCACGGCACCCACGTGGCCGGTTCGGTCCTCGGCACCGGCAAGGCTTCCAACGGCCTCTACAAGGGCACGGCTCCCGCCGCCAAGCTCGTCTTCCAGTCGGTGGAGGATAGCCAGGGCAGCCTGGGCGGCATTCCCGAGGATCTGACGCAGCTGTTCAAGCAGGCGTATGATGCAGGCGCCCGCATCCACACCAATTCGTGGGGCGTTCCGGCGACCCAGGGCGGCACCGTCTACGACGGCCAGTCTGCCGCCGTGGACCGTTTCATGTGGGAGCATCCCGACTATACGATTCTGTTCGCTGCCGGCAACGACGGCGACCACGACCAGAACGGCCAGACCAACTACAATACCGTCTCCACGCCGGGCACGTCCAAGAACGCCATTACCGTGGGCGCGTCGCAAAACGACCGGTCCGACAAGAAGCAGGGCAACGACGTCAGTGCCATGGCTTCCTTCTCCAGCCGCGGCCCCACGGCGGATGGCCGGGTGAAGCCCGACATCGTGGCGCCCGGTACCTGGATCGTCTCCACCCGTTCCAGCCTCTCCAATGACAAGCACTTCTGGGCGCCCCACGAGTCCAACAGCAAGTATGGCTATATGGGCGGCACCTCCATGGCCACGCCCCTGACGGCGGGCGCCACCGCTCAGGTCCGCCAGTACTACGTGGACAAGGCCGGCGTCCAGCCCCGGGCCGCCCTGCTGAAGGCCACGCTGATCAACGGCGCTGCCGCCATGAACAGCAGCCTCACCTGGAAGGACATGGGCTGGGGCAGGGTGAACGTGAACACCAGCCTCTTTGCCCGCCCGTTCAAGTTCGTCAACGAGGAGAAAGCGCTTCAGACGGGCGAAGCGCAGACCTACAGCTACACCATCAAGAACGGCCAGCCGCTGAAGGTCACCCTGGCCTGGACCGACTATCCCGCCAGCCCTTCCGCCGAGAAGACCCTGGTCAACGACCTCGACCTGCTGGTCAAGGGCCCCGACGGCGAGACCCTGGGCAACCACATGCTGGCCAAGACCGCCGACCGAATCAATAACGTCGAGAACGTGATCATCGCTGCCCCGAAGGATGGCACCTATACGGTGACCGTCAAGGGCCAGAACGTGCCCCAGGGTCCCCAGCGGTTCGCACTAGTGGTGTCGGGCAACGTCGACGGCGGCGCAACGCAGCCCAATCCCCCCACCGATCCCAACCCGCAGCCCCCGAAGGATGACAAGCAGGCCCCCACGGTCTCCATCAAGAGCCCCTCGGAAGGCGCCACCGTCTCCGGCGCTGTCGCCGTGGAGTCCGAAGCAGCCGACAACGTGGGCGTGACCAAGGTCATGTACTATGTGGACGGCAACGAAGCCTACACGGCCACCGCGGCCCCGTTCAGCTTCAACTGGGACACGACCAAGGTCGGCGACGGCCGGCACAGCCTGGTGGCGAATGCCTATGACGCCAAGGGCAACGTGGGCAAGTCGGCCACCGTGCGGGTCTCGGTCAAGAACGCGGGCGTGGTCGGCACCCAGGAGCTGACCTTCACGGGCAAGGCCATGGGCTACGGCGCGATGTACCGGTACTTTGTGGATGTGGCCGCGGGCGGCGCCGTGAAGGCCGACCTGGCCATGAACGGCTGGGGCGCCCTCAGCCTGGTGGCCCTGGATGCCACCGGCAAGCAGGTGGCTACCGGCACCGACAGCATCACCTTCAATGCGGCTGCAGCCGGCACCTATAGCGTGATTGTGACCAGCATGGGCGGCTACGCCGACTTCAGCCTGAAAGTGGCCTACCCGGCGCTGGCCGGCACCGGCACCACAAGCAAGAGCGGCAGCCTGGCGGCCAACAGCAAGCGCTACGAGATCCATCAGGTCACCCTCGGCAAGGCCGGCGCCCTGAACGCCGCCGTCAGTTTCGCAGATTCCCGGGCCGATGTGGACCTCTACCTGGTCGACGCCCAGGGCCGCATTCTGGCCCAGGCCACATCGCCCAACCTGAACCCGGAGACGCTCTCGGCCTACCTGCCGGCCGGAACGTACTCGCTGTACGTGGTGGCGGACAGCGGCCAGACCGGCTACCAGCTCAGCGTGGTCCATCCCAAGTAAGCGCAGCGGCAGGGCGGCTCCCCTCGGGGCCGCCCTTTGCGCGGGGCAGGAGGGATTGATTGCGCACACATGGAATGTCAGTGGCGAGAGGAGGAGAGGACGTTGCACCGCCGCACCATGCTTCTTCTGACCATGGTTCTCACCACAGTTCTGTTCGGAGTCATTGGCTGCGGGAAGGCCCCGGACCCCAAGCTGGCGGAGGATTCCAAAGTGCAAGAGGCGCAGGCCAAGGTGGCCTACAAGATCCTCGTGCCCACGTTCTTGCCAGACCGTTATGCCCTTGACGGGGTCAAAGTCGACGAGAAGTCCAACGTGGCCCTGACCTTCAAGGGCCCCGAGAATGGCAGCTTCGTCATCGACTACGCTCCCGGCACCGTGGCCTTGACCGGTCCCGTGGAGAAGGTGGCCATCAAGGACTTCCAGGCCCAGTACCTCGAGCAGAACGGGACCCGCAAGCTGGCCTGGCAGACGGCTGACAAGGCCACCATCACCATCATCACCGGGTCGTTGGACCGCAGCTCCATGCTGGCGCTGGCCCGGTCAATGGCTCGTTAGCGCGAAGGGGCCGCCGGGAAGTTTCCCGGCGGCCCTTCGACCTATTTACCCGATGGGAATCTGGATCTCCGTGACATACTCCGCTGCCGGCTTACCCTGGCCGGGGCCCAGCAGGTAGACGTCGCGGCAGGGGCCCGTAAAGCTGTACCCATGCTCGGCCACCCAGGCCACGAGGGCGGCGTAGGTCTTGCCTTCCTCCTCGTACGGGCCGATGTGGGTGGCGCAGGCCACCTTCACGGGCGGCAGCACCTGCTCGGCGCCCTCGGTGACGGGAATGGCCACTTCCGTGTCGCAGGACTCGGGGTCGAACTCGGGGTCGTGGTAGAGGGTAATGGGCGGGCCAGCGGGTTCGCCCCGCAGCTTCTCGCACAGCTCGGCGAACATGGCCCCGTGCTGGCGGGTGGAGATCCGGCGGCGCACGCTGATGACGGGCAGGGCGGCAATCTCCTTGATGGTGACGGTCGGATCGGACATAATCGGTACACCTCCTGCATTTTGCAGGTCGGTGACCACGCTTTGCAGCCGGTCCAGCAGCAGCCGTCGGTCCGCAATCTCCCCTTCCAGCCCCGCCGCCCGCTCCGCAAGGATGGCGGTCAGGCGAATGGGGTCTGCCAGGGCGCCGCTGTCCAGTACGGCTCGAATGGTCTCCAGGCCCAGGCCCAGCTCCCGCAGGAAGAGAATCCGCTGCATGACCGGCACCTGTTCCCGGGTGTAGTACCGGTACTGGTTCTCGGCTCCCACGGAAGCCGGGCGCAGGAGAGCGATGGTGTCGTAGTGGCGCAGGGCCTTGGCAGAGACGTTGCAGATCCGGGCGAACTGTCCGACTGTGTACACGGTGGTCACCTCCCCGAATCCAAGCCTACAGCCTTCCTGCAGGGGGAAGGTCAAGGATGATTTTTTCAGCCGCCGGGGGTTATCGCCCGGCGGCTGATTGGTCCGATCTACTTGCACTTCAGCAGTTCGCTGACTGTGACCAGCTTGTAGCCCTTGGCGACCAGCACCGGAATGGCCTTTTCGGACGCGACGGCCGTGTCCGCCACGTTCATGTGCATCAGCACGATGGAGCCGCTCTGCGCCTTCTCCGTCAGCTTCGTCGTAAGTACATCCACGCCGGGGAACTGCCAGTCGAGGGTATCGAGGTCCCAGTAGATGCTGTAGCTGTAGCCCGCCTGACGCACCAGGCGCCGCTCGGTGTCATCGAATGCGCCGTAGGGCTCCCGGAACAACGGTCGCGGGTCCTTTCCCGTCACCTTCAAGATGATCTCTTCGGCGTCCTTAAGTTGCTTGAGGACGGCCTCTGCCGGCTCCTTGGTCAGGTCGGGGTGGCTGTACGAGTGGTTGCCAATCTCGTGACCTTCGGCGGCGATGCGCTTGGCCAGGTCGGGGTACTTCTCCACCCACTTGCCCGTGAGGAAGAAGGTCGAGTGAATGCCGAACTTCTTCAGCACATCGAGGATGGCGGCGGCCCCGTCGGCGCCCGAACCCGCGTCGTAGGTGAAGGCGATCTGTTTGCAGGTGCGACTGCCGTTCACAACCAGCTGCGAGGGCTCCCCTGCCGGGCGGTCCGGCAGTTTGGCCGGGGGCTCCTGCTTGGGCGGCTCTTGCTTCGGCGGCTCCTGTTTCGGCGGCGCTTGCTTGGGTGGCTCCTGCTTGGGTGCCTCGGCCACAGGTGGCTTGATGGGCGGCGGCTCCGCTTGCCGAGGGGCAGCGCTGGGGAAGCAGGCCATGGTCACCAGGGAGAGAATGAACAGCATGCTGGCGCCCGCCAGCATGCGGCGGTAATCGGCCCGGTGAGGGGAAGGGGGGCGCTGCCTTGGGGTAGTCATGAGTGACCCTCCCGAAATGTCATCAGGGTGGACCGCAACCATTCTACGCCGGTGGCGGATGGTTTTTGCCCACATCTGTTGGACGATATTCGCCTGAAAGAAGTTTTCCCCTCCCATGGCAGCCAGAGGGGCGCGCGAAAAGGATCATCCCCCGAAGGAGATGCTCCCGTTCTGCTTACTTCCAGGCCTCCTGCAATTGGTCAAGCTGCTCTTCGTCCACAAAGAAGAAGCTGATGCCGTCGAGGTAGTCGGCCTTCCCCGGCAGCGTCTCCTGGAGCAGGGTGCCGCGCTGCTGGGCGCTGAACGCGACCTGGGCCAGACGCAGCTGCATCGTCAGGGGCACATCCGTCTCCACGTCGGCACGAACGGCGGAGATCAGGCGCGGCAGCTTTGTCAGATTGGCAGGCGTGAACGCCTGTCGGGCTGCCGCCTTCAGGAACTCCTGCTGCCGGTGGATGCGGCCCATGTCGTCGCCGATCTCGTCATGCCGGAAGCGCACGAACTGCTCAGCCTGCTCGCCGTCCAGCAGCTGCATGCCGGGGTCCAGCGCGATGGAGAGGCCGTCTGTGGGATCCTCATAGTACATTGGCTTGGGCACGTCGTACCAGACGCCGCCCAGCAGATCCACCGCTTCGCGGAAAGCGGCGAGGTCGACTTTGACATAGTAATCCACGGGCACACCGGTGACCTGGCTGACGGCCTCCCTGGCGAGGTCCACGCCGCCGTACGCGTACGCTCCGTTAATCTTGCCTTCTTCGTGCCCTTCGAGGTGCACCAGGGTATCGCGGGGAATGGACAGCAGGCGCACCTGGCCTGCGGCAAACCGGGCCAGCAGCATGGTGTCGCTCCGCCCCCCGATGACGCCGGGACGCTCGTCGACGCCCATCAAGAGAACATGGACGGCCGGCTGGGCGTCCGCCGCAGCGCCGTCTGGAGATGCAGAGGCTTCGGTCAGGCGGGGCGGCGGCACGAACCACCACGTAAGCAGGCCGATCATGGAGATGACTAGGCCGGTGGCGACGCCGACCCAAAAGCGAAGACCCTGCCGCCGTTTCTGCAGGCGCATCGCACCACCCTCCTTTGCTTTCGCGCAGAGGCGCGCGGGTATGAACGGGTTCAGTATACCGGGTGCTTGCCAATGGCAACAACCGGAGGCTTCTGGGCGCCCATGCAAAAAGCCCCGGGCTGTCATAGCCCGAGGCTTCCGTCCTGGTGAGTGGAAATCTAGTCGACGGTGATGTCGATCACCTTGTAGCCGTGCTGGTCCAGCAGTTCCACCAGCGGACGGGTGGCGTCGGTCTCGACCCGCACCACGACCTTGTACTGGTCGAAAACGGTGGAACGGAAGGTGGCCACGTTGGAGATGGAGACGCCGGCGTCGCGGATGATTTCGGCGATGCGGGCCAGCTGGCCCTTGCGGTCGGGAACGACCAGCGTAAGCCGCGTCGTGCCCGAATCGACGCCGAGCATTTCGCCGAAGCTCTTGAAGATATCGTGCTCGTTGATGATGCCCTTCAGCTCACCATCTTCGACCACGGGCAGCATGGGAATGTCCCGCTGCCACATCAGCTTGGCGGCCCGCTCGATAATGTCGTCGGGGTGAATGGTGACGATTCGGGTGATCATGGCTTCCTTCACCGCCCGGGGCAGGACCACCTGGCGGCCCTCTTTCATGCAGGCCAGGTAGATGTCTTCTTCCTGAATGATGCCGACGAGGTGCTTTTCCGGACCCATGACAGGAAGGCAGTCGTAATGCTTGCTCTGAAGAACATCGTACGCGTGCTGAAGTGTGTCTTCGGGAGAGACTATGGTGACATCTTCGATCATCACATTTCGGACGATCACTTTACTCCCGCCTCCTCCAAAAATAGAAGCCATAAAGACGTGTTGGATAGGTAATTGGACGGTTCACCATGATTTCCTTGTTAACACCCAACTATTTCTTCTGAAGCGCCTTCTCAGTCTATGCAGGCAGGGGGCGCCCCATAGGCCGGGGAATGTTCGGGAAGAGGTGAAGACTGTGCGCTATCAGGTGCCGCCCGAGGCCGCCGGGCTTAGTCTGGGCAAGTACCTTTATGATCGGGTCAAGCTCTCCCGCACGCTGGTGCGGCGGGCCAAGCAGCAACAAGGCGTTCTGGTGGACGGCCGTCTAGCCCGGATGGACTACCTCCTGCGGGGCGGCGAGTCCGTGGAATTGGTGCTGGAGGAGGAGGGGCGGGTAGCTCCCGAGGCCATGGATCTGGCCATCGCCTACGAAGATGAGGAGCTGCTGGTGGTGGAGAAGCCGCCCGGCATGGTGGTCCATCCGGTCAAGGACTATGTGACGGGCACACTGGCGGCCGGCGTGGTGCACCATCTGGTGGAGCGCGGGGAGCCGCCCGTGGCGAGGCCGATCCAGCGGATCGACCGGGACACGTCGGGCCTGGTGCTCTTCGCCAAAAACCCCGCCGTGGCGGGCAGCCTCTCCCGGGAGATGGAGCGGCACAAGCTGGACCGGCGCTACATCGCCTTCGTGCAGGGCGTCATTTTGGCCGATTCTGGCACGGTGGATGTGCCGACACGGCGGGTGTGGGGGCATCCCGTGGCCCGGGAGGCTGCCGTGGGGCCGCGTACACCCGAGCAGGAGGCGCTGCTGGCGGAGGCCGCGGCGGCGGGGCAAGTGCTGCGGGAAGAGTGGAAGGGGGCAGGGCAGCAGGCTGTGACGCACTACGAGGTGCTGCGCCGCTGGAGCGGGGCGACCATGCTGGCGTTGCGGCTGGAGACGGGGCGGACGCACCAGATTCGCGTCCACATGGCCTACCTTGGCCATCCCCTTCTGGGTGATGAGATGTACGGCGGGCCAGTGGGCTGCGGGCCGCTGGGGCGGCAGGCGCTTCATGCCGCCTCCCTGGTCTTTGCCCATCCCGTTTCTGGAGCGCTGATCTCCCTGGAGTCCCCTGTGCCGGCTGATCTCCGTCTGCTCATGGCCTGGTTGGACGAGCGGGGATAGCCGTTCGGGCTGAGCGCAATGGGCTGTATGAGCCTTTTTTGTCCATGAGCACATTGGGCACAGAGGAAAATGCGCAAAAGTGCGAGGGGCTCGATTTGTTGGGTTTGTAACTAACATATGGTAAGCTTGCATATGCGCAAACGATTCGATCAGACCAATGACCGGAGTGTTGCACATGCGATGGACGATTCGGATTCGACTCATGGTAGCTTTCATGGCAATGGTCCTCATCAGCGGGATTGTCGGTGGCGTGGGCTTTGTCGAAATGCGGCGGATGCACAGCGAAGCAGACGCCATTGTCAACAGCGTTCTGCCCATCTCCAACGCCGCCCGGCTGGCTATGAGCGGGATGACAAATGAGGAGGTCGGGGTCAGGGGCTTTCTCATCACGGGAGACGAAGCGTACCTGGAGCCCCACCGAGCGGGCAAGGAAGACGTCGTTACATACATGGCTCTGCTCGACAAGCATGCGCGCTCCCTCCCCGAGCTCAAAGCGCTGCTTGACGAGGCAAGGCCCAAGGTCAAGGCGGTCGAGGCGGCCTTCGACGGTTTGATTGCGCAGGTGCGCACCGGGCCGACAGGGAAGGCAGGCGCCCAGGCTCGCATAAGCGAGGGAAAGGCTGCCATGGATTCGTTCTGGGACACATATGCCAAAATGGAAGCTTATACCGACAAGCTGGTGGAAGATGCCTGGGAAGCATCGAACAAAGCACAGCTCAGGGCCACCCTGTTCATGGCCGCTGTGGTCGGCGGTGGCGTTGCTCTGGGCCTGGGGCTGGCCATCTTTGTGGCGGGCGGCGTGGTTGGCCCTCTGGCCCG
>Ga0196971_1001428_pt1 | contig 10785 bp, 9 predicted proteins | sample S1v_1013CmetaG_FD_148660 | JGI IMG/M metagenome (GOLD analysis project Ga0196971, IMG submission 148660) | Soil microbial communities from Anza Borrego desert, Southern California, United States - S1+v_10-13C | ecosystem: Environmental > Terrestrial > Soil > Desert | place: USA: California... | reverse complement strand
CTGGAAGAGACGGATCAACCGGATTGCGATCATCCAAAATTACGGCGGACAACTCAATTATAGGTGGGTAACCGGTCATGAAGCCTGGGACGCCATCCCCTGCGGAGCGTTCCCGTGCGGCAACAGTGCATCAGTCGCGACGACCGTTAACAATGATCCAAGCGTCAGCACTGTTACCCCTACTACCTCTACGGGCAATCTCGCACCGAACCCCAGCTTTGAAAGCGATCCCGCCATCGACTACTTTACCCATGGTACCGGCACCTTCAGCTGGGCGAAGGATGTGGCGCACACGGGGAAAGCTTCGCTGAAGATCGTCTCCAGCCAACCCAATGGAGCTATCACGCGCTGGTTGAGCCGAACCAAACGAATCACGGCTACAGCCGGCGAAACCTATACCGCGACTGCCTGGCTGAAATCCCAGAACCTCGCCCAGAACGGCATGCTGACCATTAACTTCTGGAACAGCTCAGGGCAGCATCTTGGGAGCTACAATTCCCCGACGCAGGTCCGCGGCACCAGTAATTGGACTCCGGTCAGTGTCGACGCCATGGCTCCCCTCGGTAGCGCATATGCGCGGGTCGAATTCCGGCTCTATGGTTCAGGTACCTTGTGGGTGGATGATATCAGCCTGACTACTCAATAAACCGCTGGAGGCCAGTCGCAGACGCCCCCAGACCATATTCACCGATGACCGCGTGGAAGCCTTGGGCGCATACTAGTTTAGGGCTTCCGCTGCGGTCAACCGCGTGTACAAGCGGTCCGGACCAGGTGTGGGACCCTGCCAATGCCCACAGGGCTTCCGCCACCTCGCAGTACTCTTCTTCTCAGAGCTTGCTCCCGCAGCACGCCGCTTGCGCACCCTAGCAGTTCGACCGGCGCGATGTTCACCCAATCCCAGTTGAACGGCATTACGACGCAGCCCCTGCTGGCCGACAGCCATCTCCGGTCTGGCGAACATTGTTCTCGCAATACTTCAGCGTCATTGCCGCCTGTGTAAAGATCGGTAATCAAACCCCAGCATCTTTGAACTCGCGACAACAGGTCTTCTATTTGGGCGCCATTCAACGGCAAAGACGTTGATTCGGTTGCGGAGGGCAAGTCAGGCTCATCGAGACAATGAAGAGGACATTCTGTCGTGAGACGAGACACCTGTCTGTTGGAAATCGCCTAATGAGCACCCTATCGAGTAGGGCACAGGAATCCAGATTGATCCAATTGATAGGCGAGACCACCGACTCAAAAATATCGACACAGCAAGTATTACCTCGATAAAGAAAGGATTACCCCCCTGGACGAGCATAAATATCAGGTACATAAAAAACATGCATGTAGCCAAGCGTTTATATAAAGTATTAGGCGAGGCTGAAATATACTTCCACATGCAATATAAATAGGATATGAAAAGCGCAAACCCAATAATTCCATTGGAAACCAGCGCCTCAATATATCCATTATGAGAAAACAGCGGCCTACCACCAGTATGTCTTGCGTATAATTCTTTGCTTAGCGGTTGTCCATTCCCTATCACAATGCCAACCGATCCACTGGCAAGCCAGTCCTCGATATGGACTTGCCATATTCTAAATCTACCGGAGCCAATATTTTCCTCTGCCCCTTTCTCTTGACCCCATTTCCGCTGGTCCAAAATTCTCATGACAAACGCTTCATCTGACTTAACTGCTAAAAACATTCCAAGCACCACCACGAGCGCCAAAGATAGATTTTTCAACTTTTCAGAAAAACGCCCACCATAAAACAAAACAAAATACAAACCAACAACAAACATAAGATAACCAGTCCTAACATATGTCTTATACAAGGCAAAACCAGCTAGGAGAAATAAGCCAACCGCAATAAATCGCAATTTTCCACGTACCGCAGGTAGAGTTAAGAACATAGTAATGTAGAGTGCCGCTACTGCGATAGTTGAAGATGCGGCATGACTACCCTGAAATATTCCGGACAGCCCTTGGCCCTCTAAACCAAATGATGCAAAATCAAAAGTTGCATGCCTGGACTCTAATGCACCCATCAAGAATGGAACATTGCTTAGCACAATACTTATGCTAAAGAAAGCCAGAAAGCGCTCGACTTTCTTGTAAAAGATGGCTGAATTGTGTTTTACTTTTGCCGCCGTAGTCAGGTAGGTATATACCAATGGCACTGTAATTGAATTCACCATTAACAGAACGGTCTCACTAAAATAGTCAAACCACCCAACCGTCAATAGGTGTTTTATCGATACGATATAGCCAATAAGAATAAAGACTGGAATCTTATAAAACTGGAAAGGCAATATAAGAAAGATTAAAATCGAAAATACTACACCTTTCCACAGCAACGAAATCTTTATTCCAGAAAACGAATCTCCTTCAAAATAAATTAATACGAAGAAAATCGAGAAGAAAAGTGCAAAGCGAGCAAAATTACTTAGCGACATAGCACTTCATATGCTTTCAGCAATTTGGGCGCCTCATATTTCCATTCGAGTTCGTTTCGGACCCGGTTACGGCCGAACTCCCCCATGCGCCTGCGCTCCTCTGGATGATCGAGCAACCAGATGATCTTCTCCGCCATATCCACTTCGTCGTTCTTTCGGGCATAGAGAGAGGCTTCCTGAGCCGAGAAACGGCCCTCGGTCAGGTCGAACTGGACGATGGCCTTGCCAAGCGCCATGTATTCCATGATTTTGTTCATGGTGGATTTGTCATTCATCTCGTTGGCCACATCCGGATTCACGCAGACATCAGCCGTATTGAGTACTTCCAACATCTCTGGGTCAGGTATCCGTCCGGTGAAAGTGACATAGTCGCTCACACCTAGTTCCATAGCCAAAGCTTTCATCTCTCCTAATGCCGTTCCCCCTCCAACCAGTCCAAAATGGATATCCGTACGCAACATGTCATAAATAATATGGCGGGCCGTGCGCAATAAATAATCGATGCCCTCTTGCTTACCCATGACTCCAAGATAGCCAACCAGGTATTTTCGGCCATGTTTGTGCGCCTCATTAGGCGGCAGAATTTGAAGACGATCCAGGCTAGGACCGCTTCTCACCACGAATACCTTCGCCGGATTCATGCGGCCGCGCTCAATAGCGATTATTTTATAGGACTCGTTGGTGGCTATGGAAACATCTGCGGTGCGAAAGGTCAGGCGTTCCAACCATACCATCACGCGCCAGAAGAAATCCTTGCGCCCAAACTTGGCTTCATATAGCTCAGGGTTTATATCGTGGTGATCAAAAAGAAATTTCTTACGTAAAAACAGCTTAAAAAATCCGCCAATCAAGAATAGCAAGTCGGGTGGATTGCAAGCATGAATCACATCGAAGCCACGAGTCAAAAGCACTCGCCAGGAAAGCACAAATGTCCAAAATAGAGCCCAAAAATACTCGATGAGATATCCCTTAGCATTTTCGGCATCTACAGGCAGGGTATAGCGGTAGATATGGATGCCATCGAGGACCTCATAGCGTGCCTCGTAACCTTTACCTGTAGGGCATATAATGGACACTTCATAGCCATTGGAGCGCAGTGTCGTCGCCTCTTGCCATACCCTTCGGTCGAATGGAGACGGGAGGTTTTCAACAAGAATCAATACCCCGGTTGCGACAGCTGATATACCAGCTTTTTTGTCCTGGATAACTGGGTCCAGTTCTTTACCAGCAAATGCCATCATACTTCCCCTCATTACTACGCTGATCTGTAATTCTTACGAGATCCACCACGACCTGCTCGGACCTGAGTTTACGGAAAATATCGCGAAATTCTCTAGCACCGTTTCCGATCACGACTACTTCGGCAAAATCAAGCACCTCGTCGAGACTATCCATCGTCACCTTCATAATGTGGGGAATGTGGTTGAGGATGTAATCTTTGTTGGCTCCGGTAAGTGCTGCCAAGTTGACATTGCGATCGTAAACACGGACGTCATAGCCTTTGCCCAACAGGCGTTCGATGACCTCCACGAAAGGACTCTCGCGCAGATCATCTGTCCCGGCCTTGAAGGAAAAGCCGAGTACACCGACGCGTCGCTTGCCTTTGGCCATGATCATCGAGACTCCACGCGCCACCTGATGCTGGTTGCTGGACAGAATGGCGTTGAGGATGGGCAGATCAAGATCAAGCGAACGCCCCTTGTAGGTGAGCGCCCGCACGTCCTTGGGTAGGCAGGAGCCGCCAAAAGCAAAGCCCGGCTTGAGGTAGTAAGGCGACAGGTTGAGCTTGGTGTCTTGGCAGAAAATATCCATCACCCGATGGCCATCCAGCTCCAACGCTTTGCAGACGTTACCGATTTCATTGGCAAAGCCGACCTTAAGAGCATGCCAGACGTTATCAACATACTTGACCATCTCGGCGGTTTCGACGTCGGTGCGTACCATAGGTGCGTCCATCTTTTCATAGAGCTTCGCCAGTAGAGTGCCGCTGTCACTGTCGAGCTCGCCGATGACAGTCTTTGGAGGGTGATAAAAATCGTAGACGGCCGTACCCTCGCGCAGGAATTCCGGGTTGTTGCATACACCGAAGTCTCTGCCTGCCCTCTTGCCGGAATATTCTTCCAAGATAGGAATGACGACGTTGCGCATGCTCCCGGGCAGCATGGTACTGCGACACACTACCATGTGACGGGCTGCTTTCTCCTTAATCGCCGCTCCGATCTCTTCACACACCTTGCGTACGTACTTGAGATCGAGATTTCCGTTCAATTGACTCGGTGTGCCGACGCAGATGAGGGATATCTCGGTCTCGCGTACTGCTTCGACGGCGTCCGTCGTCGCCCGCAGTCTCCCATGAGCGCGGGCAACTTCGATCATCTCTCCAATATCTTTCTCGATAATTGGTGTTTTGCCCGCATTAATGAGGTCTACCTTGGTCTGTGCCGAATCGACACCAATGACGATATGCCCTTCGTTGGCTAGACAACCGGCCGATACAGCGCCCACATATCCGAGGCCGAAGATGCTGATTTTCATAATATAGCTTCCCTTCCATAGAAAGATGGGTGGTGGATTTATTCACTGGTTTATCAATCTCGCGAAACCCTTGTGCTATCCAGGCTTTTGGTGAGTCGTCAACCAAATCGGCCCACCACCGAAAAATTGAATAAAAACAGTTTTTTCTGCAATCCGACTACTTATCAATCGTTATTGCTTTCAATTAAATTGGTCTATCTCCTCACTTTTACAAAGGGGGTATATTGATAAAGACCGGTATAGATCATCATAGCGATGGCCGATCGTCTCCTGAGAGTACTTGTGCAGTACTTGATCCCGTGCCCGCTCGCCCATAATGCGGCACAAAGTAGAGTCCTGCAGTAATCGCAACATGCGTTGCGCCAGTAATCCAATATGCTCTTCCGGGTTGCGACCCAACACCTTAAACCCGGTGACATTATCCTGAACGATATCTGATGGCCCGCCCCAGTCGGTAACGATTACCGGCTTGCCGAGCATCATAGCTTCCACGTTCACGTGTCCGAATGCTTCGTTTAGCGCCGGGAATACACAGAACCGAGCCCCCGCCATAAGCCGCAGGTTCTCATCCCTAGGAACTAAGCCGAACAGCCGTACTTGTTGCTGTAGACCCAACTCTTTGATCAAAGCTTCCAATCGCACACGTTCTGGCCCATCACCAGTAATCCACAGCTTTGTTCTTTCGAATTGACACTGTGCATAGGCGTGCAGCAACAGGTCTATAGCCTTATATGGGACCAGGCGTCCGCTACAGAATATATAGTTTTCAGTAGTTGTTGCTGGCTCAAACAGGGGTCGAGGTATGATTTCAGGAATAACTATACTCTTATCGCGGTACTGCTCTGGCAGAACATCGCGTGCCGCGTTAGTGGTGACAACTATACGCGCAGCACGCTTCAATGTATTGCGCATCAGTGGATCCCACGACAAACGCATCTTGTCAAAACGGCGTAGGCGCTGCACGAATGGTTCGCACTTCAAAATAGTTTCAAATCCAGATGGGTATTCAATAGAACCGCCAACAGGTCCCCAAATAAAAGGAACATTAAGATTGGCAAGGGGATTAGGAAGTCGAAAGTGGATTGGTGAAATATGGTGGATTAAATCGTAACTGCCTTGCATTCGTCGCGCAAGTAGATAGGCGCGAGCAATGAACTCGAAATAGTGTAATTGTAGTTTGCCTCTAAATACCTGGCCGTTAAGAAATTGGGTATTTATGGAAATCGCTTCGGGGCCCTGTGGTACATGCTTTGTGAGTACAGTAATAGTATGGCCGCAATTGCGTATTGCCTGCGCCAATGTATAAGCGGATAGGGATTCACATTTTCCGTCACGCTTGTAGGCGTATGCCACAAACAAAATTCTCATATTATTTGCCTCTTACTCCAAAAGGCCCTACTTGTAAAAGAACTTCGCCCCCTCTTTAACTACATGCACTTTATTAAGATTATTAGATTATAAATATACACACAACTTTCTCGACATTCCCGCAATATTAATTTGATGAACAGGCCGGCGCCACACCTTTTCACACTAAGTCAAAGCAGACCACCGCAAGAACGGAACACCGACGCCTCATAGCCTTTTAGCTCAGGAGTTTCGAGGATTTTCCGGGTAGAGACATAATCATATCGCCATGCCATCCAGAGCCAAGGTGGTGAGGTGACGTTATTTTCAGACAAGACCGGCTCCAATAACCTAGATACCGTAATGAACCCGAATCTGAAAGAGGGACTCATGGCTTTGACCTCATTTTTATAACATAACTTACAAAGTATTTCCGATTTCCCATATTCCACTCTTCATAAACTTTTTCAGTCAACTAACTCCCTGGCAGAGCGCCTGCGAGGCAGGCAGCGATGCGAAGCGAGTGAGCCGAGTAGTCCCTGGAGGCTCGAGCGCTGATTGTGCCACCCGAGATTGCCGCATTAGCGGCGGCCGGAGGCAACATACAATGCTTCGTAATCAGAAATAGAGCCTCTGCGATCGAAGTTCCGGCCCCTTGTGAGGTCCCCGAGCGAGTTGACCGGAGACGTTGGGGCTTTATTCACTTGCCCCATTGGAGTGGCCTTTTTCGTCAGAAGCGAAAAAGATGTGTCCCGAAAATAGGAAGCAATCGATTATGTCTAATCCGGCTGATATCTCTCAAACACCAGCTATGGAAGCCATATCAAGCTTAGATACTAGGCTGACAAATTTACCATTCGGTCCCCGGGAAATGAATGGCACCTCTTGAACCATTACTTTCATGTGAGGCGAAGTATGCTCCAAGGTGTTTTTAATGAGTAAGTTTCGATCCAATTCCGTAAATTTACCGTTGGCCGTGATATAGATTATGACTTCTCCTGGAGTGTCCTGATAAAACTGGGTCTCAATAATATTGTTTACGCCGCGCGGTATATGATTAAGAATGGAAATCTTATACCCTTCTGGGGTAATCAGATAACTGGTCAGGCGTCCCTGAATGCTATCTACTCGTCGAAAAGTCCGGCCACAAACGCAACTTTCTTCCGACAAGGCAAAATAATCTCCCGTACGATAGCGTAACAATGGCATAACATAGTTATGTAGATGTGTCCCCACCAACTCCGTGCCATATTCTGTATCAATCATTTCAACAATCGAATAATCTTCGACAATGTGATAAGAACCTTTTTCACAATGTCCTATAGCCACGACACGTTCAGCCTGGCCATACCAGTCAGTCACTGAACAACCGAATACTGCTTCGATATACGTTTTGGCATCGGCAGGCAAGGTTTCCGATGAGGTAAAAATGGCTTTAAATTGATATGACGCACTGTTCTCTTCGAAAACAGATGCCAACAACAAAGCCGTAGACGGATGGGCGTAGAGTATCTCTGGTTGGAAGTTCAGGATTTTAGTGACATATTCCTTGCTATTGGCCAGAGACAGATGGTAGGAAGACATCCGCAGTTCTTTATTGATAGGGTTAAAATCCCAAAAAGGAGGTTGATCTTGAGTTAAAGGTACTATGATGTCCCCGCGAAGGGTTACACGCCTGTCTCCCTGATCGCCGGCGTGGCGCCATTGGCGCCATAAAGCTGCATTTTCAAAATTGATCGAATGCGGATCGCGCAGAAATTTGCCGGGTGTGCCCGTACTTCCACTGGTGTGTCCGACATTGCAAAGCCAGGTATTTTTGTTTTCAGCAATGAGCTTGTCGTAATTTTCACGAACCAGATGCTTATCCAAGTAGGGCAGCTTTGCCAAATCGGCTTTGGTTTTAAAATCCTCGGGGGTCAGCTGTAGCCGGCGAAACAGGTCCCGATAATAGGGGATATGACGATAGCAATACCGAATTATCTTTTGAAGTTGTCGGTTATGATAATCATCCAGCCAAGATTGCGACTGAAACTCGCTTTTCGCCAGCTCTTTTGATAAGCGCTGAAAATAAGGGCCATGCCGATAATAATGGCGAACATACTGTTTTAACGTCTTTAACATGGGTATACCAATTTAACCAATAAATGGATATTTCCCGACTGTTATTTATTGCTGGTATTTATTAAACCCGAGAGCAGGCTCATGTGGCTGTCTTGGAAAGACTAATATCAGTGATAATCCGCGCCATTCCAGTAATTTTCACAGCATGACGCACCGTGGTGGTGGGCGTCTTCTCGTCCATGTGACGCGAAATCCAGCCGGCGGGAAGAATCTCGTTACCCCTGAACAGCGTGGTGGTTTCTACGACAGGATCAAAATGCATATGCAGCCTGTACCCGCTATTGCTGGCACAGGTGGTCCTATTCGTGAGTTCAACTTCACAGTTTTCGCCGAAATGCCAAAACAATTCGACGTCATGGCTACCCCGACATTCAAGAATGTCAACCACCCGGAACAAACGCTCGTGCTTGTTTAAACGGATTTCACGACGGTGCGCTACCGGGTCCGACAAGCGCAGGTAGCCGTCGTGCGCGCCTACGAAGACATCTTCCTCGGGGTTCGTATCGAAACGCTCGCACCAGGCATTCGCCTTGTCCAACCACATGAAATTGCCGCCGATGATGGACTGATTCACTCCGTCCACACGGATCGTGTTGTGCGCGGACGTGCCTCGAAAGTAGTCGCGCCAAGCTTTTTGAGTGTGGTAGGCATAGGTCCCAGGATCGACCAGGAATTCATGTCCACCGATGGAAAGAGTAAAGGCCAGCGCATCGGCGTGACCATGGGCGGCGATTGACAAGTAGCCGAGCGGCCCGGCATCGACGACAACTCGAATCTCATCTGGAGTATCGAATGCATCACCCAGAATCCAGTAGCCGCCATCCGGAAAGGCTCGCCGTTGTGCAGCCTCGACATTCTGTTCGAGCAGGGAGGCGAACTTTGGAATAGCTTCTTCACCTAAAAGCCACAGGGTTTTGTCATCCAACCGCCGGGCCTTTTGGGCAAAATCCGAACGATCGAAAAGCACAGCCCCGGTCGCAAGAAGCGAGCGGTAGACGGAAAAGTCCGCCGATGGGTCGAACCGGATCATCAGCGCATCGTCCGCATCCCCGACCATCGGCACGTTACCGCCGGTATCCATCACAGCAGCAAAAAATTCCAACAGCGATTCCAAACGATGCTTGAAGGCGTCCGAGAATTCGATGCCGTTAGCTTCCCCATAGCGCCATACCAGCAGCATCATGTCGGCGAATTCATGTTGGTAATAAAAGGCTTGTTCCCGGTTCACGCCATCGGGCGTGTTCTGGATCAGCGCCTGCTCCTCCAGTTCAAGGTGGGCCCCGGTGCGCCAACGTGCCGATTCCGACCATAGCGGCCAAGTGACGGAGGCGACGAAAAGCCCCATGAGCTCACCATAAAGGTGGTTGTTCGCAGACGAATGGCGGGATAAATGGTTCGCGATGAAGTGGCAGTGGCAGAATATTGATTCCAACCAACGCGTCCGGAAGCTCTGTCCGGCCTCGCCCTCGAACAGAGATGAAGCATCACCGCCCAAAAGATGCCAGGCCGTCGCCCAGTTCACCAAGCGGACGGCAAGCTCGAGAGAACTCGTCCAATTAGGTCCGAGGGGATAAGGGCACTGGTCGAACCAGGATTCGAGTAGCTCGCAAGCACCTGCCAAGTAGCGCGACTCGCGAGTCAGATGCCAAGCTTGGGCCAAGGTGACCAGTTCCAGGTGGCGATTGGGTTCCCACAGATATTTGATATCGCCCACTACTTGCTCGTCGCGGTAATCGATGAGTTTGCCGAACACCAAAGGCGCCTCCGTGCACGTCTTGGGATCGCGATTCCAGCAAGGCGGAAAACCCTGATCGCATGCGTGCAAAGCAAACACCTTCCAGCGTCCGGCCAAGATTTTTTCCGAAGCTTGAACGTAGGGATCCGCAGGGATACACGTCGGCAACGGTGCCACCCATGATGTGCCAGTGACATCCCATTCTTGCACCACCGGCTGCGCCAAGCCCACACCATAGGCTTCCAGACGCACTGACACTGCTTGGCGCACCCGCCAGAGCACTTCCATCGGCCCCATTGTCTTTAGACGGCTAAACTTCCAAGCAAGGGAAGCACTCATACCCAATCGTCCTTTTTTGATGACATTGCTTCAACCACAGAGCCGGCGCCGGAAAATCGGACAGCCGCTTAAATGCGAATTAAGAGCTAGTTGAGAGAGAAGGAGCCAGCCCAACGGTGTCTCTTGAGGAGTATTCCGGAGTAATGGTCAAATTTTGTGTACGGGGCGGACTCAGGCGGCGATTTTCTCGGCGTCTTCCCGAACTCCGTCCTTGAACACGACTCCCTCGATAACCTGAGCCAAGCGGGGAATGCCATTGAGTTTT
>Ga0196971_1001427_pt1 | contig 10799 bp, 10 predicted proteins | sample S1v_1013CmetaG_FD_148660 | JGI IMG/M metagenome (GOLD analysis project Ga0196971, IMG submission 148660) | Soil microbial communities from Anza Borrego desert, Southern California, United States - S1+v_10-13C | ecosystem: Environmental > Terrestrial > Soil > Desert | place: USA: California... | reverse complement strand
AACCCGAACCGGTGACGCTGAAGCCGCCAAGCGCAACCGAAATATTCCTCGAAGAAGCGCGCAAATCGCCGATCGAACGGATGCGCGAGCAGATCATGCAAGAGCTTGGGATCAGCGAAGAGGATCTTGGCGCGATGTCCCCGGAGGAGCGGCGCGCGACCGAGGACAAGATCCGCGAGATGATCGAAGAGAAATTTCGTCAGGCGGCCGGCGCCGATAGCGACGCGCCGGACAGCAACGCGTCGATGATCGATGTGGTCGCTTAGACTAGCGCTCGAACACCAGCGAAAAATTGTTCGCGGGCATTTCGATGATCTCGCGCAGGCGCAGCCCCTGCGCCGACGCGGCAGTTTCCACATCGGCGATGTCGCGCACGCCGAAGGCGGGATCGCGAGCTTGCAGCCAATGCTCGAACGCAGCGTTCGACGGCGAGGTGTGTTCGCCGCCGCGTTTGTAGGCGCCGTACGTATAGAGCATCCCGCCAGCGCGCAGCAGCCGTGCTGCCCCGGCCATCAGGCCGAGCGTCGCTTCCCAGGGCGAGATATGGATCATGTTGATGGCGACGATGGCGTCACAGGGCCCGTCAACGGCCCAGGCCGCCTCGCGGACGTCGATCTCCGCGGGTGGGGCGACGTTCGGCAAATCCTTGCACCAAGCCGCAATGCTAGCGCGGGCCTCGGCGTCCGGGTCGCTTGGCTGCCAGCGCCAGCCCGGCTCGGCGGCGGCGAAGAAGGCGGCGTGCTCGCCGGTTCCCGAAGCGATCTCCAAGACGCGCGCTTCACGCGGCAGGACGCGCTGCAGCACCGCCAGGATAGCCTCGCGGTTGCGGGCGGTGGAGGGCGAGTGCTGCCGCGTCATCGGCCCAACAACCACAGCCACACTCCCAAGGAAAGCGCAGCGCCCCGCAGGTGCGCGCTGGTGACGGCGGGGCCGCAACTCGTAAAATCATCCCGTGCGCGCACCCATTCCCCAACGCGTCGCGCCGCTGACGTGGCGCAAGCCGGCGGTGCTTTGCACGCCGCTGGCGCTGGCGCTGGCCATCGGCTGGCCGGCGGCCTTGTTTTGGCACGAGCCCAATCTGCTGCGGCTGATTTTGGTCGCGGGGATGACGGTGTTTGCGTTGGCGCTCTGCTCGCTCGGCTTGAGCTGGGCGGTCGGGCGCGCACCGAAAAGCCGCCGCGCCGCCGTGCTGCACGTGCTCTGCGCCGGCGCCCTCGTTGCGGTGCTTGCGCCGTTTGCGCTGACAGAGCTGCTCGGCGCCTTGGCCACCTACAATAACGCCGCCGCCGGTGAGGGATTTAGCCTCGCCATGGCGCTGGCGATGGCGCCTTTGGCGCTGATCGTCGGGCTCCCGGTCGCGCTCGTTTCGGGCGTCGTATTCGCCTGGCTCGCGCTCGCGCGCGGCGCTTTGGATGAGGCGACTCCGCCGCGTTGGGGCGACTGACCGAAACGGCCGAATTTCCAGCCCAGCGCCGTTGCGTCTCGTAGCCCCGGCGCCCATAAGGAGCCGGGCGCGGGGACGCTCCCGAGATCAGAGCTGGACAATTGATCTACCTGCCGATCGCCGAAATGCCGGTGAACGTGCTGCTCGTCCTATTGGTGAGCGGCGGCGTCGGCTTTGTGTCCGGCCTGGTCGGCGTCGGCGGCGGCTTCATCATGACCCCGGCGCTGATGTTCATGGGTGTGCCGGCGCCGGTCGCGGTCGCCACCGGCGCGAGCCAGATCGCCGCGACCTCGTTTTCCGGCATCATGACGCAAACGCGACGCAAGTCCGTCGATTGGCGCATGGGCATGCTGCTGTCGATCGGCGGCATTGTCGGCAGCGCCTCCGGCGTGTGGCTATTCGAGCGTCTGCTGCGCCTCGGCCAGCTCGATCTCATTGTCTCGCTGCTTTATCTGCTGCTGCTCGCCAGCGTCGGGTTTCTGATGCTGCGCGAAGCCTATCACCATTGGCGCGGCCGTGAGGTCCAAGGCGTCTCGATCCTGCGCCGGCCGATCAAAACGATGGCGCATACGCTGCCCTTTCGCCTGCGCTTTCCGCGCTCGGGGCTTTACATCAGCGTCATCCCACCGCTCGCGCTCGGCTTTGGCATCGGCGGACTGGCCGCGATCATGGGCATTGGCGGCGGCTTCATTCTGATTCCGGCCATGATCTATCTCTTGCGCATGCCCACCAACGTCGTCATCGGCACCTCGCTGTTCAACGTACTGATCACCACCTCGCTGATCGTGGTGCTGCAATCGGCGGCGACACAGACAGTGGACTTGGTGCTGGCGGGCCTGCTGATGCTGGGCGGCGTGATCGGCGCCCAAATGGGCGTGCGACTCGGCGCGGGCCTCAAGGGCGAGACCATTCGCGGCGTGCTCGGCGCGCTGCTGCTGGCGGCAAGCGCGAAGTTTTTGTGGGATCTCGTGATCCCGCCCACCGAACACTACGTGCTGGGTGGGGGCCTAGGATGAAACGGCTGCTCGCCGCCCTCGCTTTTCTCGCGCTTTGCGCCCCAGCCGCGGCGCAAGCGCCGGGCGATGTCGCTTCTGATCTGCCCGCCGGCGTCGCCGAAGATTCGATCACGGTGAGCTCGGATTATCGCGGCTCCTACGTCACCGTGTTCGGCGTCAATCCGGATCGGCGCGGGCGCGGCGACATCGTCGTCGTCGTGCGCGGACCGAGCGAGAGCGCCGTCGTGATGCAAAAGCGCCGCGTGCTCGGGCTCTGGGTCAACGGCGATCCGGTGCGTTTCAGCGAGGCGCCGACTTTTTTCGCTGTGCTGAGCAACCGGCCGCTGCGCTCGATCGCCAGCGCCCAATCGATATGGCGCTATCAGCTCGACCCGGCCGCGTCGGCGCAGCTGGAAACGTCAACCGGCGACACCGATCCGTCCGCCTATCGCGCGGCGCTGGTGCGGCTGCGGCGCGGCCAGGGCCTTTATCAAGAATATTCGAGCGGCGCGACGCCCGACCAGCGCGGCGGCCTCACCATGTACCAAGGCGGCCTCTTCCGCGCCGTCGTGCGTCTGCCCGCAAACGCGCCGATCGCGCAATATCACGCCGACACCTACCTCTTCCGTGACGGGCGCCTGATCTCTGCACAACGCATTCCAATCAGCATCAGCCGCGTCGGCATCGAACGGCGCATCCACGATCTCGCCACCAACGTGCCGCTGATCTACGGCTTGCTGACAGTGATGCTTGCGCTTGCGGCCGGCTGGGTGGCGGCGTTTCTGTTCCGGCGCACGTGAGCGATCCAGCGCCCTTTCTTCCGCGCACCGCATTGCGGCTGGGCTTTCTCAGCCTCGCGCCGCTCGCCATCGCCGCTTTGGTCTCGCTGTCGCAGCATCATGAGACGGCGATGCTCGGCGCCATTGCGTTTTCGCTTTACGCGGCCGTGCTGCTCTCGTTTCTCGGCGGGGTGCGCTGCGGCTTTGAGCTGATGCGCGCGCCTTATGCGCCGGACGGCTTGCGCCTCGTCTTCAGCGCACTGCCCGCGCTCGCCGGCTGGGCGCTGGCGCTCTTGGTGGTGTTCGTACCGGCGGCGATCGCGGCGGCGTCAGCGTTCGCCGGCCTGTTCGCGGTGCAATATGCCTGGGATCACCGAAGCGCCGCTGATGCGGGCGCGCCGGCATGGTACCCCCTGCTCCGCCAAGTGCTGACGGGCGGCGCCATGATCATCTGCTTTTTGATCCCACTCGCCACCGCGCTGCATCGAATCTAGTCCGCGAGCAGGCGATCGCTCGCCACAGGCAAAACGCGGTCTTTGCCGAGCACCAGCGCCGTTACACCATCGGCGAAGATCGGCGTGTAGGCGTCATCACACACGTTCAGCCCGCCTGTGAAGGCGCCGAACGCCGGCATCACCAGCCGCGCGCCGTCGGTCGCAAAGCAACGGCGGCGCACGCTGCGGCCGCGACCGCCGACTTTCGCGCACGGATGCAAGTGCCCGGCGATCTCACCCGGCGCCGCCGCTCCGGTCGGCTCGTGCCGTAGCACCAGCGCGCCAATGTGCAGCACCTCGCGCACGACGCCGCCCAGCGTCTCCGGGGCGCGGCCGTCATGATTGCCTTCGACCCAAATCCAGTCGCAGCGCGACATCAGCACTTTCAGCAGACCACGATCGCGCGCATCCATACGCTGCGGCCCGCCGCCGTCATGGAAAGAATCGCCGAGCGAGACGATGATGTCGGGCGAGAGGCGCAGCATCAGATCGGTCAGCTTCATCAAAGCCGCGTGCGTATCGTAGGGCGGCAGCATCTGGCCGCGCAGCGCGTAGGACGAGCCCTTCTCGAAGTGCACGTCGGAGACGATCAGCGTCTTCGCTTCCGCGACCCAGAGCGCGCCTTCCGGCAACGCCGTCACCAGCGCATCGCCCAGCTTGAACTCGACGTTCGCCCCCGCAATCGCCATCGGCGGCATCGCCCGCGCCGGCGCACGGCGCGGACGTTCCGGCTTCACGGCGGGGCGATAGAGCATCGGCATCAGGTCAAACAGTCAAAGCGGATTCGAAACGGCTTGGCGAGATCATTTCACACGCTTCCCGGCCGCAGCGCAGCGAAGAGCCGGGATCCAGAGAGAACATGCGCGGTCGTGGCCCTGGGTCCCGGATCGCTTGCGCATCCGGGAAGCGCTTACGGCGTCACGATCGCAAAGTTCGGGTCCGGTGTATCGAACACCTCGTTCAGCCCATCAAGAGCGCGCCTGTTGCCGGAGATGCGGACGTTTCCGGATAACACCGCCCGCCGCATCGTCCCGGTGGCCATCGCCTGCAGAAACACGCCGCGTGCAGCGGTAATCGTGGGCGCATCGGCCAGCGTCACATTGCGCTCGTGCACCAGCACCCCATTGCCGATGCTGACGGCGAAGCGCTCGCTCCGCTCCGGGAAAACCAGATTGAACGCGAAACGGCGCGCGCCCAGCCGTTCGGGATTGAGGCGCACGGCGAGCAAGTCGAGGATGTACGAGGTCGGCGTCGCGGCGACGAGATCGGCGCTCTGCACTTGGCTAGGCCGGTTCGGCGGCCCTTGCTCCAACTCGCGCGCGGCGACGAGATACATATTGCGCCAGATCGCGCTCTCGGCCTGGTACGCCATCTGCCGATGCGTGCGCGCGAGCAACTGGCGCGCGGCTACATGATCCGGCGCCGCGAACACGAGATGGTTCAACACCCGCGCGGCCCAGCGATAGTCGCCTTCATCAAACGCGCGTTGGCCTTCCGCCAACACACGATCCGCGCCGCCCATGGCGCGGACGAAGCGCGTCGCTTCCTCTTGCGGCGGCAACGGATTCAAGTTGGCGGGATTGGCGTCGTACCAGCCCATATAACGCTGATACACCGCGCGCGAATTGTGCATCATAGTGCCGTAATAACCGCGATTGAACCAGCGGCTCGCCAGCGGCTCCGGGAGACGCACCTGCTCGGCGATTTCGCGATCGGCGAAGCCCGCATTCATCAGCCGCACGGTCTGATCGTGAAGGTACTTGTACGCGTCGCGATGGCTGGCAATGAAATCGCGCACGCGGTCATTGCCGAAACGCGGCCAGCCATGACTCGTCACCATAATCTCGGATTGGCCGCCATAGAGCCGCAGCGACTCGGTCAGATAATCCGCCCACGCTTTTGCATCACGCACCAGCGCGCCGCGCGGTGTCAGCACGTTGTGCATCGAGACGTTGGCGTTTTCCGCCAAGCACAGCACGCCGAGATCCGGCAGGAAGAAATTCATCTCCGCCGGCGCCTCGGTCTCCGGCGTCAGCTGAAACACGATCTGGACGCCGTCGATCGTCAAGGTCTCGCCCGTACGTGTAATCGTACGCGTCGGCGGAATCAGCGTGAACGAGCCGGCGGAAATGGCGAGGCCGATGCCGGAGCTCATCTGGCCTTCCGGTCCCGGCGTGAGGCCAGAGCCGAACTGATAGAGCGCGCGTCGGCCCATAGCGTTGCCGGCGATGACGTTCTCCGTCACCGCGTGCTCCATGAAGCCCTCCGGCGCGATGATCTCGACGCGGCCTGCCGCCAACGCAGCTTCATCGACGACGCCGCGCACGCCGCCGAAATGATCGACATGACTGTGCGTATAGATGACGGCGACGACGGGTTTGGCGCCGATGTCCTCACGATGACGCGCGTGCATTAGCGCCGCAAAGGCGGTTTCAGCGCTGGTCAGCGGATCGACAATAATCAAACCGGTGTCGCCGACGATGATCGTCATGTTCGACACATCGAAGCCGCGCACCTGATAGACGCGGTCGCTCACTTGGAAGAGCCCTGCGCGTGCTAGTAAGCCGGCGTGACGCCACAAACTTGGGTTCACCGTCTCTGGCGCTTCGCCTTGCAAAAAATTATAGGCGGTGAAGTCCCAAACCACCCGCCCATCGGCGGCGCGAATCTGTGGCTGATCGTATGCCGCGATGAAGCCGCGCGATGCAAACTCTTCATCCTCGCGGTCGCCCCACGGCAGCGTACGCGACATCTCCGTATTGGCCGCGCGCGTAGCGTCCGTAACCTGCGCCTGCGCCGCGCTGGTAAGCGCAATCGCCAAAGCCAACGCCGCAAACCGCATGTTCTTCCCCCAATGATCTTACGAAGAACGTGCGACGAAGAAGGACGAAGCGCAACGCGGACTCCCCCTCCCCTTGAGGGGAGGGGGTTGGGAGGCGGGGTGAAGCGCGACGCTTGAAGGCGCTGCGTCAACGGCAAGAATTGGGAAAGGTCGGTGCTTCACCCCGCCCCCTGCCCCCTCCCCTCAAGGGGAGGGGTTCAGCGCATCGCCTCATCGATCAGCGCCGCCGCGTCCGCCAGGATCGCCTCCTCCGCCTCGCCCTTAATGCCGACGCGCCCCATCTCCAGCATCACAGGCGCGGCGAACGGCGAGACGTGCGGCAGATCGCGGTGCACGATCCGGCCCTTCACCCGCCGCAGCAGTGCGCCGACGCGGCGCAGATCGAGATAACCCTCCCCAGCATCGGCGAACGCGGCCTGCATAAGGATGTGATCCGGCTCGTACTGTTTCAACACGTCGTAGATGAGGTCCGACGAGAACGTGACCTGCCGCCCCGTCTTCTTCGCGGCGCCAGGCATCTTGCGGTCGATCATGCCGGCGATGACGGCGCACTTTGAGAACGTCGATTTCATCAAAGTAGATTCCGCCAGCCACGCTTCGAGATCATCGCCCAGCATGTCTTCATCGAACAGCGCGTCGAGATCGAGATCGCCCATCGGCTCCAGCCCCCACACCGCCATCGCGTACTCGCTGGCGAGGAAGCCGAGCGGGTGTTTGCCGGCGCGCTCGAGTCTGCGCGTGATCAGCACGCCGAGCGTCTGCTGTGCGAGGCGCCCGTCGAAGGGATAAGCCACCAGATAATGCTTACCCGCCCGCGGAAACGTCTCGACCAGCATCTGATCCGGCGCCGGCACCATCGAGCGGCGCTTTTGCATTTTGATCCATTCGCGCACTTGCGGCGGCAGCTTCCGCTGCTTCTTTGGCTCATGCAGCATCTGCCGCACGCGATCGGCGAGAAAGGTCGAGAGCGGAAATTTTCCGCCAGCGTAGGATGGCACGCTCGGATTTTCGGCGCCGACCGCGGGCACGACCAGCGCATCGGTTTCGCGTTGTGCAATGAAGCGCAGCACCTGCCCGGCGAAGATAAAGGTGTCGCCCGGCGTCAGCCCTTCGATGAACCATTCCTCGATCTGGCCGAGCCTTCGCCCCGCCACCATCGGCCGCGGGCCTGCATTCTTCGGCGTGCCCGGCCGCGGCCGCGCGCCGACATTATGCGCCATGCGCACGTCGAGCATCTCCGATTCGACGATCGCCCCGACATTCATGCGATGCTGCTGCGCCACCGAAGCATTGCGCGCACGCCAGCGGTCGGTGTGCGGATCCTGCACGATGCGGCGATAGCGGTCGTAGGCCCGCAGCGCATAGCCGCCGGTGGCGACCAGATCGATGGTGCGGTCAAACTGCGCGCGGGAAAGATCGGCGTAAGGCGCAGTGGAGATCACCTCCTCGTAGAGTTCATCGGCCAAGAACGGCTCGCCGCAAGAGCAGCCCATGATGTGCTGAGCGAGACAATCCAATCCGCCGACGCGCTGCTGTTCGCCGTCAAGCTCTCCGTCCATCACCGCATCTTGCGCGCAGCGGCATTCGAGCACTTCGAAACGATTGCTGGGCGCAAGCAGCGCGCGCGAGGGTTCGTTGTAGCGGTGATTGGCGCGGCCGATGCGCTGAACCAGGCGCGAGCAGCCCTTCGGCGCACCGATCTGTATGACGAGATCAACATCGCCCCAATCAATGCCGAGATCGAGCGTCGATGTGCAAACCACGGCGCGCAGCTGCCCCGCCGCCATCGCCGCCTCCACCTTGCGTCGCTGCCCAACATCGAGCGAGCCGTGATGCAGCGCGATGGGTAGCGCATCGTCATTGATGCGCCACAGCTCCTGAAACGTCATCTCCGCCTGCGCGCGCGTGTTGACGAACACGAGCGCAAGCTTGGTGCGTTTGATCGCTTCGTAGATCTCCGGCATCGCATGGCGCGCCGTATGCCCCGCCCACGGAATGCGCGCATCGGAATCCAGCACATCGACGATCGGCCGTGCGCCGGGAGGCGCGCGGACGATCACCTCAGCGACTCCCCCTCCCCCTTGCGGGGAGGGGGTCGGGGGGTGAGGGGCGTTCAAACGCTCAGACGTCGGCGCGCTGGCGCCGCCCCTCACCCGCCGCTTCGCGGCGCCCTCTCCGCGAGGGAGAGGGCTCGGGGTCTGCGCCCCCAACAACCAGCGCACCAGTCCTTCTTCATCCGCCACCGTCGCGCTCAGTCCCACCCGGCGGTGCGCGGGCGCCCAGCGCGCGAGCCGGGCCATGGCGAGCGCCAGCAAGTCGCCGCGTTTGGTCGGCGCGAGCGCGTGGGCTTCGTCGATGATGATGGTTTGCAAATCTTCGAAGAACACGCGTGCGTGCTCCGAGGCGATCAGCAGGCAGAGCTGCTCCGGCGTCGTCAGCAAAATATCCGGCGGATGCGCACGCTGGCGCTGGCGCTTGTGCGCGGGCGTGTCGCCGGTGCGCGTCTCTAAACGCACGTTGAGCTTCATCTCAAGCACCGGCGCTTCGAGATTGCGGGCGATGTCGGTGGTCAGCGCTTTCAGCGGCGAAATGTAGAGCGTGTGCAGTTTGTGCGGACGGCGTAAGCCGCCCTGCTCGGCCAAAGGTGCAAGCTCCAGCAGGCTAGGCAAAAATCCCGCCAGCGTCTTGCCTGCCCCCGTCGGCGCGATCAGCAGCGTCGAGAGCCCAGCCTCAGCTCGGCGCACCAACTCCAACTGATGCGCGCGCGGGGCCCAGCCGCGGCTGGCGAACCAGGCGGCGAACGGCTCCGGCAAAGGCGGGACGCGGGCGTCCATTCTGGCGTTGATCCTCATACCGCGGGCGCTTGTCGATGCTCGCTTGCGCGCGCGGGCGCAGCCGCCAACGTGGCGGGCGAACGTGGAGTTTCAATATGCGTTATCTGATCTTGGCGGTCGCGGCGGCGGGGCTCGCCGGCTGCGTGGCCGTGGATGTCACCGAGGCCGAGCGGCCGGCCGCGATCCGCCAATCGATCGTGCCGGCCCAGGCGCAGCGCGCCTATGACGAGCTGCACTTCTCCCCGGCGATGCGCGCCGGCGACTACGTTTTCCTCTCCGGCGTCGTCGCCGGCCTCCCCGAAAACCAGCGCGCCGACGCCGCGGCTGTCGAAGCAGCGTACGACCGCGCCTTCCGCATCGTCGGCATGGTGCTGGGCGAAGCGGACGCCGAGTGGGCCGACGTGGTCGAGATCACGACTTATCACACCGATTTGCCGGCGCAGTTCGAAAGCTTTTCCCGCGTGAAGGACCGCTACGTCCCAGAGCCCTACCCCGCCTGGACCGCGATCGACGTCGATCGGCTCCTCCCCGACGACGGCATGGTCGAAATCCGCGTCATCGCCTACGCCCCGCGCGGCGATTGAGGTCGCGCGCGGCGCGTGCCATGAAGGCGGAATGAGTTATCGGTCGCTTGATCCGCACCACATCGTCAAGACGATCGAACAATTGCAGCAGCGCATCGACAAGCGTTTCCCCGGCGCGGGGCTTGGGCGTGTCTGCGGCGAGTTGCTGACAACGGCGCATCGCTCTTCGGCCGAAGCGGCCAAGCTGGCCGAGCGCAATTGGCCGCTGCGCATAAGCATCGGCGTGATTTTGCTGCTCGGCCTGATCGCACAATTCGCGGCAGCGAAGTTTCTGCACCTCGACGAGTTCGAGGCCAATGTCGGCTTCCTGCAGAGCCTGGAAGCGGCCGTAAACCTGCTCATCCTGTTCGGCGGTGCGGCCTGGTTTCTGCTAACGCTGGAGGAACGGTTCAAACGCCAGCGCGCGCTCGATGCGCTGCACGAATTGCGGTCGCTGGCGCACGTCATCGATATGCACCAGCTCACCAAGGACCCAACGGCGCTGGTGCATGAGCGCGCGCCGCCGCGCGCGATGTCGGCGTTTCAGCTCTGCCGCTATCTCGATTATTGCGCCGAAATGCTGGCGCTGGTCGGCAAGCTGGCGGCGCTTTACGCCGAAAGGGTGCGCGATCCGGTGGTGATCGAGGGCGTCACCGAGATCGAGAACTTGACCACCGGTTTGGCGCGCAAAATCTGGCAGAAAGTCTCGCTGATCGGCGAACTGGAGGAAGGCAGGCCGCGCTGAGGCATATTGCGCAGCGCCGTCGATTCAACAGAGGGCAACACGCTCTAGACTTTTACCAATCGTAAATCTTCGCTTTCAGCGAATTCTAAGCAATCGGCGCTAG
>Ga0196971_1001426_pt1 | contig 10801 bp, 10 predicted proteins | sample S1v_1013CmetaG_FD_148660 | JGI IMG/M metagenome (GOLD analysis project Ga0196971, IMG submission 148660) | Soil microbial communities from Anza Borrego desert, Southern California, United States - S1+v_10-13C | ecosystem: Environmental > Terrestrial > Soil > Desert | place: USA: California... | reverse complement strand
ACACCGGCACCAGGCAGCAATCCCGCAGGCACCACGCCGCCCGGACTGCAGCAGCGGGATCAACTCCCGCCTGGATTGCAGAACCGGCGCCCGATGCCTCCCGGCCTCGCCGGTCGAACCAATGGAACCACCGCGAGCGGCAGCTTGTCGGGAACCAATTCAATGACTCCCTCCCAGTCGGGCGGAAGCGGCGCAGCCACGGCAGCGTCTGATCCGGTTTCCGCCGATCGGGAACTGCTCACGAAAGTTCGTCAAAGCGTATCCACGGAAATCAGCTCAGTAACAGGCAGCAGTTTTTCCGCAGGTTCGTCAGGAGCGCTGCCAATCAACTACATCGTGCGCAGCGGAGTGGTCGAACTGGTTGGCAGCGTTCCGAGTGAACAGCAAAAAGAACGCATCGAAGCCGTGGTGCAGGGCGTTCCCGGCGTGACCAGTGTCGAGAATCGCCTGCAGGTCATGTCCGCGGTGGGAAGCAGCACTGGCGGGACTCTGGATGGAGCGTCGGATGGAACAGTAGGCTCGGGATCCGCGTCGGGAACAGGTTCGAGCGCGAATGCGACCGCAGGTGCCTTCAGTGGGACGAACCGGCTTTCGGCCACATCATCCACTTACTCCAGTAACGCTTCACCGCGAGAAATCCTGTCGCCGACCTCAAACACCAATGGCCTGGGACGCAGCCAGACCACGCCTGAAAGCCAGCCGCGGAGCCCTGGCGCAGGCGGAAATCCCTGAAATCGGGGCGGTGGCAGGTCAAGCATTCGATTACCCCTCCCTCTCTTCCGAGCCAAGCGAGAGGAGGGGTGTGCGTTCACCAACCTCGGTGCTTTCCACCACACTAACCGCCGTTCCCGACTTCGCGCGCGTGCGGATTCTTTGTCCCACGCGCAGTTGTTTCGCGTCGTGCACCACCCTGCCGGTATTTTCATCCGTGGTAATTGTATAACCTCGTGCGAGCACCTGTTCGGGCCCCAGCAGCCGGAGTCTTGTCTGAACGGTTTCAAACCGATGCCGCGACTCTCGCAAGCGGTGTCGCAATTGTTCCTGCAACCGTTGAAGCTCCTGCTCGAACAACTCGCGCCGCTGACGAAGCAGATGCGCCGGCTTGATACGGCCGAGCCGCTCAGAAAGATTTTTCGCCGCCACAGCATGCTGCCGCAGGCCGGCGCGGGCACAACGGGCGAGGCTTCCCTGCAGGTCGTCCAGGCGCTGCAGCCAATCGTTGAACTTGCGACGGGGATGAGCACGCGCCAGGCGCTGAGAGGCCTGATTCAATTCATGCGCTTTGTCCGCCATCTGTTGCAGCGCCAGTTGGCGAATCCGGCCGGAAACAGCTGACACAAACGCGCAGCTTGAAAACACCCCTTCCGTGATAATCTCAGCTGCTGCGCTCGGCGTCGCGGCGCGCACGTCAGCCACGAAATCACTGATCGTGAAGTCAATCTCATGGCCCACTGCTGAAACGATTGGAATCGAAGAATCGAAGATGGCTCGCGCCACGACCTCCTCGTTGAATGCCCAGAGATCTTCCAGGCTGCCGCCGCCACGCGTGAGGAGAATCAGATCCAGGTGAATAAGGTTCGCGGGATGTCGCGGCGCTGAGGGATCGGGGTGCCGTGGCAAACCATCAGCGGGCCCCGACGACAATGCGTTGAGCATGCGGATCGCCGCGGCAATCTCACGCGCGGCGCCGTCGCCCTGCACGCGGCAAGGCGCAATCACGATTTCGAGCCCCGGATTGCGCCGCTGGATGACGTGCAGAACATCGCGAATTGCCGCCCCGGTCGGGGAAGTGACAATTCCTATGCGTTGGGGAAACCTCGACAACGGACGTTTCCGTTCCGCGGCGAACAACCCTTCCGCAGCAAGCTTCTGCTTGAGCTTGTCGAACGCAATCTGCAGCGCCCCGGTTCCCTGTAATTCCAATCCGCGAACGATCAATTGGTATTGCCCGCGCGCTTCGTACACAGTCAGGCCGCCCTGCAGCAGAAGCTTTTGGCCATCCTTCAGCAATTCCCGATGCGCGACATCTTCGCCGCGGAAGAGCACGCAGCTAAGCTGGGCGCTCGCGTCCTTGAGCGTGAAGTATATGTGTCCCGAACTCTGGCAGCGAAGGTTCGTGATTTCGCCGGTCACCCAGACGTTTCCCACCTGCTTTTCCAGCGTGCGGCGGATGCTCGACGTCAATTCAGCAACCGAATGAATCTTTCTTTCGGGAACCTTCGCCTCGGGCGGGAACAGGTCCCCGAATTCCCATTGTGATTTGAATTGCTTGCTCATGCTACTCCGCCGCGCAAGGCACGTTAAGACGTGAAATCGTGAGCGCCTTTCCCGAAGCCTCATCGACCTCGACAATCGCCCCGTCCAGGAATATCCGGCCTTTGGCGACATCAAATCGTTGCGGCATGTTGGTGAGAAAGCGTTGGATAACAGGCTCAATTTCACGCCCGATAACGCTCTCGTGCGGACCCGTAAAACCCGCATCCGTGAGGTAAGCCGTGCCGCCAGGAAAGATCTGTTCGTCCGCAGTCTGCACGTGCGTGTGCGTTCCAATCACCGCGCTCACGCGCCCGTCCAGCATGCGCGCCATTGCGATCTTTTCCGACGTCGCCTCCGCATGCATGTCGACAAGAATCAATTTTGTCTGTGCTCTGAGGCGGTCCACCGCCGCATTGACCGCATGAAATGGGTTTTCAAGGTCCGCCATGAACGTGCGGCCCTGCGCGTTGACGATTCCCAACTGCAGGTTGCGCACGGAAAACAGGCCGCTTCCATGACCTGGAGTTCCGGTTGGGTAATTCAACGGTCGAAGAAAGCGCGGCTCGTGGTGCAGCAATTCCATCACTTCCTTCTGATCCCAAAGGTGATCGCCGCTCGTGATCACATCAACGCCCGCAGTGAAAATTTCCTCGGCCGTGCGCGCCGTGATCCCCGATCCGCCTGCTGAGTTCTCGCCGTTGGCAACGACGAAATCCAGTCCATGCTGCTCCCGCAGCCTGGGAACGAGTTCGCGCACCGCGCGACGTCCCGGGCTGCCGACAATATCGCCAATGAACAGGAGCTTCACGGGAGAAACAGTGAATGGACGGCATTAAGGCAGCAAGCGGTTTTCACCTCGTCGCGCAGTTCTCCGAGCCACCGGAGCGCCGACTTTCAGTCGGCCCTATGAGGATCAAAAAAGGCAATCGGTGCAGGACAACCAGCGCCGCACGATTCGGCGAGCCGGACAGAGTTGAGCCTTAATCCGACTGCACGCCGGTGCTCCATCGCCGGTAGAAAACCAGCGCCAGGCTACTCCACCAATTGATGTTGCATCGCGTAGTGCATCAGCTCCGCGTTGTTCTTCATTCCCATTTTTTCGAGGATGCGTGAACGATAGGTGCTGATGGTTTTCACGCTGAGGGAAAGTTCTTTTGCTATCTCGCTGACAATTTTTCCCGACGCAATCAGGCGCAACACCTGAAATTCGCGATCAGACAACTTCTCCTGAGGCGGTTTCTGGCCATCGCCGCCCGAAAGATAGGTGGCGAGTTTTTCCGCCAGCGAGTTGCTGACATAGCGCCCGCCTGCCAGCACCTTCTTGATGGCGCCGACAAGTTCATCAGGTGCGCTTTCCTTGGTCATATAGCCCGACGCACCGCGTTTGAGAACACGCACTGCGAATTGACCCTCGGGATGCATGCTCAGCACGAGCACTGGAAGTTTCGGTTTGAACTTCTTTATTTCGCGCAGCACTTCCAGCCCGCTGCGGCCCGGCATGGTGATGTCGAGCACCACCACATCCCACTCCTCCTTAAAGATTTTGGAGAGGGCTTCCTGCGCGTTCCGGGCTTCACCGAACGTGGCCTTTTTGAACTCTTCTGCGAGAATTTGTTTCAGGCCGTGCCGCACCACCGCGTGATCGTCTGTCAACAGGATCTTCATGTACTGCTTCAGGACTGGTTTCCGCCACCGGCAATGTCACCGTCACCCGGGTGCCATGTCCATGCCGGACTGGGCCTATCCGGAATTCCCCGCCGAGCAACGCCGCCCGTTCCTTCATTCCCAACAATCCCAGCGACCGCGTGTTCGAGATTTCCTCAGGCTCGATTCCGCGGCCGTTGTCTTTCACGTCCATGATAATGCGGCCGGGTTCCGCTTTCAAATGAACCGATACCTGCGTTGCACCCGCATGTCTAATTACATTCGTCAGCGTCTCCTGAAAAATCCGGAAGAAGGTCGTCGCCACATTCGAATCCAAAACCGCGTCCTGCAGCCTTGTGTGGAGATCACAACGAATGCCCGTGCGATTCTGAAATTCCGTTGCCTGCCATTCCAGCGCCGCCACCAAACCGAGATGATCCAGGATTCCCGGCCGCAGCTCGCTCGCAATCCGGCGGACGGTGTGAATCGTGGAATCAATATGCGCCGAAAGCGCGCGCGCCTTTTCCGTCAGTGTCTTCAGGTTTTTCGGCAGGCGGCTGGCTATGAGTGACAAGTCCAGCTTGCAGCTGGTCAGCGCCTGGCCGAGTTCATCGTGCACTTCGCGTGCAATGCGCGTCCGTTCCTCCTCGCGCACGCGCTGCAGGTATACCGAAAGAGCGCGCAATTGCTCATGCGACTCCCGCAACTGCTTTTCCGCACGCTTCCGCTCCAGACGTTCGCGCGCTTCACGCAGCGCACGGTTGACGGACGGCACCAGGCGCACCATGCGATGCTTCAACACGTAATCAGTGGCGCCGTTCTTCAACGTTTCGATCGCGACCTCCTCACCCATCGTGCCCGTCAGAAAGATAAACGGCGTTTCTGGGCACAACTTCTTGGCGATCTGCAGCGCCGCGTACCCATCAAAACCAGGCAGCGCGTAATCCGATAAAATCAAGTCGGGCGGATTGTTCTGGATTTCGCGGATGTAATCATCCTCCCGTTCCACTCGCACGGCGGAGTATTGCAACCCACCCTGGCGGAGCGTGTGCTTCGCCAGCTCGGCATCGGCTGGACTGTCTTCCAGCATCAGGATGTGAATCTCTTTCTTCACTCTATTCCGAAAACGCGGCCGGGATTTCCTTTCGCAGCCGATCCGGATTCCGCGGCAGCGTGAAATAAAACGTCGCGCCCTTGTCGATTTCACCCTCGGCCCACGTGCGGCCGCCGTGACGATGGATGATCCGCCGCACGTTCGCGAGGCCAATTCCCGTTCCTTCAAAATCACTCGCCCGATGCAGCCGCTGGAACACCCCAAACAACTTGTGTGCGTAACGCACATCGAAACCGACGCCATTATCCTTTACGAACACAATCAGTTCCTTGGCGGTCGTGCGCGAACCAATTTCAATTCGCGCCGGCTTGCGCGGGCGGGTGTATTTCAGCGCGTTGCAAATCAGGTTGGCAAACACTTGATGGATCAGGTTCGCATCGCCTTCAGCCATCGGCAACTGGGCAATCTTCCATTGAAGGTCCCGGTCAGCTGTGTCGAGCGTCAATTCGCGGCGCACGGTGGAAACGATGTCGTTCAAATTGATGCGCGACTTCCGCAGTTCCGCGCGCGCCGTGCGCGAAAAGGTCAGCAGGTCATCGATCAGGCGGCCCATTTGCCGCGCGGCATCCGAGATGGTTTGCAGGTGCGCTGTCGCTTCGTCATCCAGCGTGGCGCTCTTGGTTACCTTCAGAATCTCGACAAATCCCTCAATGTGCCGCAACGGAGCACGCAGGTCGTGCGACACCGAATAACTGAACGCTTCCAGCTCCCCATTCGCCTCCTCCAGTTCCGCCGTCCGCTCGATCACCCGCTGCTCCAGTTCGCTGTTGAGCCGGCGAATCTCCTCCTCCGCCAGCTTCCGCTCCGTGATATCGTGAACGATCACCTGCGCCGCAGGCTTGCCTTCAAACGTCAGAGGGGCCGCCGCCATCTCGACGGAACGGATCGTCCCATCGACCCGCAAGGCTCGATGCTCGGTGAACGAAATGGGGCGCTGCTCGCGCACAACCTGTTCCAGCCGTGCCCGCACCGCGTCCCGTTCATCGGGATGGAACAATTCAACCGCCTGCCTGCCCACCACAAGTGTTGGATCGTTGCCGTCAAACAGCTTGAGGCCCGCGCTGTTCACAAAGACGATCTTTCCTGCCCGTGCCACAAACAGCGCGTCAGGTGAAATCTCGACCAGGTTGCGGTATCGCTCCTCGCTCGACTGCAGCGCCTCCTCTGCACGCCGCCTTTCCGCCTTGGCCTCCTCCTGTCGCAGCGCGCGATGCACCGCGGGAGGCAGGGTTGTCAGGTGATGTTTCAGGACGAAATCCGTCGCGCCACTCTTCAGGGCTTTGATGGCCATTTCCTCGCCGAGCGAGCCCGTCACGAAAATGAAAGGCGCCTCGGGTGATCGCTTACGCGCGAGTTCGAGGGCTGCAAACCCGTCGAACGCCAGCAGTCCGTGGTCCGAAAGGATCAGCGAAGGCCGGAATGCTTCGAGCGCCCCGAGGAATTCCTCCTCCGTCTCCACACGCTTGAACTGGAAATTAAACCCGCTCTGCTTGAGGGTGTTCCGAACCAGTTCAGCATCCCGCACCTCGTCCTCCAGCATCAATATGCGAAGTTTTTGTTTGGTTGAAATCAACACTCGCCTCGAGCTTATTTCATATCCGCTGCATACGAAGTAGGGCAATACCCCAAGTCTACGCGCCCGGCAGCGAAAAATAGAACGCCGCCCCCTCTGATTCGCGTGCGTGTGCCCAGACGCGCCCGCCATGGCGCTCAACGATCCGGCGGACGTTCACCAGCCCCACTCCCGTGCCTTCAAACTCATTGCCGTGCAGACGTTCAAAAACCTGGAACAACTTCTGCGCCCGCTGCGGATCGAACCCAACGCCGTTGTCGCGCACGCACACTTCCGTTTCAGATTTCCCGCGCGTCGCGCTGATCTCTATGACCGCCGTCTCCCGCGGACGCGTGAACTTCAGCGCATTGGACACCAGGTTGGTGAGCACCAGCCAAAGCATCACGGGATCGCCCTCCACTTCTGGAAGGTCATGGATCTTCCATTCCACACTCCGCCCCTCCCACTCGGGCCGTAGATCGTGAATCACCTCCTTCACGATATCAGCCAGGCTCAGGTGCAGCCGATACATGTCCGTCTGGCCAATGCGCGAGAACGTAAACAGGTCGTCGATGAGTTTGCTCATCTTGTGCGCCGCCTGGGAAATGGATTTCAAATAGCTGCAGCTTTTCCCGTCAAGCCGGTCTGTGGCGGTCTTCAGCAAAACCTCCGAAAAACTTTCGATGTGCCGCAACGGCATGCGCAGGTCGGCAGCGACACTATGGGTGAACGTCTCGAGTTCCTTGTATTTCGCGTCCGCATCACTGCGGTCCAAATCCTCCATTCCGGGTTCGGTGGCAGCCGCCCGGGGAGACAGGTCTCGAACGATGGACAGGAAGCCGCGCAGCTGGCCGCCTTCGCTGCGCACCACCACCACGGCATGGCTGGCGGAGAATGATTCCCCGTTCTTGCGGCATCGCTTCCCGCTTTCTTCCCCGCGATCTTTCCGCTGCGCCTCTTCAAGCAGGAACGCCGGACGTCCCTCGGTTCGCGATTCGGGTGGAAACAAACGGCTGTAATGTTCGCCAAGGATTTCGTTGGGCTCGAAGCCGAGCATTTGTTCCGCGCCCGGATTCCAGGTCGCCACCCGGCCGTCCCTATCAAGCATGAAAGCCGAGTATTCCTTGAGTTCCGCCGATACCAACCGCAAATGTTCCTCCGCATCCAGCAAGGCGGATTCGAGCTGCCGATGCCGTGCGCGCGTATCAGCATCGCGCAGCACGCGTTCGATCGCGGGCGCCAGCAGATGAAGATTCTGTTTCAGAACGTAATCATCCGCCCCGCTCTTCAACGTTTCCTCCACTGTGCGCCCGTCCGGGCCGCCCGATACGAATATGAAAGGCACGTCGGGGCAACGATCCCTCGCTTCAGCAAGCGCCGCGAAGCCGTCAAACCCGGGCACGCCATGGTCGGAAAGGATGACGTCGGGGGTATGATGTTCCAGTTCGTGCAGGAAGGAATCGCGCGTCTCAACGCGCCGGGAACGAAAACGCAGCCCCGCCTTCCGCAGTTCGTGATTGATCAGCAACACATCAGGAGCCGTGTCCTCAATCATCAAAACGCGGATTTCCTTTTTTATGACCAGCGGGCTTTTGATATCGCCCAGAGTAGCTGTCCCTGTGGGCGCATCGAATAGGGTGAACTCTGCAAGCGCCTGCAAAACAGTGCGCAGCGTTGCGCCGCCCACTGGCAGCTGCGGTTAAAACCCGATGTTGCGAATCGCAACGTGTGCTAGCTTGAGCCATTGCTTTATGAAACCAACAAGGGCACGCAATACCAAGGCACGCCCGGACCTCCGGGCTCCTGTTCCAGCATGGACAGCTTGCCCGCGCAGCATCCGCCAACCAGTGAACACGAGAAGGAGGCACTATGTTTTTCTATGAATGGGTCATTCCAGTTCTTGCGGTCTTTGTGATCGCTGCCGTGACGTTCTACCTCGCCGTTCGCAATCGCGCCAATGCAGGCGTGCGCACTGATGGCGAAGTCCTCCACGACGAATATGCCGACCGAACGGCGGATCGCGATCGTTCCTCCGGGAGTTAAACATCGCGCAAGCGGGATTGAGCATTGGGACTGAGTCGCGCACAGGCAGGTTCCACGGCTCACATGTGTGAGGCTTACGCTGGCCGAGCGCCTTCCGCGATCGGAGCACGGGCCGGGGAAACATCTCCCTTGTGATTCCCGGCCCGTCCGGACATTTTCCGCCCATGATCCTCGCTGGCGACATCGGCGGAACCAAAGTCAACCTCGCCTGGTTCAACGTGGAAGGCGGTCAACTGGTCCGCGGCCCGGAGGCGACTTACCGCAGCCGCGACCACGACAGCCTTTGCGCCATCATTCAACGCTTCACCTCTGATCACTCGGTGCCAGTTCGCATCGGCGCGTTCGGAGTTGCTGGACCCATCCGCGACGGCCGCGCTCAACTGACCAACCTTTCATGGATCGTCGATGCTGAGGAACTGCAGCGCGAACTGAAGCTCGACCGCGTTTTCCTCCTGAACGACCTGCAAGCGAATGCTTACGGCATCAGCACCCTGGAACCCGGCGAGGTCATCGTGCTCAATGCGGGAAGTCCCGCGCGCAATGGCAATCTCGCGATCATCTCCGCGGGAACGGGGCTGGGACAGGCGGCGCTGCTCTGGACCGGATCTGAATATATTGCGATCGCATCCGAAGGCGGGCATGCCGATTTCGCTCCGCGGACGGATCTCGACGCTGAACTGCTGGCTTACCTCCGCGAACGCTTTGTTCAACCCAGCTGGGAGCACGTGTTATCGGGACCCGGCTTTTACCACGTATATCAATTCCTGCGCGACAGCGGCCATGGTGAGGAACCCGGCTGGCTGACTGAAGAATTCCGGCGCGTCGATCCCGCCGTCGCAATCACCAAGGCGGGCCTCGCGCAGACCTGTCCGCTCTGCGTTCAAACCCTCGACCTGTTCGTTGGTTATTATGGCGCCGAAGCTGCAAATCTTTCCCTGAAATTCCTGGCGACGGGGGGGCTTTATCTCGGCGGCGGCATCGCTCCAAAGATCGCGGCGAAACTTCAGGATGGATCGTTTTTGCGGAGCTTCATCGGCCAGGGGCGGATGAAAGATTTGCTCGGGGCAATTCCGGTGCGCGTGATCTTGAACGACAAGGCGGCGCTGATCGGCGCTGCGCGCCATGCGGCAACGCGCTCGGGCCTTCTCTGAGCGTGGTCACATCCTCGGCCAGGGCCCTGCGTTAATGCGCGCCCGCGCGCGTGGCATGAGCTGCTGCGAGGAGATTCTCATCTTTCTTTCCGGTCCGAACCATCGCCCATCCCACCAGGATCAGAATCACGCCTGAACCCAGGAAAGCGTAGTCAAAGACCGAAACGCCCAACCGCTCCACCACGTGATGCAGGTGAAGAATGTGATGGTCGATCAATCCTTCGATGAAATTAAACAGGCCCCATCCGAGCAACATCGAACCCACAAAACATTTTGTCGAAAGCGGCACGCGGTGCCTGGTCACAGCGCGCCACAGCAGGATCAGCCCGATCACGGACATCGTCCAGGTGAACGCGTGAAACAATCCGTCCCAGAACATGTTCACTTCAACATTGGCGACGGTGTCCTTCGGAAGCCGTGCCGTCATCATGCTGTGAAGCTGGAGCAATTGATGAAATACGATCCCGTCAAAGAACCCGCCCAGCCCAATGCCGAGGAAGATTCCCGAACGAATAAGCGGCTTGAATCCTGAAGTCGTTGTGTTCATTTCGAATCGTCCCTTCCGAGCCAATGGGAAATGGCATATGCCGCAACCAGGAGCACCGGAACCGGCGACATCAGCGCCAGGGCATTCAAGGCGAAGCTCCCTCCAAATATTTTCGCCCTAACCTCCTGGCCTGTGCCCGTTTGGCAGACGGGACACGCTTGAGCGGATGCAAGGCTGGCTCCAAGGACGGCGATGCAAATCCATCGCTGCATAACGGGAAATGCCTTCACCTGCAAAACTTCACAGCAAAGCCGCCAATCCCAACTTGGGTGTTACCCGCACCGGCTTCAGGAGAGTCATCAGGCCTTCCTGGCAGCGGTCGCGTTGGTAACTGCATCAGCAGTCTTTCCGTTCGCAGTTCGACTGCGCCAGATGCACAACACGGCATCTGTGAGCGCGAGAAGCACGGGTCCGAGGACCAGGCCGGCGGCGCCGAAAACCATCAGGCCGCCAACGATGCCGATAAACACGGGCACAGTGTGCAGTCGGAGTTT
>Ga0196971_1001425_pt1 | contig 10812 bp, 15 predicted proteins | sample S1v_1013CmetaG_FD_148660 | JGI IMG/M metagenome (GOLD analysis project Ga0196971, IMG submission 148660) | Soil microbial communities from Anza Borrego desert, Southern California, United States - S1+v_10-13C | ecosystem: Environmental > Terrestrial > Soil > Desert | place: USA: California... | reverse complement strand
CAATTCATGCCGACCATCGATGATGTTCGGCAACGCCATCCGAAACAGATCCTGCTGATTAACGCCCCGAGGCTCTCTTGGCTTCATGCAACCCACCCGAATTTGCAAGAAATCGAAATCAAATGACCGGTTTTCTTGCAAATTGTACCAGCCAATATGCAACGAATCCGTATATGTGTCAGTGTGTTAGAAATACTTCAGGGCTGACTAATTCGACAATGCCAGAACGCCAGCTATCGCCCGGTTCCGAGCGTGACGCGAGAATAAAGCCGTCACCCCGCAGCGCCTTGGTAGCCGTTAGATTCCGGCGTGCCGCTGGTGATAGCCTCGGCCAACTCCTGATGCCGGGGTTTTTATTTTTCTGCGGACACAAAAAAGCCCGGTTTTTAGGCCGGGCTTCTTCTTTGGCTCTGTCTATCTAATCCGTCACAAATCGAATTTGTGCAATGTGGTCGTCGTTGAAGGGATAATTTTCAGGGGCAAGCTTTTCACCATTCGGTGCTATATCGGTTTCGCTGAATAGATAGATCCGCACGCATTCTTGTCCATTCGGAAATACCCCCGGCTCTGCCCAGGCTTCAACCGCTTTCCATTCCCCGAATTCTTCGAAACCATCCAAATCAATTGGGTATGGCTCCCCGGTTGCCACTGAGGTATCAAAGGCCGGAAAGCCGAGCTCTAATTCCCCGTCGTCGTCTTCTTGTTCTGTCATCGTTAATCCTCTAAATCAAAATGCCCCAAGCCGCCCTATCCAATACCCCTCGAACAACGGGAAAAATCGTTTATACGCCTTGGCATCTACTTTCTTATCCGACCCAATAATATCCTTGTCATCGGTGACAAGCGAGCTCGGGGACAGTTCCATCAGGGCATGGCCAAAATCGGCAGTCAGCCGATGCACCAAGCTTGCATCGGGTTGGGTGCCCAAGCGATCCGCAACCTTCTTTATGATGCTCGGCCATTGCCCTTTTTCACCGGCATCCAGAATCACATTCCGGAAGCCAAGAAGTGCGATCCAGCCGTTCTCAAATTTTTCGTTGGTTTGAGTGTTCATAAGATCCCCAGTTCTTCGTTAAAAGTTTTGTTGTTAATGGACCGGCGCCCGCATGGATACCGGTTTCGGTTATGGCGCCCGGCGTTCCGCCACCAAGCGCCCCGCCTATCAATGTAGTCCGATTACTTCCTGCTGCGACTTCGCCGCGGCCTCCACCGCCGCGACTTCGGCTCGGGCACGGTCGGCCGCGGGCTGAATATCCTTCATGAATCGCATTAGGACAAAGAGCGCCCCGAGGCAGCGATTAACGCCCTCGTCGGTCAATTCGACGCCAGACCGGATCAGGTCGAACATGATCCGTTTGTAGGTCATCACGTGACTAAATACCGCATCCTCCGTGGCCACGACGCCCCCGGCATTCATTTGGTTACCAGCAATCAGCGAATCGAATACCGCCATCAATCTCTCGGTCTCCCGCTCGAGCAGGGATAGTTCGGCCATCAGTTCGATTTGTTTTAAAGTTTTGCTCATCGTTATCCCCTCAATTTGCCCGCGCTGGTTCATCGTCGATGTCAGCGTACGCCCGTATACAATCCCGCCAGAACCGAATGTGTTCGGCCAGCGCTTCGGGCGCATCTTCCGGAACCGGATCGACCAATTCCACTGCGTCTTCAATGTGCCGCACGACAACCTCGGCAATCTGTTCCGCAAGCTCATGGCTCACGGACATGATTCGGCCGGTAGACGGTGTGAAATGGACGATACCGTGTCGACCACCTTCCTTCCTGTACCGATCGATTAGCCGCCGCAACTCGACGCCAGGACCGGAAAAGGCAATTTGTGCCCGGAATAGTTGCTCATCCTCATAGCTCAGTCGATCAACCACGTACCATTCAACGTGCGAAGTCACGGCATTACGCGTGATCGTGATCCGGCAAATGGTGTCGCCGTTTGCCCGAGCGACTTCGATGATTCGTTTGCGTGCAGTGTGTTTCATGACTCGATACCTCCCCAAATGCTTGACCCCGGCCAGCCCACGCCAACCGGGGGATTGTTTAATCGTTACCCAAATAAAAGCGCCACGCCCTCGACTACGTGACCGAAGGTTTCGGTAAGCTCGGTGCTGAATAGTCCGGCTGAGAACGCCGCACAGATGCGGACCTCGGCTCCGATGTAGTTAATCGTGATTTGCCGTCTAAGAATCGCGCCCATGTGTCTGACCTCCTGAAGTTTGACCCGAAAAAAGTATGTCTGGCATACTTGCGGACAATGTACAGCAATAAAAAATACAGTGTCAAGACAATGTCTTTAAAAAATACCAAGACCAAGCGATTAAAGCTCGAAGCGTTGAATTTCCGGCCAAAGGACGGTACCAAGGCCAAAATTGAATGGCTTGCAAAGCGGGAAAACAGGAACCTCACGAACTGGCTGGAAACGACGGTCGACCGGCTTTACGCGGAAGCAGGCGGTCCGCCGATCGAGCCTAAGACGGAAACCGATCAAGAAGAAGTCCCGTCCGTACTAATCAGGCGCGGGAGACATGCTTTTCCGCCCGATGCGGATTCGGATGACTGATTTGATCAAACAAAAAAGGCGCTCAGAATGGGGCGCCTTCCTGCCAATGGCTAGGCGTCGGTTGTATGTAAATGGGGTATGCGTGAGGCGGTTTGCCGATGAGATAGACATGTCAGAACACGACATGCCTAAATCTACGTTAAGGCGCTCGGTCTATTTCATCGTGACAGGCGACCCGGCGAAGCGTGGCAGTATCGCCATTGATTTCGAGCGAAATCTTATAGTTGCCGGTGACGTGAATGCTATATAGGGATGGTCTATTGTAACCCTTGAGCTTCTCGAAGCGAATCCCGCTCGGCATGGGATTGTGCAGCAGTTTTGCAAGCTGCTTTTTGCACAGGCTTTTTAGCTCAGGGGTTAACTTTTTGAATTCTTGGTCAAAACGAACCGTAGTCTTGACCGTCTTGACGGCGACTCCGCCAGCACCGGCAATGGTCACAGGCTGTTTAGGTGGCTAAACAGACTTTCTGCGTCGGTGAAAGATCCAGAGATCGGAGATAAATCGGCATCATGCTCCATGATATAGACGCGGATCAGACCCGTTTCTTTGTGAATTTGATTCACTATCCACCGGCTGAAGTGGTGCGACGCCGGTATCTGGTGATAAAGTGATCTTACGCGCAACTGGAGTTCCAGAAGCTTTTCGATCAGCACGTCATTCGGGTCGATTTCATCTTTTTCAGGCAGCACGGCTACCTCTTTGCGCAAAGCCTTCACAGAGCTCAGCAACCCAACCAGGCTAGCCGACAAGGACAACCTGAGAAGCCAATACGACCCTTTAGCCGCCAACAGGTTCCAATCCCCTTCAACGGCAGATAGCGAGTGTTCAAGCTGATGGGAATGATCCCAGAGAATCGTGCTCATACAAAAATCGTAGTTCAAGTGTCACAACTTTGACAACGAATACGGATACGTATTGCACTCTAATCAGTTTTGTGATCTTGAAACATATCAAGTAACCGGCTGTTTATATCACCCCACAAGCCCATTCCGAGCGCCTTTTTCATGCCCACCTGAAAACCGCACAGGAACGCCGTAGACGCGCGCTGCCGGGAAAGCGCTACATGCGCCTATGCTGGTGCCGATTCGTAGGCGGGATTAGGCGACGTTAGGCCGCTGGTGCCGTTCGAGCCTTGCACGGAGCCCGATCTCCCGGCAATCAAATACCCATCAAATGCCGAAGCGCCCGCCGATACCGTTCCGCAGGATTCGAAGGCGTGCTCCGTGCTCAATGGTGCCGGCAATCAAATAGGCTTCGGGCCGATTCTCGTGACCGTGGGCGCGCGTTTGGGGCAGGCTGGTTTGGATGGCACGGGGGGATTGGTTGGAGTCTTAATCTTCTCGGTCGATCCAGGTTCAAACTGGCATGACAAGCACTACACAAAAACACTTGTCACGGATCACGGTCAAAAGCGTGACAAACGCCCAAATTTTCGACCCCAAATTTTTGGGTTATTTTTGGGGTCAAAATCGGCCGCAGCCCTAGTAGCTACACGTGACAAGCGAATAGCGTGACACCCCCTAAAGGGGGGGTGTGTCACGCTTGTCACGCTCCGTGACAAAGGTGCCTTGTCACGCTTTTGTCACGCTTGTCACGCCTCTAAAAATGACTAAAAAATAACCACTTTGTAACGCTTGGTTTGGTTAAGAACGGGCAAAAAAAAGCCCCGGAAGTCCGAGGCTTTTCGATCGATACAATACTAAATGCTAGCCAACTAGGCCACGACCGGCACCGTACGACTCTATGCCAGCCGACTGTATGGTGTGGTTGGCATCCATAATTACCATCGATATCACCATATCATTATTTTCCGGATTCACCCAAACGAAGTCGCCATAGGCGCAGATAGCTTTTCGGTTTAGCAATTCCTCTCTTCCGCGCTTCCACGACTGCCGCTCTTTGTCGGATGATTCACCAGAATGATCACACTTCTTAAACGCGCTCCTCAACGCATCCCAGGCTATTATTTTTTCCGGGTACACCTTATGCTCAGGTCCTAACGAGAACGGATTAGGCGGGACTCCAAGTTGATGAGTCACAATCACCAGCCGCTTGAGCATCATTTCTGCATCCTTGTTCATAGCCTTGAATGACGGTACAGCATCTTTCGAATCCGAAGTATCACCCGCCCCCACAACCACGCACGTAGTAACAGCATCGCCGTCTTCATCGATGCCGATCTCGACGGTTTCGAGCGAAAAAGCATTTTCGTTTCCGTCCTCACCGTCTTTCGATTTCGCCAGAGTCCATTTCCTGGCGTCGCCATCCCTCGAGACCTCGATAGCAACATCAAGCGCCGCCAGCAGGCTCGAATGCCCGCGCAAGCCGCTTGCCGCATTCTTGCCCGAGTGATGGACCAGAAGCACCAGACCACCAAGTGCGTCCTGTATCTGCTTTGCGCCATCGATGATCGTGCCCATGTCAGCCGACGAGTTTTCATCCGCACCAGGCGCCGCCCGGTTCAATGTATCGAGGACGATTACCGGATTTTCGAATCCGACCTCCTTAATTGCCTCGATCAATGCTTGCCGGTCGTCCTCGGATCGCAAATTGAAGCGCTCGACAAGGAATCGTACGTTTTCCATGCGGTCATTGCCGTGACGCCTTCTATACGCTCTAACGCGCGCCTGGATGCCGCCCTCACCCTCAAGGGCGCAATAAACAACAGGGGCTTGCTTGACTCGATGTCCGAACCATTGCCGCCCCGCAGCGATGCCGAAAGCTGCGTCCAGAATCAGGAACGTTTTACCCGATCCTGGAGGCCCCCAAATCGCACCGAGTCCAGTAGCGGGCAGGACGTGCTTGATTCGATAGGACGGCGCCGGAAGCGCATCGAGTTCATGAGTGCTCAACAGGCGAATTTGACGCTTATCGCCGTTGGCGTCCAGTTTCCGCAAGAGTTCTCGCCCAAGATCCTCGGAAACCTCAATAGCCATGATGCGCTCAAGAAACTCTTCGGCCTTGAGCCGAATCACATCGCCGTTAATGTCAGGTGCAGGTTCCTCTCCTTTGGCGATGCGCTCTTGATTCTTGCGCTCGACGTTCGCCTCTCGTATCGGTATGTACCGCTCTACCGCAGGCATGAATTGGTCGTACGATCCGCAATTTGCCATGAGTCCGGTGAATGGAGCGGTATGGTGTCCACAATCAAGCCAGACCCGCGGCCAATCATTACGTTTCGGTAGCTTTCGGCCGGTCTTAATCGCCCAAGTAACAAGTTGCTCGGCCTCACCGCCATCAAGCGGAAAAGCTTTTGACGGCGTTCCTTGTGGAGTCACACCCTGCAGTATCTCGCCCGTTTCCGGGTCCACCACCATGCCATTCACCGCAGCGAGACCGGCCGCAATTGCCTCCGCTTCGGCTTTAGTGGTTCCTGGCCGATCCCGCTCGGATGGACGGTAATAACCGTCATTGAGCGTTTTCATTTCGGCGTCCCAATTCAAACCGCAGCTCACGCCCGCGGTATCGGTCGGCCTCATATTCTCTTCGAAGGTTTTGAGGAATGCCGTTGCGGTCTCCGGCGTCAACCGTAGTCCGTCGCGACGCATGTACGAACCGCCTTTGTATATCTCGCCGTGACGACCAATCCGTGCGTCGTCGATCGTCCTACGCGCCGCCCTCAACGCGATCTCGCGCACCCTCACAAATACCGCATGGTCGACCACACCCGGTGTAACGGGCACGACAGGCGTGCTCTTGGAGGTACTTTGAGCAGCCGCCGACAGATCAATTCCGAACGCCCGAATGAATTGCTCGAACTGGTACGGTTGTTCGCCAGACTCGTCGGTTATGCGGGTCATTACCGGCTTGGCTTTGCAATGAAAAAAACCTGGCAGGCGCATGACACGCGGTAGATCATGGATCAACTGATCGGAGTTGAATCGCTGGATCAAATGTTTCTGCACGGCCCGAAAGATATCGCGATCGACCGGAGCCCCTTCCACCATCCAGTAGGCGTGATACCGGCCGAACCCGCCGCTTTCGACGACCATCTGCGGTGGAAGCGGTGCCTTCATGACATCACCCAATGGTGCGCCGTCCAGATCGACGAAGAACGCTCGAATCCCTATGATATTGTTAGCGTTACGCGATCCGTTTAGAGTGGTACGGTTGATTGTGGCGAAGACTCCAACTCGATTTTTATTGAGTTCGGTCAGTTTGCCGGCGTGCTCTCCTAGCGTTCCATGAAATACTTTGGCGTATGGATCGATATATTTTTCACCACGCGCCTTGGCTGCCTCTTCGCCGGCTTTTTTACGCTCCTTATCATCGTCGAAAGCCTGAAACGTGAATTGTTCGGCTTCCTCGTCCAGCAATTCGAGGAACCGCTCGGCTTGCGCAATGTCTGGTTCTAGTGCCTGCTCGACTGCGCAAGGTGCCGGAGCTTCCGGAACTGGTGTCGGGTTCGGCTGCGGATAAAGCCATTGCAGCCCTGGCGGAATGGCTTTATCGGACGGCTGATTAGTTGCATCAAAAACCGTTTGACCTACAGTTAAGGCTGTCTTAACATTATCGTCGGCCAATTGGTCATGACCGTAAATTCCGGGATGATGATATTCACCGGAGTTGTCGGGATTGATATAATTGTCCACAAGAATTTCTCATACTTTGGGGCTTAGCTGGAACTTTCTCAGGGTCGTCAGCTAAGCCCTGTTGTTTATGACGGATTGGTTAAGCGGTCTTTTGTGCGTATCCATTGGCGCGTTTCCATTGCTCGACGTCCTTGCGCCAATAACCCGAAACACGGGGCGATAGCCTGACCTTTTTGGGCAGCCGCCCTTGAGCCAACCAAGCCCGTTCGGTGTCCTTGCAGATTCCGATTTCCTCCCGAAATGATCGGGACTTCACGAAATGGTTAGGTAACTGACCACGCATCGTTTTTACCTCCAAAGAAAAAAGGTTACGTAACAGGATTTTTTTCGCTGTTACTCGTCCTTAATCTGCCGTCACGACATCGGACAAAAGAAATCCGACGCGCATGACAGCGCCTTAACTCTCTGATTTCCCTGAAAACTTCAGGACATCCGATGCCGCCATTCAAGACGGCACCGTTTCGGGTGGTGGGTCTAGTTTGATTTGGCCGGTTCATCCGGCTTGGGTGCGGTCTCTATCGGACCGCTAATTTCAGGCTAACACGCTCTTTTTTCGCCCCGCAATACTACATTTTGCGCCTAATCCCGTTAAGGTCGCCTTCACACCACAATATGTTGTGGTCAGGCTTCCGTGCGGAAAATATACGTTGGGGTTTCGCCGGGTAAAAAATTTTTCTGGAATTGGCGTTAGGCCGATTGCGCTTCCATCGCGCGGCGCCATTCGGCCGCGGCCTCAACCGAGACCAGCCGACGACGGCCTACCCTGAATGTCCGGGGAGCCTGCCCACGCTTTTCGAGGTTATAGAACGATGCTAGACATATCCGGTGGGATTTGCAGAATTCGGGAATGGTGTATGCGTCGCGTTCGGTTTGCGCAGCCGGTTCGGTCTTCGTGGTCATTGCTGTCATTTCTCTATGTGGTTACATCGACGGCCACAATAATGCACGAGGAAACAACGACTTGCATCCTAGATAACTAAGCCGACTTAACTAGGAACCGTCCATTTCTTCCCGGTTGATGCGCTTGTTTTCTTCGATGACGGGCAGCCACTCATAATAGATTTGCTCGACTCGCTTGGCGCTTAGGTGCTCGCGGGCGCCGATTTCTTGAAACAGCACTCCGGTCGATTCTCCGTCCCGCTGACGCCAGTAAATTTCCTGGGCGATCCCGATATCGCGATCCACGTTTTTCTTCGGTCTACGGTTTTCTCGCGTCGTCAATAACGCCCGCCCCGGATCGGCGCCTTGACCTATAGCCCGTAGTGCGTCGATGAAGTGCTGGCGGAACTCCGGAGACACCGGTTCACCGGTCTCCAGGTGCTCGGCAAACCGCAGACACGCGGCCCGTGCGGCATCAGTGTCGCCGTCCTCCCTGGCGCGAAAGATGCCCATGATGTCGATTAGCGCCATTACACCATCCTCGCCTGATCCAGCTTCGCCCGCGTGCGGTCGTGGCGCAGGTGGCCATAGTGCTTATCGATCATCGCCGTTGATGTCCCGGCCAGCCGCGCCACGATGAACGAATCGATGCCGGACGCGATCATTTCCGAGATAGCGGTATGTCGAACGGAATAAAGCACCACGTCGGTTGGCAGGTGAGCCCCCTTTACCGCCCGGCTAAAAACCTTTTTCCAGGCGTCTTTGTTCCATTGCGAACCGTCGACACGAGCGACGAGATAGGCAGATGGTAGTTTGCCCTTTGCGGCCTTCGTGAAGAATTCGAGGGCTGCGCTTGATAGGGAAACGATTCTGCGGCCGGTCTTGCCCTGCAAGGCTAGTGTGCCGGCCTTGCGGTCGAAGTCGCCCGCAGTCGCCGCCGCGATCTCGCCCGGACGCGCCGCAGTGATTAGCAGCGCATGGACCAGTGTTTGCAGATCAGCCGGACATGCCGCGAGTAACTGTCTGCGCTCTTCCAGGGTCAAGAACCGTTCACGGCGCTTACCGGATCGGGGGAAAGGCGTGACCGTCTTCCATGCGGCATCGGTCGCCACCAGGTGAGATTTCAGGGCGAAATTCAAAGCGGCTTTGAAGCTTGCCAGATTCCGGTTCGCGCTATCCTTGGCGCGCCGCAGGTCCTCAGCGTCCTCGGCGTCCACATCGGCGAGTTGTGCATTCAGCCATTTCCGCACATCGGACGATTTGAGCCGGTTTAATTCCGTACGGGCGATAGCTTTTCCGTACACGAGCCGATTGAATCGGCCCTTGGCATCCTTGGCGGTCGCTTCGCTTTTGTGTGTCTTCAGATGCTCGACGTACTCCTTGCAAGTTGCTTCAACGGTAGTCGCCTTCGGACTGGTGCCGCCCTCGGTCTGATCGAACCAGGGCACAGCGTCCTTTACTGCTGCGTCAAAATCGGAAAACTCACCCAACGCGCGGTAATGCTGCTTGCCGTCTTCACCGCGCCACCGAGCAATCCAGGTGCCCTCCCCGCTCTCAAGTTTGCGGAATCCGACATAGGCGCCGCCCCGGATCCGTTCCCAATACGGCTCCCGTCGTGGCGTGAGTTTCTGCCGGTCGGTCTTTGTTTTAATGTTCGTTTTCATGGCGGTTTTTCCGTACGGAATCGGTACGGAAATTCTACCGCCTTCCACGATCTTCTACAAACCTTTAAGTTTGTGTATTAACAATAACTTACCACACGCCCATGGACGACCATGGACGATGATAGACCCCAATCCCCGCCTTCACACGGCAGGGGTCGCAGGTTCGAATCCTGCACCGCCCACCACTCCGCAAAGGCTAACTGTTCTCGGTCAGTCTTTGGCGGGCGCCTCTTTCCTGCCGAATCGTGATCACGGCGGGGCCTCGATGTCGTATTGAGCGGCACCTTGCTGCTTTCGGGTGAGGCAAGGGCGTTGGCGTACCGTAGACTCGTGAACCCCTCGGTCGAAGACCAGGTCCGAACCATTCAGCGAGCCATCTTCCTCAGTCGCTGGAATCTATAACATCCGATCATCCAACCAAAGGTCGTCATTGCCGCGTTTATTGATTTCCCGTGCCTAATCTGACAGCGAATTAGCACGACGTCCATATGTCGAAGTTACTAAAGGGAATGATCAGGAGGGATACCATGCAAATTTCAAAGTTCGGTTCAACCGCTCTACTGTTGCTGTCAATGGTCGGCGTCGCTGCGGCGCGCGAGACAATACTGGCTTTAGACGATTGCGATCCGCGCGATCCCGGCTGGTCGGACACCGGCGGCTGCGCTCTGGAAAAAGGCGATGTCACCTTGGCGGAGTTTAACGCGCTGCTGCCCGAGGGCCATCCGGCCTGGCGCTTCGAACCAACCTACATCAAGATTGAAGAAGGCGACAAGCTGCGGGTGGTCAACCGGGGCGGTCGAACCCATACCTTTACGAAAGTTGAGGATTTTGGAGGAGGATTCATACCCCAATTGAATCCGCCGGGCTCTGAACCCGCGCCTGAGTGTCTTAGGTTCTGTTGAAATTTCAACGCAACCAGATGAGTGCTGAGACGAAGCGAAGAAAGCCCATGAAGTTACGCTGCAATTTTTCGAAGCGGGCAAAGATTCTTCGGAAGTGTTTGATTTTGCCAAAGAAGCATTCGATCAAATGGCGCTCCTTATAAACAAACCAATCGCACTGCCGCTTCTCGGTCCGATGATTGCGCGGGGGAATGACGGCCTTGAT
>Ga0196971_1001424_pt1 | contig 10824 bp, 12 predicted proteins | sample S1v_1013CmetaG_FD_148660 | JGI IMG/M metagenome (GOLD analysis project Ga0196971, IMG submission 148660) | Soil microbial communities from Anza Borrego desert, Southern California, United States - S1+v_10-13C | ecosystem: Environmental > Terrestrial > Soil > Desert | place: USA: California... | reverse complement strand
GCGAAGGTCAATCCCACACTCGACCGCCCGCCGCCCGGAGCGGGGCGTTGAGGCCAACGTCCCGCTCCAACTCGACTCTCTCCGATTCGCGTCCGCCGAATTACGGGGATTGAGCCAGATACAATCCGACACCTCGCGCCAGCGCGTGCAGGTTGGAGCGCGGGCCTTCCGGCCCGCTTAACGCTGACTTTTCAAGCACAAGCGCCATATGCGGGCCTGAAGGCCCGCGCTCCAACCTGCAAAAACCGAGAAATCAATCCGACCGCGGCCGCGCTGAGATATAATGCTCTCGCTTTCACACGAGAGGATTTCGAAGAGCTCCGAAACTTTGAAAGGTGAAAGCGTCGACCGGCGCGGCAGGCGCCGCTTCGATGAAAGAGCGAAGGCAAGCAAAGCGTTATGCTGAGCCCGTCCAAGCATCCGTCATCGTTGAGGAAGTCAGGCGGGACCTACACTCCGCCAGGCGAAGCGAACGACGCCTGCATTGCCTGCGGGGCATGAAACCGCAGGGTCCGGGAGTCATCGGAGGCTCCCGACGCGTTGAACCGGTGAAATCTGGTGAATTCGGGCCTAAGGCCCCTCGGCGGTTTCCCTCGAGGTGAGCAGAGCAAGCCCTATCCCAGTCCGGGAATAACGGCCGATCACGGGGCGCGTTCGACGCGCAGCGTGCTGCAGCGATGCAGTGCGCACTCTAGAGACTACCTCAGCGCGTCCGACGCGCCCCGCCTCTCGCTTTCGGGAATCGGGTTTCGGGTATCGACTATCGGGAGACGGCGTTTGCGATGAGGCAGCGCCGCCAAACATGCGCGCCTGCGCCCCCGATCCCCGAGAACCGATAACCGAAAACCGACCATCGCGACGAGCCGCGCCGCTTCTGCGATAGGGTGCATCGCTCCAGCCTGGCGAAGCGCGTACATAGAGCGCATGCGCGCCGCGTTCGCCGCCATCGCTCTTTTTGCGCTCGCCGCCTGCAGCCAAGCGCCTGCGCCGGACGCCAACGCGACCGAGCCCGCGGCGCTCGACGGCCGTTTCGTCGCCGCCTCGGACACAGCCCGGGCGATCACCGGCGACGTCAGCATCGAGCGCGGCGGCCTGTTGTTTTCGTCCGGCGTCGTGCTCTTCACCCGCACGCTCGATCCGCGCCGCGGCCACGACGTGATCTCGCGCGACGGCGACAGCTATGCCGCCGCTGCGCTGGGCCCCGGCGATCTCGCCGTGGAGCTGCGCCGCGTCGTCGAGCAAACCACGCCGGCGGGCCGCGCCGGCCTCTGCGGCGGCGAAGATGTCGAATACATCGCGCTCGCCTACGACGAACGCGCCAGCAAGGTGACGCTGCTCGCCTTCACCGGCGCCGATCCGCCTGGGCCGCAAGCATCGCAAAGCCGTCTTTGCGCCAGCTTCGCATTTGCCGCGCCCGACGGCGCCCGCACGCGCGAAGGCGTCGTGCTCTAGTCCGGCACGCCGATCGGCCGCGTCGGCTCGCCGAGTTCGTAGAACTCAGGGCCTTTCTCGGTGCGCATGATCAGATAGCGTTTGTCGTGCGTCGGGTACTCGACCACATCGATCGGCTTGTCCTCGCCGCCCATCAGATAAACGCACTCCTCGTCAAACGTATTGCGCAACAGATGCGGCACCGAGGGCGTTGCGAAGCCCATGAAGTCGCCGGCGCTGACTTCATGTGAAGCGCCATCGATCTCCGCCATGGCGCGGCCGGAGACGATGTAAATCCATTCCTCCTCCAGCATGTGCGCATGATAGGCGAAGCTGTCCTTGCCGGGCGGCAGCCTGACCAGGCTCACATGCGCGCGCGTCATTCCCGCCATCCGCGACAGCGCCGCGGCGCGGAAGAGGGAGTTGGGATTGAGCTTCTGCGTGAACGGCCGCATCGCCGGACTGATCTCGCCGGCGCGCCACAGCTCTTTCTTCGACTCAGACATCGGACACCTCGCGCAGAAATCTATCCTACAGCGCGCGACCCGTGCGATATTGCTTGCGTGATCGGATCAGAATTGAACCGGCTCGTAGGGGCGCCACTCCCCCCCCAGCAAAAGCTCGAGCGGACGGAAAGCAGCCTTGTACTCCATCTTCTCCGAGCCCGGGATCCAATAGCCGAGGTAAAGATGGGCAAAGCCGGCCGCGCGCGCCTGCTGGATGTGATCGAGGATGGTGTAAACGCCGAGGCTGCGGCGCGTCTCATCCGGATCGAAGTAGGAATAGACCATCGAGAGCCCGTCACCGAGCGCATCGATAAGCGCCGCGCCCGCCAGCTCTCCGCGTTTCGGGCCGGCGCTGAACCGATACTCGACGATGTGCGTGTGGACTGCGGTCTCTTCGACCATCGAGACGTAATCGCCGAACGTCATGTCGGCCATGCCGCCCTCGGCGTGGCGCGAATTGAGATAGCGGCGCAGCAGCCGGAACTGCTCGTCGGTGGCGCGCGACGGCCGCAGCGCGCGAGTGAGGTCGGCGTTGCGCGTCAGGATTTTGCGCCAGCGCCGGTTGAACTCGAACCGCTCGACTGGCACGCGCGCGGAGATGCACGCGTCGCAGCCTTCGCAGGACGGACGGTAGGCGATGTTCTGGGAGCGGCGGAACCCGGCATTGGTGAGCGCGTCGTGCAGCGCACCGGCGTCGAAACCATCAAGAGCGGTAAACACCTTCCGTTCCCGCTTCCCCGGCAGATACGGACAGGGAGACGGCGCAGTCAGAAAGAACCGAAGGTTCTTCGTCGGGAACGGTTTAGTCACGCTGTTCTCATCGTCGCCGAACCCTTGTTTGCGTCAAGACGGCGCGCGCATTGCGCGCTGTTAGACTTAACAAACGCTTTCATGTTCCCGAGACGATCTAAAAACCTGGCCAGAGATTGCAATTAGCTCTCCGCACTGGGGAAAAAACTGTTATCGTCCATCCTGCATACGCCGTTCGGACAGGGGGAGCTGTTCGGCCCGAACAAGGAGAGCGCTCATGGCGCAACCTGTGACGGCCATCCTTTCGCGTCAGAGCGAATTGGCCGCCCAAGCGTGGAAAGTCACGCGCGACACGAACGAGGCCAATCTTTTGGTCGGCAAAGTCATGTCGCGCGCACTCGACAAGTTCACCGACAGCGATGGCGAGATCGACGTCGCGCACGAAATGCGCCGCGAACTGGACCGCCTAATCGCCCAGCTCCGCGTGCCTGCGCACCACTAACGGGCGAGACGTTCGCCGCGGCCAAGCGGATCGGGCAAAGGCTCGCCTTCGGGCACGAACTGCAGCGATACGGAATTGATGCAATAGCGCATGCCGGTGGGCCGCGGCCCGTCCGGGAACAAATGGCCCTGATGACTGTCGCACCGCGCGCACCGCGTCTCGACCCGCCGCATGCCGTACGAATTATCTTCAATGCCAATCACATGCTTGGGATCGATCGGCTGATAAAAGCTCGGCCAGCCGGTGCCGCTCTCGAACTTGGTCTCCTGCTTAAACAGCGGCAGCCCGCACAGGCGGCAGCAATACGCACCCGCCTTCTTTTGATCGAGCAGCCCGCCGCAAAACGGCGCCTCGGTGCCATGGTGCAGCAGGACGCGCCGCTCTTCGTCATCGAGGCTGGCTTCGAGCCGAACGCGTTCGTCGGCGCTAGGTGGAGTAAGGTCGAAACTGGAGGGGGAAAGGGTCATGAAGGAATCCTGGGGAGCCCGCGTGGCTTCGTCCAGGGGCGCAAGGCGGTTACACCACCGTTTCGCGGTCGCCATAGAGTTTGGCCAGGTGCGACATGAGGCTCTTGGCCCCGGCGCTGATCTGGTCGTCGGAGAATTTCGTCCGCAATTGCCGCGTCGCCTCGGCCAGACCTTTCGGCTGGAAAGCCAGCTTGCGGCGATGCTTCTTGGCGATGTGCTCGATCAGCAGATCGGCTTTCTCCTGCGCCGGACCCATGAGTGGCTTCAGCGTCTGTTCCAGTTCCCGCACCAGCGGGTCGCCTTTACGCTTCGCCGCTGTGCGCTTCTTCGCCGGCGCCGCTATCGCCAGCAAAGTCCGGTCGTCTTGCTGACGTATAAGCGCGAACAGCGCTTTCAGCTCCGGCCGTGAGCGGTTGCGAGCAAGGGCGCGCAGCGCCTTTTCTTGCGCCGGCTTCATTGTCCGGCCCGACGCAGGATGGCCGCCGCCGCGCGCGCGAGCGATTCCTTGGCGGGGCGCCCACCGACACGCATCATGGCTGTGACATTGATCGGATTTGCGGCGAGCCGGTCGCTCGGCGCCGATTTTAGCACGGCCGAGTACGGCACTTCGTCCGGCAGCAGCGCCGAGCCGAAGAACGGCGCGCCGCTGATCTCGTTGCGCGTCAGCGTGTCTGCATCGCCTGTTTCACCGGATCGCGTGCGGTCGTTCACACCGTTTAGAAGCACGGAGAACTCGTTTGGCCGCAAGGCTCTTCCCCTGACTTCACGCACGACGTGTTCGAGCATGTTCAGTCCGGTGAGCGAATACTTCTCTGGCCGCACCGGCGCGACGATGTGATCGGCGGTGGTGATGGCGAGCCGGGTGAGGAAAGTGGCGCAAGGGTTGGAATCTATGATCACAGCATCCGAGCGCGCCCGCAGCGCCGCGATCAGCGCCCGAAAGCGGGTGAAGGCCTCTGCCTTGTCGCGATCGGAACGCGTGTCGAGTGTGAACTCGAACAACCGTTCATCGCCAGCAATCAGCTCGAAGTTTGGCTGCTTGGCCCCACGCGAGGCGCGGTTGAGCGGGATGGCGACGCCGCCAATGTCACTCAGCGGCACGCTGGCGTCCCCGCGCGGGTTCAGGATGCCGTAGATCGAATGATTGCGGTCGCGGACGCGGTTGCGCTCGCCAGGGGAGAGAAAATATTGCGTCAGGTTGTGCTGCGGATCGAGGTCGATGAAGCTCACCGAGCGTTTGTCGGCGAGGTGCGCCGCCGCGAAGAGATTGGCCGCGAGCACAGTCTTGCCGACGCCGCCCTTGATGTTGAGCATGGCGATGACGCGGCCGCGCCCGTTTGCGGCTCGTGCGCGCTCGACAATCTGTCCCAGCACCTCAGAACGCGCGCCACTTCGCAGATCGATCAGGCCGGTCGTATCGAGCGTCGAGTAGATCCAGGAATCCGCCGGCAGGTCGTCCGTCTGGACGATGATCAGCGGCCGGCCATTGTTCAGCGCCGCGACGACTTCCCGTTGCAGCCAGGCGCTTTCGAGCGCCGCGCGCGAGGCGATCAGCACGACAACACCGGACTCGCCGACCCTCTGAACCAGCGCGTTCAGCTTCTCTTGCGTGCGCAATTCGGGACTGGAAAGCGTCACGCTCCAGCCATGGCGCTCCAGCTCGGCGCCCACGCTGCGCGCAGCGTCCTCGTCGGCCGGTTCGAAGGCGAGATACGCCGTGATCGCCATGAACTTTTCCACCCCTCAGGCGCGAACCCTAGTCGGGCAGATTACGCCTTGGCAATGCTCGCGCCTCGCCTCAAAGGGGCGGCGCGTGGCCGCGCGGGCCACGGCTGACCACGATAGCAGAGCGATGCCCGACGCAATCCTGATCGACATCTTCCAGCGCCTCGCTATGGCGCTCGGCATCGGCTTTCTCGTCGGGGTCGAGCGCGGCTGGCAGCACCGCGACGCGCCGGAAGGCTCGCGCGCCGCGGGGCTGCGCACACACGCCGTAATTGGCCTCCTGGGCGGCGTTTCGGGCGCGATGCTACCGGTGATCGGTCAGATCGGCTTCGCCGCTCTGTCCCTGACATTCGCGGCGGCTTTCATCACCTTCAAGGTGCGCGAAAGCCTCAAGGACCAGGACATCTCCGTCACTGGGACGATTGCCGGCTTACTGGTCTACGCGCTCGGCGCCTATGCGATGTGGGGCGATCTTCGGGTCGCCGCGGCGGTCGGTGTCGCGCTCGTTGGTTTGCTCGCGTTTAAGGACGCGCTGCACGGCTGGCTCGATAAGGTGACGTGGAAAGAGCTGCGTTCGGCGCTGCTCATTCTGGCCGCCACCGCGATTGCGCTGCCGCTGTTGCCGGACCGCGCTATCGATCCATGGGGCGCGATCAATCCGCGCGAGCTTTGGCTGCTCACCATCTTGGTCGCCGGCGCTTCGTTCGCGGGCTACGTCGCTGTCCGCGTGCTTGGCTCGGACGTCGGCGTGCTGGCCGGCGCGGCGGCTGGCGCGCTCGTGTCGTCGACGGTCGTCACCGCCGAACTGGGCCGCCAAGTCCGCAAGGGCGAAACGCACGCCATGGTCGGCGGCGCAGCGGCGGCGATCGCAGCCGCGATTAGCGTCGGCCGCGTTATCGCGCTGCTGGCGGTGACGAGCCCGGTGATGCTGCCTGAAGCTGGTCCGGCGCTCGTGGCTGCAGTACTCGTGTTTGCGGGCGCCGCTTTTGTGATGCGGGCGTTCGACAAACAGGCGCGCACGGCAGACGGCCGTGGGAAACTGCGCAGTCCGCTGGACCTGGCCTCAGTGGCCCAATTCGTCTTCTTCCTCGGCGCCATCATCATCGTCGGCAGACTGGTCTCAGAGGCGTACGGGCAGGCGGGACTATTGCCGTTTGCCGCGACGGCGGGGCTCGCCGACGTTGATGCCGTCACGCTGGCCGCCTCCAGCTTGGTGCGATCCGGCCTCGAGCCCTCGATCGGAGCGCATGCGGTGATGGTCGCTGTGCTGATGAACACGCTGGCCAAGGGCGTGCTCGCGCTCCTGACCGGCGGCTGGAAGTATGCGGGGCTCTATTTCGCGGCGGCCGCAGCAGCGGCGCTCGCCGCCGGCGCGGTATGGCTGGCAGCGACACCTTTTCTGGCGCCATTGTTTAGCCAAGGGGCCTCGCTTGCGCCCCTTTTTCTGGGCTAAGCTCTTCGCACATGCGAGAAAAATGGACCCCCGCCGGCTGGCGCGCCAAACCAGCCAAGCACATCCCGACGGATTATCCGGACACGGGCGCGCTCGAGCGCGTCGAGCAGCAATTGCGTTCTTATCCGCCGCTGGTGTTTGCAGGGGAGGCGCGCAACCTCAAGGCCTCGCTGGCCGAAGTCGCTGCGGGCAAAGCCTTCCTGCTGCAGGGCGGCGATTGCGCCGAGAGCTTCAAGGAATTCCATCCGGACAACATCCGCGACACCTTCCGCACCTTGATGGCGATGAGCGTCGTGCTGACGTTCGCCGCTTCGCGTCCGGTAGTGAAGCTTGGCCGCATCGCCGGCCAGTTCGGCAAGCCGCGCTCGGAGCAGATCGAAACGCAAAACGGCGTCACGCTGCCGTCCTATCGCGGCGACAACATTAACGGCATGGACTTCACGCTGGAGTCGCGCACGCCCGATCCGGAGCGGCTGATCAAAGCCTATTCGCAATCCGCGGCGACGCTGAACCTGATCCGCGCCTTCGCCAATGGCGGCTACGCGGACCTTCACAACGTCCACCGCTGGATGGTCGGCTTCGTCGCAGACAGTCCGCAAGGCAAACGCTACCAGGAGATCGCCGACCGCATCTCCGAAGCGATCGACTTCATGCAAGCGTGCGGTATCACGCCGGAGAGCGTGCCGCAGATGCGGCAGGTGGACGTCTACACCAGCCACGAAGCGCTGCTGCTTGGCTACGAAGAGGCGATGACCCGCGTCGATTCAACGACGGGCGATTGGTACGACACCAGCGCGCATTTCGTGTGGATCGGCGATCGTACGCGTCAGCCTGACGGCGCCCACGTCGAGTTCGCGCGCGGCATCAAGAACCCGATCGGCCTGAAATGCGGCCCTTCGCTCGATCCGGACGAGCTGTTGCGCCTGATCGATATTCTCAATCCGCACAACGAACCGGGACGGCTCACGCTGATCGCCCGCTTTGGCGCGGAGAAGGTCGAGGCCGGCTTGCCGAAACTCGTGCGCGCAGTGACGAAAGCGGGCCGCGCCGTGGTGTGGTCGTGCGACCCAATGCACGGCAACACACTGAAGACCGAGAACGGCTTCAAGACGCGCCCGTTCGATCGCATCCTCGCCGAAGTGCGCGCCTTCACCGACATTCTGCCGGCCGAAGGCGCTTATCCGGGCGGCGTGCACGTGGAGATGACCGGCCAACAGGTCACCGAATGCCTCGGCGGCGCGGCGGCGCTCACAGAGCAGGACCTTTCCAGCCGCTATCACACCCACTGCGACCCGCGCCTCAACGGCCAGCAAGCGCTCGATCTCGCGTTCCTGATCGCCGAACAGCTCCGCGGCGCGCGTACAAACGGCCGCAAGGCGCAGGCGGGTTAGGATGCGGATGTTTGCGGCGGCAATCGCTGCTATCGCACTTAGCGGCTGCTTTCGTTCTGAACAAGCGCTGTTAGGGGATAGTGATTCCAGCGCGCCGATCGCCGACGGTGCGATTTACGAGTTTCAACCCTTCGACGAAACCGATGAACGCAATGCGGTGGTGCGCTTCATCCGCAGTGGCGCAGGCTACGAGTTGCGCTCGGTGGGGGGTGAGGAGAATCTGGTAATGCGCGTGACGTTCGCGGAGGTCGTCCAGACTCCGGAGCGAGATTACATCGCGCAGGTTGCCATGGGTTCAGAAGACACCGGAGGGTACCAGTATTGGTTCGTTTGGCCGGGTGGCGAGAACCGGTATCAAATTCAAACGCAGTCGGTCGCACTTGACGACGCTGGACAGCCCACTTTTGATCGCTGTGCTGAGGGCTTCTCTGGCTGCGAATTTACTTCCTTGGATGATCTTCTCAAGCACTATCGTGACGTTGCGTATCCAGTGTTCTCACGTGGACGTCTGCCCTCGACTTACGTGGACATGATTCCTGTTGATGCGCGTGAGTAGGTCGAGATGAAAACCCTGCGCATTGCCGTCCAGATGGACCCGATCGAGACGATGATCGTCAATCACGATACGTCGCTCGCTTTGATGGTCGAAGCGCAGACGCGCGGGCATGAGATTTGGTGGTGGTCGCCGAATGATCTTTTCTATGAAGCGGGCACGGTGAAAGCGCGCGCGCGGCGCGTGTCGGTAAGCTTCGACGAAGGCACGCACTACAAGACGTTGGAAGAGGCGATCCGGCCGGCGAACGAGTTCGACGTCATCCTCGTGCGCCAAGATCCGCCGTTCGACATGGGCTACGTATCGAACACGTATCTGCTTGAGCTTGTCGATGCGTTGGTGATCAACCCGCCGCTCGGCATCCGCAACATCTCCGAGAAGATGTCGATCCTTCAGTTTCCGGAGCTGACGCCGACAACCTGGGTCGGGCGTGATCTCGAGGCTTTGGAGGCGTTCGCGCGCCGCTACGATCAAGTCGTGTTGAAAGTGCTGTTCCTTATGGGCGGTGACGGCGTGATCAAACTCGCGGCCGGCGACGCCGATTTCCGCGAGAAGGCGGCGGCGTTCATGGCGGCCGCTGGCCGCGAACCGATCCTGGCGCAAGAATTCCTGCCCGCCGTCACCGGCGGCGACAAGCGCGTGTTCGTGATCGACGGGGAACCGTTCGCGGCGCTCAAACGCATGCCGAAAGCCGGTGATTTCCGCGCCAATCTCCATGTCGGCGGCCAAGCCGTTGCTGGTGAGCTGGATGATGAGGACCGCGCCATCGTCGCTGCGGTCGCGCCGCTACTGAAGCGCGAAAAGATCATCTTCGCCGGCCTCGACGTCATCGCCGGCAAGCTGATCGAGATCAACGTGACGTCGCCGACCTTGGCCCAGGAGCTGAAGCGCTTGTCTGGGCTCGATCTGCCGAAGGCGTTCTGGGATCGTGTGGAGCAGATCGCGACTTAGTCGCCGCGCGCCAGTCTCAAGAACTCCTCCCGCGTGCGCGGATCATCGCGCACCACGCCCATTAGCCGAGACGTCACTAGGTTTGACCCCGGCGTGTTCACGCCGCGCATGGTCATGCACGAATGCTCGCTTTCTATCATGACGCCGACGCCTTGCGGCTGCAGGATGTCCTGAATGGCCTCGGCAACCTCGGCCGTTAGCTTCTCTTGTATCTGCAACCGCCGCGAGAACGCATTAACGACGCGCGAGAGCTTTGAAATGCCGACGACACGATCGTTCGGCAGATACCCAACATGCGCCTTGCCCAGGAAGGGCAGCATGTGGTGTTCGCAAAAGCTAACGACGCGAATGTCGCGCAGGACGATCAGTTCGTCATAACCGCCGACTTCCTCGAAGGTGCGTTCGAGGTAAGCGCGCGGGTCTTCGTCGTAGCCGGCGAAGAGTTCGCGGTAGGAGCGCGCCACGCGGGCAGGCGTTTCCAGCAACCCCTCACGGTCGGGGTCGTCGCCCGCCCATTCGATCAGCACGCGGACCGCAGCTTCGGCTTCCGCCTGAGTGCGCTTTGCCATGAGACCTCCTCGTCAGCGCAAAACTTAGCCCGCCGGTGCCGCGGCGCCAGCGTCAGCCGGTCGCGAAAGCGAGGATCAGCACGATCGCCGCGATGTTGAGACCAAAGCCGACCGTCAACATTCGTTTCAACGTCACCACGCCGGTCGAGTACGCGATCGCGTTCGGCGCCGTCGCCACTGGCAGCATGAAGGCAAAGCTCGCCGCCAACGCGACTGGGAAGGCGAGCGGCTGCAGCGGCGTGTCCGTCGCCGTTGCGACCGCCGCCACGATCGGCAGAACGGAAGTGAGCGTCGCGACATTGCTGGCCAGTTCCGAGATAAGGATCGTCGCCACGACGAGGATCGCCACCAGTCCGAATGTGGAGAGACCGCCGAGCCCGCCGATCGCCTCGCCGATCCAGCCGGCGAGCCCAGTCGATTCCATCGCCGCCGCCAAAGAAAGTCCGCCGCCATAGAGCACGGCGATGCCCCACGGAATGCGTTCGGCTGTCTTCCAATCCATCAGCTTCTCGCCCTTGCCGCGGCC
>Ga0196971_1001422_pt1 | contig 10828 bp, 9 predicted proteins | sample S1v_1013CmetaG_FD_148660 | JGI IMG/M metagenome (GOLD analysis project Ga0196971, IMG submission 148660) | Soil microbial communities from Anza Borrego desert, Southern California, United States - S1+v_10-13C | ecosystem: Environmental > Terrestrial > Soil > Desert | place: USA: California... | reverse complement strand
CTTCAAGAAGCTGGTGCCGAACCTGAAGCCCGAGGCGCTGGTCGCGACCAACACCTCGTCGATCTCCATCACCCGCCTGGCCGCCTCCACCGACCGGCCGTCGAAGTTCATGGGCATGCACTTCATGAACCCGGTGCCGGTGATGCAGCTCGTCGAGCTGATCCGCGGCATCGCGACCGACGAGGAGACCTTCGCGGCGATCGCCGACCTGACCGCCAAGATCGGCAAGTCCGCGGCGGTGGCCGAGGACTTCCCGGCCTTCATCGTCAACCGCATCCTGCTGCCGATGATCAACGAGGCCGTCTACACCCTCTATGAGGGCGTCGGCAACGTGCAGAGCATCGACACCGCGCTGAAGCTGGGCGCCAACCACCCGATGGGCCCGCTGGAGCTGGCCGACTTCATCGGCCTGGACACCTGCCTGGCCGTCATGCAGGTGCTGTACGAGGGTCTGGCCGATTCCAAGTACCGCCCCTGCCCGCTGCTGGTGAAGTACGTCGAGGCCGGCTGGGTCGGCCGCAAGGTCGGCCGCGGCTTCTACGACTACTCGAAGAACCCGCCGGTCCCGACCCGCTGATCGCGGGCCTGACGGTTCCGTCTGCGCGAACCCGCCCCGGGCAACCGGGGCGGGTTTCGTCGTTTCGGAACCACGTTTCCGCTCCGCCTGTTCGCTTTCGGGAACAGGAGGGCCCTTCATGCGGCATTTCCCCGCCATGCTCTGCGTCGCCCTGTTCGGCGCCGCCGCCGCGCTGGCCAGCCCGGCGCCGGAGCTGAGCCTGCGCGAGCGCAACTTCCTGACCGAGGCCGCCCTCCTCAACCTCACCCAACTGCATGCCGGCAAGCTGGCCGAGGACATGGCCGTCAGCCCGCGGGCGCGCGAGCTGGCCCGCACCGTCGGGGACGCGCACGCCGAGGCGCACGAGCGGCTGCGCGCCATCGCCGACGACCTCGGCGCTCCCCTGCCGGCCGAGCCGGACCCGGCGACGCGGGGGCAGATCGCCGAGATGCAGACCTTCACCGGCCCCGCCTTCGACCGCTACTTCCTGCTCTTCCAGGAGGAGACGCACGTCCGCGCGCTGAAGCTGTTCGAGGCCGAGGCGGAGTACGGCAGGGACGGGCCGCTGCGCCGCTACGCCATGGCGATGCTGGACGTGCTCAATGAACAGTTGCGCGCGGTGCAGGACCTCACCGCGGCGATAACCGGTTCGACGGCCCCACCCTAGGCGGCGAAAGGCCCACCGTCACGGCAAGAGGGAAACCCAGCCATGCCGGACCGCCTGTTGAACCGGCGAGAGACAGGGGAATAGCCTCCCAGGCAAGCGCGAAACCCAACGACACGGAAGAGAGATGGACATGCGCCGCAGGGATCTTTTGAAGGCGACTGGAGCTGGACTTGCCGTAGCCGGCGTCTCCGCACCCGCCATTGCCCAGAGCCAGCCGGCCATTCAGTGGCGACTGGCATCGAGCTTCCCCAAGAGCACCGACATCCTGTTCGGCGCGTCGGAGATGATCGCCCGCCGGGTCTCCGAGGCCACCGACGGCAAGTTCCAGATCCGCCCCTTCGCCTCGGGCGAGATCGTGCCGCCGCTCCAGGTGCTCGACGCCGTGGCGAACGGCACCATCCAGTGCGGCCATACCTGCGGCTACTACTACGTCGGCAAGGACCCGACCTTCGCCTTCGACACCGCCATCCCCTTCGGCCCCAACGCCCGCCAGCAGAACGCCTGGTTCCAGTACGGCGGCGGGCGCGAAATCATGCGGGAGTTCTTCAAGGGCCACAACATCGTCCAGTTCCCGGCCGGCAACACGGGTGTCCAGATGGGGGGCTGGTTCCGCCGCGAGATCAAGGCGCTGGAGGACCTCCAGGGCCTGAAGATGCGCATCGCCGGCATCGCCGGGCAGGTCATGGCCAAGATGGGCGTGACGCCGGTGCAGATCGCCGGTGCCGACGTCTATCCCTCGCTGGAAAAGGGCACCATCGACGCCACCGAGTTCGTCGGCCCCTATGACGACGAGAAGCTGGGCTTCGTCCAGGTCGCCAAGTTCTACTACTCCCCCGGCTGGTGGGAGGGCGGCCCACAGGTCTCCCTCTACATCAACGCCGGGCAATGGGAGGGGCTGCCCAAGTCCTATCAGGCGATCCTGGAGTGCGCCTGCGCCGAGGCCAACGCCGCCATGCTGGCGCGCTACGACGCGGAGAACACCCGGGCGCTGAAGATCCTCGTCGGCAAGGGCGCGCAGCTGCGCACCTTCCCGCGCGAGATGATGGAGGCCGGGCATAAGCACGCCTACGAGCTGTACGACGAGATCGCGTCGAAGAACCCGGCCTTCAAGAAGGTCTACGACAGCTGGCGGCCGTTCCTGGAGGACACGCAGCTGTGGTTCCGCGTCGCCGAGCTGCCCTACGACAACCTCATGCAGTCCTCCGCCGTCCGGCGGCGGGGGTGACGTCGTACTTGCCCCCACCCTCCCGCACTTCGTGCGGGTCCCTCCCTCCCCCGCTGCGCAGGGGAGGGTCAATAAGGCCCCTTCCCCCGCCCAACGGGGGAGGGTCGGGGTGGGGGCAAGCGCCCCCTACCCGCTGGTCTTCACCATGCCGCGGTCGCGGTTGGGGCCGCTGCGACCGATCTGCTTGCGCAGGAAGGCGACGATCTCCGGCGCGTCCCACTCCACCGCGCCGAGGATGCGGCCGACCTCGCGGCCGTCCGGGTCGATCAGCAGCGTCGCCGGCACCTCGCGCGAGCCCAGCACGTCCAGCACCGCCGCCTGCTGGTCGAGGTAGAGGGCGAGGTTCTGAAGCTCGTGCTTCTTCAGGAACGGCTCCACCACGTTGCGGCCGCCGCGGTCCACAGACAGCGCCACCACCTGGAAGTCCTTGCCGCCCAGCGCCGCCTGCAGGCGGTCGAGCGACGGCATCTCCCGCACGCACGGCGCACACCACGTCGCCCACACGTTCAGCAGCACGAAACGTCCGGCGAAGTCCGCCAGCTCGGTCCGCCGCCCCTCGCCGTCGACGAAGGAGAAGGGCGCGACGGGCTTCGGCGCGCCGCCCTGGAAGCGCTCGACCACCAGGGTCGGCGAGGTTTTCGGGGTGCCGATCAGCGCGGCCTTCACCGTCGCGCGGCCCAGCCCTGTCCACGCCGCGACGCCGAGGACCACACAAAGGATTGCGACCGCCACGAAAGTCCGCATAACTACCGTCCTCGCATCATCAGCCGAACGTCCCTCTCCATGAGCGCCGACCAGCCCAAGACCCCCGCCCCCGCCGCCAGCCAGATGTGGGGCGGCCGTTTCGCCCGCGGCCCGGCCGCCATCATGGAGAAGATCAACGTCTCCATCGGCTTCGACAAGCGCCTTGCCGAGCAGGACATCGCCGGCTCGAAGGCGCACGCCGCCATGCTGGCCCGCCAGGGCATCATCTCGCAGCCCGACGCCGAGGCCATCATCGACGGCCTGGAGCGCGTGAAGCAAGAGATCGACTCCGGCGCCTTCGTCTTCAAGACGGAGTTGGAGGATATCCACATGAACGTGGAGGCGCGGCTGGCGGAACTCATCGGAGAACCGGCCAAGCGCCTGCACACCGGCCGCTCGCGCAACGACCAGGTGGCGACCGACTTCCGCCTGTGGGTGCGCGACGCCATGGACCGCATGGACGTCGGCCTCAAGGCCCTCCAGGCGGCGCTGATCGACTTGGCGGAGCGGCACACCGACACGGTGATGCCGGGCTTTACCCACCTCCAGGCGGCGCAGCCCGTCACCTTCGGCCACCACCTGCTGGCGTACGTGGAGATGCTGGGGCGCGACCGCGGCCGCTTCCGCGACGCCCGCGCCCGGCTGAACGAATGCCCGCTGGGCTCGGCGGCGCTGGCCGGCACGCCCTTCCCGCTCGACCGCCACAGCACCGCCAAAGATCTCGGCTTCGACCGGCCGACCGCCAACTCGCTGGACGCGGTGTCGGACCGCGACTTCGCGCTGGAATATCTGGCCGCCGCCTCGATCTGCGCCGTGCACCTCTCGCGCTTCGCGGAGGAGATCGTGCTGTGGTGCTCCGACCAGTTCCGCTTCATCCGGCTGTCGGACGCCTTCACCACCGGCTCCTCGATCATGCCGCAGAAGAAGAACCCCGACGCCGCCGAGCTGGTCCGCGCCAAGGCCGGCCGCGTGGTGGGCGCGCTGAACGGCCTGCTGATGGTGATGAAAGGCCTGCCGCTGGCCTATTCCAAGGACATGCAGGAAGACAAGGAGCCGGTCTTCGAGACCGACGACACCCTGGCCCTGTGCGTCGCCGCCATGGAGGGCATGGTGCGCGACATGACGCCCAAGCCCGAGGCCATGCGCGCCGCCGCCGAGCGCGGCTTCCTCACCGCCACCGATCTGGCCGACTGGCTGGTGCGGGTGCTGGGCATGCCGTTCCGCGAGGCGCACCACGTCACCGGCCGCGCCGTCAAGCTGGCCGAGGACAAGGGCGCCAAGCTGTCGGAGCTGTCGCTGGACGACCTGCAATCCATCGAGCCGCGCATCACCCAGGAGGTCTTCACCGTGCTGACCGTCGAGGCGTCGGTCGCCGGCCGCACCAGCTTCGGCGGCACCGCCCCGATCCGCGTGCGCGAGGCCGTCAAGGCCGCCCGGGAGCGCTTCCTGTGAGCCGGGACCGCGACCAGCGCCGGCACCGCCGCGCCGTGGGCCTGGCGGCGGGCGTGCTCGCCGTGGCCCTCGCCCTGGCGCTCGCCGGCTGCGGACGCAAGCCCCGCGACGTGGACTCGCCGCTCGGCAAGGACGCGCGGCCGTTCCCGCAGACCTACCCGAATCCCTCCCTCGAGCAGAAGCCGGGCGACGCGTCGCCCGGGGTGAAGTTCCCATGAATCCCTTCATCTACCGCCAGGGCGTGCTGCACGCCGAGAACGTGCCGCTGCCCGCCATCGCGGCCGAGGTCGGCACGCCGTTCTACTGCTATTCGACGGCCGGGCTGGTCGCCAACTACCGCGCCTATGCCGGCGCGTTCGAGGGGCAGGACGCGGGCATCTGCTTCGCGCTGAAGTCCAACTCCAACCTCGCCGTGGTGCGCACCTTCGCCCAGATGGGCGCCGGTGCCGACGTGGTGTCGGAGGGCGAGCTGAAGCGTGCGCTCGCCGCCGGGGTGCCGGCCGACCGCATCGTCTTCTCGGGCGTGGGCAAGACGCGCAGCGAGATGCGCACGGCGCTGGAAGCCGGGATCTTCCAGCTCAACGTCGAATCCGTGCCGGAACTGGAGGCGCTGAGCGAGGTCGCCAGTTCCATGGGGGTGGAGGCGTCCATCGCCATCCGCGTCAACCCCGACGTGGACGCCAAGACGCACGCCAAGATCTCCACCGGCAAGAAGGAGAACAAGTTCGGCATCGACTGGGACCACGCCCGCGAGGTGTACGCCAAGGCGGCCTCCCTGCCGGGCATCCAGCCGGTGGGCATCGCGGTGCACATCGGCTCCCAGCTGACCGACCTTGCCCCGTTCCGCGCCGCCTTCGAGCGGGTGGTGGAACTGCTGCACGCGCTGCGCGCCGACGGCATCGACATCCGCCGCCTCGACCTCGGCGGTGGCCTCGGCATCCGCTACCGCGACGAGACGCCGCCGGACCTGCACGAGTACGCCGGCATGGTGCGCTCGATCACCGGCAACCTCGGCTGCCACGTGACGCTGGAACCCGGCCGCGCCCTGGTCGGCAACGCCGGCGTGCTGGTGTCGAAGGTGGTCTACCTCAAGCAGGGGCTGGCGCGCCGCTTCCTGATCGTCGATGCGGCGATGAACGACCTGATCCGCCCGTCGCTGTACGACGCCTACCACGCCATCAAGCCGATCATCGAGCCGTCGGCGGCGGTCGAGCCGGTGACCGTGGACGTGGTCGGCCCGGTGTGCGAGAGCGGCGACACCTTCGCCCTGCAACGGCCGCTGCCGCCGCTGAAGAGCGACGACCTGATCGCCTTCTGCTCGGCCGGGGCGTACGGCGCGGTGATGGCGTCCACCTACAACACCCGCCCGCTGGCGCCCGAGGTGCTGGTGAACGGCGACGATTTCGCCGTGATCCGCCCGCGCCCCACCATCGAAGCCCTGCTGGAGCAGGAGCGCATGCCGGGCTGGCTGGGGAGGTAGACCTCCCCACCCATCTCCCCCGCCCTCATTCTCCGGCTGCACGGCCGGCGGAAACGTGCATAATCGGCGGTAATACCAAGGGGGAGATCGGAAGCATGGAGTGGGATGCTGCCTACGCCGTCGGCCAAAACGCCGTCGACAGCGATCACCAGCGGCTGTTCGCGCTGTTCAACCAGTTCAGCAACGCCGTGCAGGCCGGTGAGAGCCGTGCATCCGCCAATCGGTTCCTCACCGAACTGGTCGACTATTCCGAGACGCACTTCCGGCGCGAAGAGGGGCTGATGCGGAAGCTTCAGTACCCCGATTACGAAAAGCACAAGAAGATGCACGACACCTTCGCCGCGTACGTGCGCAAGCTGGCCAGCGATGCCCAGCACTCGGACGAGGAGATCGCGTTTCTTCAGAACTATGTCGAGATGTGGCTGTGCGGCCATATTTTGGTCATGGACAAGTGGTTCGGTGAATGGCTGGCCGAACACCGGTCGGAAAGCGCCACCGGCGCGCCTATATCCTGACGAGACGCCGGCCACGCCGCTGACCGCGGACCGGCTTCGACGGCATCGGAGTGCGGCATGACCGAGCGACAGACCCCGACGACGCCCGCGCGCGGACCCGAACCCGCGGTCCGCCTGTGGCAGGCGCGCGGCGCCCTCCTGTGGGAACGGCTGTGGCCCGCCCTGTGGGCCCCGGTGGCGGTGGCCGGGCTGTTCCTGACGCTCGCCCTCTTCAACGTCTTCACGTGGTTGCCCGGATGGCTGCACGCGGCGGCGCTGCTGCTGCTGGCCGGCGCCTTCGGCTGGACGCTGTACCGCGGCTTCCGTGGCTTCGCGCTGCCGGATGAGGACGCGGCGCGGCGCCGGCTGGAGCGCGACGCCGGGCTGCCGCACCGGCCGCTGCACGTGCTGCGCGACAAGGTGGCCGGCGGCGACGCCATGGCCCAGGCGCTGTGGGAACTGCACCAGGAGCGCATGCGCGCCAGCGTGCGCCGGCTGCGCGTGGCGATGCCGCACCCCAACGTCGTCTCCCGCGACCCGTGGGCGCTGCGCGTCCTGGTGGCGCTGCTGCTGGTGGTCGCGGTGGCGGTCGCCCGCGACGAATGGCGCCCGCGCCTGACCGCCGCCCTGTCGCCGCACCTGGGCGGCGGCGCCGTCGCGGCGGTCGCCGCGCTCGACCTGTGGATCACCCCGCCCGAGTACACCGGCCTGCCGCCGATCTTCCTCAAGGCCGGCAGCGCCGCGCCGGCGCCGGCCGCGCCGCAGGCGGCGCCCCAGCCGGTGGTTGCCGTGCCGCAGGGCAGCGTGGCGCTGGCCCGCGTCAGCGGCGGGCACGGCACGCCCAAGCTCGACCTCAACGGCGAGTCCACCGCGTTCGAGGCGGTGGACGCCGCGACCTTCCAGATCCAGCGCCCGGTCACCGGCGGCACCCACATCGCCGTCGGCCAGGGCAGCCAGACGCTGGGCAGCTGGCCGATCACCGTGGTGCCCGACCGGCCGCCGACCGTCGCCTACGTCGCCCCGCCGGCGAAGGGCGAGCGCGGCGCGCTGCGCATCGAGTACGTGGCGCAGGACGACCACGGCGTGACCGGCGTCGCCGCCCGGGTGTCGCTGGCCGCCGAGACGAAGTCCCCGGCGCTCGACCGCACGCCCATCGACCTGCCGCTGCCGGTGGCCGGCGTGCGGCCGAAGGAGGTGCGCAACGCCGGCTTCCACGACCTGACGGCGCACCCCTGGGCCGGGCTGCCGGTGACCATCCGCCTGAACGCCACCGACGGCGCCGGCCAGACCGGGCACAGCGAGGACTTCGCGATGGTGCTGCCGGAACGGGTGTTCAACCACCCCGTCGCCCGTGCCATCGTCGAGCAGCGCAAGATTCTCACCCTGACGCCCGAGGCGCGCACCGACGTCGCCCGCGCGCTGGCCGAGATCTCGTCGCGGCCGGGGGCGTTCAGCCACGACGTCGTGGTGTTCATGGCGCTGCGCACCGCGCTGGCCCGCCTGATGCTGGACCATGAGGCCGGCTCGGTGCCGGAGGTGCAGCAGTTGCTGTGGGAGACCGCGTTGCGCATCGAGGACGGCGGCCTGTCGCTCGCCGAACGCGACCTGCGCGAGGCCGAGCGCCGGCTGGCCGAGGCGCTGGAGCGCAACGCCTCCGACGAGGAGATCCGGCGGCTCATGGACGAGCTGCAGCAGGCGATGGACAAGTTCTTCGAGGCCATGGAGCAGAACCTGCGCCAGGCGCTGGAGCGCGGCGAGCAGGTCATGGAGATCCCGCCGGAGATGGCCGACCGCATGATGGACCGCGGCGACCTCCAGGAGATGATGGACCGCATGCGCGAGATGGCGGAAACAGGCGCGCGCGACGCCGCCCGCCAGATGCTCTCGCAGCTCCAGCAGATGCTGGAGAACATGCGCGCCGGCACCATGGCACAGCAGGGCCAGCAGGGGCAGAACGAGGGCTGGGAGATGATGCGCCAGCTCCAGGAACTCGCCCAGCGTCAGCAGGAGCTGATGGACCAGACCTTCCAGCAGTCGCAGCAGGGTCAGCAAGGCATGCAGGGGCAGCAGGGCATGCAGGGCCAGGGCAGCATGCAGCAGCCCGGCGGCCAGCAGCCGCGCGGCCGCGGCCAGCAGCGCGGCCAGGGTCAGGCGCAGGGCCAGGGCGGACAGGGACAGAGCGGCCAGGGCCAGGGCAGCCCGACGCTGCAACGCCAGGCCGAACAGCAGGAGGCGCTGCGCCGCCAACTCGGCGAGCTGATGCGCCGCATGGGCGAGATGACCGGCGATATCCCCCGCCCGCTGGGCCGCGCCGAGCGCGCCATGCGCGACGCCGGCCAGGCGCTGGGCCAGGGCCAGCCGGACGCCGCCGTGCCGCCGCAGGGCCAGGCCATGGACGAACTCCAGCAGGGCATGCAGGCGATGGCCGAGCAGCTCATGCAGCAGATGATGGGCATGGGCATGCAGCCGGGCATGATGCCGGGCCAGCAACAGGGCCGCACCGGCCGCAACCGCGACCCGCTGAACCGCGGCCGCGAGGGCGGCTACGGCATGGGAGAGAACATCAAGGTCCCCGAAAAGGCCGACCTGCAACGCTCCCGCGAGATCCTCGACGAACTGCGCCGCCGCGCCCAGGAACAGACCCGCCCGCAGATGGAGCGCGAGTACATCGACCGGCTGCTGCGGCAGTTCTGACCAATGGCCCCTCCTCCGCCCCCGGCGGGGGAGGATGGGAGGGGGCTAGTAGTCCCGGGACGAACTAGCCCCCTCCCTCCCCCAGCGGGAGGGAGGGGCAATGCAGTCCTCAATACGCGTATTCGCGGAACACCGGATCGACGCTGCCGCCCCAGGCGCCCTGGTACTTGGCGAGCAGTTCGTCGGCCGGGGTCTGGCCGGACTCGGCGATGGCGAACAGGGTGTCGAGGAAGTGCGCCTCGTCGTCGCCCCAGTTGTCGTTGCGCGCGCGCCGCACCAGGCCGTCCCGCGCGATCGCCAGCACCTCCAGCGCCAGCTCGCGCACCGTGCGGTCGCGGAAGGTGGTGCGCAGGGCGTGGCGCGGCACCTCGGCGCGCAGGTGGGCGCGCTCCTCGGTCGTCCAGTCCTTCACCAGATCCCAGGCGGCGTCCAGGGCGGTGGAATCGTACAGCAGGCCGACCCACAGGGCGGGCAGCGCGCACAGCCGGCGCCACGGGCCGCCGTCGGCGCCGCGCATCTCCAGGTACTTCTTGAGGCGCACCTCGGGGAAGGCGGTGGTCAAATGGTCGGCGAAGTCGGTGATCAGCGGCGTCTCGCCCGGCAGCGCCGGCAGGCGGCCGGCCATGAAGTCGCGGAACGACTGGCCGGAGGCATCGATGTACGTGCCGTCGCGGTAGACGAAGTACATCGGCACGTCGAGCAGATAGTCCACGTACCGCTCGAAGCCGAAGCCGTCCTCGAAGACGAACGGCAGGTCGCCGGTGCGGTCCGGGTCGGTGTCGGTCCAGATGTGGCTGCGGAACGACTGGAAGCCGTTGGGCTTGCCCTCGGTGAAGGGCGAGTTGGCGAACAGCGCCGTGGCGATCGGCTGCAACGCCAGCGAGACGCGGAACTTCTTCACCATGTCCGCTTCGCTGGAATAGTCCAGGTTGACCTGCACGGTGCAGGTCCGCGTCATCATGTCGACGCCCAGCGTGCCGCGCTTGGGCATGTAGTCGCGCATGATGCGGTAGCGGCCCTTGGGCATCCACGGGATCTCGTCGCGCCGCCACTTCGGCTGGAAGCCCAGGCCCATCATGGCGATGCCCAGCTCGGCGCCGACCTCCTTCACCTGGCGCAGGTGGCTGTGCACCTCGGCGCAGGTCTGGTGCAGGGTCTGCACCGCAGCCCCCGACAGCTCCACCTGCCCGCCGGGCTCCAGCGTGATGTTGGCGCCGTCGTCCTGGGTGAGTGCGATGATGTTGCCGCCCTCCGTCACCGGCTGCCAGCCGAAGCGTTGCAGGCGGGTCAGCAGCTCGCCGATGCCGTCCGGCCCCTCGTAGGGCAACGGCCGCAGATCGGAGGTGCGGTAGGCGAACTTCTCGTGTTCGGTGCCGATGCGCCAGTCGGACGCCGGCTTGTTGCCGGACTCCAGGTACGCCACCAGCTGGCGCCGCTCGGTGATCGGCTCGCCGCGGGTTTTCGGGGGTGCGGACATGGGGGCTCCGGCTGGACTCTATGGATTCGGCGAACGGAA
>Ga0196971_1001420_pt1 | contig 10838 bp, 9 predicted proteins | sample S1v_1013CmetaG_FD_148660 | JGI IMG/M metagenome (GOLD analysis project Ga0196971, IMG submission 148660) | Soil microbial communities from Anza Borrego desert, Southern California, United States - S1+v_10-13C | ecosystem: Environmental > Terrestrial > Soil > Desert | place: USA: California... | reverse complement strand
CGTTCAGCTTGCCGTCAGAGACCTCTTGCTTCGCCTTGTCCAGATCAGTGACCACCGACGTCGTCAAGATCTTCTTGACACCGTCGCTGCCGAAGACGTCATCGGTGAGGATCTTGCCCAGGTGCTGGGCCGGAAGCTGGTCGATGACCGCCTGAGGGGTACCGGGCGGCACCGCAGGCTTGGCGGCTACGTCGGCGTTGATGATCGCCACCGGCATCGCCTTCATGTTCGGGTCCTTCATCATGGGAGTCAGAGCTGCACCCAGGATACCGATGAGCACCAGCGGCATGACCAGGAGCGTCAGCAGGGCGTGCTTGTCGCGGGCCATGCGACGCAGACTGTTCAGGGCGATAATCAGCGCTTTACGCATGTCGTCCACTCCTTAGTCCCGCAGGGCCCGGCCGGTCAGGTGCAGGAAGACAGCCTCCAGGTTGGGCTCTTCCACTTCCACACCGAGGACCTTGGTGCCGGTTGCGTTGACAGCGTTCATCAGAGGAGCCAGGGCTTCCGAGGCGTTGTGGACCAGGGCAGTGACGGCGGCCTCTTCCAGCTTCGCCTGCTTGACGCCGGGCACCGACGTGACCACGTTGACCAGGCTCTGGTCGGGGCGCCGGACCCGGAGGCGAATGGTGGAGTGGGTGCCCACCACGTGCCGGACTTCATCGAGCGAGCCGCTGGCGATCAGCTTGCCGTGGTCGATGATTCCGACCCGCTGGCAGAGGTATTCGACCTCTTCCATGTAGTGGCTGGTGTAGACCACCGTCATGCCCTGGCCGTTCAGCCGCTTGACCGTCTCGAGGATGTTGTTGCGGCTCTGGGGGTCGATGCCCACCGTCGGCTCATCCATGATCAGCAGTTCGGGACGGTGCAGCAGCGATGCGGCGATGTTGATGCGGCGCTTCATGCCGCCGGAGTACGTATCGATGCGGTCCTTCTGCCGATCGGACAGGCTGACGATCTCCAGAGCCTCGTCGACCCGCGCCTTGAGTTGGGCACCGGACAGGTCGTACATGGCGCCCCAGAAGGTCAGGTTCTCCCGGGCCGATAGGGTGGGGTAGAGGGCGATGTCCTGGGGCACAACGCCCATGGCCTTCTTGGCGGCCCTGGGGTTCTGCCGCACGTTCACGCCAGCCACGAAGATCTCGCCATCGTTGGGCTCCAGCAGCCCGCTGATCATGGAGATGGTGGTCGACTTGCCGGCGCCGTTCGGGCCCAACAGGCCGAAAGACTCACCGCGCTTGACTTCAAAGGTTACGTTACGAACGGCTTCCTTGTCGCCGAACCGCTTCACAAGGTTCTTTACCTGCAGCATGAGGTTCGCCCTCCTGTTTCTGTATCGTGCAGTCTGAGCTTACGACAGAGTGCGGTCCTGCACATGTGCCAGACCGCACTACTTTGGCCTCGGGGCGGCATGACGAAAGTCATGCCTGACCAATGACCTTGTGCATTAGTTCAGATCTACAAGTTTACGGGGAATTGTACGTTGAATCAGTCTGATTAGGCAGGAGAATGGAGTAGCAGACGAGAATATTTCGGAAGCTACTCTATTCATATTACATATGTTTCGGACTTGCTGAGTCGCGGCTCGCGTAACGGCAATGAAATGGGGTGCGAGAGGGAATGCGACGGATGAAAATGCTGGCGCGGATCAGCACAGCGCTCATTCTGATCGGTCTCCTGATTCCAGGGGTAGCGCTCGCACGAGAAAGCGATCCGCTAGGGGCGCTGGCTTCCCTGGCCTATTCAAACGGCCCTTCCATACAGATGGCCACGGTGACCGAGGACGAAACGACTGCGACCTTGATCCACGTGGAGAACATCGCACCCGGCGATCGGGCCCCTGAGGGTACGTACCATCGCTACCTGTACAAGGGAAACACCAAGGCCAAGCTCTACCTGAACACGTGGAAAACGGGCGACCTGACCACCTGCTCTGGTGGGGGTATGTTCACCGTTGCCGTTGAGGACAGGGCGGGCAAGACTTATCAAGACAACGTCCTGGGGCAGGACCTGGGCGAGTTCGGGCGCAACGATGTGCTCGAGCTGTTCACCACCTGGCAGATGGATATCGCTGCTGGGAACGACTGCCAGGGACAGTCGGCCAGTTTTGGCATGGAGGTGCTCGCGGACGCTGAGGCCGTTCTCACCGTTGAGGTGCTGGATGCCAGTCCCCGAAACGGTACGCTGCCGCTGCCCATTGCCAACGCCACAGTGACCCTGACGGGGGGTCTCGCTGCCACGACGCAGTCCAACGGGGAAGCTGTGTTCCACGCCCTGGCGGAGGGCACTTACGACGTGACCGTTACAGCCCTCGACCCCACCAATTCCGTGCCCGGCACCCGACAGACCTGGGTGGGCCAGGCCGTGGTGACCAAGGGTGTGAACCAGCGGCTAACCGCCCGTCTATCCTGGGTCCCGTTTATCCCGCAGGCCCAGTATGGGTCCATTTCGGTGGCTGTAAGGGATGCCAGCGACAGTAACGGCGCCCAGGTCCCCATTGCCGGGGCCAGTGTCAAGGTAACGGGCGTGGCTACGGAGCGTCCCGCCACCACCAACGCACAGGGAAATGCGTCCTTCGGAAACCTCCTTCCCGGACAGTACACGGTGACCGTTACTGCCAGCGACCCAAAGAACCCCGACCCTGCCACCGTGCAGACGTGGACAACCAACGCCACGGTGCTGGCCTTCAGCAACACCCCTGTCACCGCGCTGTTCAAATGGGCGGAGCCCGTTCAGGCGGGCACCCTCACCGTGCGGGCCCTCGATGACAGCGAGCGCAACGGGGGGGCCCAACTGCCCATTTCCGGCGCCACGGTCACAGTGAAGGTCGACGGCGCTGACGTCACCCGGAGAACGGACGCCACCGGTCAGGTGGAGTACACGAACCTGACGCCGGGCGAGTATGTTGTGACCGTTACGGCCATGGATCCAGCCAATACGGCGGACAGCACCCCGCAGACATTCACGGGTAAGGCCACCGTGCCGGCCGGCGGCAGAGCCACCGTGAACGCCTTGTTCCGGTGGGCGCCGCCCCGCGCGGAACCGGTGAAGCCCAAGGGCACCATCATCGTCAAGGTGGTCGACGGCAGCGATCGGCACAAGGGCGAGCAGCCGCCCATTAGCGGTGCCGACGTAAAGCTGGACAACGGCCAGACACTGCAGACCGGCGCGGACGGAACGGTTCGGTTCAAGGACTTGAGCCTGGGAGGCCATCAGGTCGGCGTATCGGCCATCGATCCTGCCAACCCCAGCACCGGTGACGTGAGGGTCGGCAACGCGGCGGTCACTCTCTCGGAAGAGAAGGCCGACGGCACCCTCACCCTCATCCTCACATGGAATCTCCCCGCCGCGGCGCCCACCGGCCCCGGCGTGACCACCCCGCCTGCGGTGGACAACCGCCCCGGCACCATCTCCGGCCGCATCTGCTCCCCGGCCCAGCCCGGAGCAGATATTGTCGCTGAGGGACCCGATGGCCGTACGGCGAAGACCACTGTTGTCAGCGACGGTATCCTCGGTGTCTGGAAGCCGTACACTCTGGCGGAGGTCCTGCCCGGCGTATGGAAGCTCACGCTGAAGATGCCGGGTGGCAAGGAAGCCAGCCAAACCCTGACCGTGCTGCCCGGTGCAGCGGTCCAGGCTGCCGACTTCACGCTCGCCTGCACGGGCAGCAACGCTGCCGGGCAGTCCGACCGCCCGTCGCCCTGGCCCTACGTTGTGGGGGTGGCGCTGCTTACGTTCGGCATCGCGCTCAAGCGCCCGGTGCGACAGTAAAGCATCTGTTGGCAAAAAACCGGCCCGGTCGCCACCTTGCGTGGACGCCGGGCCGGTTTCTCCTCTGCTAGAGACCGTTTCGTACGGCCCACAGGGCCGCCTGCGTGCGGTCGCGGAGCCCGAGTTTTTCAATCACGCTGCTGACGTGGTTCTTGACGGTGCCTTCTGTGATGTACAGCGCCTCGCCGACCTCCTTGTTGGAGTAACCCTGGCCCAGCAGCCGCAGCACCTCCCGCTCCCGGTCGGTCAGATCGTTCAGCGTCGCCTTGTCTGCCTCGGCCTGGGCGGCGGGCCTGGCCTGGCTGTTCAGCTGGGCCACCACCTTGGCGGCGATGGGCGGGGGCATGACGACCCCGCCGAGCTGCACGCTGCGAACGGCCGCCGCAATCTCTTCGGCGGGCAGGTCTTTCGTCAGGTACCCGGCCGCTCCTTCCCGCAGGGCGTCCATGACCAGGGCGTCATCGTCGAAGGTGGTCAGTACCAGCACTTTGACCTGGGGAAGGGCGTGGCGGATCTCCCGGGTGGCATCCACTCCGTTCATGCCGGGCATGCGAATGTCCATCAAGATCACGTCGGGTCGCAGCGATAGGGCGGCCTGACACGCCTCCTGGCCGTTGCCCGCTTCGCCCACCACCTGCAGGTCAGCTTCCAGGGAGAGCAGCGTCTTCATCCCGTCGCGCATGAGCCGCTGGTCATCGACTAGCAGTACCCGGATCACGACGCCACCTCCTGCTTGATGGGAATGGAGACAGCCACCGCAAACCCGTGGGCCAGAGGCTGGAAGCTGACGCTGCCACCAACCGTGTGAGCCCGTTCGGCCATGGAGCGCAGGCCCACGCCGGGCTCCAGTGAGTCCGGCCGCTGGCCGTCGTTGGAGATGGTGACGTGGATTTGCCCGTCCTGGACCGCGAGGTCGAGCAGCGCACGGGTGGCGTGGCCATGCCGGGCGGCATTGCTGAGCGATTCCTGTGCGATGCGGAATAACTGCTCCAGGCGGTCATGGTCGGGGGGGAGGTGCCTGACAGCATCATCGGCGGAAATGTCAATCTGCATGCCCGTAGCCAGGCCGAAGTCCCGGGCCAGCCTCTGCAGGGCTTCCACTTCGTTCTGCTGCTCCAACCCGGCGGGATGCAGGGCCCGCACGGCCCGGCGCGTCTCCTGGAGGGCCTCGCGCGCAATCTCCTCGCACCGGGTCACAATGGTCGCCACCTGTGCCGGGTCCCGGTCCATCAGCCGGCGGGCTGCCTGCAGCTGGACGACCAGAGCCGTCAGCCCGTGTGCCACGCCGTCATGAATCTCTCGGGCCAGACGCTGGCGCTCCTCCAGCACTGCCATCTGCTGCTGGGTGGCGGCACTCTCCTGGAGCTGGCGGTGGGCCCGTTCCAGAGCCGCCCGGGAAGCTGAGACTTCCTTAAGGAGTCCTTCCGACCGACTCCGCTCATCGCTCACAGTGCGAATCAGGTAACCGGCGGTGCCGAAGAAGAGGAAAAGGGTGCCGTAGATGGTCAGTTCCAGGAGCAGAGTGTTCTGCTGCTGGGCGTTGACGTCCAGGAAGCTGCCAATCACCCAGGGGAGGGCGCAGGCGAAGTAGCCCAGCCGCCAATGCTTGCGGTCCAGCCGCAGGGGAATGCTGACCAGCAGGGGGGCGTACAGCACCCGCACGGCCTCGCTTTCTGCGCCATGCCACAGGGCGGTCCCGATGGTGAGGGCGCCCACCACCACAATCTCCGCCCAGAGGGCCGCGAGAGCGAACCAGCGAGTGCTGCGAATCCAACCTGCGATTAGAGCGGAGGTGGCCACGAAGAAGGCGGCGGACAGGGCATATACGGCCTGTTCCACCTTCGACCTACCGGCGAGAGTCATGTACAACCCGAGAATTACGACCATCGTGACGGGCCGAGTAATCGACAATAATTGCATGGCGACATTCACAGCAGCTATCACCTCCGCCCCTCGATTCTTCGCATCCCGTTCATCTTCCTGCGCCGGGGGGAGGGAAACCCTGTGCGAATTGCGAACAAACAAGGCCGGAGGTGCATTCCGTTGATGCGTTTACTCGTGGCCGGCGCCCACCGGGGCATCAGCCACCCGAATACCGACCTTGACGCCCAGACCTTCCTCCTGCGAATCCGGCAGGTGCGGGCGGAGAGCGGGGTCAATCCGGTCCTGCCGGTGGCCTACCGGCCCCAGGTTACCCCTGGGGAGCTGGACGACCCGCAGGTGCTCGTCTGGGACATCGGTCGGGTCCATGCACCGGAGCGGGGCTGCTTTGACCACCATCAGGATCATACGCTGGGTGCGACGCCGGTCATTCTGCTCCAGGCCCTGGGCCTTGAGCCGTCGCCGCTGGACCTGTACGTGGACAAGGCCGACCGGGGGCACTTCTTCAAGCATCCGCAGCCGCTGCCCTTCGTGGAGACGCTGCACGGCATGTCGGCGGGCATCAGCCTGCTCAACGCGGACGACCAGACGCGATCCGGGCAATTCCAGGACCTGCTGACCTGGGTGGAAGAGGCGGAGGTGGACCCGTACGGCCGGTTTCACGAGGCGGTGCTGCCGGAGCGGTTCCACCCCTTCATCCGGGCCCGCAGGGCGGAAGAAGAGGCGGCCAGAGGGGCCGCAGAAGCCGCCCGGTGGATCATGACCCGCATCGGGCGGGTCGCCTATGTGGCCTCCGACGTGGTCGGCGTCATGCGCACCCTCTACGAGAAGGGGGCCGCACTGGTGATTCTGCATGAGCCCAACGGTCACATGTCCGGCTGGGACCGGCGTGCGCCCAAGTTCACCGTCGGCGCTAACCCGGCGGCGGTGGCCGTGCCCGACCAGTTGGACCTGCGCCCCCTGTTCCTGCGTCTTTCCACGCTGGAGCCGTCGGGGAACCTCTGGGGAGGTCAGGCCGGCATTGGCGGCTCGCCCCGGGAAGATGGCGGGTCGGGGCTTTCCGCCGACCAGGTTATTCGGGAGGTACGGAAATTCCTTGGGTAAGGCGCGCAAGCGGTCCAGGCACGGGTGCCCGGACCGCTTGCGCCTACTTAGGCCTTGTGCCGAGGCACCGGGGGAAGGTGGGGCAGCCCCAGTACTCGCCATCCCCGCCCGACCGCACCACCATCTTGCGGGCACAGCGGGGGCAGAGCGGCACGCCGTACGACGACCAGCCCTGGCCGCGCCTCTGTCGCTCGGGGCGCCGCCGGACCCTGGGCTGGCCAAGGGCCGCATCGTGGGAGGCGGCTGCGGCTCCGAGGCGAGGAGGGGGCGACGGCCAAACGCTGCCCGCCACCGGATGAATGGAAGGCAGGTCTGGGAAAGCCATGGCCCACTGTTTCACCCGCCCGATGGCCTCCGTCAGCTCCGGCAGCGACCAGAGAATCACGCCATGGGACTGGGCGGCTGCCCTCGCCTTCCCGGTGTAGTACTGCACCGTCACGACCATGGGCGGTGCCCCCCCCATGCGGTCGGCCGCCTTGATCGCCTCGTCGACCACTCCGCCATCCACAGGCAGGCGCCAATGCCGCACGACCACACCGCGACGCTGGTCCAGCCCGTCGGCCAGAATCAGGTCGAAGCCCGAGTCCGGCTCCGAGGGCCGGTAGACCCGATATCCCAGGGAGCCGAAAAGCCTGGCCATGTGCAGGACCATGTCCACGTCGGTCATGTGCGAAATGTCGTCCAGTCCGGCACGATGAAGCCGGTACTCGCGCCGGCGCTCAGCGACCAGCGGAGTTGCGATAGCCAGGGCCGCGAGCACGCCGATAATTACATACCAGTACAACGGCATGGTCCGTGGGCACCTCCTGTCGGCTGGGGTCTGAGGAGCAGGGCGCGTACTTGTGCGTACCGCAGGTGAAGACTTACAATGACGTGGGCACCAGCCCCTGCATGCTGTGCGAAACCGCCACTGTCTATAACATCGAGACAGGCGCACAAAACGCTAAGACCCAAGGTGAAGAAGACCGCTCACAGGAGGCTACACATGAACCTGAGTTTCATGGACCCCGGCGAACTGCTGGCCAAAGCGCTGCGCGGCGAAAAACTCTTCCCGGACGAGGCGATCCACCTCTGTGCGGAGGGCGACCTGCCCACCATGGCGGCGGCGGCCAGGAGCATGGCCGGCAGGGTGAACCCCGGTGGGAGAGTCGGCTATGCCATTCGTCAGACGGTGGTTTACTCCAACGTCTGTCAGCCCAACTGCCCGTTCTGCAGCGGCACCGTTATGCTCGGTGACTCCGCTGCGTTCACCAGGACGGCTGACCAGGTGGTCGCCGAAGTGAAGGATGCCGTGGCCCGGGGGGTGGGGGAGATCGTCCTGCAGGGCGGCCATCGTATTGACCTGCCCTGGGAGTACTATACCGGGCTGCTGCGGGCTATTCGGGCGCAGTTCCCGGCGGTGGTGCTCTACGCATACTCGCCTACCGAGATCATGGTCTTTAACGTGCTCTACCAGAAGCGGACGGCCCAGGTCATCGGCGAACTGGCGGAGGCGGGTATGACGGCCTTGCTGGCCGGCGGCTCCGAGGCCATGCCGACGCGGGCGCCGGAGTACCTGGCTCTGCTGCGGGGGCCGTGGGCCGAGTGGTTCGACGTGGTGCACCGTTGCGCCGATGTCCGCATCCCGGTGGTTGCTCCCTTCGCATTCGGCTTCGGCGAGACGCCGCGCGAGCGGGTGGGCCACCTTTACCGGGTGCGCGCCGTCCAGGAGCGGACCGGTCAGGCCGGAAAGCCTGCGATCGCTGCCCTCTCCGTTTTCTCGCCCTCGGGTGCAGCCCCCGATGAGCATCTGCGCATGGTGGCGCTGGCCCGGGTACTGGTCCCGGGTGTCCCGCACGTGCAGTCCGGCGTGGGCGCTGTGGAAGCCCTGCAGACCGGCGCCGACGAGCTGGCAGTCAGCCTGCCGGCAACCGCGGCCGAAGTGGAGGGCCTGATTCGAGCAGCGGGTTTTGCTCCCTACCTGCGTGCAGGCTGGTAACGAAACTCACGCCCTTCGCAGCAACGACAAAGGCGCCCCACCATCTTAATGGCGGGGCGCCCTCCGACTATTTCGCCGTAGCCAGCATCCGTTCCAGGGCCACCTGGGCCCACTTGCGCACGTCCGCATCCACCTTCACCTGATTGACCAACCGGCCTTCAGCCAGGTTCTCCAGGGCCCAGCAGAGGTGCTGGGGGCTGATGCGGTACATGGTGGCGCACGGGCAGACGTTGGGCCCCGACAGGGAGACGATCAGCATATCTTTATGGGTTTCAGCCAGGCGGTGAGTCAGGTTGATCTCGGTGCCGATGGCCCACTGAGAGCCGGGAGGAGACTGCTCTACCATTCGGATGATGTACTCCGTGGAGCCCACCATGTCGGCCGCCTGCACCACTTCAAAGGAGCACTCCGGGTGCACGATCACCTTCATGTCCGGGTAGAGCGCACGCACTTCCTGAACCTGCTCCACCGTGAACTTCTGGTGCACCGAGCAGAAGCCTTTCCAGAGAATGATCCTGGCGGCTGCGAGCTGCTCGTCGCTGCACTCAAACTCGCCCAGCAGCGGGTTATAGACCACCATCTGCTCCAGGGGAATGCCCATTTTGTATCCGGTGTTCCGCCCCAGGTGCTGGTCCGGGAAGAAGAGGACCTTGTCGCCCCGGGCAAAGGCCCATTTCAGTATGCCTTCGGCATTGGAGCTGGTGCAGACCGCCCCGTCGTTCTCGCCGCAGAAGGCTTTCAGAGCGGCAGTAGAGTTCATGTACGTAACGGGAATGATCTTGGCGCCGGGCAGCCGGTCGGCCAGATCCCGCCAGCAGTCATCCACCTGGCGCTCGTTGGCCATGTCGGCCATGGAGCAGCCGGCGCCCAGGTCGGGCAGAATGACCATGCACTCTTCCGGTGAGAGAATGTCGGCCGTCTCCGCCATGAAGTGAACACCGCAGAAGACGATGTACTTGGCCGTGGCCCGGGTCAGGGCCAACTGGGCAAGTTTGAAGGAGTCGCCGGTGAAGTCGGCCCACTGAATCACCCGGGCCCCCTGGTAATGGTGGCCCAGCAGGACCACCGAGTCGCCCAGCTTCGCCTTGGCAGCCCGTATCCGGGTGTCAAGCTCAGCGTCAGAAAGCATGTAATACTCGTCCGGGATCTGCGTATTGCCTGTCAGGGCAACGCCGAGATCGTCGGGCATGTGACAATCCTCCTCATGTACACCGTGCCGACCAGTCACGACTATTATAAACGAAAAAACCTGCTATGTTCCGGTTGATTTTGGTTCGAATGGTTGCACGCAACGGTCGCTGGATATGGTATCCTTGATCTTGATACGGGTCCGTGGTAGCATATTAATCAAGGATGTGTAAAAAGGGAGGTACTCCGGGTGAACATCACGCTCACCGATAAGGCCGCATCCCGGCTGAAGGAAATCATCAAGTCCAAGGGTGAGAATCTGGCCCTTCGTGTCATGGTCCGCAGCGGCGGTTGCAGCGGCATGGAGTATGGCATGGCCCTCGAGCGCAATCCCCGCCCCGACGACAGCAGCGTCGAAGTGGAGGGCGTCAAGGTTGTTGTGGACCCTAACAGCATCAAGCACCTCGACGGCTCTGTCATCGACTACGTCGACAGCCTCATGGGCGGCGGTTTTGCCATTAACAATCCCAACGCCGTCTCCAGCTGTGGTTGCGGTCAGAGCTTCAAGGCGGCTGACGGCTCCGGCGAGGCCAAATCCTGCGGCTCCGGCGGTTGCTCACACTAAGCCCGATCACGCATCGAAGACGCCGGCAGAGTGGTCTGCCGGCGTTGTCGCGCCTATGGCCGGGCCAGCCGCTCCAGGGCGTTGCTAATCTCGAGCAGCACCGACGGGTCTTCCTCGCGGGCCTGCCGGGACTCCAAGCCCGCCACTACCTGCGGGCCCACCTGCGCCGATCTCGCGGCCACTCGCCCCAGCGCCCAGGCCGCATGGGCCCGCAGAACGGGACTCTCGCTCCCCAGGGCCTCCAGCAGGGGCTCCAGGCCGGCCGGGTCTCCCGCATTTCCCAGGGCGATAATGGCGTTGCGCTGAATGGTCGTCTTGCCTCGCCAGCCGGCTGCCGTGGGCTCGAACCAG
>Ga0196971_1001419_pt1 | contig 10841 bp, 12 predicted proteins | sample S1v_1013CmetaG_FD_148660 | JGI IMG/M metagenome (GOLD analysis project Ga0196971, IMG submission 148660) | Soil microbial communities from Anza Borrego desert, Southern California, United States - S1+v_10-13C | ecosystem: Environmental > Terrestrial > Soil > Desert | place: USA: California... | reverse complement strand
CGGCGTGGACGAGGTCACCGGGATCGTCGCGGAGATCACGAGCGCGTCCCGGGAGCAGGCGAGCGCGATCGAGCAAGTGACCCGCGCCGTCGGGGAGATGGACAAGGTCACGCAGCAGAACGCGGCCAGCGCCGAGCAGTCCTCGAGCGCCGCGGCCGAGCTGAACGGGCAATCCGAGGAGCTCGCCGCGATGGTGCGCTCGTTCCAGCTCTCGCGCACGCCGTACGGCGCCCGCCCGGTCGCCGCGCCGCGGGGCACCCGGAGCGGGGCCGCCGCGCACGCGTTCCCGCTGGAGCGGGACGAGGCGGCGGACGCGCTCGCGGGCTTCTGACTCCGCGCGGACGGAGGGACGGCGGGAGCCGCCCTCCTCCGCGCGCGGTGTCGCGTCACGTCATGGCGAGGTGCCGGTGCTGCTCGTCAGCGCGCTCGTGGCGTTCGCGGCGGCGTCGAGCGCCTTCTGCGCCGTCTCGAGCGACGAGGCGAGCTGGAGCCGGTTCGCGTCGCGCGCCTGGTCGACGAGGTCGCCGAGCGTGGACGCGTGCGTCTGCGCGTCCGACTGGGCCGTCGAGCCGAACGACTCCGCGGAGCCCGACGACTCGGCCGTCGTCCCCGTGGACTCCGAGGTGTCGACCGCCGCGGTCGCGGTGTCCGTGACGCCGTAGGACGGGAGGTCGGAGGAGTCGGCGCCCATCGAGCCCGTGGCGGCGAAGCCCCCCTCGACCGCGTCGCCGAGCTCGAACCCGCTCTCCTGCGCGCTCTTCAGGAGGTTGAACTCCGCGATCGCCCGAGCGTCCGCCACCTGCTTCCCCGCGTCGGCCATGGTCACGTCGTCCGACTTCGCCGCGGCCTGGGCCTGCTGCATCGCGGTGCGGTTGTCGGTGAGGAGCTGGCGGACGGTGTCCGCCAGCTGCTGGTCGTCGTCCTGCACGCGCGACCGGGAATGGTAGTAGCCCTGCGCCACGGCGGAGTCGTTCGGGACCTCCGTGCCGAGCGTCCCCGGGCCGCCGCTCCCCGAGCCACCCGTTCCGCCTCCGCCGCCGAGGCCGTTGGCGGTGGTTCCCACCTGCGCCCCGGCCGTCCCCGGCCCGAGCCACGCGAGGGCGGCAAGCGCCCCCATCACCACGAGCTTCCTCTTCGCGAACGTCTTCACGTGAGACCCCTCCTCCTCGTACTTTCAGTAGAGAGGGGAAACATGGTGACCCGCCGCGTCCGGCGCACCGGACGCGGGGTGAAGCCGCAGGACGGAAGGCTCCGGCGGGATCGATCCGCGGCTTCCCGGGACAGCGGCGCAGGGACCGAGGGCTCCGGGGACCCGGGCCCCTCAGCCGCGCCGCCGGCGGAGCGCCGGCCCGAGGATGAGCGCCACGCCGACGGCGATGAGCACGATCGCGATCGCGACGCGGGAGCGCTGCAGGCCGGCCAGGGAGACGACCGCCACCGCCGTGAGGATCGTGATCGGGACGAGGAGGCTCGTGTTGCGCGTCGCGAGGAAGAGGAGAGACAGGCCGAACGCCGGGGCGAGCAGGAAGTGGGGCCAGGTCGTGCCGGTGTGCGACCACGAGGTGAAGTTGAGCCAGAGGAAGAAGACCGCGAGGTAGCTCAGGACGCCGATCGGGACGAGGACGCCGGCGGCGCGCTTCGGGTCGGCGAGGAACCGCTCGAGCAGCACGGCGACGGGGATGAGCAGGAAGAGCGGCCAGAGGTTGGACAGGGTCGCGTCCGGCAGCACGGTGGAGGCGAGCAGGATGGCGCCCGCGGCGACGAAGAGGATGCCCAGCGCCGGGACGCGGACGCGGGGAGGCTTCCCGGGGGGTGTGGCGGTGGGGATCCCGTCTTCCTGGGCCATGGTTCGCTCCCCGCACCCTACCCCTTCACGGCACGGAGCGTGTAGCTCGCCGCGAGCCGCTCGGGGCGGTCGCGGAGGCGGTGCTCGCCACGCGCGTCCCGGACCGTCGCGCCCGGGTAGAAGTCCCACGGGACGGAGTCGTGCTCGTCGAGGGCGGCGAGCGCGAGGCCCGCGTCCGCGAGCGCGGTGAGGATCTCCCCGAGCCCGTGGTTGAACTCGACGGCGTCCGGCGCGGCGAGCTCGCCCTCGTGCTCCACGTACGTCTTCGTCTCCACGAACCGCGTGCCCCCGGGCGTCTCGAAGTACGGATGGTCGATCGTCATCAGCCCGTCCGGCCGGGGCTGGCAGAGCGACCAGAGCATCGGGTGCCCCTCGCGCACGAACAGGCGCCCGCCGGGCCGGAGCAGCCCGCTCACCACCCGCGCCCAGCGCCGGATGTCGGGCAGCCAGCAGAGCGCGCCCATCCCCGTGTACACGAGGTCGAACCGCTCCGCGCCGAGCGCCTCCACCGCGGCGTACACCTCGGCCTCCACGTACGCGATCTCCGCGCCGCAGTCGGCGGCGAGCCCGCGGGCGACGTCCAGCGCCGGGGCGGAGAAGTCGAGGCCGGTCATCCGCGCCCCGAGGCGCGCGAGCGACAACGTGTCGGTCCCGATGTGGCACTGCAGGTGAACGACGTCGAGCCCGGCGACGTCGCCGAGCCGCGGGCGATCGAAGCGCACCACGCCCGAGAGGAACTCGGGGTCGGCGCGGAACCGCTCGAGCCCGTACCCGCGCGCGTGGAACGGGACGCGGCTGTTCCAGTTGGCCAGGTTGACGGCGAGGTAATCGGTCGACATGGGGACTCCCGCGGGTGGCCACCCGGGGCGAGCGTTCGCCGGAGGCGCGCGAGCGCCCCCGGCCCCCCGGCGGCACGGCGACGTGCGCGGCGAGCCTCTCACAGCTCCGCCGAGCGGGCAATCGAAGGAAGCGATGTGCGTCGCGCCGTGCAGGCTTCGCCCTGCGCGCACGCCGCCGGCCGGTTACGTCCCGGGAGCCATGCAACCGACTCCAGCGCCCGGGGGTTCGCCGTGCTGACCCGCCTCGGCGGCGCGGCGATCGCCGAGGACGCCGTCGGCCTGCTCCTCGACTGCCACGCCCGGATCCGGACGTTCACCGAGCTGGCGACACGCCTCGCCGCCGCCGCGGACGCGGACCCCGCGGAGATCCGTGACGCGGCCCGGCGCGTGCGCCGCTACTTCGACGAGGCGCTCCCCCTGCACGCCCAGGACGAGGAGGAGTCGGTCCTTCCGCGCCTGCGCGGCCAAGACCCCGCGGTGGACGACGCGCTCGACGCGATGTCGCGCGAGCACCGGGAGCACGAGGCGCCGCTCCTGCACGTCCTCCGCGCGTGCCGCGAGCTCGAGCGCGACCCCGCCGCGCTGCCGCGCGTGGCCGGGCCGCTCGGCGCCGCGGCGGCCGAGCTCACGGCGCACTTCGCGTCGCACCTCGCGCAGGAGGAGGCGATCGTCTTCCCCGCGATGCGCCGGCTGCTCTCGGCCTCGGACGACGCCGCCGTGGTCCACGAGATGCGGGCGCGGCGGGCGGTGCCGCCGAAGGCGAAGGCCGGGCGGGGCGAGCTCGCACCGGCGAGCGGTCCGGAGCGCGCCGCGTCCCGCCGTTCACTTCATGTGTGAGCCGGGAGCCCACCAGCCCGGACCCTGCAGGTCGCCCTCGCTCTTCTTCTCCTGCGGGGGCTGGCTCGACGCCTTCACCGCCTCGTCCAGGTGCTGCGTGTCCGAGGCGACCGCCTCTCCACCCTTCGTGGGCCGCTGGTACCGGCAGACCGCGAGCTTCGACTCAGCCCCCGCGGGCCCGAGCCTGTTGAGCCTCGATCCGACCCTGATCCAGTCGCCCGCGCCGCGGCTCACACCCACGAGCTCGAGGTAGTAGGTCTGACCCGCCTCGAGCTCGAGCTCGATGTCCGAGGGGTGCTGCCCCGAGAGGACGCCCCAGCGCGCCCGGATCGTGTGCTTGCCCGGCGGCGCGTAGAACCGGGTGAAGCCCTTCTGGAAGAGCTCGACGACCCGCGCGTCGTCCAGCCAGATCGCGGCGCCTATCGCGAGCGGCTCCGCGTGGTACCGGACGACGTAGACGAGCGCGGCGTCGGCGCGCGCCTCCGCCGGCTTCAGCTCGGCGAAGCTCGGACCGGCCGAGTTCATCGCGCACCCGGCCGCGAGCGACGCCAGCGCCACCACCACTGCCCGGATCGGCTTCTTCATGCGGTTCTCTCTCCACGTGAGACGGGCGCGCCGGCGCGCCCCGGACGACGTGCGGCCCACCCTACCCCGCGTGCCCGCCGAGGTACGCCTTCTGGACGCGCGGGTTCGCGGCCAGCGCCGCGGCGGAGTCCTCGAGGACGATCCGGCCCACCTCCATCACGTAGCCGCGGTGGGCGAGCCGGAGGGCGGCGCGGGCGTTCTGCTCGACGAGGACGATGGTCACCCCGTGCGCCTCGTTGATCTCGCGGATCGTCCGGAAGATCGTCCGCACCACCAGCGGGGCGAGCCCGAGCGACGGCTCGTCGAGGAGGAGCAGGCGCGGGCGCGCCATCAGCGCGCGCGCGATGGCCAGCATCTGCTGCTCGCCGCCGGACAGCGTGCCCGCGAGCTGCGCCTCGCGGGCGCGCAGCCCGGGGAAGAGCCCCATCACCCACGCCTCGGTCTCGGCGATCGCGGCGGCGTCCTTCCGCGAGAAGGCGCCCAGCGTCAGGTTCTCCTTGACCGTGAGCGTGCCGAAGAGCCGGCGGCCCTCGGGCGCGTGGGCGACGCCCTGGTGCACGAGCGCGTGCGCGGGGACGGCGTGCACGTCCTGCCCCTGGTAGAGGATCTGGCCCGCGGACGGCCGGAGGAGGCCGCTCACGGCGCGGAGCGTGGTGGACTTGCCGGCGCCGTTCGCGCCCAGGATCGTGACGATCTCGCCCTCGTTCACCGTGAGATCGATCCCGTGCAGCGCCTGCACGTTCCCGTAGCGCACCTGGAGGCTGCGGAGCTGGAGGACCGGCGCGCCCACGTCAGGCCTCCTCCGTGCCGAGGTAGGCCTCGATCACCTTCGGGTCCCGCTGGATCTCGGCGGGCGTGCCCTCCGCGATCTTCACCCCGTACTCGAGCACCACGATCCGCTCGCACACGCGCATCACCAGGCTCATGTCGTGCTCGATGAGGAGCACGGTGATCCCGCGCGCGCGGATCCGGCCGATGAGCCCGGCGAGCTCGACGGTCTCCTGCTCGTTCATGCCGCCGGCGGGCTCGTCGAGCACCAGCAGCCGCGGGTCGCTCGCCAGCGCGCGGGCGATCTCCAGCCGGCGCTGGTCGCCGTGGGAGAGGTTCCGCGCCAGCTCCATCGCCCGCCCGCGAAGGCCGACGAAGGCGAGCTCGTCGGCCACCCGCTCCAGCGCCTCCTTCTCCTCGCGCACCTGGCCCGGCGGCCGGACCATGGCCGCGAGCAGGCCCGCGCGCGTCCGGCAGTGGCGCCCGGAGAGCACGTTCTCCACCGCCGAGAGCTGCTGGAACAGGCGGATGTTCTGGAACGTCCGGGCGATGCCCAGCGAGACGATCCGGTGCGGCCGGAGCCCGGTGACGGGGCTGCCCTCGAACCGGATCGCGCCCGCGTCCGGCCGGTGGTTGCCGGTGATGAGGTTGAACGTGGTGGTCTTGCCGGCGCCGTTCGGGCCGATGAGCCCCACGATCGAGCTCGCCGGGACGTCGAAGGAGACGCGATCGACGGCCCGGAGCCCGCCGAAGCTCTTCGACACGCCCTCGACGTGGAGGATGGCGGTCACGGCGGCTCCTCCGTCCGCGCCGCCTCGGGCGGCGGCGGGAGATCCGCCGGGCGGAAGCGCGGGAGGTGGACGGGGAAGAGCCCCTGGGGCCGGAAGGCCATCATCACCACCATCGCGACCCCGACCACCAGCATGCGAGCGTTCGCGAAGCCCCGGAAGCCCTCCTCGATCCCCACCAGCAGCGCCGCCCCGGCGATCACCCCCGGGATCGACCCCGCGCCGCCCAGGATCACCATCGCGAAGATCTTGACCGACTCGCCCACGTTGAACGACTCGGGCGAGATGGTCCGCGCCTTCCCGGCGAAGAGGGCGCCGGCCATGCCCGCCCAGGCGGCGCCGAGCGCGAAGGCCATGAGCCGGTAGCGGGCCGTCGGGACGCCGCTCCCTTCGGCGGCGACCTCGTCCTCGCGCAGGTAGTTGAGCGCGCGGCCGAACCGCGACCGCGCCAGGCGATGGAAGAGGAAGACCGTCAGCGCGACGAACCCCCAGATCAACCAGAAGAACGCCTGCGGCTTCGCGATCCGCTGGCCGAAGAGCGACGGCCGATCGATGCCCGTGATCCCGTTGGCCCCGCCGGTCAGGCCGAAGACGTCGTTCACGAGCGCGATGCGGACGATCTCGCCCATCCCGATGGTGACGATGAGCAGGTAGTCGCCGCGCAGGTGGACCACCGGCCGGGCGACGGCGAGCGCGAAGAGCGCCGCCACCGCGGCGCAGAGCGGAAGCGTCCAGAGCACCGGCACCTGGTACTGGGTGTTGAGGATCGCGGCGGTGTACGCCCCGACGGCGTAGAAGGCCGCGTGGCCCATGTGGAAGAGGCCGGCGTCGCCGAGGATGACGTTGAGGCTCAGGGCGAGCAGCGCGTAGAGGCCGACGTTGTTCAGGACGTCGAGCCAGTACCGCCCCTCGGCGAACCAGCCCGCGACGAACGGGGCCGACGCGAGCAGCGCGGCGGCGACCGCGTAGACGGCGAGGAGGCGCCTCGAGGCGTGACCGTGCCCGGCGGGGAGGCTCATACCTTGTCCGCCACGCGCTCGCCCAGGAGGCCCGAGGGCCGGACGATGAGGATCAGGATCAGCACGCCGTAGGCGATCGCGTCGCGCCAGGCCATCGACAGGTACGCCGCGCCGAGCGCCTCCACGAGGCCGAGGAGGAGCCCGCCCAGCATCGCGCCCGGGATGTTGCCGATGCCGCCCAGGATCGCGGCGGTGAAGGCCTTCATCCCGTAGCTCCACCCCATGGTGAAGGAGATCGAGCCGTAGAGCAGGCCGACCAGGAGCCCGGCGGCCCCCCCCAGGGCCGGCCCGACCACGAACACCAGCATGACGATCCGGTTCACGTCGATGCCCATGAGCCGGGCGGCGTCGGGATCGATCGCCGTGGCGCGGATGGCGGCGCCGAGCCGCGTGCGCTGCACGAAGAAGTAGAGGACCGCCATCATCGCCACGGCGGCGAGCACCACGGCGATGCGCACCACCGGGATCTGCAGGCCGAAGACGGAGAGCGCGGTCTGCGGGAGGACGTCGGGGTAGCTCCGGGGGCTCCCGCCGTAGGCGAGCATCAGGCCGTTCTGGAGGAAGATCGAGGCCCCCAGCGCCGAGACGACGGCGTTGAGGCGGGGTGCCCCGCGCACCGGCCGGTAGGCGACGCGCTCGAGGATCACCCCGATCACGGCCACGCTCCCCATCACCATCACCGCCAGGAGCAGGAGCCCGGCGCCCGTCCCGACGCCCTTGCCCAGGACGAGCGAGCCGAGGAGCGTCATCCCGAGATACGCACCGTACGTGAACAGGTCGCCGTGGGCGAAGTTGATGAGCTTGAGGACCCCGTACACCATCGTGTAGCCGAGCGCGATGAGAGCATAGATGCTCCCCACCGCCAGGCCGTTGGTGCACTGTTCGAGGAAGAGCCGCATCGGGTCCCAGGAACGAGCGGGGGAGGAGCCGTCGCCCGGCCCCTCCCCCGGCGTCGCGAAGTCGTGGCGCTACGGTTGGAGCACGAACCGGCCGGCGGCGTCCACCATGTAGACGCGGTACAGCTCGCCCACACGGTCGCCCTTCGCGTTGAAGGCGATCTTGCCGGTGTAGCCGGGGAAGTCCTTGAGGCCGCCCACGAGGAACGCGCGGAGCTTCTTCGCGTCCGTGGACTTCGTCGCCTCGATCGCCCGGGCGACCACCCGGAAGCCGTCGCCGGCGAGGACGCCGTAGATCGACTTGGGCTCCTCCCCGTACTTCTTCTGGTAGGCGGCCACGTACGCCTTGGCCTCGGGCGTGTCGAGGTCCTTCGGGACGGGCGGCGAGAGGAACCGGAACCCCTGGGCGGCCTCCTTGCCGGCGAGCTTCACGAGGTCGGGGTTGTTGATGGCGTCGCCGCCGACGAAGGGCACGTTCCAGCCCATCTGCTTCTTCTGCTTCAGGAGCAGCCCGGCCTCCGGGTAGTACCCGGTGAAGAAGACGATGTCCGGGGTGGCGGCGCGGAGCTTCGAGAGGATGGCGGAGTAGTCCTGCTCCTTGGGCGTCAGCGCCTCGAAGAAGACCGGGGTCACGCCCTTCGACTTGAGGATGCCGTTGATCTCGTCGGCGAGGCCCTTCGAGTAGGCGGAGCTGTCGTGCACCAGCGCGACGCGCTTCGCCCCGGACTTCTGGATGACGGCCGCCGCGACCCGGCCCTGCTCGTCGTCGCGCGGGCAGGTCCGGAAGAAGAGCGGGAGGCCCTTCTCCGTGAGCCGGACGGCGGTCGAGCCGTTGGCGATCTGGACGATCCCCTCCTCGTCGAAGATCGTCTGCGTGGCCTCGGTCACGGCCGAGCCGTAGGTCCCGATGACCGCCACCACGCCGCGCGAGGTGAGCCGCTGGGCGGCGAGCGAGGCGGTGCGCGGATCGCCGCCGTCGTCCTCCACGACGAGCTCCACCTGCTTGCCGAGCAAGCCGCCCTTCGCGTTGAGCTCGGCGGCGAGCAGCTCGCCGTTGCGCTTCATCTCCTGCCCCTCGCTCGCCCACGCTCCGGTGAGGGGCGCGATCATGCCGATCTTGATCGTGTCGGCGGCCCGGGCCGGACCGGCCGCGAGGCCGAGCGCGAGCGAGAGGACTCCCACGAGGTTCTTCATGGCGCGACTCCCAAGGTTGGAGGCGTGCGATTCAACACCATCCGCACCGGCCCGGCAAACGGCGCGTGGCCCCTCCGCCCCCGGACGCCGCGGCCGGTGGTCGCGGGCCCCGCCGACCCCGTCTACAATGGTCGCATGCCGCTCAAGCCCAGCGCACAGAAGGTCCTGGACGCCCTCCGGGCGGCCGGGTTCGAGAACGCCGTCGTCGAGCTCCCGGACTCGGCCCGCACCGCCGCCGAGGCCGCGGCGGCGGTCGGCTGCGAGGTCGGGCAGATCGTCAAGTCGCTGCTCTTCCGCGCCGAGCCGAGCGGCCGCGCGGTCCTCGTCGCCGCCAGCGGGCGCCACCGGGTGGACGAGCGGGCCGTCGCCGCGGTCGTGGGCGAGCGGATCGGCCGCGCCACGCCGGACTTCGTCCGCGAGCAGACCGGCTTCGCCATCGGCGGCGTGCCGCCCGTCGGCCACGCCCAGCCGGTGATCGCGGTCGTCGACGAGGCGCTCCTCGCGTACGAGCGGATCTGGGCCGCGGCCGGCCATCCGCACGCCGTGTTCCCGCTCACGCCCGACGAGCTCGTCCGGATGACGGGCGGGACGGTGGCGCGCGTGGGCCTGGCGGCCGCGGGGGCGTGAGCGGCGGTCGCGCCGCAGGCGACCGAGGCGGAACTCCCTGTCGCACCAGGTGCGACCGCGGGGCCTGGATGCGCTTTGCCGTCGCTCGCTACGATGGCGCGTGCTCTGGATCCTGGTCGGCGCCGCCCTCGTCCTCGCGCTCGCGGGCGCGGCCCTGCTCCTCCGGCGGCCGCGCCTGCGGAAGCGGCGGTGGATGCGCGCCAAGCCGCGCCACCCCATCGTGCTCGCGCACGGGCTCTTCGGGTTCGACGAGGTGGGCGTGGGCACCATCCGCCACGCGTACTGGAAGGGCATCCGCGACGCCCTGGAGAAGGACGGCAACAAGGTCGTCGTCCCGCGCGTGCCGCCGTGCGGCTCCGTCGCCGAGCGGGCCGAGGCGCTCACCCGCGCGCTGACCGTCCTCGACGAGAAGCGCGTGAACGTGCTCGCGCACAGCATGGGTGGCCTGGACGCGCGGTACGCGGTGACGAACCTCGGCCTCGCCGCGCGGGTGGCGGCGCTGGTCACGGTGGGCACCCCGCACCGCGGCTCTCCGCTCGCCGATCTCTCCACCGACGTGGCGCGGAAGATCGGGCTCCAGCGCGTGCTGGAGACGGCGGGCGTGCCGCTCGACGCCTTCCACGACCTCGCCACCGCGCGCATGGCGCGCTTCAACGAGGAGGTCTCCGACGTCCGCTCGGTCGCGTACGCGAGCGTCGTCGGCGTCGTGCGGCGCAAGCGCAGGGCCAACCCGCTCCTCGTGCCGAGCTACCTCTGGATGAAGAAGAGCTGGGGCGTGAGCGACGGCGTCGTGCCCGCGTCGTCCCAGCGCTGGGGCGAGGTGCTGGCCGAGGTCGAGGCGGATCACTGGGCCCAGACCGGCTGGTCCCGCCACTTCGACGCCGCCGAGTTCTGGGTGCGGCTCGTGCGGGAGCTGCGGGCGATGGGGTTCTGAGCTAGCAGGCTGTCGAAGAAGGCGCTTTACAGTTCCCGGTCACCCTGAGCGTAGCCCGCCGAAGGCGGGCGGAGTCGAAGGGTGGCCGGGGGCAGCGCTCGTCAGGCCGGGAGTAGCCTCGATAGCCGCAGCAGGTTGTACGCGGCGGCCACGAAGTGGGCGGCGAGCTGCGTGCGGGCCAAGCCTCTGAACCGGGTCTTCCGAAAGCAGGCGACCGTCTTCGCCCAGCCGAAGATCTCCTCGACCCGCTTCCGGATGCGCTGACTCGTCGAGTAGCCCTCGTGGCGCGTCGTCCGGCCGTCCACCGCTGAGCGCCTCCGCTGGTCGCGCGTCTGCGCGATGTGCGGTGTGATCCCTCGCTCCCGGCACGCGGCGACGAAGTCGCCGATGTCGTAGCCGGCGTCAGCGCCGAGCGTCACGCCAACTTGATTGGGCACAGATTCATCCAGCATGGCCAGGGCGCCCGCGCGCTCGGCGTAGCCCGTCGCAGGCTCCACGCGGAGGTCGA
>Ga0196971_1001418_pt1 | contig 10843 bp, 8 predicted proteins | sample S1v_1013CmetaG_FD_148660 | JGI IMG/M metagenome (GOLD analysis project Ga0196971, IMG submission 148660) | Soil microbial communities from Anza Borrego desert, Southern California, United States - S1+v_10-13C | ecosystem: Environmental > Terrestrial > Soil > Desert | place: USA: California... | reverse complement strand
GCGTTCTCCGCCATTGCACACAGCTCTGCTATTACGAACGCCATGGTTCCGGAACCCGCCACGATGATGCTGATCGGCTCGGGCATGCTCTTCTTGTCAGCCTGCATGCGTCGCCGCACTCGTCGTAGCGCCGATCGAACTTCGTGAGTTCGAAGCCGGCGATTTCGGGAAATGCGCTGTTGCGATTCTCCACTCCAGGGCTCAGGAAACCGGGCCCGCTTTTTTTTTCCGGAGAACCCGGCTGTCGCGACGCCTCTTTGGTATATCGCATGCACCCCCATGTAAGTGAGCAGCACTATGTCCAAACCAGCCGCACCCAAAAACACGCCTGTACGGCCGGAAGCCATCATCCTGTCCGCTCTGCGGATTCTGTGGAAGCAGCGTTATGCCGCGGCGGCGATTGCGATCGTTGTAACAGGCTCCGCCGCCGTATTTGTGCATCGTTTGCCGTCGGTGTATGAGGCGGAGTCGCTCATCATGGTGGACTCACAGAAGATCCCCGAGAAATTCGTCGCTTCGACGGTGCAGTTGTCGCTCCAGGACAGTTTGGAAACAATCCGGCAGCAGATTCTCAGTGCGACGCGGCTGCAAAAGCTGATGGACGAGTTCGGATTGTACCCAGAGGAACGCAAGACGTTCACTATTGAAGAACTCACAGACAAAATGCGGTCGGAGATCTCCACTCCCATGGAAAAAAGCTGGGGAACAGGGCGCTCCGGTGCATTCCGCGTGAAATACGAAGGTCCGGACCCGAAGGTTGTGGCCGCCGTCGTAAATCAGATCGCGGCTCTGTTTATCGAAGAGAATCTGAAGACGCGGGAAATGCGGGCAGAAGGCACATCGGACTTTATCGAGAGCCAGCTCGAGGAGTCCAGAAAGAGTCTGGAAACGCAGGAACGTGCTCTCAGCGATTACAAGGTCAACAAACTCGGGGAGCTGCCTCAGCAGGAAGCAACGCTCACCGGCACGCTGACACGGCTGCAATCCAATCTGCAGGCGTCGCAGGCCGCCATCGATCAGGCGGAGCTGAACAGATTCACACTCGAGAACAACATCAGGGCCGCCGAGGCGGCGGAAGCCGCATTGAAAGCAGCGGCAGCCGGGGCGGCGGTACCGCAAACCGCGTCGCCGGCACTCGCCGGACTCGCGGCGGCAGTGCAAGCCCCGCCTGTGATCAGCGAATCGCAGCGCATTGCCGCCGAACTCGATGCGCTGCGGCTGCGCTACCGCGATCAACACCCGGACGTGCAGAGACTGACTCAACAGCTGCGGGAGTTGCGAGAGCGCGAACGGAAGGAACCCGCGCCGGAGCGTGCGGCGGCAGCGGCCGCCACAACGAGCACGGGCGCGGTTCCCCCGACGACCCGGGCTGCCGACACGGCACCGGTGGCACCCGTGGTGGCGGCGGAGATCGCGCGCGAACGGGAAAAGATTGCGGTTCTCCGAACTCAGATCGACGTGCTGGTGAAGCAGAACGAAGCGCGGGCACGGGAGAAAGAAGCCATCAAACGGCAGATCGCTGAGCTGCAGATGCGCCTGGAGCGACTGCCTGTTCGGGAACAGGAACTCGCCTCTCTCACCCGGGATTACGAGAACTCCCGCCAGAATTACCGGTCCCTGCTCGACAAACGCACATCGGCCGAAATGGCGTCGGAAATGGAAAGACGGCAGCAGGCCGAACGTTTCCGTATTCTCGATCCGGCGCATGTCCCGACCAAACCCGTCAAGCCCAACCGGCCTGTGTTCTATGCAGGCGGAGCGATAGCGGGCCTGATGGTCGGAGTCTTCGCTGGAGCGTTGCTGGAGTTGCGGAAGAACCTCGTGCTCGGCGATTGGGAACTGCCGGCGGATATCGCCGTGCTCGGTCGCGTGTCTTACCTGCAGCAGCCCGACAGGCGCTCCAGGCGGAGGGCATCGCAAAAGGCAGGGGTTGCCGCGTGAGCCGTATCTACGAACTCGCATCCGCAACGCGTGCCGCCGGGGAACCGCGGCCCGAGGCCGAGGCAGGGGGCCCGGGGCAGGCATCTCCAGCATCTTGCACCGGGCAGCGAGCGGAGAAGCTTTCGTTGTGCAGCGCGGAGATTCGTCAGCGGCATCCGTGTGTGTTCGCCTTCGAGGAAGACAAGCAGGCAGCGGAGGAGTATCGCGTTGTCCGCACCAAAATCCTCCGGCATGCGGCCCAGCCGCGCGTGATTGCCATCTCCAGCGCCGATGCCGGGGACGGGAAGACACTGACGGCGCTCAATGTGGCCGCCGTACTTTCGTTGAAGGAAGACACAAACGTCCTGCTGATCGACGCGGACGTTCGCCGCGGACGGATCGGAGGAATTCTCGGAGCGGCGGACCGTCCCGGCCTGACGCACGTACTTGCCGACCGCGCCGCCTTCGAAGACGCGGCAGCGGGAATACGCCAGTACCCGCGTTTGCAAGTGCTGCCGGCGGGAGAAATGGGAGATGCGCAGTCGGACCTGCTGGACAGCGACGCGTGGACCAGACTGATCGCCTGCGCGCGCGAGCGGTATCGCGTGACCCTCATCGATACCGCTCCGCTGACGGGAATTCTCGATACGCACCACGTTATGAACGCAGCGGACGGAATGCTCCTCGTGGTTCGTCCCGATCACACCAACAGAACACGGTGGCTGAACGCGGTCAAGGCCGTCCCGCGCGAGAAGATGCTCGGCGTGGTGGTTAACGGAGTCAAAGAGTGGTTTCTGAACCGGCCAACCAACACTTACTATTACGGCGGTTAACCGGCACGGTGACCGCAGTCGCAACCATCGGGAAGGAATAGGAAACATGTTCGTAGCTGCCAAGCTGTCCGCGATGCGGGTGAAGCTCCGCACCCGTCGGTTGAAAGCATCGGGCGGATGGGCTTCTCATGCCCTCAACAAAGAGATCCCCGAGACGAACTGGGATGGCGTGGCAAAACGGCTTGCAGCGGCTGCCCCCGGCCTCGGACTGCGGATCGATTCGTTGCCTGTGGATTTCGAACAGTACGCGGCCTTCAAATCGGAGTTCGCCCCCGGCCGGTTCTACGCAGTGGGTTATAAGGACAAGAAGATACTGGAGCACTTCATTGCGCACCAGCTTCTGGATCTTCGCTCCGGCCAGGTCTACATCGATGTCGCAAGCGAGAACAGCCCGTATCCGGCGCAATTCAGAAAAAGGCTCGGCGTAGAGGCTTACTCGCAGGATTTGTCTTACCCGCCGGGCAAGCACGGCTACACGATCGGTTCGGGTGCCGATTCCATCCCTGTCCCGCCGGCGAGCGTGGATGCCATATCGCTGCAGTGCGCGTTTGAACACTTCGCCAACGCCGTAGACATCCGGTTCATCCGCGAGGCAGCGAGAATCCTGAAGCCGGGCGGCCGCTGCATCGTCGTACCGCTCTACATTGGCGGTACCCATCTGAACATCGTCGATCCGGTCCTTGACCATTCCTGGATCCAATTCGACGAGAACGCCTTGCCTGTCGGCGAACTGGACCTTGGCGGGACGTTCGAGCGTATCTACTCGCCTGAAAGTCTGCACCGGATCGTCATTCCGCACATAGGTCTGCACTACACGCTGTACCGTGTACACATCCCGCACTCGCTCCTTGAAGCGGCGGACAACGTGGAGGCTGTCTTGCGAATCCGCTATGTGCTGGAAATCCGCAAATGTGACACATATTGCGAAAAAGACGGCACCGCCATGCCGCTGCGTCCGTAAGGAGCGCAAGCACAAAGATGCGCTGCTCTTCGTGACCGCCGGATTTTGCATCTGCCCCGCCGAAGGAACTGTCGCGCAGGGTGGCCCTTCCCGTGCATCAGGCAGTACATCGTAAACCGACTCCGCTTGGGTACCCTCCGGCACGCAGCCATCTAGCCTGCCGGGCAACTCGCCCCGCGCGGATCAGCAGCCTGATGTGAACCGGGACGTGTCTCATGAAGATTTTTGGTCTTTTAGCCTGCGCGGCCATGCTTGCTATGCCTGTCGCGAACATGGCCGCTACATACTACATCTCGCCGGGTGGCAACAACAATGCCAACGGCCAGACAGAGGCAACCGCCGTTAAAACGTTTGCCAAGGCGTTTTCGCTCATGACAGCCGGTGACGAGCTGATCCTGCTGGACGGGATGTACTCCCAAGCCGCGGGAACCGGGTATATCAGCATGGGCGAAGCCAACTCGGCGCAGATCCCGTCCGGCACGGTGTCGCGTCCGACGGTTGTTCGTGCAAAAACACCCGGCGCGGTAAAGGTCATCGGGGCACTGCTCGTCGGTACGAAAACACGCAAGGACAGCTACATCAAGATTCAGGGGATCACTTTCATTGGCATGAGCTCGCTGTACAACACCAGCTACGTGACCGTGAAAGATTGCGGCTTTTACGACATTTCGAAAAGCGCCGACATGACGTTCTCCATCGGCACGAACGATCATCAGATGGGCAACTCGTACAACCTGATCGAGGACACCTGGATCTGGGGCAGCAATCGCGGCATCGCCATCAACTACCGGTCGGAATACAACGTATGGCGCCGCGTAATGATACGCAGCGACGGCTGCAACACAGCGCCGTGCCTGGGTGAAGGAAATCCGAATCACGGGATTGTCGTCTACGATTCCGCCAACATCTCCCTGCAAAACGTGATCGTGGTGGACCGCATCCTCGGCGGCGGATCTCCGTACGGTGACTTCTCCACCGCTCAACACACCGACGGCATGGCGTATGGCAACAATGAGTGGCTCGGCTGTCTCTCGCTGAACAGCGAAGACATCGGGTTCTATCTCGAGCCGGATGAGGTCTCGCTGATGCCAGCTCACCGCCTGCGTGACTGCGTGGCGTGGGATGCAACGGGAATTGGCATCAATCTGGCGATGGCAGGCTCGAACGACGTGCGAAACAGCACTGTCAGGGTGAAATCGGGGCACAGCGGCATTCGCATCGCCTCCAACCTGAAGGACGGCACACTGACCAACGTCGTTGTACTGGGCAATGCAATTTATGGCATCAACTCCGCCGTCGCTCCTTCTTACGCCAACGTGTTCGGATCGTGGACAACAAGCGCCTTTACGCAGACGTCCTGCACGTCCAGCTGCCTGACCACGAACCCGCTGGCGGACGGTTCCATCAAATATGTGACGCGCATTGAACCCGGGTCGCCGCTGAAGGGGAGTGGCGCGCAGAGTGCCGACTACGGCGCCAACATCGTCTTCCGCTATGGTATCGACGGCACGCGGTACGGCGATCCGGGGTACAACACCCTGACGACAACAACCTTGTGGCCTTGGCCCAACGAAGCGCGTATCAAACAGGAGATGTGCGCCGAGACCGGAGTCTCGAGAGGCTTCTGCGCAAAATCGTCGCTGACCGAATACATCTGGACGTATCTGGGTAACCCCGTGCCCCCTGATTTCACTTCCAACGCTCCGCCAAGCACGATGAACCCCTGCGACATAAACCGGGACGGCGTGATCAGCGCCGCGGACGTGACGGCGGCGCGCGATCAGGCGTTGGGAATCAGCGCGTGCAGTACGGGCGACCTTGAGCCGAACGGGCGATGCGACGTGATTGACGTGCAGCGCGTTATCAACACAGTGCTGGGGCAGCAGTGCCGCACCGGCAATTAAGAACCGGACATGCGGGGCCCCCGTCCCGGATGTCCGCGCGGATCACCAGAGCCCACATTTGAGTACGGAATCGAAAAGTTCGGGACACACACCGGGCAACGGGGTGCGGGATGGGGGCACAGGCGCTGTTCGGCAGCTTGCAATGCTGTCGGCACACATGGCTGATTCGATCGCATACCTGAGGGGTGCGCTCGGTCAGAGGGATTGGTTCCCTCGGGCAGATATGAGCAAATGTATCCAAACCTGAAGCTACAAATCTGGAAAAGCGGGATCAGGCAGCAACAACTCGCCAAGATGCTAGGCCTTCACGAAACGGTCCTGAGCAAGATCGTGAACGGCTCGCGCATGCCCAGTCCACAAGTAAAGAACAGGATTGCGGCCGCACTCAACGCCGATCCGGCGTGGCTGTTTGAAACGGCGGCAAGCGCTGCCGCGGCTTCGGAAACGAGACCTGCCGCGGAGAGCAAGCCCGCTGCGCCGGAGACATCCGGCCCGGAAGGCAAACGTGACAAGGACCGTATCGACGAATGACACTGACTCTGAGGAACCGCTGGTGGGCCGTCTGCGCAGCTTTGTGGCTGGCGCTCATCCTGTATGCCTCGACCGACTCCGCCGAAGCGCAATGTGACGATGCACTGAATCGGATCGAACAGGCTTTATTCCCCGACGATTCCCCGGCCACCGCGGAAATCGCCCCGGATCGGTTCTGGATCAAAAAAGCGATCCATGTAGGACTGTTTACCGTATTCGCGCTTCTATTGGCGCGGTCAGTCAAAGGAACTGCGGCCGCGATGCGCCTCTTCGTTGTATGCGCCGCCGCGGCAGCAGGGACGGCCAGCGAGGCCGTTCAGTTGTTGTACCCGGCACGTGAGCCGTCGCTGCGCGACGTCTTGCTGAACACAGGCAGCGCGGCCGTCGCCGCGCTGCTCCTGGTCCGGAGCGCCGGAACCGGATCACGCCAGAGGGCGGCGTGCCGGATTCCCGCGGACCTCCGGCGGATGTCGTAAACAGATCGGCCGACATGTCTGTCCACCGCCTTCTGCACCACACGCTTGTCTATACGGTCGCGAGCGTTATCTATCGCGCCGCATCGTTCGTGCTGGTGCCGCTTTACGTGCGGTCGCTGCCGGCCGCCGAGTATGGCCGGCTGGAACTCATCACCACCACGGCGATGATTCTGGGCGCGCTGCTTTCTTCCGGCGTGGCGCACTCCACCATGCGCTTCTATTTCGAATACGACGGCATGGCCGACCGGAAAGCCGTCGTGAGCACCGCCCTGATGGCGGCCGGAGCCCTGCTGGCTGCCGGCGCGGGGCTCGCCGTCCTCTTCTCCGCACAACTTTCGCTCACCGTGCTGGGCACCTCGGCGTATACAACCGCTTTTCGTCTCGCGGCCGTGGCACTCGTCTTCGAACTCGCCCGGGAGATTTCACTTGCCTACGTCAGAGCCACCGAGCGTTCCGCGTTATTCGCCGTCATGTCCCTGGTGCAGCTGTTCGCACAAGTGGGCGCGAGCATCTACGCGGTGGTGTATCTCCGGCTGGGCGTGACGGGCATTCTTGCGGCAAATCTGTTTGCCACGGCCATCGTGGCATCTCTTCTGGCTGCGTTCACGTTCCGGGAGTGCGGAACCGCCTTTCGTCCCGACCTGATTCCGCCCGTCGTCCGGTACGGATACCCGCTTGTGCTCACCGGGCTGAGCGGCACCATCGTGCACAGCATGGACCGGTACTTCGCCGGCATTCTCGTCAGCGTTCAGGCGGTCGGAATCTATGCCCTCGCAATACGTGTCGCCGCGGTTCTGTTCGTTCTCGTGAATACCCCGTTTACCAACAGCTATGGACCGTATCGCTTCTCTATCATGCGGCAGGCCGGTGCGCCGCGGATCTACGCAAATGTGCTGACGCTGTACGCGCTCGCCGGCAGCTTCATCGTCGTACTGCTCTCCGCCGCATGCCGCGATGCGCTGCGCCTGCTGGCCGCGCCCGAATACAGCGAAGCGCACCGTCTGGCCCCGATTTTGCTCGCGGGCGGCCTGCTCAGCGGAATTACTTACTGTTTTCAAACGGGCCTTTACGTGCAAAAACGCACAAGAACGCTGCTCTATATTTCCTGCGGATCGGGACTTGTGAATTTACTCGCGCTGGTTACCTTCGGAACGCTCTTCGGCTTATTCGGAATTGCCTGTTCCGCGGGCGTTGCCAGCCTTTATGCCGCGTGTCATACCTACCGCGCCGCTCAGCGGCTGCTGCCTGTTCCTTATGACATCGGGCGTCTGGTGCGCATCGCCCTGACGGCAGGAATCGTTATCGCCGTCGTCATGCAGATCCACATGGACAGCATCTGGCAGTCGCTGGCGCTGAAGCTGAGCATTGCCGCGGCGTACCCGATGCTGCTCATCGTCACGGGCGGAATCTCTGCATCCGATCTGGAGCGGGTGCGCACCGTCTGCCGGACCGCGGCGCTCAGGCTGCAGCCTAGGATCTTCACCCCGTGATGTGGATTGGACTCATTCTCTACTGCTTCTTCCTCTACATCCGTCCGGGCGACTGGGTTCCGGCTGTCCTGGGATGGCCGATGGAATTCGCCGTTCTCGGACTGATCACGTTAACCGCATCCGTGCAGGCCTATCTGGTCCGCGGATCGGACGATACGCCAAAAATGGTTATTCCGTGCCTCTTTCTCGTCGGCTGGCTGATTGCGATAGGTCTCTCAAACGCCACCAGCGGCCGCCTGGATCTGGCATTCGCCTTTTTCATCTTTTATGCAAAAAAAGCGCTCATTGCCTATGCGATGTGGATGGCGATCACGACTGGAAAGCGGCTTCAGGCGGTCGTCATCGCCATGGTGGTGCTCTCCGGCGCGCTGGGACTGCAGGGCATTTACCAGAAGAGCCACGGCATCGGCTGGGCGGGACAGCCAATGTACTGGGACAACCGCATTTGCTGGATCGGTCTGTGGGATGGCGCGAACGTTCTCTCGCTGCTGTTTGTCACGGCGGTGCCGTTCGCGCTCGAACTGGCGATCGGTTCCTGGAACTGGCTCCTGCGTCTGGCCGCCGTTGCGGCGGGCGGGCTGATGATCACCGGGCTTGTTCTTGCCGCCTCGCGCGGAGCGTGGCTCAGCCTGGCGGTGGTTCTGGTGATGTTTTTTAAACGAAGAATCGGCCGCGCCGGCATCGTGCTCGGAGTCCTCGCATTTGCCGGACTGCTGATTGTCGGCCCCTCCCGCCTCTCGCGCAGCGATGAGCGCGATTCCAGTTCCACCAACGGGCGGGTCAGCATGTGGGCCGAAGGACTGGAAATGTTCAAGTACAACCCGGTCTTCGGAATCGGTAAGGGCCAGTTCGGCCCCTATACCTCGAAGCTGATCGCGCATAACGCGTTCGTTCAGAACATGGGCGAAACGGGCACGCTGGGGCTCTTTTGCTGGGGCGGCCTGATCTATCTGGCTTATCGCAGCGTACGGCTGGTAGCCAGCGCCGGCCCTGAGCTGGACCCGAAGATCGCCGGCCTCAACGAGGCGCTCTACACCAGCATCACCGGGTACCTCGCCGCCTCCATGTTCATCTCCACCGATTTCGATCTGCTCTATCTGGTGCTCGGCCTGTGCATCGGCATCGTCACGGTCGCGCGACGCGATACCGGGCTGCCGCTGTTTCTGACGTTCGACATCGGCGATGCGCGCAACCTGCTGCTGCTGGTCTTTGCGGGTGTCTTCTGCATGTATCTGATCACCATGTATCTGTCGGTGACACGATGAGAAGCCCCGGCGAGACGGTGGTGCATGTGGTGCTCAGCCTGGAGCCGGGCGGGCTGGAGCGTTTTGTCTGTTCACTGTCCAGTTGCCCGCAGATGGCGGGCACGCGGACTGCGGTGTACTGTCTGGATCGGCGCGGTGCGTTCGCGGATTCTGTCGAGCGATCGGGCGGCAGCGTGACGGTTGAGCCGCGCGGCCCCGGCTTCGATGTGCGTGTCATTCTCCGGCTGGCTGCATTTCTCCGCCGCCAGCGGGCCTGCGTTGTACACACGCACGCGCTGGATCCGATGTTCTATGCCGCGTTCGCAGCGGTTCTGGCCAGGACCCCTGTCCGGATTCACACGCAGCACAACACTTTCATCGACACGTGGAGCTGGAAGGATCGTCTGAAGTTCCGCATCGCTGCCCGGGCCTTCACCGCTCTGGCAGGGGTATCGAAAGAGAGCCTGCAAGGAATGCTTCGGGCAGGCGCGCCGCCGAAACGCGCGCTGACGGTGCTGAACGGCATCGACTGCGCTGCGTACGCCGGCATTCAGAAGCTGACCGGCGATCGCCCGCTGGCCGGTGCCGTGGGCAGGCTTGCGCCCGAGAAGGGCATTGACGACCTGCTTCGCGCATTTGCCGCCGTGCGATCCCGCATGGACGCTTCGCTGCTGATCGCCGGCGACGGGCCGGACCGTATGAAGCTGGAAGGGCTGGCGGCGGAACTGGGGATCGGCGACGCTGTCGAATTCGCCGGCTATACCGCGCATGTCGCCGAGGCGCTCGCGCGCATGGACGTCTTCGTTCTCCCGTCCCGCAGCGAGGGCATACCGCTGGCGCTGCTCGAAGCGATGGCGGCGGGACTGCCCGTGGTGGCCGCGCGCGTCGGCGGAGTGCCGGAGGTGGTGGCGGACGGCGAAACGGGAATTCTGGTGCCGCCCGGCGATCCGCCGGCGCTTGCGGCCGCCATGACGGATCTGCTCAGCGATCCCGTGCGGCGGCGCGAGGCGGGGGAACTCGGCAGGACGCGCGTGCGCCGGCACTTCTCGTACACCCGCATGGCACAGACTTACCGCTCGCTGTACTCCGCGCCCGTCCCGTCGTGGCGCGATGCGGTGAAGCGAGCCACTCACCTGCTGCCCTCGCGTCTTCTCTGCTGGCGCGGAAGCGGAGCGGATCGCAGCGCGGCCGTCACATTCGACGATGGCCCCGATCCTGTTTACACGCCGCGCGTGCTGGACATTCTGCGGCGCTATGGAGTGTCGGCGACGTTCTTCCTCGTGGGCGAGCGGGCCGCGCGGTATCCCGGCCTGGTGAAGCGAATCCTCGACGACGGTCACGAGCTCGGCAATCACTCGTTCACGCATCCGTTCTTCGATCGCCTGTCGCTGGAGGATGCGTCCGCCGAAGTGGATCGCACGCAGGAAGTGCTGGAAAAGCTTCAGAACCGGCCGTGCCGGCTATTCCGGCCTCCGCGCGGCAAG
>Ga0196971_1001417_pt1 | contig 10864 bp, 14 predicted proteins | sample S1v_1013CmetaG_FD_148660 | JGI IMG/M metagenome (GOLD analysis project Ga0196971, IMG submission 148660) | Soil microbial communities from Anza Borrego desert, Southern California, United States - S1+v_10-13C | ecosystem: Environmental > Terrestrial > Soil > Desert | place: USA: California... | reverse complement strand
ATCTTCTCAGCGCGCGAGCGCGGCTCGCCGCGGGGCGAAGACAGCGTCTTGCCGACCAGCACCGACGCGCCGACCACCACCAGGACGGTGATGAGAATCCCGATCCAAAACCCAGCATCCATCGTCGTCTCCTCGCGCCTAGATAGCCGTGAGCTTCGCCATGGGCAATCTGCGTCTACGCCAAACGGCATAGGGGGCCCCGGCCTCCGTCTTCGCGGGCCGCGATCGAACGATGTTCTCGACCCGCAAACTTGGTTGATTGTCCGCCCGCGCGCCGAAGTTCAACGATGCCCATGTCGCGCATCGCCTATGCCGTATGGAATAGAACAGTACGCCCGACGTCTTAGTCGCGGCCATTGTGCAGCGTAGTTAGCGCCTTGGAAAGGTCGGCAGCCGTTCTCTCGCTCGCATCACCGGGGGGCGTGTATGGCGCTGAATAATATCAAAATCTCGCGGAAGCTGTTTTTTGCTTTCGCGTTGCTCATCGCGGGCTCGCTCCTGTCGAGTTCGATGGTCTATTTCGGGCTGCAGGCGATCGCCGATCGCAACCACATGAACGACAGCGCTCGCGGCTTGGCTGCGGATTTGCGCGAGTCCTACATTGCCTTGGTTGAACAACAAGCCGTTATCCGCGGTTACGTGATCTCGGCGGACGAGAGCCGCGTCGCCGAATACGAAGGCTACGGGCAGACGTTTCGCGAGAAGATTTCGCACTTCCGTGACAATACGGTCTCGGACGATCTTCGCCAGCGCAGCGCCGAGCTGCTGACCGCCGCTGAGCAATGGCAGGCGCGCCAGGCCGAAGTCATGGCGCTTGCGCGCAACCCGGAGACGCGTGTGCAAGCGGCGGACTTGGCTGGGCAAATTCGCCTTGGGCCGCTGCGTGACCTCGCCAACGGCATCATCGAAAGCCAAAGCGAGTTGCTCGATCAGCGCGCACGGGACCAGGACGCGGCTATTGCTGCGGCTTCAACGACGCTGCTCGTCAGCGCGGGTTTGTCCGCTTTCATCGCCTGCTTCATGGCTTGGCTATTGGGCCGCGGCATCGCCGATCCGGTCGTGCAAATGACGCGGGTGATGACGCGGCTTGCTGAGGGCGACAGTTCGGTGATCATTCCCGGCGTCGATCGCGGCGACGAAATCGGCGAGATGGCGAAGGCGGTGCAGGGCTTCAAGCAAGCCGCCGTCGATAAGCTCAGCCTTGAGGGGCAAACGGCGCAGGAGCGAGCCGCCGCAGAGGCCGAACGGGCCCGCAGCGAACAGGGGCAGCGCAAGGCGCAGCAGGAACAAGAGCAGGTCGTCACCGCCCTTGCCGCTGGACTGGGACGTTTGTCGGACGGCGATTTGACTGCGCGGCTGAATGAATCGTTTGCGCCGCACTACGAAAAGCTGCGTCACGACTTTAATGCGGCGATGGAAAAGCTGCAGGACACGCTGCGGAGCGTTGCGAGCAATGTCAGCGGCATCCGCACCGGCGCTGGCGAAATCAGCGGCGCCGCCGACGATCTCTCGCGCCGCACCGAGCAGCAAGCGGCCAGTCTCGAAGAGACAGCGGCCGCGCTCGATGAAGTCACCGCCACCGTCCGCAAGACGGCGGAGGGGGCCAATCTCACCAACAACGTCGTCGCCTCGACTCGCGCTGACGCAGAGGCCAGCGGCAAGGTCGTCGCCAATACGGTGGCGGCGATGTCTGAGATCGAGCGCTCGGCCAAGCAGATTTCGCAAATCATCGGCGTTATCGATGAGATCGCGTTCCAAACCAATTTGCTCGCGCTGAACGCCGGGGTAGAGGCCGCGCGTGCGGGCGAGGCGGGCCGCGGTTTCGCGGTGGTCGCGTCCGAAGTGCGCGCACTAGCGCAGCGTTCGTCAGATGCGGCCAAGGAGATCAAGACGCTGATCTCGGCCAGTTCGCAGCACGTCGAAACCGGCGTCGGCCTCGTCGGCGAAGCGGGCAAGGCGCTGCGGCAGATCGGCGATCGTGTCGGCGAGATCAGCGGCCTGGTGGGCGAGATCGCCGCCTCGGCGCAAGAGCAGGCCACAGCGCTGGCGCAGGTGAATACGGCCATCAACCAGATGGACCAAGTAACCCAGCAGAACGCGGCGATGGTCGAGCAATCGACGGCGGCGAGTCATTCGCTGACCCAGGAAGCCAACGACCTGATGGCGCTGATCGCGCGCTTCAAGACCGGCGAGCCGCTCGTCATACCGGCGCAGCCCGCAGTCAAAGGGGTGCGTCCGCAACCGATCGCCGTGCAGCAAAAGCGAGTCGCCAGCTTCGCCGCCAGTAAAGCCGCCGCCGCCCCGCTCGCGCGTGCGACCGAAGACTGGGAGGAGTTCTGAGCATGCCCGATCACGTCAGCCTGCGCCTGCCGAGCGTCCTCGATATGCGCGCCGCTCAGCCTTTGAAGGCGAGCCTGCTCGAGCACCGGGGCAAGCCGCTGGAACTCGACGCGTCGGAAGTGGAGCGCTTCGGCGGGCTATGCCTCCAACTCCTCGTTGCGAGCCGCACCAGCTGGAGCGCGGACGGCTGCGCGTTCACGGTCGTCAATCCGTCAGAAGCATTTCTCTCTGCGCTCAGGCTCATGGGCGGCGCCGAGCACTTGGGAGTGAACGCATGAGCAAGACCATTCTCACCGTCGATGACAGCCGCATGATGCGCGAGATGCTCCTGAAGGTCCTGCGCGACGCCGAATTCAACGTCGTCCAAGCCGAAGACGGCGTCAGCGGGCTCGAGGCGCTCTCGACGTGCGATCCCGACGTGATCATCACGGACATCAACATGCCGCGCATGGATGGCTATGGCTTCATCAATGGCGTGCGCAGTGAAGGGCGCCATCGGGCGACGCCGATCCTGGTGCTGTCGACCGAAAGCGCGCCCGAGAAAAAGGCGCGCGCGCGCGAGGCCGGCGCCACGGGCTGGATTGTGAAGCCATTCAAAGCCGAGAGCCTGATCGAGGCGATCCGGCGCGTGTCGGCTTAGAGGTTCACCATGGACGCGATGGACGCCATCAAGGTCACCTACTTCCAAGAATGCGACGAGCTGTTGCAGGATCTGGAGCAGGGCCTGCTCGCGCTGGAAGCCGGTGAAGGCGACGGCGAGACGATCAACGCCGTATTCCGCGCCGTTCACTCCGTGAAGGGCGGCGCCGGCGCGTTCGGCTTTGATTCCCTGGTGACGTTCGCGCACGTTTTTGAGACCGCGCTCGATGCGATGCGCTCAGGTAAGCTGGAGCCCGAGCCGGACTCGCTGAAGCTGATGCTGCGTGCGTCGGACGTGCTCGCGGATCTGGTGCAAGCAGCCAAGAACGATGCGGCGGTGGACGAGGCCCGCAGCGCAGCGATGGCGGCCGAATTGGAAGCGCTCACCAACGGCGAAGCGAAGCCCGCTGATGCGCCGGCTCCTGCAGCCGCTGAGAGCGAACCGGCCGGGGATGAGTGGGGCTTCCGTCCGGTGCGGATGGAGGTTGATGCGCCGGCTTGTCCAGCGCCGATTTCGGGTTGGCGCCTGATCATGCGGCCGACAGCGGCGATGTATGCGAAGGGGCATGACGCGGCGGTGTTGCTGCGCGAACTCGCGCGCCTCGCCCCGATCGAGGCGACCTGCGATCCGGCAGTGTTGCCCGCATTCGAGGCGCTCGATGTTGAGGCCGCCTACTTCCACTGGGACGTGCGCCTGCCGGCGCACGTTGAAGAGACCGCAATCCGCGACGTGTTCGATTTCGTCGGCGACGATTGCCCGATCGAGCTTTCGCGCGAGGAATGGGCGATCGAAGCGCCGGCGCCCGCCGCTGGCGTCGAGCCGGAAATCGATATCAGCACATTGCTGGCGCGCGTCATCGATCCGCCCATGGCTGCGCCGGCGAGCGCCGGCGGCGGCGATGACCATCCGGCCTCGGCTAACAAGGGCGCCAAAGGCGAGACCGCTGCGCCGACGATCCGCGTGAACTTGGAACGCGTCGATCGCTTGATCGATCTCGTCGGCGAACTCGTCATCAACCAGGCTATGCTGTCACAACGCGTCACCGAGAGCGGGCTGGCGCGCTCCTCCAACGTCGCCATCGGCCTCGACGAGCTGGAGCAGCTCACGCGCGAGATTCAAGACAGCGTCATGGCCATCCGCGCGCAGCCGGTGAAGTCGGTGTTCCAGCGCATGCCGCGCCTGGTGCGCGAAATCGCCGCCACGACGGGCAAACAGGTGCGATTGGTCACGGACGGCGAAAACACCGAAGTCGACAAGACGGTGATCGAACGATTGTCCGATCCGATCACGCACATGCTGCGCAACGCGATCGACCATGGTTTGGAGACGCCGGAAGATCGCATCGAAGCGGGCAAGGGCGCCGAAGGCACTGTGCGCCTGGCGGCGCTGCATCGCTCTGGCCGCATCGTGATCGAAGTTTCTGACGACGGCCGCGGCATCAATCGCCCACGTGTGCGCGAAATCGCCATCAACAAGGGCCTCATTGCGCCGGACGCCCCGCTGACCGACGATGAGATCGACAATTTGATCTTCCTGCCCGGCTTCTCGACCGCGACGACGGTCTCGAACATCTCGGGCCGCGGCGTCGGCATGGACGTGGTCAAGCGCTCGATCCAGGCGCTGGGCGGGCGCATCTCGATCAGCTCGCAGCCGGGCAAGGGCTCGACCTTCACGCTGTCGCTGCCGCTGACCCTGGCGGTGCTCGACGGCATGGTCGTTTCTGTTGGCGAACACACGTTCGTGGCGCCGCTGTCGGCGATCGTCGAGACGCTGCAGCCGAAGCCCGAAGAAGTCCGGATGCTGGGCCCGCGCAGCGCCGTGCTGGCGGCGCGCGGCGCGCACGTGCCGCTGATCGACATCGGCGTAGCGCTAGGCTGGCGCACGCAGCCGATCGATCCGGCCGTAGGCGTCGCATTGTTGGTTGAAGCCGAGGGCGGCGCCCGCGCCGCTGTCGTCGTCGACGCCATTCAAGGCCAGCGTCAAGTCGTCATCAAAAGCCTTGAGGCGAACTATCAGCGCATCGACGCGGTCGCGGCGGCCACAATTCTCGGCGACGGCCGCGTCGCGCTCATTCTTGATATCGACGCGTTGGTCGATAGCCGCCGCGTCGACCGTTTTGAAACTCCTCTTGCACAAGCGAGCTGACCCATGGACGCAGAACGTCATAGCGAAAGCCTCGAGCTGATTTCCTTCCTGGTCGATGACCAGGAGTTTTGCCTCGACATCATGGCCGTCCGCGAAATCCGCGGCTGGACGCCGGCGACGCCGCTGCCGCATTCGCCGCCGTTCGTGCGCGGCGTCATCAACCTGCGCGGCGCGGTTCTGCCGATCCTCGATCTGAAAGCCCGGCTCGGTCTCGGCGAAGCGCAACCAAATGCGCGCAGCGCCATCATCGTCGTGCACATCGGCCGGCGCCTGGTCGGGCTTCTGGTCGATGGCGTTTCCGAGATTCTCGCCGCTGACCCGTCAACCGTTCAGCCGACGCCCAATGTCGGCTGCGACGTGGTCAGCCGCTTCGTGCGCGGCATCATCGCGCTCGAAGGGCGGATGATCTCCTGGGTCGCGCTCGACGACATTCTGCCGCCGGAAGAGGCCGCCGAAGCCGCATGAGCGCCGCCGCTTCCCTCCGTAAAAGCGAAGAGCGGCTGGTCGAAGGCGAATTCGCCTTCACCGCCGAGAACTTCAGCCGCATCGCATCCTTGATGCGTGAGCAGACCGGCATCTATCTGTCGGACGCAAAGGCGACGCTTGTCTATTCACGCCTGGCCAAACGGCTGCGGCAGCTCGGGCTCGCCAATTTCGACGCCTACTGCGCGCTGATCGCATCGTCGGAAGGCGCGTCCGAACGCAACGCCATGGTCGCGGCGCTGACGACGAACGTCACCCGCTTCTTTCGCGAGCCGCATCACTTCGACCATCTGCGCGAAAAAGTTCTGCCGGCGCTGCTGGAAACCGCGCGCAACGGCGGCCGCGTGCGGATCTGGTCGTCGGCTTGCTCCACCGGCGAGGAGCCTTATTCGATCGCGCTGACGATGCTGCAACTGCTGCCGGACGCTGCGCGGTACGACGTGCGCATTCTCGCTACCGATATCGACCCCAACGTCGTCGCCACTGCGAAGGCCGGCGTCTACAGTGCACAGGCCGTGGAGCCGATCGCGTCGGCGCTGCGCGAACGCTGGATGACGCGCGAAGGCGGCCGCAGCGACGGTATGTGGCGCGTCGGCGATGAGATGCGCGCGCTGATCCGCTTCAATACGCTGAATCTGATCGGCGAGTGGCCGATGAAGGGCCGCTTCGACGCGATCTTCTGCCGGAACGTCGTGATCTATTTCGAGCAGAGCACGCAGGACGTGATCTGGCGGCGTTTCCACGAACTCTTGACGCCGCAGGGCAGGCTCTATGTGGGCCATTCCGAGCGCGTCGAAGCCGCCGGCTACGCCAGCGACGGGCTTACCATCTACCGCTTGACGAGGTCTGCGCCATGAGCGTCCGCGTTCTCATTGTCGACGATTCCGCCACTATCCGCAGCTTGCTCAAGGCGGAGCTGTCGCGCGATCCGGAGATCGCAGTCGTTGGTATGGCCGGTGATCCGTTGGAGGCGCGCGAGGCGATCAAGGCGCTCAATCCGGACGTCATCACGTTGGACGTCGAGATGCCGAAAATGACCGGCCTCGAGTTTCTCGAGAAGATCATGCGCCTGCGCCCGATGCCGGTCGTGATGGTGTCGACGCTGACGCAAGCCGGCGCCGGCATCACGCTCGAAGCGCTCGAGATCGGCGCCGTCGATTGCGTCGGCAAACCGGATTTCGACGGCTTGGCCGAGAAGGTGAAGACGGCGGCGCGTGCGCGCGTGCGTCCGCTCGTGGATCGCCCCGCGGCGCGGCCCGAGCAGGGCGCATATCGGCCGGGGGACAAAGTGTTGGCGATCGGCTCCTCGACCGGCGGCGTCGAAGCGCTGATCACCATGCTCTCGACGTTTCCAGAAAATTGCCCGCCGACCTTGATCACCCAGCACATGCCGGCTTCGTTCACCGGGAGTTTCGCCGCGCGACTGGACCGCACCTGCAAGCCTCGGGTGGAGGAGGCCTGGGACGGCGCGCCGTTGCGGACAGGCTCGATCTATATTGCACCCGGCGGCGTCGCGCATCTGCGCGCCGTCGGCGGCGCTCAGCGCATCTGCAAGCTGGAGCAGACGCCGGCGGTGAACGGACATCGTCCGTCCGTCGATGTGTTGTTCAATTCCGTTGCGCAGGAATTTGGCGCCCGCGCCGTGGGCGTCATCCTCACCGGGATGGGCAAGGACGGCGCCGCGGGCCTCAAAACTATGCGTGACGCCGGCGCCCGCACGCTCGGGCAGGATGAAGCCACTTGCGTTGTCTACGGCATGCCGCGCGCGGCGTTCGAGATTGGCGCCGTCGAGCGCCAGGCGCCTCTGGCGAGCCTTGGCCGCGCCGCATTGGATTTGTGTTCGGCTGAAATGCGAGGAGCCGCCTAGATGCCCGCCGCGTCCGCCATTAAAGTGCTCATCGTCGACGATCAGTTGACGATGCGCGCGCTGATCCGCTCCGCGCTGCAAGAGCTCGGTTTCAAGGACATCACCGACGCCGGCGACGGCGAAGAGGGGCTGAAGGCGCTCGTCTCCGCGCCCGCGCACCTGGTGATCTCCGATTTCAATATGCCCAAACTCGATGGGCTCGGCTTCTTGCGCGCCATCCGTTCGCACGAGCCGATCCGCAAGACCGCCTTCATCATGCTCACCGGCCGCGCCGACAAGGAATTGGTGCAGCGGGCGATGCAGTACGGCGTCAACAACTACGTCACCAAGCCATTCTCGCCGGCGACGCTGCGCGGCAAAATCGAGGAAGTGTTCGGTCCTTTGACATGATCCCCGCACCCGCCCCCATCGGCACGCGTCCCGCCGAACGCACGATCCACGTCGTTCAAGGCGAGTACAAGATCGTCGGCGACGACGACGCGGTGCTGTCGACGATCCTGGGATCGTGCGTGGCGACATGCCTGCACGACCCGGTCGCGCGCGTGGGCGGCATGAATCACTTTCTGCTGCCGGGCGACGCGAACTCGACTGCGGCGGACGGCATGAAATACGGCGTCAACGCCATGGAGCTTTTGATCAACGGCCTGTTGCAGCGCGGCGCATCGCGCGCGCGGCTGCAGGCCAAGCTCTTCGGCGGCGCGCACGTAATGCAGGGCCTGTCGGACATTGGCGAAAAGAACGGCGCTTTTGCGCGAAAGTTTTTGCAGACCGAAGGCATTCAGATCGTCAGCGCGAGCCTGGGCGGCGACCGCGCACGGCGTGTGCGTTATTGGCCGGCCACCGGGCGCGCCTCGCAATTGGTGCTGGACAAAGCGGACGTCTTCACCGCCGAGCGCGAAGCGCCGCGCAAACCCGTGGTCGCGCCCGACGCCGGCGCCCTCGAATTGTTTTGAAAGCACGTCGATGAAAGCCGCACAACAGCTTGGGGCCGATACGGCGCAGCCAATCGAAGCCGGACAAGTCATGTCGAGCGTGGCGGACGAACTCGACCGCATGCGTGCGCTTGGCCTGCGCATCGAGGCGTCGCTGTGCGACCTCGCCGGCGGCGTCGCCGAGCAGGGCGAGTGGCTGGAGGATTTGCAGCAGTTCGATCTATTGCTGCAGCAGATGGCGGCGTTGCGCGATTTTCTCGGCGCGCTCGCCTCCGCTGAAGGCGCACAGACACCGCTCGATGTCACTGCCGCAGCGAACCAACTCTTGCTGCACGATCTGCGCTCACGCCTGCTCGGTCAGAGCGCGGTCGCGCCGGCGTCCGATTTCTTGTTCTTCGAAGAGAACGGGCCGTGAAACGGATCAATCTCTCGCTGGCGAGCGTTTTGCTGCTCGACGCCAGCGATCACAATCTCGATATTCTCACCCAAGCGGTGAAGGGGCTCGGCGCGCAAGACGTTCACCGCTGCTCGAACATTGCCGACGCGGAGCGGGTGATAAATCGCATCGCCGTTGATCTCATTTTGGTCGATCCGAACCTTAAGGGGGAGGATGGTCACAAGTTCGTCGAATGGGTGCGGCGAAGCACGCCAGATCCGATGCGTGCAACGCCGATCATCATGCTGTCGGGATACTCGACGATCACTACCGTAAACCGTGCGCGCGACGCCGGCGCCAATTTCTTCGTGGCTAAGCCGATCACACCGAAAGTGCTGCTCGACCGCGTCCTGTGGATCGGCCGCGATGCGCGCAACTTCATCGAAGTGTCGAGCGGCTATTGCGGTCCGGAACGGCGTTTCAAGTTTGAAGGACCCCCACCAGGTTGTGAGGGCAGGCGTGCGGACGACCTGAAGGCGCCGCTCGGCGATTCCTCCGCGCCCAACATGTCGCAAGACGAGGTCAACTTCATGATCAAACCGCAAAGGGTGCAGCTGTGAGCTTACTCCGTTCATATCGGCCCGAGGTTCGCCTGCAGCAAATGCTGGCGCGTCCCGGCGGCCTCACCGTGGAACAGGCGTTGGCGAATGCGCAGCGCGGGGTCGAGACGCTGCGGGCGCAGTGCACTGACGCCGTGGACGAGACCATCGCCAAAATTTGCGCTCTCACTTCGCAAGGCGCAGAGCAAAACGCCAAGACGATCTATGCGCTTTCGGACGAGGTGTTTGCGCTCGCCGGTACGTTCGGCATGGCCGATGTCAGCAAGGCCGCCTATAGCCTCTGCGCCTTGCTGGCCTCCGATGAGGGGGCGAAAAAGGGCGCGGCGATCCGCGTTCACGTCGAAGCTATGAAGGCGCTCCGCAATCCGGTTGTCGCCGCCGACGCGGTCGCGCGCGCGAAGGTGCTGGAAGGCCTCGTCAACGTGTCGAAGCGCTTCGGCAAAGTCGAAAACGACAAGCCTCTCGCGCGCTGAGCGGGCCCGAAGGCGAGGCCGCTTGACGGCCACCCCCAGTTATGCCAAGTTAACTTGGCAACATGCCAAGCGTGCTGGGCGCGGAGCGCACCTTCAGGGAGCAAAAAATGTCATCGCATCATCAATCCCGGCTGCCCCTCCAGGCGCTGCTCCTGGCGCTGATGCTCATCCCGCCTCTTTCGGTGGTCGCCGCCATTCCGTGGCTGCGACAGCAACCGGACGGGATGGTTTTTCTTCTCACCGGGGCGGCGTCGGCGCTGACCATCGTGGCGAGTTTTGCGCTCGCCATTCTCCACGACCGAAAGATGGACGAATGGCAGCGGACCAATGCGCGGTTTTCCAGCCAATGGGGCTGGGCGGCGGGCGCGGGTCTGGTGGGGCTGCTGCTCGCCCTGCCGCCGTTCCGTGAGCTGATCGTCTCCGCGGTGGCCAACTTGGCCGAAGTGCAAAATCCCGATCAGAAACTGGTCACGCTGGCCTTCACATTCGGTTTCATGGCGGTCGTCGCCGCGCAGGGCCTATGCACCGTGGTGGCGAGCATTGGTTGGACGTTCTGGAAGTCACGGCCGGCGCGCGATCCGTCATGAAGAACAAGATCAGAGTGTTGCGTGCGGAGCGGAAATGGAGCCAAGCGGAATTGGCCGCACGCGTGGGTGTGTCGCGCAACTCGATCAACTCGATCGAGAACGGACATTTCGATCCATCACTCTCGCTGGCGTTCGCGATTGCCGATATGTTCGACCTTAGAATCGAGGACATCTTCGAACGGGAGCCAAAGCGCAGTCCCTGACGGGCAGGCGTGGCGTAAGCCAAGCTGCGCGATGGGGCGCGCCAGCCCTCCTTCGCTAAGGCTTCGGAGGACATCCTACGCTTCGCTCCGCGCAGCGTAGGATGGTGGGCGCGGCAGGACTCGAACCTGCAACCAGACCGTTATGAGCGGCCGGCTCTAACCATTGAGCTACGCGCCCGAACCGTAGCGGGAGGACGC
>Ga0196971_1001416_pt1 | contig 10871 bp, 3 predicted proteins | sample S1v_1013CmetaG_FD_148660 | JGI IMG/M metagenome (GOLD analysis project Ga0196971, IMG submission 148660) | Soil microbial communities from Anza Borrego desert, Southern California, United States - S1+v_10-13C | ecosystem: Environmental > Terrestrial > Soil > Desert | place: USA: California... | reverse complement strand
CAGCTTCTCCAGCAATGAGCCAGACGATGGGCCACCTGCTTAATGGAAGTCTCGCGACCAGTAGAGCCATCAGGCTGGGGAACCCCTGCCTTACGGAAATACTTCTGAGCCAGGATATCTGTTGCTATCTGTGACCAATGATTTGGCACCTCCACGTTCGTCATTTCGAATACTTTCTCGCCATTTGGGTTCCTGATCACTGATGTACGGTAATCGTACTGAAACAGATCAAATGGGCTCACACCTTCAGTGGTATAGTGGCGTTTGAAGGAAAGGCCTTTGCCTTTAGTCTTGGTTCTCGCACTCATGCAACAAAAATTTTATAGTTAGTTAGATTTCTCTCGTGAAGAATACGAAAATATCAAAAGCCCCTATCGCTATGCGTTTTATTTATCCATCTGCCTGTGGATAAATGAGCAATACAGCAACAGGATTGCAATTCAAGGCAGTTATTAATTATTTCTCTACTAGATGGCCTCATTTTTTTATTCTGGCTCTTGATTTTTTCCGTAAGAATATTAGCTTATTATTCCTTCAAACCAGCTACCATAATATACGACAAAAGGACGGGCTGGGCAAATTCCTAGAAGCCGTAGAGGCTTAAGCGAATCCCTTCTGCGAGTGGGCCATCTGCGCCTGGTACACATTTGTGTTCCGGCCGTTAAGTTGCGAGAGGATCTTTACATAATGAGTGCCCGCGGTTACCGTGAGTTTCCTGCGTTAGGTGGGCTTCCTCTTGGTACCTAAGTTCCCTGCTTTATGTAAATTCCTGCGTTACGGGAGTTCCCTATGAAACGTGAGTTCCCTCGCATGGGCCGCAACTTTCTCGTCTGCTGCAGTTGCTCGGGATGACCTTCATTTTTGTAGTAAGCTTATCCATGTTGCGGACATTTTCCGCTTTGGCGGAAATAGTAGGTCCCGGCTGACTCTGCTCGGCTTTTTCAGCTTTGTTCGGACGCCGGGATGACGGAGGGAGAGTGTAGTTGCGGGTTGGAACTGCGACCACCATTATGCATGTAAATGGAAAGAGGCTGTATCGGGTTGATACAGCCTCTTCTACTATTTCGGATTGTTAAATCCTAACTCTATTTAACGATTACCTTCCGTACAATCTTTTCGTTATCTGCACGCAACTCTACGAAGTAGACACCACGGGCGGCACCGCTAAGATCAAACTCTTCGTCCATCTGCTTGCCAGGGTTGCTGTATTGCTGCTCCAGTATCTTCTGACCCGTTACGTTGGTCACCGTTATCGTAGCATTCTCTACAGGCTGCTTAGCCATGAAGTTGATGCTGAAGCGACCCTCAGTTGGGTTAGGATAAAGCAGCATCTGTGTAATGTTATCCAAAGAAGTAACCGCCATACTTGAATCATGGAACATTACCAGGTAATCTTCCGTTTCTCCTGAGGTGTAAGTACCGCATGCAGAATCAGAAGGTATGTTTGGCGATATATTATTGTTCAGTATTAATCGCATACCTGTCTTCACACCAATGATCGTATTAGACGGGATATAAACACTATCCGTTATAAAGAAGGTAGAGTTCGTCGTATACCCACTCCAAAGTTTTTCCGAATATGTTGGAGTCGTGTTGTAATGGAGATCATTGTTCAAATCCATGAAGAGTGTAACGTATGCATCAGCATGTGTATCACTACGCAGGATGTGGTACACCTTCAGCTCATACTTTGTATCCCTGAACAGGTGAATTATACCCTGTGATGTATAGTCAGTACGTGCACGGAAGGCTGTGCCGTTCTTCACGTGCGGACCATTATTAGTGATCAGGAGGCTATCCAGCATAAAGGCGCCGATGTCACTACTGTCCATACTGCCACCATCTGCCTGACTGAAGCAGTAACAAGCATAAGATGGATTGATAGTGATAGTTACAACGTTTGAGAAAGTAGTATCCAGCGTGTTCAGACACAGCATTCTGAGCCTGTAGTATGATTGGCCAACGATAGTCTGCACTATGGTATCCCTGCCCTGAGAGCCTGCGACATCTCCCCAGGTGTTGCCATCAGGAGAGTACTGCCACAACCAGGAAATATCTGAGCGGCCCTTCTCGTGGGTGGTATCAACAATGGTGACCTGGTAGCCTACACAGCTCGTGCTATCACTGGCAACGGCAATACCTGGATTCACAGGACCATTACACGGCGGGTACCTGATATCCACCAGGTAATCTTCGGTCTCACCATTTGGGTAGGGACCACAGGCGCTCATAGCAGAATTTGGTTGCTGCTCCATTGTTACGCGCATACCAGTAATACCTACAAATGCGGTATCAGGCAATACGAACAATGTATCCGTTACCCGCTGTGGAGGGTTAGAGCTGGCAGACGTATACTTGTTCAGGAACTGCTCTGTTGACTCGAACACGCCATTGCGATTGGTGTCAATCCAGATACTTACAGACGCCTGTCCGAAAGTGCTGCTGTTGATCTGTGTCACGAAGAACGCATAGGCGCTGTCATGATACATTACAACGGGTGGTACCGTATACCTGAAATCAGAATAGGTGCCATTTGCTGTAGCGTTATTGTTGAGCGGAGTAGCGTTACCATTATCTAATGCAAATGACCCACCAGGCAATCTCATTACCTGAACGTTGCCTATGTCGGCACCGGATGGCGACTGAGCGAAGTTGTCACAATAGCAATAGTAGAATGCTGCTAATTGAACATACTCGGCGTTTGTGTATACAGTATCGTTAGTAGCGGTACAGATGACCCGAACTCTATAGTAGGTATTCTGCAAAATGTTAGTTGAGTAACTCTGAGTGGTAGCGTTCAGAATGTCTGTCCAGGAGCCTGCTGCGCCGGTAGATGACTGCTGCCATTGGTAGACAAGTCCACCGGCGAACGTACCGTTCTGAAGATTCATGGTAAAGTTGATACCCGGACATGGTGAGATGTAACTGATGGTACCGGGATTTGGCGCACCAGCACATGGTGGAATCACTGTAAGTGAGTCGATACCTATATCGTGGCTGCCAAACTGAGCATGAGCTTTCAACCTGATGACGGTTGTTGGAGAGTTTGATGGAATAGCATAAGAATGATAAGTCCATGGATTAGGATCATTCCCCAGAGATCCTACAGAGTAAAATGCAGAATCAGGATGCTTTGCATACCAGATACCCAGAGAGTCATCCCCTGCAATATTCATATAAGCAAATCGAAGTTCTTTATCACCAATCGTGGAACTGCAATCCACAAACAAATCTAAAGCACCGGAAGTACCCGTAGTAGATGCGCTGCTGTGAAAACGAGCAGAGTAGTTGAGGTGAGTAGAAACTGGCGTATATGCAACCGAGCTGTTGGTCCAGCCTGCAGTACTAGCCTGATCATGTCTCCTCCAGGAGTTATTACCTGTAGCTGGCCAGTTGGCCCAGTTGATGCCTGGCACTTCGGAACCGCATGTGGTACAACCAGGAGGCGTTGAGGTATTACACCTGCTGATCCAACTTTCGAAACTTTGTGAATATGGTATTTGCGCATACTGTGGCTGTGCTGCTATATTGATAGTTACCGGAGTAGTATAGACGGGAGTACCTGTAGCGAGACACTTTACTTCCAGGCGGTACATCACAGTATCGTAAATTGGCGGCGTTGTAAAGGACTGTGTTGTGGCACCTTCACCATTCAGGACAGGATTCCAGGCTGTACCGCCATCGGTTGAATATTGCCACTGGAATTGCAGGCCGCCGCCCATGGACGTTCCGTTAGTGGTCAGGTAATACTGTGCTCCAGCACAGGTAAGAGTAGTAGCAGGAAATGCTATATTGCCAGCTACGGGAGTACCAGTACAAGGCGGAGCGACATAAACACTATCGATACCAATGTCCGTCCCTTCATTGGTAGCCATGCGCACTGCCTGAAAGCGAATAATGGCTTTCTGCGCATTCGACGTAATTGGAAGAGACTTCTTCCTCCATTTTCTTGAGTCAGCAGGAGCCAAAGAACCGGCGGTATCGAAAGTCGCTAACCTTGTCCAGGTATGACCTTCATCTTCGGATAAAAGCACTCTCAACGAATCACCAGGTATTGCTGAGGGCAGATTGATCATGTAGAAATACAACTGCTTATCGCCTGAGGGAGCACTAAGATTCAAGTACAGATTCAGGTTGCCCGGAACAAAAGGGAATCCCTCCTTTGAGTGAAACCTGGCAGAGGAATCTGTCGAAGGAGGAGTGGTGGGAAAGGGTACCACTGGGCTATAGAGCCCTGCTGTTGCATTCTGCCAACCGTGTGGCGCATACGGAAACGTGTTAGGCGAGGCGAGTGGCTGGCGGTAATTTCTCCAGGAATTATTTCCCCAGGCAGGATTATTCGTCCAGCCGGATGGAGAAGGAACGTCAGAAGTAAATGGTGCAACAGCACACTTAGTAACCCACTGAGCATCAAAACCCTGGAAATAAGGAATGGGCTCATAAGTCATTGTGGGTGTTGGGGTAATCTGAATTGTATTGCTGGTTGTATTTGTCAATGTAGCAATACAGGTGTCTATTACTCTGAAATAGGCCATGTGCTGGGCTTCAAAGACATAGCCCGCGAGATTTGCGCCTGGAATATCCGCCCAGGTAGAGTTATCGAGAGACTTCTGCCATTGGTATCCATGTCCACCAGAAGTATTGTTGCTTAATGCGTGTAAGTAAACTGATGAGCCAAAGCAAGGAGCAACTGTCGATGCACTTATTATATTCCCTCCAGGTGCTAGATTGCATGGCGGCATACTCCATATCTGAATCTCTCTTGTTGATGGGTTAGGGAAAGGACCCTGGATATTGTTGAACCTTAAGGTATCTCCAGCATTGACAGTGATTGGTGCTCTAAGAATAATTGAATCTGCCTCGTTATTAAAGTGATAGCTATAAGTATAAACTGTTGTGTAGTTGGCTCCGCCACCTACCTGCAATTCAAAACCGTTAATCGGACGATCATTCTTATAAATTACTATTTTATCGAATGTCTGAGTAGTTGCCCAGGCAAACTTTATCCATCCCCCTGAACCGATGAACGTAAAGTTCAGGTTTGGAGTAGTGGGCGGAAGATTTGCTCCATTCGCAACGTAGGGAGGAATTTCATTGTTGTTATAGTGGTATGGTCCAAACCCATAGTTTGACGGAGTAGGAATACCAGAGCCAGCAATTGTAGACCCGCCATGGTCAACAAGCGTTGCTGTCAGGGCAATATTGACCTGTGCATTCGCAGAGAATCCCAGTAAAGTCACGATAAATGCACCAATGATGTGCAGGGTAACCCTTTTCGGAGTATAGTTTCGATTCATATCCTTATTTGATCAATTCAGTTAATACAGCAAGTGATACCTGTAAAGACGGGGTTTCTACAGGAAACGTTAGCCATGAAAGTAGCTAATTTACACAAAATTTAAAGTTTAAATAACAAATTCCAAAAATCAAATTCCAAAGGACAATGTAAAACCTAAGGTCAAAATTCCAAATTCCAAGCCTATAGTGTACGTAGATGCTCTGCGAGCATGACAAAAAGGTGGGATGCTAAGGCTATGGCAATCCAGACCGGTTTTCCTCGCTGCCGGATAAAAAAACGAGATGACTCTTGCAAGTCATCTCGTATATAAATCTACTATGACTCTTACTTTACCATTAACTTCTTGATGCCCTGGCTGTTGCCATCTGATATTTCTACGAGGTAAACACCGCTCGCCTTGTCTCCAAGGTCTATCTCCGTGATGAAGTGCTTACTCTGCGGAGTGAACTCTCTTGAATACACTTCCTGACCAGCAATAGTTGACACTCTGACTTTCAGCGTCCCCATTGTCATACCGGCATTAACCCTCAGCGAGAACTTGCCGGTTGTCGGGTTAGGGAACAGCGTAAAGTCTGACAAGCTACTGATGCCGGAGATGCCGAGGCTTCCTTTTGCCTTGATCATCACGGGGAAGTCTTCTGTTTCGCCGGAGGTATAGATGCCGCAGGCTTCGTCAGAAGGCACGTTTGGTCCCGTATCATTGTTGATGATGAGGCGCATGCCTGTAATCACATCCTTTACTGCTGTGTTTGGTATCGTCACATTGCTGGTGATGAAAGCATTCGCTACAGAAGTAAATCCTGTCCACACCCTTTCTTCCGGTACGTCGTATTGGAAGTTGTTGTTGTAATCTATGAACAATGTGACTTTGGCATCCTGATGCGCGGCAGACCTCATAATGTGGTATGCAGCAAGGTTATAGACGCTATCGGTGTATAGCAGAACAAAGTCACTATTATCGCCATGCGCGCTGTAGCTCTTGTTTGCCACAGGATTGTTCAGGTGCGGACCACCGCTGTTGACTATAAAGTTGCCAATAGAGAAAGCCCCCACATCGCTTATGTCATTAGCGCCACCATCAGCATAACTCTGGCAGTAACACTGGTAGGCAGGGTACAGCGCCAGGTGAACTGAATTAGAATAGGTAGAGCTGCTACTGAAGCTACAATTCATCTTCAGCCGGTAGAACATGGGTACGGAACCCGAAACCTGCTGGATGGTATCAAGGCTATCGGTGCCCGGTATATCGGTCCAGTTGATATTATCCGTTGACGATTGCCATATCCAAGTGAGCCCCGACCGGTACTTTTCATGGCTAGTGTCGGATACAATGAAGGGGAAACCCGGGCAAAGGATCGTGTCGCTGATCATGGCGGTTCCGGGATTTGTGCTGCCATCACATGGCGGGTAGTCTATGTACGCCAGGTAGTCCTCCGTTTCACCGAAGCCGTATTGGATACATGGACTTGGCAGGGCAAACGCACCTTCAACAAGCACTATTCTCATACCAGTGATACCCACCTTTGCAGTATCAGGAATGCGGAAGGTATCATTTACCTGCTGCGGAGGATTGGTAGTATTAGAAGTAACCTTCTGCATGATCTTTTCCTTGATAGGATCGAAAATGCCATCCCTGTTCATATCCAGATAAATGGCAACACTGCTGGGGAAGAATCCCTGTTCGTTTATCTGGGTGATATTGAAGCGGTATACATCCTTCTTATAAAGATTAACCGGTCCAAGGTTCGTGAAATCGGTATATGTATTAATCGCTGCTGGGTTGTTGGTAAGCGGGGATGCTACACCGTTGGTGAATACGGAAGTGCTAGAGGGGTAGGTTTCTACCTCGAAGTTACCGATATCATCATCGAGCGTGTTGGTTGCAGCAGACTGGCAGTAACAATAGTAAAATGCCCCAAGCTGGAGCAGACGCGGAGCAGAAGTGTCTGCGATGTTCGAATTAGTACAATTAACTATCAGTCTATACCAGGTAGGTGTGGTGATATTCGCATTGAGCGAAGCCATGTTACCATTGGTCGAATTTACCCACGTGGTGCCGTTAAGTGATTCCTGCCACTGGTAGGTAATGCCTGCAGCCAAAGTGGTGCCGGTGCTTGTGAGAACGAAATTCTGTCCGGAACAAGGGGCAAGAGAGTCTACCACACCTGCTGTTGGTGTGCCTGCACAGGGCAGCAAGACCTTCACATCGTCTATGCCGATATCGTCAGAGAAGTCAGATACTCCTCGGAAGCGGATTATGGTTTGAGTTGAGGTACTGGCAATTGGCACCATACGGAACGTCCAGTTGGCAGCGGATGTCCAGTTCTGAAGCATACTAAATGTTGAGCCACCATCCGTAGATAGCCAGATCTGTAACTCATCTGTGCCCGAAGGATTGATATGATAAAACTGAAGTTCTTTATTGCCCGGTACGCTACAATCTACAAAGAGATCAAGATCGCCAAAGGAGCTCCAGTTGGCAAACCAGGTGTGGAATCTCGCAGAGTGGCTACCTTCCATAGATACCGGGGTGTAAGCTCCACCAGTTGGGCCAATCCAATTGGCTGTTGCGCCCTGATCATCCCGCCTCCAGGACTGGTCACCTGTAGCTGGTGTATTGAGCCAGTTCATAGATGGCACATCCAGTACATCACAGAAGCTGGACCAGGTCTCAAAACCCTGAACGTATGGCAGCGCTGCATATGTAGGAGCGGTAATGTTCAGCGTAACCTCATTAGTAGTATCAGAAAGATTGCTGCCATTGCAGATAACTACAAGCCTGTAGTGAATAGTATCAAATAACTGAGGGGTAGTAAAGCTGATGCTGCCTGTACCGGCAATGTTAGTCCAGGTGGTACCGTTAAGGCTTTGCTGCCACTGATAGGTGAGATTTCCTGCTGTGGTTGCACCCTGAGTAGAAAACGTAAATGTTTTGCCTGGGCAGTCTGAGATAGGACCGGCCGGAATAAGCATACCTGCCACTGGTGCTCCTGTGCATGGTGCGGCCACATATACGCTATCGAGGCCTATATCTGTGAAGTCAAAGTTTAGATTCTTTCCCTGGAAGCGGAGAAGAGTTTGCGCTGAGTTCGATGCAATTGGTAATACTTGCTTTTTCCAGAAAAATGCGGAGTCATATGTACCTAATTGAGCAAAGCTGCTGCCGCCATCAGTAGAAAGCCAGACGGTGAGACTATCGCCACCTGAAAAACTGTTATCATTAATATAGTAGAAATAAACCGCTTTGTCTCCTGTCTGCTGACTACAATCGAGATATAGGTCGAGATTGCCAGGGTTGCCGCTAGTAGCAGAAGAAGTACTGAACCTTGCACTATGCTGTCCGCTAATGGATGCTGGATTATAAGCGCCCCATTGATTGTTCCAGTTTGCAGTACCGCCCTGATCATCCCTTCTCCACGACTCGTCGCCAGTAGCCGGGTTGTTTGTCCAGTTTACGGCAGTTCCACCCGGAATGTCCAGTACGTCGCAGTAGTTAGTCCACGTTTCGAAGTCCTGGAAGTAAGGAATAGAAGCATACACAGGAGGCGTAGCGTTGACGACAACATGCGCACTGGTATCTGAAAGATTGCTGTTGTTACAGGTGACATACACCCGATACCAGGCAGTTCCTGCGACAGTAAAGGTATAATTTGTAGAAGCTGTTCCCACATTTGTCCAGCTAGCGCCTGCGTTTACAGATTGTTGCCACTGGATAGTGTATCCGCTAGCTACAGCGATAGACATATTCAGCGATTGCTGAGCACCAGCACAGGAGGTGATAGGACCTGCAGGTGTTACACCTGTTATTGTGGGCTGCCCTGCACAAGGCGGAGCGGGCAGAATATTCACCAGATAGTCGTGTGTCTCACCAAAAGATTCATTGTTACAAGGATCAATAGACCCGCTAGGTGAAAATACCACCCTGGCACGCATGCGGTGAGTACCGACGGGTGCTGTAAGGGGTATATTCAACGTAAAGGCTTGTGGTGTAGCAGCATCAAAGGATCCGAGATTCCCAGTAAGGTCTTCCGATAAATCGAAGGCATTATTATTGTTGAAGTCGATCCAAATTTTGACGTACTCACCGCCAAAAGCATAGCTGGTAGAAACAGTACCGCTGTAGCTGCCACCCTGCATCAAGTCGACCGGCGGAATAACGCTGGTTCTATCCTCATAACCGTTATTTGGACCACAAGCTGTGTTGAGGTCACTTATTGTTGATGCCCCCTGCCCCGTCAGTGTAAAACCGTTCAGATCGTCCTGAAAGCTGCAACCGTTATCATAGGTCGGAGTACAATATTGCGCGTTTGCCTGGAGGTTACATGCTGCTACTAAAAAACCAGAGAGAACAAACTTTTTAAGGCTTCTAGTCAAGGATAAATTGCCTTTGAAGAGGATATTATTAAAACGCATAATGGGATCAATTTATTACCTGTAATACCGGCGTGGGTATTACCTGCAACTAAAGTATTACAATTATACGACAGTAAGAAAGTTGTTTCGGGTTGGGTTTGTCATGGGTTAGTTATTAGTATTAGTCGTTAATCGTTAGGAGCCTCGCTGTCTGGAAAGGTTTACGCAACAAAAATGCCCGGGCGAGCCGGGCATTTCTAAGGGTAATTGTTTGTGGATTATTGTTTTGTGATCCTGGTTGACTTACGATGATTGCTGTCGGAATAGTTCAACAGGTAAACACCCGATGAAAGACCCGTCATATTAATAGTCGCCTCATTGTTAGTTAGATTAACGGTACGGACGAGCTTACCGGTAGCATCGTACAGGGACGCCGAGCCGTCTGAGGCTGAGGTTCCGTGTACTCTTACAGTTAGAACGTCTGTCACCGGGTTAGGGAAGGCCTCAACAGCGAAAACTCCGGTAACATTCATAGTAGCTGTAACTACCTGAGAATAGCTTGTGTTTCCTCTCGGATCTGCCATCTTCAAACGGTAGTAGTTAACACCGCTGAATGGCTGCTCATCCCAGTAGCTATAGGACGAAGCCAGGCCCTTAGCATCGATGGTGGATAAAACAGTAAAGTTCTTTCCATCAGCACTACGCTCGAGCTCAAACCTGTCGCCTACATCTTCAGAAGCCGTGATCCAGTCGACACGGTTGCGGCTACCGACATTTACTGCTTTGATGCTCTCAAGCTTTATTGCGAGTGGTGTGCCTACGGCCTGAATTGTGAATGTACCCTGAAGAGAGTTAAAGCCATAAACTCTAATGTAGTAAGTAGTATTCGGCGCTACGGTGAAGTCTCCGAACTCAGTACCAGCAGCAGGGCCGTCAATACATGTGCCGGTTAAAGTGGTGGATGCCGTAGGAACCATTCCTGTAAGGGAGCCACAGTTGCCACTAAAGCCCTGGATCACTACATCCATGGTGCCGGTGGTGATGACGGTCACAGTTACAGTACCACCTACGCTACCGGTAGTGAATGAATACCAGACGTCGTTTGCAGAGGCTGTTGTTGCATCGCATGGTGACATTGTTTCGGTACCACCTGCCGTTGTACCGGTATAAACCTGACCGTCAGTGATGTCTGTAGCATTCATACATAGATCATTTACGC
>Ga0196971_1001415_pt1 | contig 10871 bp, 9 predicted proteins | sample S1v_1013CmetaG_FD_148660 | JGI IMG/M metagenome (GOLD analysis project Ga0196971, IMG submission 148660) | Soil microbial communities from Anza Borrego desert, Southern California, United States - S1+v_10-13C | ecosystem: Environmental > Terrestrial > Soil > Desert | place: USA: California... | reverse complement strand
CCCCTGAAAGAGCAGGAAGATGCTGACAACGTAGGCCATGAAGAAGAGGAGCAAACTTCCGAGGTAGCCTGCCATGGGCCGGCCGTTCCGTGCTGCCAGCGAGAACTGGATCGCCGTAGCGGCGAAGGCGTTCGGTAGCGCGATGAAGGCGTAGGCCGTGAGATATGCAGCCGGCCGGAACGGACCAATCAGCTCGGCATCCACGCCAGGCAAGTACACGGCCAGCATGATGCCCGCCGGCACGGCGAGCAGGATCAAGGCATTGAGAACGAGAGCGGCGAGGAATCGCCCCCCCAGGTACTCGGCCTTGCTGACGGGGGCGGTGTAGGTGAGGGGATGCATCCCCGTCGCCATGTCCCGCGCCGCCGCTTCGCCGGCTACGACCGCGCCCACCAGAAGCCAGATCAGGCTGCCAGTTACGGTGGTTTTCGCGATGGCGAATGGCGAGTTGAGGAAGAAGTCGTCGTAAAGAGCCTCAGCGAGGGAGCCGTCTCTCGTCATCAGGAAAGCGAATACAATCAGGACGGCGAAGATCAGCCAGGGCCAGGCACGGCGTACCTGGTAGGCGAGCTCGAAGCGAAAGATCTCGCGGAACTTCATCGCGCCACCTCCGGCTCCGGCTGTTCGCGGCGCCGGCCGATGTGCCCTGCCATCGTGCTGAAGTAGACGTCCTCGAGGTCCGGCTCGGCGGCCTCGAAGCCAGGGCCGGGCGTCGTGTCGCTGTACACGTGCACGACGGTGCGCCCTGCGACGAGCTTCGTCGAGATCACCGCGTGCTCTCGCTCGAGCCCGGGGAGCTCCGCCTTCGAGATCACCCGGCGCCAGATCCGGCCACGCAGGTCGTCGACCGCGCGCAGCGGCTCGGCCTCGAGCAGGATCCGCCCCTGGTCGATGATGGCCATCCTGGTGCACAGCTCACTCACGTCCTCGACGATGTGCGTGGAGAGGAGGACGACGCTGTTCTCGCCTAGCTCGCTCAGCAGGTTCAAAAAGCGCACGCGCTCGGCCGGGTCGAGGCCGGCCGTCGGTTCGTCCACGATGATCAGCTTCGATTTGCCCAGGAGTGCGACGGCGACGCCGAAGCGCTGCCGCATGCCACCCGAGTAGCCGCCCATCTTCTGTTTGCGCACCTCCCACAGGTTCGTCTGCCGAAGGAGCGCCTCCACGACCTCCCTGCGCGCCCGACGCTCGGCAATGCCCTTGAGCAGCGCGAAGTGATCGAGGAGGTCCTCCGCGCTCACCTTGGGATAGACGCCGAACTCCTGCGGCAGGTAGCCGAGGGTCTTGCGTACTTCATCCTTCTGGTTCAGCACGTCGGTATCGCCAAGGCGGATGCTGCCTTGATCCGGCTCCTGCAACGTGGCCAGAATGCGCATCAGCGTAGACTTGCCAGCACCGTTAGGGCCGAGCAGGCCGTACATTCCCACCGGAATCGTGAGGGTCACGTCTTTCAGCGCTTGCACGCCGTTGGAATAGGTTTTGGATACGCCGCAAATGTGTAATTCCATAGCTGCCTCCCGTTAGTCGCACGATGCCCAGGAATGGTGAGCTACGCGGGGAGTCGTGCAATGTAGAAAACTGCTCTCAGACTGGAGCCGGGCCAGGTTTGTCCGGACGATCAGACCGGCGGGATTGATAAGGTGCAGGACGGCCAGCGGCGCCAGAGCGGAGACCAAGCCGCCGAAGGCGAACCGTTTCGGCCTGCCCCGCAGGACCGTTAGCGTAAACCAGACGAGAAGGATCGCAACCCAGGCCATCGCTACACTGACGTGGAGTCGCAGTTCCGTCAGTCGCCAGGCCGGATCGATTCCGCCAGCGAGCGGAGGGCGTCGGGCACGGTGCGGGGCGGATCCGCCTCCAACTCAGCGGCAATGGCGAACAGGTCGACCTGCTCACCCAACTCCCGGATCCGGGTCAGCGCCGTGGGCTTCAGCCTCGCCTCCGCCCGGACGGCCCAGGCTGTCGGGCCGAAGCGCTCGGGGTTCTGGACCACCAGCACCGAGAGGGCCAGGTCCAGCAGGGGCGAGAGCCGGAACCCGATCTTCTGGCGGAGTTCATCCTGCTCCAGCAACCGGTCACCTCGTTTCAGTTGCTCATCCATGCAAGTGTATTCCCGGTTCAGATCGCTATTCCTGCAAGCAAGTTATGGGGAGCGGAGAGAAATTTGTCTGAATCGGACAAGGAGCCTTGATCCGGAAATCCTCAAACCCGTCCGCCGGCGCCAGCAACTCGTCGCGGAACCGCCCAACGGGATCGTCCGGAGTGCCTACTGTTGCGGCCCAGATTATTTCACCCGGTTCAGCCCACATTGGGTGAACCGGGTCTCATGTATTTTGGAGGCGTGCAGTAGTTCCTTCTCCTGCAGATAGGCAACGCCCAACGCTTCCAGTGCCAGGGTGCTGACCCGCCGTGGTACCCCCTGGCTGTGCTGAAAGAGTTGCCGGAGGGCGTCGTCGGTAAAGATCGGGCGGGCCACGCCAGCGAGATTGCGGTGGTGAGCTACGTAGGGCTTCATCTCCTCCCAGTCCATGCCGGTCAGATGAAACCGGCAGCCAATACGGAGACGTGGTACCGGCTGCTCTGCTCCTGCAAGAGCGCGTTCGCTGACCCCTCGGCACGTTCTCCGACACGAGGGGATCCACCATGACGTAACGGCGCAGCATCTTGTGGATGCGCTGTTCTTCATCCGAGTCCGGCAATCCACTGCTCCACCGTGCCGGCAGCACGATCCACCCACCGCCAGACCGTGCTGGCGCTGACGCCGGCTGACTCAGCGGCTTCGGCGCAGGTGCTGATTGGGGCGGTGTACTCGAACACGACCTGCTCCTGATCGGCGACGGGCACTGACTCCTGGGGCGCGAACAGATTCGGCAGGACAGCGAACACTCGGCGACAGCCACGCTTGTTACAGCGGAACCGGAAGATGGGCACGGAGGGTGAACACGGAACGTTGCGACGGGTGCCCGGGTGACGTGCCGGTGAAGCTGTATACATCTTTGCTGCCAGAGATGCTGCAGAAGGAGCGGAGACTGGATGAAGCCGAGAAGCGGATACGCAGCCTTGAAGACGAAAACGCGTAGTTAGCGGGTTTGCTCGGACGATCGCAAAAGCCCCGCTCCCTCAACACAGGGCAGCGGGGCTTTGCGGTCCAGGCCAGGCTCTTGAGTAGGCAATCGGCGTTGGCTATCCACCAAGTTGCCCGAAAAGGGGCGCCCATTCTGCTTGGCCAAACAGGATGCCCCTTCGGAAAGAATTAACGTACATAACCGAGTCGGCATAACGACCCTGAATGAATGACTTCCGGCACGAATCGTCACCTAGTGTCGCTACGGGGTTGCATAAACGCGCAAGCCCCCACGGTACGACTTCTGGCCCATAACCATACCCCGGCCATAGTGGTTCAACTAAGCCATGCCCGATGCAAGGCAAAAAGTGGCCCAAACTGGCCACTTTTTGCTGGGAGTCACATGGGTCCCCACTTCGGGTTCCCCTCTTCTGGTGGGCCCTGCAGGATTCGAACCTGCGACCAACCGGTTATGAGCCGGCAGCTCTGACCGCTGAGCTAAGGGCCCGGTTTTGGCTACGCCCCATTGTACGCGACCTCGCCGCCCATTTCAAGGGACATAGCGAAAGCAGGCGACTGGCGCCTGCTTTCGTGTCTGGCTCCGGCAGTAGGATTCGAACCTACAACCCTCCGGTTAACAGCCGGATGCTCTACCGTTGAGCTATGCCGGAATGAGGATGGGCTTACTATAGCATAGAGTCGCCAGAAGCGTCAATGTCGATACGTTTTGTCGATACAGTAATTCTTGGCACTCCCCCTAGAGTATTCCTCTTCATCAAACCACGACACTTTGTTAACACTTATCTAAGGAAAAGCTCAGAGTTCATGGGTACGCTTTACCTGACATCGAAGCTGGAGGTGAACGGAAACCGATGCGTCTTCCACGTAAATGGGCTGTGGTGGCGGGAGCCGTGCTGATCACGGGTGTGCTCGCCACGGGCGCAGCCTTCGCCGCCCCCGGCGGCACGAAGATGGATCAGAAGCTCGAGGATGCCGTGAAGTCCGGCAAGCTCTCCCAGGGTGAAGCCGACGTCATGCGCCAGATTGGCGAGCTGCGGCAGAACTACAAGAGCCAGGTTCAGTCGCTGCTCGACCAGGCCGTCAAGGACGGCAAGATCAACCAGGAGCAGGCCGGAAAGCTCATGCATCACGGCCGCCACGGCCGGATGCTGATGAAGCACCTCACCCAGGAAGAGCTGAAGGCCAAGCTGGACGAGGCCGTTAAGTCCGGTCGCATGACCCGGGAGCAGGCTGACAAAGTCCTTGAGCACCACGCCCAACATCACCGCAAGCAGTAACAGCAAAGAAGAGCCAGCGACAAAGGCCGGCTCTTCGCTTTTCTATTCGATTCCCTCCACCGCCTCGCGGAGCCGCCGGGCTTCCTCCACCAGCCGGGAGACCAGGCTGTCGAGCCGTTGGTTGGCTTCGGCGGCGCTCGCTAGAGCCGCGTGGGTGTTGATGGTCTCCGTGGCCACTTCGGCGGCGGCACCTGCGAGTCCGTCCATCCACCCGATGATGGCTGAGGCCGACTCGCTGGTCCGCTGGGTGCCGGTCGCCGTGGTCTTCACCACCGACTCCACCCGCACCATCTCTTCGTTGATGAAGGCCAGCCGGGCCTGATTCTCCTGGATGATCAGCGCCAGCGCCCGCACCTCTTCGGCCACCCGCTCGGCCTGAGCTGCCATGTTGGCCAATACGTCTGACGGGTCCTTGACCAGCTCCAGCACCTGCTCGCCCCGTTCAGCGCCACGCAGTACCTGCCGCAGGAGGGCCATGCCCGCCGTCAGGTCACCGGCCTGCTTGAGCGCCGTACGGGCGCCGGCCGTCAGCCGCCCAATGCCCTCCAGTGCGCTGCTCATGTGTTCGTGAGACTCCTTGAGGCCCGTCGCAATTTCGGCGGAGACCCGCCCGATATACTGCACGGCCCGCTCCTGCCGCCTGGCCCCCTCGGCCACGGTCGAAACCGCCTCTTCCAGATGGCGCAACTTCGTCAGCGTCGTTGCTGAGCCGTCACGCATCTCCGTGGCGGATTGCAGCGAGTGGGTGGCACCCGAGAGCGCTCTGGACGACTGGCCGGTGGCCAGGGCGGCCGACTCTTGCAGCTGCTCCGCGGTTGTGCTCACCTCGCCGGATGTGGCGCGCATGCGGGAGAGAATATCTCGCCCACGCTCGACCATGGCGGCCAGAGCTTTTGCGAGGTCGCCGATCTCATCATTGGAGCGGTGGGCGATGGCCGCCTCGAGGTGGTGCTGGCCCAGTTGGGCCGTGAAGCGGCGAATGGGCCGCACAACGCCGGCGATCAGGAGCCAGACGGCCAGAGTCAGGGTCACGGCCAGGGCGATGCTGCCGGCGCCCGCTGCCACGCGCAGCGAACGGGTGAGACTCTGCCCCACCGCCGTGAAGTACTGCTCGGGAATGCCCACGAAGGGAGCGGCGATCACCTGTCCCCTGTAGTCGGTCAGCGGTTGGTAGATTGTCCGCTGCCACCGATTGACCACGTCGGCCCGGCCCCGATAGCTGCGGTTGGCCCGCAGGGCCTCCATGACCGCGTCGGAGTACATGGTGCCCAGGGCCCGCTGCCCTGTCTCCTGTCCACCGAGCGAAAAGCGAACGGTCGTAGTCACCCGAAGCCCATCCAGTGCGATGGTGGCGTCGATGGGCATGTCCTTGGGCGACCAGCCGCTTATCTCATCCACGATGCGGAAGTCGCGGTTAAGCACATCGGCCGCGATGGCAGCGCCGATCACGGCGCCCGACTCAGACCGGATCGGCGCGACCCCGGTCAGGGCGAGCGCTCTTCCCTCACGCCGGGCCGGGTCGGCGCTGGTCTTGTCCTGGACCACGTCTATGGCGACCCGCTCCTGGAGGGCTGCGGACTCCCACTGCAGTTCTCCCGGCGCAATCAGGGCGGGGTACGACAGGGGCTGTTCCTTCGCCATGGCTTCCGGCACCAGCCCGTCCAGGAGGAAGGTGTCGCCGGTGTGTCCGGTGGTGGCCCGGGATCGAACGGTGCCCTTGCGGTCGACTACGACAACCAGATCCGCCAGCGGCATGGCGTCGGTGAAACGGCTCAGCGCCAGAGGCGTACCGGGCACCGCCAGGGCGGCTACTACCGTTGGGTCTGACGCGACCAGAGATGCGGCGCGCTCCATGTCTTTGAGGCTCTCGGCGATAAGGCCCTGCTCCATGTGCATGGCGAGGTCCAGCGTGGTCTCCACTTTCTGGGCCTCGTCCGCCCGGATGGCATCTTGCAGGTATCCGCTCAGGAAGGCAAGTGCGGCAACGGGCACGGCAAGGGTCAGCACGATTGCGAGACAAAGGCGCGCAGTCAAGGGGAAGCGGCGTCCCATGGCTGGCCCTCCTTGTGAAAATGATCCCAAATAGTCCCTAGAACCATCCGAACACCCGATGCACAGCTTCAACAAACGCTGTATAGTAACGAAAGAGTCAGTTCAAGTGAAGTCAGTTTCGCCGCACGGCCGTTATATACCGCTCGTCCTGTACAAAATAAGCAATCCGGAGTGGCTGATGGCTCATTGGGAGCGCAATGGCCACCCGATCTGGGGGTGACCCCCTGGCCTTATGACTACACTCAGCGAACTGGCGGCGGGGATCGCCACGCTGGCCAAATACGCCGACAACAGCACGGCTCTCCGCCAGGCCATCGTAAGGGTGGCGACCGAGCATCTGGGCCTGACACGGGTACGCCTGCAGGATGAGACCTTTCCCGCCAGCCCCCGCATCACCAGGCTCCCCATGGGCGGAGGCTACTGGCTGGCCTTCGAGGAGGCATCGGCGGGCTCGGAGGACGTGGCTGCCGTCTACACCGCCGCCGCCGGAGGACTGCTGCAGCAGGCCATCAAGTCCGAGCAAGCCGCCCGGGACCTGCAGAACGTGATTTCCAAGCTGGACCAGCTCAAACGTGACCTTGACAGTGCCTCCCGCAGTGACTGCATCGCCGCTGAGCGGCTGCGCATTGCACAGGAGCTACACGACCGGGCCGCACAGACGTTGTTCGGCCTCGGCCTGACCACAGACTGGCTGCTGGCTCATACCGACCACGCCGAGATCCAGCCCGATCTCGAGAGGCTCAAGCAACTGGCTGCGACAGGCCTCGGGCAGCTGCGGGATACCATTTTTGCTCTGTCGACGGCTCCCGTGGAGCCTGGCCAGTTCAAGACGGCCGTGCGGCACCTGCTGAAGGATCTGGATGCCGCCGGAATCACAGGCGACTTCCATGTCTGGGGCGATGTGCACGGCCTGCCTGCCGAACTGACAGATGCGCTCTATCAGGTCGTCCGCGAAGCGCTGGTCAACGTCCGCAAGCACTCCCGTGCCTCTAGTGTGCTGGTTAGTGTTCGGGTTCAGCCGGATGCCGTAATTACCGTCGTGCAAGATGACGGTCTGGGGCTGACGCCCGAAGTAGTGGATACGTTCCGCAAGAACGGGGCCCACCTTGGCCTGCGCGGCATTGAGAGCCGGGCCGAACGATTCGGGGGCAAGCTCTCGCTGGCCCCGGGCGATGAGTGCGGACTAATCGTAACGGTGACCATACCGCTGGAAGGAGCACATCTTCATGCCTGAACCCATTCGTCTTCTCATCTGTGACGACCACCAGCTGGTTCGTGAAGGCCTGAAGGCCGTTCTGAACGACGGTGAAGAGTTTCTGGTCCTGGGCGAAGCCCGCAACGGGCTGGAAGTGGTGGAGCAGGCCCGCAAGCTCCGGCCCGACGTGATTCTGATGGACCTGCAGATGCCGGAACTGGGCGGCGTGGATGCTGCCCGGCTGGTACTTTCCGAGCAGCCCCGCATTCGCATTCTCGCCCTGACCACCTTTGCGGACGAGAAGCTGGTGGTGGAGTGCCTCAAGGCCGGCGTGCATGGCTATGTGATCAAAGACGTGGAGAAGATGGACCTCAAGCAGCACATTCGGGCCGTGGCCCGCGGCGAGGCCATTATCGACCCGAAGGTGACCGGCGTGCTCATGGCCCGGGTGCGCAGCGGCCCGGCCGCGGGAAATGACCGGTCGGACTTGCCCCTGAGCCCGCAGCAGCTCGCCATTGTGCGCTACGTGGCCCAGGGCCACTCGAACCGCGAGATTGCTGACACCATGGGCCTCAGCGAGAACACGGTGAAGGGTCATGTGGCTGAGATTCTGCACCGCCTGGGCGTGAAGAACCGGGTGGAGGCCGCCATTCAGGCCAGCGCCAAGGGCTGGCTGTAAAGCGAAGAAAGAACTCCCGCCGGGCTGGCCCGGCGGGAGTTTGTTCACGTTGAAGCGTTAGTCCAGGTAGTCCTTCAGCTTCTTGCTCCGGCTGGGATGCCGCAGCTTGCGCAGGGCCTTCGCCTCAATCTGGCGAATGCGCTCCCGGGTGACGCCGAAGACGTGCCCGACCTCTTCCAGCGTGCGGGCGCGACCATCGTCCAGGCCGAACCGCAGGCGCAGAACCTTCTCTTCACGGGGCGTCAGGGTCTCCAGCACCTCTTCCAGCTGCTCCTTCAGCAAGCGGAAGGAAGCGGCCTCGGCCGGAGCCGGTGCATCCTGGTCTTCAATAAAGTCACCCAGGTGCGAGTCTTCTTCTTCGCCGATGGGCGTCTCCAGAGACACAGGCTCCTGCGAGATCTTCTGGATCTCACGGACCCGCTCGACGGAAATCTCCATTTCGTCGGCGATCTCCTCGGGAAGGGGCTCGCGCCCCAATTCCTGCACCAGCTGGCGGGTGACCCGAATCAGCTTGTTGATGGTTTCCACCATGTGGACCGGAATACGAATGGTACGGGCCTGGTCGGCGATGGCCCGCGTAATGGCCTGCCGAATCCACCACGTGGCATAGGTGGAGAACTTGAAGCCCTTGCGGAAGTCAAACTTCTCAACGGCCTTGATCAGGCCCAGGTTGCCTTCCTGAATGAGGTCCAGGAACAGCATGCCGCGCCCTACATACCGCTTGGCGATGCTGACGACCAACCGCAGGTTTGCCTCCGCGAGGCGGCGCTTGGCATCTTCGTCGCCCTGCTCGATCCGCTGGGCCAGGTTGATCTCTTCTTCAGCCGAGAGCAGAGGCACCCGGCCGATTTCCTTGAGGTACATGCGGACCGGGTCATCAATGGCAATCCCTTCCGGAACAGAAAGGTCGATCTCGACCTCGTCTTCCAGGGGGGTTTCGGTCTCTTCAGCAATGCTCGCCGGTTCATCTTCAACGGCGGTTTCTTCGGCCCGATCGCCGGCTACGTCGATGCCGGCGTCTGCCAGCGCCTCGTAGATCTCATCCATCTGATCGACGCCGAGTTCCAGGCCCTGGAGCGAATCGGCCACTTCGCTATAGCTGAGAACGCCCTTGCGTTTCCCCTTCAAGATCAGGTCTTTGACCAGATCCTTGGCATTTTCCATCTTGATTTCCTTGGACTCCACGATGACTACCCCCCTTCCGCACACATCCTCAGGACTTGGGCGCCTTTTTCTGTTTTAGCTGGAGCTCGCTCCATTCCTGGACGATGGCGGGATCCACCGGCTCCCCTGCCGCTGCTTTAGCATGTATCAGCTTTTCCAAGTCCGCTTTTCTCCTTGAATCTCTATGCTGCTGTATCTTCTCGATGCAGTCGACAGCTTCCTGTTCCGGATCGCCGGAGACGACGGGATTCGCTGCCATCTCAGTTACCACGCCGCGGGCATCGGGGTCGCGGAGCGTGTCCAATACCCTGGCGACTATGGGGCCTGAAGCCGCCCCGCCGGCGGGCGCAGCCGCCCGCGCCGCTTCCAGGATGATACGGTGGACCGTATCAGCAAATGGGGCGTCGCCCAGTGCCCGGTCGAGCATGGCAAGGACCCCTGGTGACTCCAGAATCAGGTGAACCAGCTTCCGCTCGGCCAGCCAGCGACTGTCGTCTGCGGTGGCCTTCACGGTGAGTGGGCTAGCGGACCGTCTGGTGAGCACATCATCGGCGGGCTGCCCAACCACGGCTGGGCGAGCCGGGGCGAAGTCTTTCATATTATGCCTGGAATCCGGCTGGTTATGCTGGAAGCCTTGCCGCAGAAGGCGGTTCATCTGCCGATCGATGGCCAGCTTCAGGTCGGCCACTTCCGCTGCGGTCGGTGCCAGTTCGTTGGCGACACGCAGGGCGTATTCCTCGCGCAGAATGTCGTTCTTCAGGTCGCTCAGGACCCGAGCCACGGCCTCCAGCGCCTTCACCTTGCCCTCCGGCGTGTGGCGCGGGTGGCGGCCCAACGCCAGCTTCAACTTGAACTCGACTAGGGGCATTGCTTCGTCAATACAGCGCCGGAACCCTTCCACGCCGTGCACGCGAATGTACTCGTCGGGGTCCTTGCCGTCGGGCAAGTGAAGGATGCGCACGTCACATCCGGTGTCGTACAGCATCTCCAGCCCACGCAAGGTAGCCAGCTGGCCAGCCGTGTCCGAGTCGAAGGCGACAATGACCTGCTCCGCCTGCTGCCGGATTACCTTGCACTGCTCGGCGGTCAGCGCCGTGCCCAGAGGGGCCACCACGTTCTTCACGCCCACCTGATGGGGCATGATCACGTCCATGTACCCTTCTACGAGGATGGCCTGGTTCTGGGTTCGTATGGCCTCTTTGGCCTGCGCCAGGCCGAACAGGACCTGTCGCTTGGCGAACAGCGGGGTATCTGCCGTGTTCTTGTACTTGGGTCCGTTGCTGTCCAGTATGCGGCCACCGAAGCCGATGGTGCGTCCCGTGAGGTCCGTAATGGGGAACATGACGCGATCGAAGAAGGCGTCCATGAATCCGTCCCCCTCCCGGCGGGGGAGCACCAGACCGGCCTTCTGCATAATAT
>Ga0196971_1001414_pt1 | contig 10873 bp, 10 predicted proteins | sample S1v_1013CmetaG_FD_148660 | JGI IMG/M metagenome (GOLD analysis project Ga0196971, IMG submission 148660) | Soil microbial communities from Anza Borrego desert, Southern California, United States - S1+v_10-13C | ecosystem: Environmental > Terrestrial > Soil > Desert | place: USA: California... | reverse complement strand
ACCAGACCTGGAACCAGGCGTCCACCAGGCAGGCGATGCCCAGCGTCAGTGCCAGCACCCCCAGAACCAGGAGCACGGCGAAGCCCAGAAACTGCTGCCCCAACTCGAGCGGCATAGCCTCTCCTCCTACGGGTGGGCCAGGGGGGTATCCATCAGCGGCAGGTACGGGGCAATTCGATATCCCGGCGACGAAGTCCTACGCCGCCCCACACAAACGCCCGGGACATCTCCTGTCCCGGGCGGTCTGCGCCGTTCCTGGCCGACCCTAGCGAGCGAAGACGAGGTTCAGAGAGCCATCGGTGCTCGGAGCCTCGTACAGCCCCAGAATGCGGGTCAGAGCGTCGGCCGAGATCATGACACGGCCGTTCCTGATCGCCGGCGCCTTGGCCATGGCAATCAGGTTGCGGGCGAAGTAGCGAACGTTGTTCTCATTCATCTCCGCCTTCTCCTGACCCACCCAGAAGTAAGCCATGCGGTCGGGCATCTCCACGGTGACGGCCCACTCCACGGGATCCCACGCCACCCGCCCGCCGGCAGCCTGGACCACCGCCCGCAAGGGCAGCATGAGCACGCCGTCGATCACCTCGGGCTGCTGGTCGAACATGACCGGGCCGCCGGGAACGGTGACCAGCTTGGGCAGGGCACGGGCGCCGCTTACCTCCATGGAGATGGACTCGACCCTGATTCGCTCGACCATCAAGATCGACGGGGCGGTATCGCGGGTGCCCCGCACCGCCACCTGCTTCCCGGTCAGCGCAGCGAACAGCTTGGTGTCGCCCACCAGGGCGAAGCCGTCCACCGCGTAGAAACCGCCCTCCAGGTCCTGGAACTCCACAGTGCCGAAGAGCGATAGCTTCTCGGGGGCACTGACCGAACCAGCGTTCACTCCGCCCGACAACTGGAGCCCCGTGGCGGCATCTTCCCGCGAGACCACCGGGGTTTCGGTCTGGTTGGGGCCCCGGGGCGCGGCCATCACTGGCCCGGCAGCCAGCGACAGCGCAGCAAGCAGGGCCGCCAGCGTAACAGCAAACCTTTTATTCATGCTCAGTTCCTCCTCCGCAGCGATTCTGGATCATCCATCCGCAAGAACAGACGAGCCATCCGGCCAGCCCGTTTCAACTGATGAGCTTGAAGAACGCCGCCTTGAACTCCTCGGGCTTTTCGATGAAGGGGGAATGCGCGGCATCGGCGATGACCACCTCTTCGTACTCGCCGCCGCCCGTCCGATAGGCCTCCAGCACGGCCCGCATCTGCGAGACCATGGGCTGGGGCGGGCAGGCATCGATGCCCGGCCAGCCGGGCACAAAGCCCAGGGAGCCCAGGAAGGCCAGGTCGAAGAAGGAGGTGTCGCTCACAATCTGGTCGTCAGCGCCCCGGACCCAGAGCACCGGCAACTTGGGCCCCACGGCCGCGAAGGCGGACACGTTGTGGTACTTGGCGCTCATGGCGTTGGCGAAGCCGCGGGTGCCGGGCGCCACCATGGGCCAGTTGGCGGAGGTGGTGGCATCGCCCGGATACCAGTCGGCGCCTGTGCGCGTCGAGAGCATGCCCGTCAGCCAGCGCTCCTCCTGCTCGGGCGTCCCCTTGAAGGGCGGCTTGAAGTAGAACGCGTTCATCACGTTCCGGGGGGCGTTGGCGCCATCGGTGCCGCGGTCTTCCCGGGCGATGGCCTGCACGAAGTCGCCGTTGACCGTGCCGCCGCCCGTGCCGGCGAAGTCCGCCGTAGTGGGGGTGCCCGCCACATCCTTGGTGCCGCCAAAGCCGTACGGGCTCATGGGATCGATCAGCGTCAGCGAAAGCAGCCTGTCGGCATGGTCGAGGGCGTACTTCATGCAGACGCCGGCGCCCAGCGACCAGCCCACCAGGTGAAAGCGGCCCAGTTCCAGCGCTTCGGCCAGGGCGTGCAGGTCGTCGGCCCAGTCGCCGCAGCCGCGGCTGCCGTCCACTGGCAGCGCTTCGCTCTCGCCGTAGCCGCGCAGGTCGGGCGCGATGGCCCTGAAGGGCTCAGGCAGCGCCAGCATCAGCTCCTCGAAGAAGACGCCTGAACTGCAGTTCCCATGTACGAAGAGCACGGGAGTCCTGCCGGTCCCCGCTTCGCGCACATGAACCTTCAGCCGTGCTGTCGCAATGGCTCTCGTGGTAATGCCGGGCAGTGTCATATCCCACACCTCCTGGGAATGAACGGGCCATACATTGACTATAGCTTGCACGCAACTTTCTAACAATACAATTTCCGCAGGATGTTCGCTCAGGGCCCCGAATCCCACCACCGAGAATCCCAGCAGCGAAGGGAGAGTCGGACGTGGAAGGCTTCAGCGGATTGGGCATGGGCCTCGGCAACCTGGCCAGACTGTCGCACGCAAAGTCCCGCTCCATCAGCGCAGAGAACTTCGGCGGCGAGAAGGGCAAGGCGGGCATGGCCACCGAGGGCACTGGCGCCAAGTGCGCCCGGGACCTGGGCCAGGGCTGGAAGGTATCGCCTTCGATTGTCATCGAGCCGCACACTACGTTCACCCTGGCCGATATCGCCGGTCCGGGCGCCATCAGCCACATCTGGATGACGACGTTCCCGGGCAACTGGCGGACCCTGGTGCTAAGGGCTTACTGGGACAACGAGCCCACTGCCTCCATTGAGACCCCCTACGGCGACTTCTTTGCCAACGGGTGGTGCGAGCGGTGCAACATCGCCTCTCTGCCCGTAGCCGTCAACCCGGCGGGTGGCATGAATGCTTACTGGGAGATGCCCTTCCGGCAGTCCGCCCGCTTCACCATGGAGAATCTGGGCGACGAGCCCGTGACGCTTTACTACCAGATTGACTACATACTGACCGAGATTCCCGCCGACATGGCCTACTTCCACGCCCAGTGGCGGCGCAACAACCCCCTACCCTACAAGGAGGTCCACACCATTTTGGATGGCGTGACCGGCCAGGGCCACTACGTGGGCACCTACCTGGCCTGGGGCGTCAACAACACGGGCTGGTGGGGCGAGGGCGAGATCAAGTTCTATCTGGATGGCGACCGGGACTTCCCCACCATCTGCGGGACGGGGACCGAAGACTACTTCGGCGGCGCCTGGAACTTTGAGCATCCCAAAGGCGAGTACGGCGTCTTCACCACGGCCTACCTGGGGCTGCCGCAGGTGATCAAGCCTGACGGGCTCTACCGGAGCCAGCAGCGCTTCGGCGCGTACCGCTGGCACGTCATGGACCCCATCCGCTTTGAGCAGGACCTGCGGGTCACCATTCAGGCCCTGGGCTGGCGTTCCGGCGGGCGCTACCTGCCCCTTCAGGACGACATCGCCTCCACGGCTTTCTGGTACCAGAGCGAGCCCCACGCATCGTTCCCGGCCCTGCCGGGGAAGGATGGGCTCGAGGTTATCTAGCCTTCACGTGCAAAGCCTCCGACGACCTCGGAGGCTTTTCTTTATTCTCATGCAGGAAAGTTTTCGAGTGCGTGAGAACCATTGGTATCGATTACATGAGGGGGTGGAGCATGCCGAACATCAAAGATGTGGCCCGGTCCGCCGGCGTCTCGGTTGCCACCGTTTCCCGCGTGCTCAACAGCGACCCCAATGTGGCCTCCGAGACCCGCAGCCGCGTCTTCGACGCCGTGACCCGGCTTGACTACCGCCCCAGCAGCCTGGCCCGCGGCCTGCGCACGGCTGAGACACACACGGTGGGCGTCATTCTGCCCGACGTGACCAACCCATTCTTCGCCGCCGTGCTCCGGGGCATCGAGGAAGTGGCCTGGGAGCGGGGACGGCAGATTCTCATCGGTGATACGGCCAACGATGAGGCCCGCCAGGCGGCCTACCTGCGCCTGCTGACCGACAAGCGGACCGACGGCGTTCTGGCCCTCAGCGCCCGGGGCGATCTGACGCCCCTGCTGGACCTGGGGCGCCGCCTGCCGGTGGTTCTGGCCTGTGAATATGTCGATGGGGACCCGCTGCCATCCGTGGCCATCGACAACGTGGGCGCCGCCCTTGAGGCCACCAGCCACCTGACCGACCTGGGCCACACCCGCATCGCTTACATAGGAGGGCCCCCCGGCGTCATTCTCTGCCGCGACCGGCGGCGGGGCTGGGAGCAGGCACTTCGCTTCGTCCCCGCCCATCGTGGCAGGTCGCCCCTGATGGACCGCGGCGACTTCACCATCGACAGCGGCAAGGCGGCGGCGGAACGGCTGCTCAGCCTGCCCGACCACGAACGCCCCACCGCTATCTTCTGCGCCAACGACGAAATGGCCATCGGCGCCATGCAGGCGGCCCGTGCGGCGGGCCTGCGTGTACCTGAGGATCTTTCCGTAGTAGGATTCGACGACATTGCCATGTCCCGGGTTGTCTACCCCACCCTGACCACCGTCTCCCAGCCCATGTACGACCTGGGGCGCACCGCCATGGAGCTGCTGCTCGACGGCGGCGCTCCTGCTCCTGGTCGCAGAGTCCTCCCGCACCGGCTCATGGTTCGCGGTTCCACCGGCCCGTTCAATCACGGAAGAGGAGCGTGACCCTTGTGAAACTGGGTGTCTTTGCAGTTCTGTTCCAGGAGAAGCCGTTTGAAGAGATGCTCGACCATGTGAAGGCTTTGGGGCTCGAAGCGGTGGAAATCGGCACCGCCAACTACCCCGGCGACGCTCACTGCAAGCCCTCCGTCCTTCTGGAGGATGATGCCGCCGCCAACGCCTTCAAGAAGGCTATTGAGAGCCGCGGCCTGATGATCAGCGGCCTGTCCTGCCATGGCAACCCCCTGCATCCCAACCAGGAGATCGCCCGGGGCTTCCATGAGGGCTTCGTCAAGACCGTAAAGCTGGCCGCCAAGCTGGGCGTGCCGGTTGTCAACTGCTTCTCCGGCTGCCCGGGCGACCACGAGGGCGCCAAGTACCCCAACTGGCCCATCGCCCCGTGGCCCAACGACTTCCAGGCGGTCTTCGACTGGCAGTGGTCGCAGAAGATCATTCCTTACTGGAAGGAATGGGGCACCTTCGCCGCCAACCACGGCGTGAAGCTGGCCTTCGAGATGCACGGCGGCTTCTCCGTCTACAACCCCGACACCCTTATGAAGCTGCGCAACGCCGTCGGCGAAGTGATCGGCGCCAACTTCGACCCCAGCCACATGTACTGGCAGGGCATCGACCCCGTGGCCGCCATTCGCTACCTGGGCGCCAACGGCGCCATTCACCACTTCCACGCCAAGGACACCGCCATCGATCCGAAGAACTGCGGCATCAATGGCGTGCTCGACATGACCTCCTATGCCGACATCGCCAACCGGAGCTGGGTCTTCCGCACCGTCGGCTACGGTCACGACCTGAAGCATTGGGCCGATATCGTCTCTGCCCTGCGCATTGTGGGCTATGACCATGTCATGTCCATCGAGCATGAAGATGGCCTCATGTCCATCGATGAAGGCTTCAAGAAGGCCGTCGCCAACCTCAAGCAGGTCATGATCGCCGAGGCGCCGCCCAAGGCCTGGTGGGTGTAGGCCATGCACAAAACGCGCATTGGCTACCTGACCCGCTATAGCTATGAAGAGCTCGAGTGGGCGGCGAAGTATGGCTTCGGCAGCGTGGAGATTCTGTGCTGGCCCGGCAACGCCCTCGATCCGGCGGTGACCGAGGCGGCGGAGATTGACAGGGCTGCCCGCCACATGCGGGACCTGGGGATTGAAGTCTCTGCCGTGGGTTACTACCCCAACATGCTCGACGCCGACCTGGAGAAGCGCCAGGCCAACATCAAGCACCTGTACAGTGTGATGACCCTGGCCGAGCGCCTGGGCGCCCCCGTGGTGGGCACCTTCGCCGGTCGTGTGGACCCCGCCAAGGATGTGGCAGACTCCATTCCTGCCTTCACCGAGGTCTTCACCCCCATCGCCCGGGATGCGGAAAAGCGGAACCTGAAGGTGGCGTTTGAGAACTGCCCGGCGGATCACCTGATCCGTGGCACCCGCGGCGGCAACATCGCCTACTTGCCCCGGGGCTTTGACCTGATGTTCGCGGCGGTCGACTCGCTCGCCCTGGGCATCGAGTATGACCCGTCGCACCTGGTCTGTCTGATGATGGACTACGTCGACTTCATCTACCGCTTTGGGAAGCGCATCTACCACGTGCACGCCAAGGATGCGGAGGTCAACTGGAACAAGGTCCGTGAGGCCGGGGTCAGCCAGGACAACCACGGCTGGTGCCGGCACCGGACCCCGGGCTACGGCGAGGTCAACTTCGCCCGCATGTATTCGGCCCTGATCGAGACGGGCTACGAGGGGAATCTCGACATTGAGGGCCTGCACGATGCGGTCTTCAACAAGGAGCGGGAGCGGCAGGGGCTGCTGTTCTCGCTGAACCACCTGCGTCAGGTGGTCTACGGGCAGGAGTAAGGCATAGCGAAAGGCGGCTGTCACCCGTGTGGGGGGCAGCCGCCTTTTTTGTGTGGTCTCTGCATCCGCGTTAAGTCTGCGTTAAGCTCAGGTTTAGCGGGAGGCGGTAGGGTGTAGATGAAGCCGCAATCATTCATGTGAAGGAGCGTGTCCCAAATGACTCCCTTTTTCGTCTGCCTGGTGTTCTACGCTGCGATCGCCGCCCTGTGCCTGTGGAAGCCCAACGCCGGGCGGATCTTTGTGGGCCTGTTCTTCCTTGCCATGGCCATCGGGGTGAACGTAACCCTCACCATGAAGGACCTCGCGCTCTATGAGGCCTTGGGGGCCAACAGCTACCTGCCCTTCTACCGCACGGTATTCACGGAGTGGCTGCCCAAGGCCCCGCTGCTCTTCGTTGTGCCCCCGATCTTGTGGGAGCTCTCACTGGGGCTGCTCCTGCTCTCCAAGGGACGGAATGTCAAGATCGGTGCATGGATGGGCATGGCGTTCCTGGTGGCGATCCTGCCACTAGAAGTGGGCACGTTGGCCAACCCGATGTTTATGGTGGTCATGGGCATCATTCTCCGCCATAACTTCGACCAGTCTCTGCTGGAGATGCTGTTCCGCCGCCGGTCGGTGGCCCGGGACGCCTAGGCACATGACCTCACCGGAGAGCATAATGTAGAGATCCGTCCCCGGCTCAAAGACCTTCCACCGCGACCCCCTACCCTTGCCCTCGACGGCAAGGGTAGTGCCGTTTCGAAGGATGAGAACCCTCCACCAGCCCAGGGGGTCGGCTTCAGCCGTGGCGGTCCAGTCCACGTGTGGCTCCCAGGGGCAGTGACGCAGCACCGCTTCCCACTCGGGAGCGCACCAGTACTGGTTCAGGTCGGCGACGAGGGCTTGTACCGTTTTTTGATTGACAAGCCCCCAACTCCTGCTATGATTGCGGTGACAAACGATCGAGGGTGAACATTTGATCATGAGACAGCAAGATGAACTGCGCCTGTTAGTGAAGGTGGCTACCCTCTACTATGAGGAGTCGCGCACCCAGCAGGAGATCAGCGATTCGCTGGGGCTCTCCCGCCCCAAGGTCTCCCGCCTGCTCCAGCAGGCCCGCGACATGGGCATTGTCCAGATCTCCATCCTCCCGCCTTCCGGGGTCCATGCCGACCTCGAGAAGGCCCTTGAGCAGCGCTACGGGCTAAAAGAGGTGGTGGTGGCGGAAGTGCAGGAGTACACGTCCGCCGCATCGTCCGCCCGGGAGATTGGCACGGCCGCGGCCGAATTCCTCATGCGGGTGGTCAAGCCGGGCGACGTCATCGGCCTGTCCTGGGGCCGCACCCTGGCGGCCATGGTTAGCGCCATGCGCCCCGAGCCCAAGGGCGGCCTTACGGTGGTGCAGGTCACGGGCGGCCTCGGGCCCCCTTCGGCGGACACCCACGCCAGCGGCCTGGCCACCCGTCTGGCCAACGCCCTGGAGGCCACGCTGCACCTGCTCCCGGCGCCCGGCGTGGTGGACAGCCCATCTACCCGGTCAGCCCTGCTGAGCGACTCGCACATACGGCGGGCCCTCACAGCGGCGCAGAAAGCCAGCGCCATCTTCGTGGGCATCGGCACGCCAAGCCGCGGCTCCATCGTCATGCAAATGGGCGACCTGATGACGTGGGAGGAGCTGGAGCGGCTGGTGCAGCTGGGCGCCGTGGGCGATGTCGCTCTGCACTATTTCGATGTAAAAGGCCGGCCCATTCTGCCCGGCCTGTCCGAGCGGGCCATCACCATGGCGGCGGATGCCCTGAAGTCGGTGCCCCGTGTGGTGGGTGTGGCCGGTGGGGCGGGCAAACTCGAGGCCATTCTGGGTGCCGTGCGCGGCCGGTGGATCAACTGCCTGGTCACCGACCATGTCACGGCCGCGAAACTGCTTGAAGCGGGAGGAAGCCCATCTTGACGGACGAGCAGCTAATGCAGATGGCCCAGCAGGTCGTGCGGGTGGAGAGCGAGGCGGTGGCAGGCATCGGTCCGCAGCTGGATGCCGCGAGCCTGCGGGCCGCCGCCGGACACATGCTGGCCTGTACCGGTAAGGTGCTGGTGGCGGGCGTGGGCACCTCCCACGCGACCGCCTTACGTATGGCCCACCTTCTGTCGTGCTGTGGTACTCCGGCCCTGTTTATCCACCCTGGCGATGCCATCCACGGCACATCCGGCGCCTTTGCCGAGGGCGACGTGCTGGTGGTGATCTCCAAGGGCGGCAAGACGGACGAGGTCAACAAGGTGGCGGCCATCGCCAAGGCCCGGGGCGCGAGGCTAATCGCCCTGACGGAGGCGCCCCAGTCGGCTCTGGGCCAGATGGCCGACGTAAACGTGGTGGTAAGGACCCCCGCCGATGTGGACCCCTACGGCATGATCGCCACGGGCAGTTCCCTGGTCTACTCGGCCACGGCGGATGTGCTCTGTGTGCTGATGCTGGAGATGCGGGGCTATACCAAAGAGCAGTTCGGCAAGACCCACCCCGGCGGGGCAGTGGGCAAGACGCTAGCGGCAGAGGGGGAGGCCCGATAGATGAAAGCGGTAGTGTTGAGCGGCCCCCAGCAGGTGGCCGTGCGGGACTTCCCCACGCCGGAGGTTCCCGCTGGCGGCATGCTGGTGCGAGTGGCGGCCTGCGGGATCTGTGGGTCGGACCTGCGGTCGTACCGGTTCGGCTTGCGGGTGGAACTCCCCTGGCAGATTCCCGGCCACGAGGCGGCCGGTACGGTGATGGCTGTGGGCGAAGGCGTCACCGGCTGGGCAGCGGGCGACCGCATCGCCATGGCGGCCGACGTGAGTTGCTACGAATGCGAGTACTGCCGGCGGGGCTTCCCGAACCTCTGCCAGTCCCACCGGATTCTCGGCGTGCACATTCCCGGCGGCATGGCCGAAGTGATGGCGCTGGGCCCCGAGATGCTGGCAGGCGGAATTCTGCACAAGATTCCCGAAGGCGTGCCGTTTGATGAGGCCTCCATGGCGGAGCCCGCCTCGTCGGTGCTGGCGGCCCAGGAAGAAGCGGGCATCAAGGCCGGCGAGACCGTGTTGATCATCGGGGCGGGACCCATGGGCTGCCTCCACGCCGAGGCGGCCGTGGCCAAGGGGGCCGGGGTGCTCCTGCTGGACCGCTCGGCCATAAGGCTGGAGGTGGCGGCGCAGATCGTGCCCGGCGCCCGCCTGATCGACTCGACGAGCGAAGAGCCCATCCCCACCGTTCGAAAAGAGACGGGCGGCTTCGGCGCCGACGTGGCCATCGTGGCGGCGCCTACGCCCGAGGCCGTGGAGCTGGGCATCGCCAGCGTGGCCAAGCGCGGCCGGGTCGTCCTCTTCGGTGGCCTGCCCAAGGACCGGCCCCACGTTTCGGTGGACATCAACCTCCTGCACTACAGCGAGATCTCGCTGATCGGCTCCTTCTCCTACCGCCCCCGCCACCACGCCATGGCGCTGGAGGCCATCGCAAAGGGCCAGATCAAAGCCAGCCACTACATCACCCACCGCTTCCCGCTGGACCAGGTCGAAGAAGGCTTCAAGCTCCTGGCGGCCGGCCAAGCCTTAAAGGTAGTCATCCTCCCTTAACCAAAACGTCACCAACCTGTCAGGCGATCGATGGCGTCCCGGCCGGCCCGATAAGCAGACAAACAGGGCGCCCGAGCGAAGACCGAGAAGGGCCTGACCAAGCCCATGATGGTGGGTGTCACCTCGTTTGTCGGAGGTCGGGGTGCCCCCGAAGTGCCATCATGCGGCGGAGTTAGGGGGAGTTAGCCCCCGTTACCCGACTGCAGAGCCGGGCGCCTGGGGTGCGACTACCCACCTCGAAAACACAAACACGGTTCAGGCGCCCGGCGTACAGAAACCGAGGGGCTTACTCCCCCTTACGAAGACGCATGACGGCCGAGGGGGTACCACGGCCGCAGACAAAAACGAGGTGACACCCACTGTGATCATGGGCTTAGGCAAGGACCTTCTCGAAATCGAAGCCAGTGGCCGCCCCGTGAAGATCTGCCTTATCGGCGCCGGCCAGATGGGGACCGACATCGTCGCCCAGGTCTCGCAAATGCAGGGACTCCGCATCGCCGCCATCGCCGACCGCGTCATCGAGCGGGCCGTCGACGCCTACCACATCGCCGATCCCACTGCGCCTGCCCCCGTCGCGTGCCAGACCGGCAAGGAAGCTGGCCTCGCTCTCGCCGCCGGCAAGACCGTCGTCGCCACCGATTTCCGGGCCATCATCGACCACCCCGAGATCGACGTGGTCATCGACGCCACCGGCTCGCCCGAAATCGCCACCCGGGTGGCCCTGCTGGCCATGGGCCACCGCAAGGACGTCGTCATGATGTCCGTCGAGGCCGACATTACCGTCGGCCCCCTGCTCAACTGGTGCGCCAACCGGGCCAACGTCGTCTACAGCCTGGCCGCCGGCGACGAGCCTGCCGCCATCATGGAGCTCTACGAGTTCGCCCAATCCCTCGGCATGAAGATCGTCGCCGTGGGCAAGGGCAAAA